>Ga0316195_10000950_pt1 | contig 12495 bp, 15 predicted proteins | sample Phised1_MG_FD_204937 | JGI IMG/M metagenome (GOLD analysis project Ga0316195, IMG submission 204937) | Coastal sediment microbial communities from Maine, United States - Phippsburg sediment 1 | ecosystem: Environmental > Aquatic > Marine > Coastal > Sediment | place: USA: Maine | collected... | reverse complement strand
GAGTATTATTCCCGCTTTACGGGGCAGGTGAGGTCACCCAGTCAGCGGGTGTTGGCGTGCTTTCGGAAACTATAACTGTTATTTTTTTAAAGCAGACCTGTCAATAATATTTTTTAGCCACCATTCATCACTGTCCAATGCGAGGACGGTTACCGCCAGTTGTTGTCCCACTTCGGTTTGAATCCGCTGTTTTACATGCGGTATCCATTTATGCGGTGGTTGATAACCTTGATCCGCGAGCAATTTAAGCTCCAAAAGGAATGCGAGCTGGTCCGCATCATGGGCCAGGCGGGCTTCCAGGGACCCTGCCGCATTAAACTCTTCAAGCAACTCCTTGATGCCGGTGCCAATGGGAAGGCGGCTGCAAAGATCGCCCAGCACTTTGCTTTCTTCAGGGACAACGTATTCTTTTTGGACGTAGTTTAAATCCCCCGTGCGCGCTTCGGGCAGGTCGTGCAACAGACACATGGGTAGCAGTCGCGCGGCATCTACCTCCGGGACAAGCTGGGCCAGGACCCAACCGATAAAGGTCGCTAAAAATGAATGCTCAGCGACCGATTCACGGCCCATGCCGAGAAACTGAAATCCGGAGCGGGGTATTTTTTTCAAAAAAGCGGCTTCAAAAAGCAAATTCACGACATTTTCCATTTATTTCCTCTGTTTAACGGGATGTTAGGGGTTTTAAGCACTGGGCGGGGTTGTCTGATTTAAACCTTCGGCACCTGTTGGAAGTCCTCCGGGTTTACGGGCCCTTATAGCGGGCAAACCAATCGGTGCGCTGGTTTCAGCGAATCGGTACCGATGTGTCCGAATAGCCGAACTCCTTGACACTCCGGCCTAGCTCATATACTCTAATCAATTTAAGAGACCTTTGCAAAATGTCCCCTTTGGCCCAATTTCTGCGTCAGGCTAAGATTTTAATCCTGAATATACTTAATGTATTCAAGTGGTTAAAATTGATTCCGTAGTTGAACTTGAGCAAGCTTGAGCCTTTTTCAAAGATCTCTTGGCACTCGGGCCAACTCTGCGCGCCCGCTACCCTCTAGTTACCAGAATGCTAAAAAAAAACAAACCTCAAAAGAAGCTGGAGTGATTGAATGGCAGCCAATGAAATCAACATCATCCATATGATCAGCAACGCCGGCCTGATGGTTCAGTTCGTGCTACTGCTGCTCCTTTTTTTCTCAGTTACCTCCTGGGCGATTATTATCATCAAGTTTCGCTACATTAAAAAGGCGTTTCGTGAATCCGCGCTTTTCACGGATTATTTCTGGAAGAGCCGTGATCTTGCCAATGCCTTCACGAAATCCAAAGAACTGAGCGGAAGTCCGATTGCGCGTATATTTCGAATCGGCTACCTGGAATTGAAACGACTGAATCAATCCCATCTGGCAGCATCGGCACCACAGGGTCAGGGGGCCAAGCCGGAAGGGGCCACCTTGAAAACCCAGATTATGGGGACGGACAACGTTAAGCGAGCTTTGCGTCGGGCCACCAATACGGAGTTGACGCGCATGACGCAAATGGTGCCCTTTCTGGCCACGACCGGTAATACGACCCCTTTTATCGGACTGTTTGGTACGGTGTGGGGCATCATGAACTCATTCCACGGCATTGGCTTACGAGGTTCGGCCAGTTTGGCGGTTGTGGCACCCGGCATTTCCGAAGCGTTGGTTGCAACGGCGGCCGGGCTGGCCGTTGCCATTCCGGCGGTAATCGCGTTTAACTATTTTATGCAAAAGATAAGAATTCTCGAATCGGAGCTACAAAGCTTTGCAGCCGATTTTCTAAACATCATTGAGCGGGATATTATTCGCCTTAAGGGGAAAAGCAAATGACACCGGGGGGAAACAGCGACCGTTTGATGTCCGACATCAACGTGACACCATTTGTCGATGTGATGCTGGTGCTGTTGATCATTTTCATGGTGACGGCACCCATGATGATTCAAGGCGTGGATGTGGCGCTGCCGGAGGTAACGTCCCAGCCTCTCGCTTCCAAAACAGAGCCTCTGATCATCTCAATCGACAAGGAAAATCAAATTTATATCAATGATTTTAAAGTAGAAGTCGACCTCTTGCAGGAAAAGCTGGGAAAAATTTTGAAGGGGCGCTCGGATCGCATCGTTTATCTCAGGGCTGACAAGACGATCGCCTATGGGATGGTGGTCTTGGTGATGTCCGAAATCAAGGGGGCCGGAATCGAAAAATTGGGGATGGTTACCGAACCGGCGGATGAAGATAAAAAAAAATAGGATTGCAGGTATCTCAAGGGTCCTTTTTCAAAACAAATTATTTTGTCCCAGCCCTTAGAGATTGTCAATATGGATAACGAATCCCGATCATTTTCGATAGCGCTGGCGTTATCGCTGGTCTGCCATCTGTTGTTTTTCACGGTCCTGCTGTATGCGCGGGATTACAAACCGGAAAAGCGGATCACGCAATCGGTTATCAATGTCAGCATGGTCACTTTGCCTCCGCAAGGCCAAGCGGCCCGGACAGGCCAATCGGTACCCGTGCGCAAAACCCAGCCGCCTAATCGTCCGGCCAAACCCAAGGCGACACGGCCCGCAAGCGCCAAACCGGCGGTGTCGGTAGCCCCTGAAAAGATAAAATCCAAATCATCACTTAAAAAACAGACCTTTAAATCTGAAAAAGTGGTTCGCAGCGCCATCAAAGAGATCGAGCAAAAAGTTGAAACCACCCGGCCGGATCCGCTCGCTGAGGCTTTTGACCGGCTCAAGAACAAAGTTGAAAAGGACGAAGCCCTAAATAAGGAGAACACCGTTGCGCGCGGCGATCCCTCCGGGCAGACAACCGCTGCGGAAGGTTCGAGCGGATTGAAAGGCAAGCAACTTTCCGACTTAATCACCATATATCGAGTCGAAATTGCTTATCAGGTTCAAAAGAATTGGGCTTTTTCAGAGCAATTAGCGGGTAAAGACAGAAAGTTACAGGCAAGTCTGGTCTTTAAGGTAATGCCGGACGGCCAGATACGCGATCTTTTTTTCACCGATCGATCCGGCAACAGTTTCTTGGATGACTCGGCCTATAAGGCCATTATAAAATCAAACCCGGTCGCGCCTCACCCCGAGGGTCTCCTCAAACCATTTATTCACGTCGGCCTGCGATTTACGCCGGAGGGTGTCGAGTAATCTTTCGGTGGCTGGGCGATAACAACCATATTTTGGAAGATGTCAAGGGGAAACGATTGCTAAAACAATTACTTATAATTATCTGTGTTATTTTAAGCATGCTTCTGACAGCGGGTTCCGGGTTGGCCCAAACTGAGTACGAATACATCGATATCAGCAATCCCTTTTTACGCAAAATTCCTTTGGCGGTTCCCTGGTTTAAAATGACGTCAGGGCATGCCGCAGAGCATGAATACGCGCGTAAGGCAGCTGGGCTAATATCAGAAACTCTAGAATTTACAGGATATTTTAAAATTTTGGACCAAGGTGCCTTCCTGACGGATCCACTCAATCCGGCGATCATAAGTGCGAATATCAACTTCCGCAACTGGACCGGCATCGGCGCCGAACTGCTGATCACGGGCGGCATTTTGGTCAAGGACGATATCGTTGAAATGGAATTGCGGTTGTTCGACACGTTTAAAGAAAGTCTGCTGGTCGGTAAGCGCTACAAGGGCTGGGTAAAAGATGAGCGCCAAATGATCCGGCGTTTTTGCAGTGAAGTGATCTTCCATCTGACCGGCAGCAAAGGTATTTTTGATAGTAAAATCGCATTTATATCGACTGGTACCGGTCATAAGGAGATTTATATTTGTGAATTTGACGGTTACCGGCCCGTGCAGTTCACCGATAATAAAAACATCAACCTCTTCCCGGCTTGGTCATCTGACACCCAGTGGCTGGCCTATACCTCGTATGTCAAAGGAAAACCAGATCTCTATATTAAAAGTCTGGAAGAAAAACGGGGTGCGACCCTTGACAAAAAGGGGCTACAGATTACTCCGGCATGGGTTCCGGGGAAATTTGAATTGGCGGCGACGCTTTCGTTTTCAGGGGATCAGGAAATTTATCTGTTGACCGGAACTGGGAAAATTACTAAAAGATTGACTTACAGCCGGGGAATTGATGTGGCCCCGACCTGGTCACCGGATGGCAAACGAATGGCGTTTGTGTCCAAACGGTCCGGATCGCCACAGATTTACATCAAGGATATTGCTTCCGGCCGTGTCGAACGCTTGACCTTTGAGGGACGCTACAATACGGAACCAAGCTGGTCCCCCATCGGTGACAAGATTGCCTATTCGGGCATGACGGCTGGTGAGATAAATATCTATGTGATTGATGCCGAAGGCGGCGATCCGACTCAGCTGACCCAAAACCAGGGTAGCAATGAGTCTCCGTCTTGGTCACCGGACGGTAGCCTGATCGTGTTCAGTTCCACCCGGCAAGGGCTTTCAAGGATTTATGTCATGACCGCCTATGGGACGGATCAAAGACGCCTGCTGGCCCTTCCGGGAGAACAGTCAAACCCGGCATGGTCTGCCAGCGCGGTCAATAATTAAGTGTCATCACATACCTAAAAGGAGGAGAAAATGCATAAAAAACTGTGGGTAATTTTGGCTCTGGTCGTTATTGTTCCCAGCTTGTTGTTTACTGTTGCATGTGCCAAGAAAACTGTGAAATCAGAACCGGAGATGACACAGACAACCGAAGACCAATCGGCGATGGAAGCTCAGGCAGCGCGCGACAAGGCTGCCGCTGAAGAAGCGGCCCGACAGGCCGAACTAGATCGTCAGCGTCAAATGGAAGAGCAGGAACTCCAACGCCAAATGATGGCGGCGCGGAATATGTTTATGAATGAAAACATTTATTTCGATTTTGACAGTTCGGTTCTTTTACCGGCAGCCCAGGAGGTGTTGAAAAGCAAAGCCGCTTGGATGCAAGCCAACCCAGATGCTTCCGTAATTATCGAAGGTCATTGTGATGAACGCGGGACACCTGCTTACAACTTGGCCCTGGGAGATCGAAGAGCTGAGAGCGCCAAGGCTTTTATGGTGGACCTCGGTATCGATGCCACACGTCTTGCGACCATCAGCTATGGTGAAGAACGACCGGTGGATAAGGGCTCCGATGAAGAAGCATGGGCCAAAAACCGGCGAGATGAGTTCGTGATCGAGTAATTCCGGTTGGATTCTATAGTTTACCGGTTTAATAGAGCAATTGATCTGTTTTTCGGTTCGCTCGTTTTGAATAAGCCCGCCCCAAAAGGGCGGGCTTACTTATGATTAGACGCTTTAGCCGCGTCTTAGCGATAGGTTGGCTGAGCATGAAATTTCTTATTATTATCGGTATGGCGGGTCTGGTCGTTCTGGGAGGATGTGCTTCCCAGGATGACGTCATTACGCTTGATTATCGTCTTTCGCAGGTTGAACAGCGGAACCGGCAACTCGAAAAACGGAATGCCGAATTGAAGAAGCAGAATACCGAAGTGGCTGACCGGAATGCAACCCTCGAATCACAGATAGATAGCTTTGGTAAGAGCCTGGGCGCCGAAGACCAGAAGGCACGCATGCAATATGCCCAAATGAACGTGCTTGTGAAAACCTATGGTGAAGAACTGCAGACTTTAAGGGGTAAAATTGAGGAAAATGAGTATTTCTTAAATCGTCACCTAACCGCCGCTCAAAATATCGACCAAAATCTAAATGCCGAACTGGCCGCCTTACGCCTGGAACTTGAGACCTTAAACCGCCGGCTCGATTATTTGGAACAATACTTAAATGTCGAGCCGTCGAAAACCAAAGGGACCGGGGCCCCGGCGACAACAGGGAAACAAACCGAAAAACAGGCACCGGCCCAGGCGTTATACCTTGCAGGCAAGCAAGCCTTTGATCAGGGTGATTTCAATGCGGCCCGGGAAAATTTTGAGAAAATTCTCACCCAGTTTCCCAAGTCAGAACATGCGGACAACGCCCAATTCTGGATCGGCGAAATCTACTACCGCGAAAAATGGTATGAGAAGGCGATTTTGGAGTATCAGAAAGTCATCGAGCAATACCCCAAGGGCAACAAGGTCCCCGCATCCCTGTTAAAACAAGGCTTTTCATTTTTAAGTTTGGGAGACAAAGCCAATGCGCGGCTGATTTTAAAAGAATTGGTGAAAAAATATCCGGATTCCAATGAAGGCAAAATCGCCAGGCAAAAATTAGAAGAACTAAAGTAAGAGCGTACGTATCATAATCCGATGTTAAAGATCATTGGTATAGATCCGGGTCTGGCCGCTACCGGCGTTGGAATTATCACGGGTAAAGGACAAAAGGTCACCGGCTATTCCTACGGAACGATTCGCACGTCTACAACCATCTCCTTGCCGGGACGTCTTGATTCAATCTACTCCAAATTATTTCAAATTTTAATAGATGAAAAACCGGCCCTGATGGTTGTGGAAGATATCTTCTCGGTTGATAAATTCCCGCAGTCCGGAATAACGCTTGGCAAGGTAAGCGGTGCGGTCATGATCGCAGGCTGCAGGGCGCAGGTTCCGGTGACCGAAATAGCGGTACGCGAGGCCAAGCAGGTATTGACCGGCAACGGAAATGCATCCAAGGAACAACTTGAAAAGGCCGTGCGCCATACACTCAGATCCAAAAAACCGATTCGACCTTTTCACGCTTCGGACGCCATCGGATTGGCGCTGATCGGATTGTTTCGCTATTGCGAATAGAAGTAAACTCGTACAACGATTTTACTGGGCTTCGACCGCGGTTTTCAAAGAGAGGCGGGCCAAAAAAAATGATCGGTTACTTGGAAGGAAAGCTTTTAAAAAAAGAAACGGACCGCATTCTTTTACTGGCCAACCAGGTCGGTTATGAAGTTCTTTTGCCGCAATTTGTAATGGAAACTCTCCGGGCCAAGACGTGTGGTGATGAAATAGCGCTGTTCATCTACTACCAGCAAACGGAACGTCAACCCAAACCGGTTTTAATCGGTTTCAATCTCGAGGCGGAAAAAGAGTTTTTTCAATACTTCATCTCGGTAGAAGCGATCGGGCCCATGAAGGCGGTCAAGGCGTTGGAGCTGCCCATACGGGATGTTGCACGGGCAATCGAAAGCAAAGATGTCCAGCGTCTGCAGTCGTTGAAAGGCATCGGGAAGCGCACCGCTCAGAAAATTATTGCAACCCTCGAAGGGCGGATGGGCAAGTTCGCTATGATTCGCGCCGACGAGCCGGAAGCAATGCCGGTTACGGAGGATTTTTCGCAACAGGTTCTGGATGTTCTCGTCAATCAACTGGGGCACAAAACCGTTGATGCCAAAAGAATGATATCACAAGCTTTTAAGCGCAACCCTGGCATTTCGTCGCCAGAGGCGCTTTTCGAAGAAGTCTATCGGGGTGAGGCCGGATGATGACGGACGATTTTGAAAAACACGTATTGAACGAGACAACCCTTGTTGACGGGCAGTGTCTGATCGAAGATGAGGAACCGGAAATTCTGTCTTTACGACCGCAACGCCTGTCCGACTATATCGGTCAACGCGAGGTCGTCGAAACGCTCAAGATAGCCATTGAAGCGGCGATGGGTCGCAATGAGCCCATTGATCATGTGCTTTTCCACGGTCCTCCCGGGCTCGGCAAAACAACCTTGGCTCATATCATTGCTAATGAAATGGCCGGTCAACTCACTGTTACTTCGGGCCCGGCCCTGGAAAAAGGGGGCGACCTTATTGGCATCCTGACGCATATGGAAGAAGGCGATGTTCTCTTCGTTGATGAGATTCATCGCACGCCCAAGACCGTCGAAGAATTTCTCTACCCTGCCATGGAGGATTTCGCCGTTGATTTTGTGTTTGACAAAGGCGTGCATGCCCGCAGTCATCGATATCAGCTGAAGCGCTTTACGTTGGTGGGGGCGACAACGCGGGTTGGTCTTCTGTCAGCCCCTTTACGCGACCGCTTCGGTCTGTTTCGCAGCCTTGATTTTTATGAAGATGAAGAACTGGTTGACATCGCCAAACGCTCGGCCGCCTTGTTGGACGCGCATCTGACCGACGAGGGGGCGATTGAATTGTCGCGACGGTCGCGGGGAACTCCCCGGATTGTAAACCGGTTGTTGAAACGCGTTCGGGACTACGCCCAGGTTCGTGCGGATGGCCGGATTACGATGACAACGGTGGAAGAGGCCCTGAAACTCGAAGGAGTAGACGCGGTTGGACTGACCAACCTCGATCGCCGCTACCTCAAGACCATAATCGATTATTACCATGGTGGTCCGGTAGGTATTGAAGCGATCGCTGCAACGCTGCAAGAAGAATCGGATACGCTGGTCGATGTCGTCGAGCCGTACCTCCTAAAAATCGGATTTATTCTGCGCACTTCGTCCGGTCGCAAGGCGTCGGAGGCGGCCTACCGCCATCTGGGCTACGCAATCCAGGAAAAACTCTTTTAAGACGCTGGTGCCGACCATGGGGATTGCTAGGTTGACCCCCTTGCACTTAAATTGAGCCATGGCTGTGATAACGCTGTTATCAGATTTCGGTTTGGATGATGAGTATGTGGGGGTGATGAAAGGGGTTATCCTCGCGACCCATTCGCAGGCACGAATTGTCGATATCACGCATCGCATCGCCCCGCAGGATCTGGTGGCGGCCGCCTACTGCATTCGATCGGCCTACCGGTATTTCCCGCGGGGAACGGTGCATGTCGTTGTTGTTGACCCGGGCGTCGGCAGTTCACGTTCCATTGTCGCCGTGAAATTGCAGGGGCATACCTTCCTGGCGCCTGACAACGGTGTTTTGACCCTTGTGCTCGAGGAACGCAGGGCTGATGAGATTGTACGGGTTAGCAATGATCGGCTTTTCCTGAAACCGGTAAGCCGCACGTTCCACGGCCGTGATATCATGGCACCGGTGGCGGGCCATCTCAGCATGGGTCTCCAGATGGACCGGTTGGGCCCCGGTGTTGCGGCAGAAGATCTGAAACGCCTGCCCCTTGGAAAGGCTGGCTTTAACGTGGACGGCGACCTTGAGGGTGCGGTGGTTCTGATAGACCGTTTTGGGAACCTGATTACGAACATTGATTCGGAGAAATTGGCAAGCTTGGCGGTTAAAAGCGGGGATCGCGGTATTGAAATTCGTATCGCACAGCATCGGATAGCGGGCTTGTCGCAAAGTTATGCCGATGTTTCGGCCGGCGCACCCCTGGCGATCGTCGGCAGTAAGGGCTTTCTCGAGATTGCGATCAATTGTGGCCGGGCTGAGCGCTATTTTGAGGCGTGCCGCGGTGATACGATAACCCTAAGTGTTGGATCGACGAAGACTGTTCCGGATGCAAACCAAACCATACAATAAGTTCAAGGATCATGCCAAAGAACAAACGACTCGAAGAAGAGCATTTGACCGAAAAAACGTCTTATAAATCCCAGACCGGCAGTCGGAGTTGGCAGTTTCTGCTGGTCGGCGAACACGGCCAAATCAAATCGGTAAAAAAGTTCAGAGGGTTGGCAATTACCGCTGTGGCGGTGATTGCCGTGGCAGTGATCGGAATCGCCGGCTTGGGGTTTTTGTACCTGCGCGCGGTGGCACATAATGCTCGCTTGAATGATCACATCGCCGATGTAAAGCAGCAGATTGCCGCCATTCAGGCTGAAAAAGAAATTCTGATGGCGCGTTTGGTGATAGCGGAAACCAAACTGGGAGAAGACCCCCAGGAAACGGTCGCTCCTTCCGCTGTTTCGGACGATGCCTCAGCGCCGCCCAAAACGTCTTCAGCGGCCGTGCCGGAGTTGAAACCAAAACAACCGTTGGCTGCACCCCCCGTGAGCCAGTTGGCATCGCCCACTGAGACCGGTTTAGGGGTTACGGTGGAAGACTTTAAGGCGTCGCTCGATACCTATCAGAATATTCTTACGTTGCAATACACCGTCCGGAATACAAAGGACGACGGGACTCCGGTTGCCGGGCATACGGTACTGATAATGAAAAACAGTAATCTGGATATCGATACATGGGTGGTTTTGCCGAATGTCCAACTGGAGGATGGCCGGCCGACTGGTGAAAAAGGGCAACCGTTTAGAATTTCTCGTTTCAGGGTCGCCAAATTTTCGATCGAGGGGTATGCGGAACCCAGCCAATTCGATACGGCCGTCGTGTTTGTCTATACAAAAGCAGGTGAGCTGGTCTTGGAAAAGGAATTCACTGTACAAATCAAGGTAATATAAAGCCATTTAAAAGGCCAAAAGGCAATTTTGATATGGCTTGCGCACAGGAGAAAAGTTGTGAGCGAGACAGGTAAAAACATTTCTATAATCGATAGCGGGTTGACGGTCGACGGGACTATATCCTGTCAGGGCGAACTGATCGTGAAAGGTACCATCAAAGGCCAACTGGATGGAGAGACGGTCGTGATCGCCGAAGAAGGGGCCATTTATGCCGAGACCAAGGTGGACCGCATTACCATTGGCGGAACGTTCGAAGGGAATCTCAAGGTTGCCAGGGATTTGACAATCCTGGCAACCGGTAAATGTGGAGGCACGGTTGCCTGCCACGACATGACCTTCGAGGCAGGTGGACGCTTAAACGCGGATGTCACTTGTGTGTCTGCCGGGCGGTCGTCAGGGGGGGGCGGTCTTTTTAAAAAATTGGTCAAGGCGTCGGGTTAAGCTTCAGGTGTTAAAAGTAAAATCGGCCTGAACTGGGAAGTGGTCGGACGGGTAAAAACCGTTGAAGGTTTCGCGTATGACCCTGCAAGCCTCCAAGGATAGGGGGCCACGATACAGAACCCAATCGATGTGACGGCCGTCTGATTGGCCGGTAAAATTGTGGAAAGTGCCTGGAAAGGAATCCTGCCAGATATTTTTAAAGGGCCCCGATAGACGGTCCGGAAGGCGCGTGGCTCCGGTGAGAACCTGGTGACAGGGACTGTCGGGCAGCGTGTTGAAATCGCCCATTAGAATCGTCGGGTGCCCGGCAGCGACAGCCTTCAAGCGCTCTAAAAGGATATAGGCACTTGCGGTTTGGACGGCAGGCTTAAAGTCGAAGTGGGTATTGGCGCAGACAATCACCCGATCGGTGCGTGAATTTTGCAAGACGCCTATGGTGCCTTGCCGCGGCCAGCGACTGTTGGGCGAGCGGCTGGGAATATCCGGGGTGGAACTTAAAAAAAAGTGATCGTCCGCGATGCACTGCCACGGGCGCTGGAAAAAAAGAATATTGTTCTGCCAAAAAGAGGGTGACGGGCTTCTTTGACCGATGTAGTCATAATCTGAAAGGATGTCCTTGAGATAGTCGATTTGAAAGTCATTGACCTCCTGAAAACCGATCACATCAGAAGCATAGTTTCGCAAGAGGGCCGGCAGGGCTTTCTTGCGAAAGTTCCAATTGTTGGGGCCGTCATCGGCAAGCCCGAAGCGCATGTTAAGCGTCATTACTTTGACCATCACGATAGATTTCTCACCTTAGCACCGACCGCCATCTGTTGGGGCTCAGGGTTCGTGCTGCCTACATCTTGGGGTGGGTGCTGTCGCCCTCGAAGCGATGCCGCAGCGGTTCCATGCTGATCGGGGACCCCTCGAAGTTTTCAAAGGTCGCATCCGTAAAAGGCAGGTTGTGTTCGCGCTTGAGAATTTCGAAAATTTCAAGATAATTTAATAGGATGCGCTGGTTCCATTGCAGACCGATACGGCCGGCCAAATCCGGGATCGAGGCTTTGGAGCCCTCGATCTCAAGGAACGTAGCGTATGGCAAGGTGTCGATACAAAACATAGTGTCCCCCAATACCAGGGTCTGACGCCATTTTTCGTAGCATTGGGCCTGGTGAAACCCGATGCCTTGAAGAATGGCTTTCATGGTATTAAAATCACTGACTTCGACTTCCAACTCCTTGTGAACTTTAAAATCGTGGTCGACCTCGGGCGGTGGACTTTTGAGGGTTAGCGTTGTTTTGATATCGGTTCGTAGCCGTAACAGCATTTTACGACGCACGAAGGACTCGCCGGCATCTTCAAAACGAAGGTTGGTTTCGAAAACGCGGGGAGATGCCGTGGCACCGAGTCCAAGGATGGCGTCGCGGATGGGTTCAACTGCTGTCAGAAAAAATTTGACCTCGACTTCGAGTGGTTCCATATCGGCCCTGTTCTCAACAAACTGAAATTTTATCCCAAAGTTATTTGCCAGGCCCTCTGGGTTCGATTATCACCAGTTATATATAGCACTGCAAAGTATAGGTCAATGTGTCAGTTAGGGATCAATCGGCCCGGCCATCGGGGACATGCAATTTTTTCCTTGACAGAGCGCCAATTATTATTTAATTATCCAAATTCTTTATTAACAGGAGAAACAAGCAGTGAAAAAATATACATACAGCGCGAAAGATTCCGAAGTCGATAGAAAATGGTGGGTCGTTGACGCCAACGGCGAGGTGCTGGGGCGATTGGCCAGCACGGTTGCCGCACATCTGAAAGGCAAGCACAACCCTTTGTATACTCCCCATGTCGACACCGGCGACGCGATTATTGTCATTAATG
>Ga0316195_10000949_pt1 | contig 12499 bp, 15 predicted proteins | sample Phised1_MG_FD_204937 | JGI IMG/M metagenome (GOLD analysis project Ga0316195, IMG submission 204937) | Coastal sediment microbial communities from Maine, United States - Phippsburg sediment 1 | ecosystem: Environmental > Aquatic > Marine > Coastal > Sediment | place: USA: Maine | collected... | reverse complement strand
AAAAGACCTTTGACAAAATCATTTATAAATTTACTATTGATAAATACCATAGTTCCGCTCAAGTTTAGCTATGCCATGCAAACAGGAGCAATAATAAATGACAAAATTATTAGTTTGGTTGAGCAAATACCTTCAGAATCAAATACCATTATTGAAAAATTTGAGTCTTTAAAACCAGTTTCTGTTTCGGCTATACAATCTCAAGGCTTAATTCAACTAAAAAATGACTATTGTATTAAAAATAGGTGTTTACAATGTGCAATAGGTAGTGTAATATTAACAGGAAATCATTAATTTGCGGGATGGAATGTTCATTAACAAAGTGCCAAGTTATCGGCGTTATAAGAAAAGGACATTCCATCTGACTATTAATAAGTTACAAAAATTAACTGATGAATCTTTTTTATAGAATCTTATTATATTTTCAAAAACACGGTTACTATGTGTGTCAGCGTATTGCCGATAGATTAGGTATTAGAGCAAAAATAGTTCGTACTTCGTTTATATATTTAACCTTTGTGACTGTCGGTTTTGGCTTTGCGCTCTATGTGTTTATTGCATTTTGGATGGGTATTAAAGATTTATTGTATACTAAACGCTCATCTGTATTTGATTTATGAATCCACTTTTATTTTTTTTTAAGAAAAAGATATACACCGCTGTATTTTTATTATTTGCTCTATTGACTATTGGTATTGTTGGCTTTAGAGTGGTTTCAGATTATTCCTGGATTGATGCCTTGTATATGACTGTTATTACTATAACAACCGTTGGTTTTGGTGAGGTTGTTCCGCTAGACAATGAATCAAAAATATTTACTGTTTTTTTAATTTTAATTAGTATCGTAATCGTTGGATACGCCTTATCTGTTATCACTGAATATATTTTGAGTAAAAATAATGTTGACGAATTAAATCAAAAAAAGATGCAAAAATTGATTGATAGTTTAAAAAACCATATCATTATTTGTGGTTATGGAAGAAATGGAAAACAGGCTGCGAGAAAACTTTCGGCTTATAAAAAATCCTTTGTGGTTATAGAAAAAGATAAAGAATTGCTTGAAAGATTGCAAACCGATAATGTGCCCTACGTAATTGGTAATGCCAATGAAGATGATATATTAATGCAGGCTGGTGTAGATAGAGCCGCTTGCTTTATCTCAGCTTTACCTAGTGATGCTGATAATCTTTTTGTGGTGCTTTCCACGAGACAGATTAATAAGAATATAAATATTATAAGCAGGGCTTCTCAGGAATCGTCTTATGAGAAGTTAAAACTGGCAGGAGCTAACAATGTGATCTTACCAGATAAGATTGGTGGTGACCATATGGCTTCACTGGTTGTGGTTCCTGGGTTAATGGAATTTCTTGATAATCTGGCTATTGTTGGTAAAACAAATATCAATATTGAAGAGGTTGCCGTAGAAAAATTATATAATACCAAAGAAGTAAAAACAATTAAAGATTTAGATTTGAGAAGAAAAACCGGTTGTACGGTTATTGGATATAAGGATGAAAATGGGGAATATATTGTAAATCCAGAAGCTGATCTTAAATTAACACCTAATTCCAAGATAATTGTTTTAGGCAGACCAGAACAAATAGAAGGTCTAAATACAGAATACAACATTAATTAATGAAATCTTGATTTTAACAACAGATGTTTTATAAAATGAATTATTTTTAGCATCTTGCTTGACTTTAATATAAATTATTCAATTAGAAACTAACTAACTAATAGCTAATCCTTATGAAGAAATATTTTCTTTCAATTGTTGCTTTATTTTTACCTTATGTGATTTTTGCTCAAGAGTCTGTTGAAAAAGGACTTGATGAAAAAATAAATGATGCCTTTATGCCTTTTGCAACCTGGTGGGAAGGGCTTGTTTTAACTAAAGTTCCCATCGGAGAATATCACATTCCTTTAATAGTGATTCTTTTAGTTTGTGGGGCCACATTTTTCACTATTTATTTTAAGTTTCCAAGTATTACTAAATTCTGGACTGCAATTAATACCGTAAGAGGTAAATATGTTGATATTGAAAAACATGGCGTAGATAAGCTTTATAATAATGATGAATCTATAGCTGTTGAAGATATTCCTGATACGATTAGAGATGAAAGTGCCCATGGTGAGGTAAGTCATTTTCAGGCACTGGCAACAGCAGTTTCCGGAACCGTTGGTCTTGGAAATATTGCCGGTGTTGCAGTGGCAATTGGCCTTGGAGGACCAGGGGCGACTTTTTGGATGATAGTTTGTGGATTACTTGGGATGTCTACTAAATTTGTTGAATGTACACTCGGTGTTACGTATAGAGATATTGGGAAAGACGGCACCATTTATGGTGGTCCCATGTATTATTTGTCAAAAGGATTAAAAGAAAAAGGCTTTGCAACTTTTGGAAAAATTCTGGCTTTTGTTTTTGCCTTACTTTGTGTTGGTGCTTCTTTTGGTGGTGGTAACGCGTTTCAATCTAATCAGGCAGCTGTTCAAATTTCTTCCTTGTTAGGCTTAACAGGAGGTTCCTCAGGTTTTGTAATTGGAATAATTTTAGCTTTAGTAGTAGGTGTGGTAATTATTGGAGGTATTAAACGTATCGCTAGTATTACTGAAAAAATTGTGCCTTTCATGGCGGGTTTATATATCGTTGCTTCCTTAATAATCATTTTCGCTAACTTTAGTGATATCGGTTTGGCATTCACATTAATAATTGACGGGGCGTTTTCTCCAATGGCTGGCCTAGGTGGACTTGTTGGAGTTTTAATTGTTGGGTTTCAAAGAGCAGCTTTCTCAAATGAGGCAGGTGCTGGTTCAGCAGCCATTGCGCATTCAGCAGTACGGACTAAATATCCGGCTTCAGAAGGCGTAGTTGCTTTACTAGAACCATTTATTGATACGGTAGTCATTTGTACCATGACCGCTTTGGTTATTATTTTCTTTAATATTAATGGTACTGATCCACAATCGGTATTTGACTATACAGCAGAACATGGTAGTAGCGTTATTTTAAAAGCTACAGAACTACCTATCAGTGGTGTTGATTTAACGTCTTTGGCTTTTGATTCAGTGATTCCGCATTTTTCTTATGTACTGACTATCGCTATTGTGCTATTTGCATTTTCAACAATGATTTCTTGGTCATATTATGGTCTGCAATCATGGAAATATTTGTTTGGAAAAGGTAAAACAGCTGATTTAGTTTATAAAGTTTTATTTTTATTATTTGTGGTTATTGGTGCTGCTGCTACCTTGGATGCTGTAATTAAATTCTCAGATGCTATGATTTTGGCATTGGTATTCCCAAATATGATAGGTTTGTTATTTTTATTCCCAAAAGTAAAAACAGAGATGAAACGATATCTGAATGCTATTTCAATTAAAGAGGAAGCTATTCAGGACGGTGCAGTTGATATAACAAAACATATGTAATTATAAATTTATTTTAAAATGAAATCCCATTTCAAGTTTTCTAGAAGTCAACGGAATGGGATTTTTTTATTAGTATTAATCATTGTGACATTACAATGTATTTATTTTTTTGTTGATTTTTCTAATTCAGAATATGCTGTCCATGCTGATGAATTAAAAAAGTATGAACAGGAAATAGATTCTTTAAAACAACTGGAGATTGAAGAAAGGGCTCCAAAGATGTATCCTTTTAATCCAAATTATATTACTGATTATAAAGGGTATACTTTAGGAATGAGTCCTGATGAAATTGACAGGTTATTAAGGTTTAGAGATCAAGGAGATTGGATTAATTCTATAAAACAATTTCAAGAGGTGACCAAAGTTTCAGATTCCTTATTAAATCAAATCTCACCTTATTTTAAATTTCCGGAATGGGTTACCAATCCAAAACAATCAAAATCATATTCAAATAGTAAACCAAAAACCTTTGCAGAAAAAAAGGATTTAAATAAAGTCACTGCAGAACAATTGCAAACCATAAATGGTATTGGAGCGTATTATTCTGAAAAAATAATAAAACTGAGAAGTAAATTTATAGGAGGGTTTATAGCGGATGTGCAGTTGCAGGATGTCAACGGATTGACTCCAGAGGTGATTGAAAAAATAACTAATGAGTTTACTGTAAAAACACCTAGGGCCATTGAAAAAATAAATTTAAATACGGCCACTGTTGACCAACTTGTAACTATACAACATATTGATTACGAATTAGCTTATAATATTATAGAGCAAAGGCAACTTCGAGAAGGTTTTAAATCTATAGATGAATTAACAAAAGTTAAAGACTTCCCTGTAAATAAAATCGAGATAATTGAATTATATTTGTCCCTCGATTAAAAAAAAATAAAATTAATGCTTATGAATAGTATGTACTTCACCGAAGAACATAAACTTTTTAGAGAGAGTATTCAAGATTTTTTAAAAAAGGAGGTTGTTCCACATATTGAAAAATGGGAAAAATCTGGAACCATAGATAGGTTTATTTGGAAGAAATTTGGGGATATGGGCTTTTTCGGAATTTCATACCCAGAAGCCTATGGTGGTTTAAACCTGGATCTTTTTTATGCAGTCATTTTGTTAGAAGAACTTCAAAAAATTAATTCTGGCGGCTTTGCTGCCGCTATTTGGGCGCACGTTTATTTAGCAATGACGCATCTTAATAAAGAAGGAAATCATGATATTAAGCAACGCTATTTGACACCAAGTATTTCTGGAGATAAAATTGGCTGTCTGTGTATAACAGAGCCATTTGGAGGCAGTGATGTGGCAGGAATGCGATCAACAGCTGTTAAAGAGGGAGATTATTATATTTTGAATGGTTCAAAAACTTTTATAACTAATGGTTTTTACAGTGATTATTTGATAGTTGCGGCAAAAACAAGTCCAGAATTAGGAAATAAAGGAATAAGTATTTTTGTCGTAGATAGAGAATCTGAAGGTTTGTCAGCTACAAAACTAGATAAATTAGGATGGAGAGCTTCAGATACCGGTGAAATTGCTTTTGATAATGTTAAGATTCCTAAAACAAATCTTTTAGGAGAAGAAAATGGAGGTTTTGGATATATTATGCAACATTTTTCTTTGGAACGCTTAATCATGGGTATCAATGCACATGCGCGCGCTGAATATGCCTTAGAATATGCCTTACAATATATGTCTGAAAGAGAAGCTTTTGGAAGGACAATTGATAAGTTCCAAGCGCTGAGACATAATATAGCGGATTTATACACGGATATGGAAATGTGTAAAGAGTTTAATTACACCGTTGCATATAGATTGAATAAAAATCAATATGTGGTGAAAGAAGCTACTATGTCAAAATTAAAATCCACTAAAATGGCTGATGAAGTTATCTATCAATGCCTGCAATTTTTAGGAGGCTATGGATATATGGAAAATTATCCAATGGCGCGCCTTTTAAGAGACAGCAGGTTGGGACCAATAGGTGGAGGGACCTCAGAAATACTCAGAGAAATTTTGGCCAAAATTATAATCGACAAAAAAGAATATAAACCAGTAACATAATTTTTTAAAAATTAATTGTTAATTATTAATTAGTTTTTATATTTGCAGACCGAAAATTTAAAAGAGAGGAGGTTAAGACACTATGTTAATAATACCAATTAAAGAAGGAGAAAATATAGATAGAGCGCTAAAGCGTTTTAAAAGAAAGTTTGATAAGACTGGAACAAAACGTCAGTTACAAGCTCGTAAACAATTTACAAAGCCATCCGTAGAACGTAGAGCTCAAATTCAAAAAGCTCAATACATTCAAGGATTAAGAGACGCTGAAGATATATAGTCGTTAGTGCTCATATAAAATTAAATCCCGCATCTTGCGGGATTTTTTTTGATCTCCCTTCAAATACCAATAAAACTTTGTACATTTAGCTTTGCACTAATAGCTCCAGAAATGTCATTTAAATCATTTACAGATTATTTACTGTTAGAAAAAAAATATTCAAAACTCACAGTTTCTGCCTATGAAAATGATTTAGAAAGTTTTACAAAATTCATTGTAACCGCGTACGATTCTGCAAGTATAGATAGTATTAATTATCCACAGATTAGGAATTGGATAGTTTTTCTGGTTGAAAGTAATATTTCAAATAGAAGTATCAACAGGAAAATGTCTTCATTAAACACCTATTATAAATTCTTAATGAAAATTGGTGAGATTCAAACCAATCCCTTAGCAAAACACAAAGCATTAAAAACAAGTAAAAAAATTCAAATCCCTTTTTCAGAGATAGAGATAAATATAGTGCTTGATGAATTGCATTTTGAAGATGATTTTGAAGGAATACGTAACAGATTGATTATTGAATTATTTTATTCAACGGGTATAAGACGCATAGAATTGGTTGAATTAAAACTAACCAGTGTTGATTTTAATAATAAAACTTTAAAAGTTTTAGGGAAACGAAATAAAGAGCGTATTGTACCTTTAATCAAGCCGGTTTTAAATACATTAAACCAATACATAAAATTAAGATCTGGTCTTGAATATATATATGATAATGATAATTTATTTTTAACAAAAAAAGGAGTTAAAATATATGAAACACTTGTTTACAGAATAATAAATGATTATTTTAGTATAGCATCTTCAAAGGTAAAAAAGAGCCCACATATATTACGGCATTCTTTTGCAACACATATGCTTAATCAAGGTGCTGATTTAAATGCTGTTAAAGAACTTTTAGGGCATTCTAGTTTGGCTGCTACTCAAGTTTATACTCATAATAGTATAGCAGAGTTAAAAAAAGTACATGTGAATGCGCACCCTAGGAGTAAAAAATAGAACAGTAATAATTATTGTCTAACCGAAAAATATAGAGTATGAAAGTAAACACGCAATCAGTGAATTTTAATGCAGATCAAAAATTGTTGGATTTTGTTCAAAAGCGTATGGATAAGTTGGATTTATTTTATGATAAAGTCATTTCTTCGGATGTTTTTTTAAAAGTTGAAAACACAAGTGATAAAGAAAATAAAATATTTGAAGCTAGAGTAAGTGTGCCAGGTGATAGTTTAGTAGTAAAAAAGCAATGTAAAACCTTTGAAGAAGGTGTAGATATGGCTGTAGCTTCCTTAGAAAGACAATTAAAAAAGAGAAAAGAAAAATTAAGGACACATTTATAATAAAATTTAGTGAAAAATGTTTTGATTAAAAAAATAATTCTATACATTTGCAGTCCGTTAGAAATAGCGGGCTTTTTTTATGTGAAAAAAGTAAGAAAAAGCCGATGTAGCTCAGCTGGCTAGAGCAGCTGATTTGTAATCAGCAGGTCGTGGGTTCGAGTCCCTCTATCGGCTCAAGTTCTTTAAATAGAGTGAAAAAGTTTTTAATTGGGGAGATACTCAAGCGGCCAACGAGGACAGACTGTAAATCTGTTGGTTTCACCTTCGCAGGTTCGAATCCTGCTCTCCCCACATTTTAAACATTGGATTTTATAATTAATTGCGGGAGTAGCTCAGTTGGTAGAGCGTCAGCCTTCCAAGCTGAATGTCGCCGGTTCGAACCCGGTCTCCCGCTCTTTTTTAAAGCCGGTGTAGCTCAGGGGTAGAGCGTTTCCTTGGTAAGGAAGAGGTCACGGGTTCAATTCCCGTCATTGGCTCTATCAAAGTTTTAAAAATAGACACTAATATTATTATATAACTAAGATTAAATAAATTAAACATGGCAAAGGCAAATTTTGATCGTTCCAAACCACACTTAAATATTGGTACAATTGGACACGTTGATCACGGTAAAACAACTTTAACTGCAGCTATTACAACTGTATTAGCGAAAGCAGGATTGTCTGAAATGAGAAGTTTCGATTCTATCGATAACGCTCCTGAAGAAAAAGAAAGAGGTATTACTATTAATACATCACACGTTGAGTATTCAACTGCAAATCGTCACTATGCACACGTTGACTGTCCAGGTCACGCGGATTACGTTAAGAACATGGTAACCGGTGCTGCGCAGATGGATGGTGCTATTTTAGTGGTTGCGGCTACTGATGGGCCTATGCCACAAACTCGTGAGCACATCTTATTAGGTCGTCAAGTAGGTATTCCACGTATGGTTGTTTTCATGAACAAAGTGGATATGGTTGATGATGATGAGTTACTAGAGTTAGTAGAAATGGAAATCAGAGACTTATTAAGTTTCTATGAGTATGATGGAGATAATGGTCCTGTAATTGCTGGTTCTGCTTTAGGTGCTTTAAATGGTGAAGATAAGTGGGTTGATACAGTGATGCAATTAATGGAAGCTGTTGATTCATGGATTGAATTACCAGTGCGTGATGTTGAAAAACCTTTCTTAATGCCAATTGAAGATGTATTCTCTATTACTGGTCGTGGAACTGTTGCTACAGGTCGTATCGAAACAGGTATTGCTAATACTGGTGATGTTGTTGATATTATTGGTATGGGTGCTGAGAAATTAACTTCTACTATTACTGGAGTTGAAATGTTCCGTAAAATATTAGATAGAGGTGAAGCTGGAGATAACGTTGGTATCTTATTAAGAGGTATTGAGAAAACTCAAATCTCTAGAGGTATGGTTATCTGTAAAAAAGGTTCTGTAACTCCGCATGCTAAATTTAAAGCTGAGGTTTATATCTTGAAAAAAGAAGAAGGTGGACGTCACACGCCATTCCATAATAACTATCGTCCACAATTTTATGTGCGTACAACTGACGTAACTGGTACTATTTCTTTACCATCTGGAGTAGAAATGGTTATGCCTGGAGATAACTTGACAATTACTGTTGATTTAATTCAACCAATTGCAATGAATCTTGGTTTACGTTTCGCTATCCGTGAAGGAGGTAGAACTGTAGGTGCTGGTCAGGTAACTGAGATTTTAGACTAATTAATTAGTAAAATAAGAAGTTAAGGTATTCCGTAAAAAACGGAATACCTTGACTTATATTTACGGGTTTAGCTCAGTTGGTAGAGCACTGGTCTCCAAAACCAGGTGTCGGGAGTTCGAGTCTCTCAACCCGTGCTTGGAAAAATATATCTTTTGAATTTTAAAAATTCAGAAGATAAAAAATGAGATAAAAGGAATTTAATTATAAAGATTAAATTTTGAACCTTTCTAATAAAGAAAAAATAAATGACTGGAATTGTAAACTATATCAAAGAATCATTTGGAGAGCTTAAAAATAATGTAAGTTGGACACCATGGGCTGAAGCTCAAAGTTTAACTGTTTTAGTTGCGGTATTTTCAATTATTTTTTCTTTGGCAATTTGGGGCGTTGATACTGTTTTCAGTAAAGTGATAGCGTTTTACTTTCAATTAATTAATTAACAGTAAAATTAAATTCTATGTCTGAGACAGGTGGTAAAAAATGGTATGTTGTTAGAGCCGTAAGTGGTCAAGAAAATAAAATTAAGACTTATATTGAGAATGAGATTGCTCGTTTAGGTCTTCAAGATTATGTTGACCAAGTATTAGTGCCTACAGAAAGAGTTATACAAATAAGAAACGGAAAAAAAATTCATAAAGAAAAAGTTTTCTTTCCTGGTTATATTATGATTCAAGCCAACTTGACCGGAGAAGTGCCTCATATTATTAGATCAGTAACCAATGTTATTGGGTTTTTAGGTGAAACTAAAGGTGGTGATCCGGTGCCGTTAAGACAATCTGAAGTTAATAGAATGTTAGGTAAGGTGGATGAATTGGCAGTGGATGCAGATTCTAATGTCTCCATACCTTTTACTAAAGGTGAAACGGTTAAAGTTATAGACGGACCGTTTAATGGCTTTGATGGAACTATTGAGAAAATTAATGAAGAAAAGCGTAAGCTTGAAGTAATGGTAAAGATCTTTGGAAGAAAAACACCATTAGAATTAAGTTTTATGCAAGTAGAAAAAGTATAATAATTGTTACACATATATATCGATGCGCTCTTCAGCTTCATTTTAAGAAGCGTATCAAACTAAATTATTAAAAATGGCAAAAGAAATTGGTAAAGTAGTTAAGTTACAAGTTCGGGGAGGTGCTGCGAATCCGTCGCCACCGGTTGGACCCGCTTTAGGTGCTGCTGGAGTTAACATTATGGAGTTCTGTAAGCAATTTAATGCTAGAACACAGGATAAGGCAGGTAAAGTATTGCCTGTGGTTATTACAGTTTACAAAGACAAATCATTTGACTTTGTAATTAAAACGCCTCCAGCTGCAGTACAATTATTAGAAGCGGCCAAGTTAAAGAAAGGTTCAGGAGAACCAAACCGAAAAAAAGTAGCTAAAGTTTCATGGGATCAGATTAAGACCATAGCAGAAGACAAAATGGTAGATTTAAATGCATTTACTATTGAATCAGCTATGAGAATGATTGCTGGTACCGCAAGGTCTATGGGTATAACCGTAACCGGAAACGCACCAAATTAATCTATTAAAGACATTAAAAAATGGCAAGATTAACAAAGAAGCAAAAAGAAGCTTTAGCAAAAATAGAAAAAGGAAAACTTTATTCTATTAACGAAGCATCAGCATTAGTAAAGGATATTACGTTTACTAAATTTGATGCCTCTGTAGATATCGCTGTGAAACTAGGAGTTGATCCTAGAAAAGCGAATCAGATGGTAAGAGGTGTTGTATCATTACCTCACGGTACTGGTAAAGACATGAAAGTTTTAGCATTAGTAACACCAGATAAAGAAGCAGAAGCTAAAGAAGCTGGTGCTGATTATGTTGGACTAGATGAATATCTTGATAAAATCAAAAATGGTTGGACAGATGTTGATGTTATTATTACAATGCCAAGTGTTATGGGTAAATTAGGTCCCTTAGGACGTATATTAGGTCCACGTGGCTTAATGCCTAACCCAAAAACAGGTACAGTGACAATGGATGTAGCAAAAGCTGTTACAGAAGTGAAAGCTGGTAAAATCGACTTTAAAGTTGATAAAACAGGTATTGTGCATGCGCCAATAGGAAAAGCATCATTTAGTGCTGATAAAATTGCAGGTAATGCAAATGAACTAATACATACATTAATTAAATTAAAGCCAACTGCATCAAAAGGAACTTATGTAAAGAGTATTTATATCTCTAGTACCATGAGTCCAAGTGTTGCTGTTGATCCTAAAGTTGGTTAATTAGTTAAAAACTTTTATTATGACAAGAGAAGAAAAATCACAAGTAATTGAAGAGTTAACTTTACAATTAGCCGATAATGCTAATATTTATTTAGCAGATATTTCAGGATTAAATGCAGGTAGCACTTCAGATTTACGTCGTATTTGTTTTAAATCAAACGTAAAATTAGCAGTAATTAAAAATACATTACTTGCAAAAGCAATGGAAGCTTCAGATAAAGATTTTGGAGACTTACCAAAGGTTTTAAAAGGTAATACCTCTGTAATGTATTCTGAGACTGGAAATGCTCCAGCCAAAATAATTAAAGCGTTTCGTAAAAAATCGGACAAACCTTTATTAAAGGGGGCTTTCATTGAACAAGCGATTTATATTGGTGATGAGCAATTAGATGCCTTAGTAGATATCAAATCTAAAGAAGAGATGATAGGAGAGATTATAGGATTACTACAATCTCCAGCTAAAAATGTTGTTTCAGCACTTAAATCAAGTGGTGGTAAACTGGCAGGTATATTAAAAACGTTATCTGAAAAATAGAGATAACATTAAATAGTACGCACTATAACAATTATATTAAAATTAAAAATTTATTAAAACGATAGAAAAATGGCAGATTTAAAAAATTTCGCAGAACAATTAGTTAACTTAACAGTAAAAGAAGTAAACGAGTTAGCTACTATTTTAAAAGAAGAGTATGGCATTGAGCCTGCTGCTGCAGCTGTAGCTGTTGCTGCTGGTCCTGCTGGAGGTGGTGAAGATGCTGCTGAAGCTCAAACTGAATTTACAGTAATATTAAAAGCAGCAGGTGCTTCTAAATTAGCTGTAGTAAAATTAGTAAAAGAATTAACTGGTTTAGGTTTAAAAGAAGCTAAAGAACTAGTTGATAATGCACCTAGTCCAATAAAAGAAGCTGTTTCTAAAGACGAAGCAGAAGGATTAAAGGCTTCATTAGAAGAGGCTGGAGCTGAGGTTGAGCTTAAGTAAGCTTAGCATTCTGACAATACAAAGGTTTAGGTCTGAGGGTTAACCTCAAGACCTAAACCATTTTGCGTATATAATCATTAGATACGCCAATTAATATTTTTTTTAATCATAATTCCGTCCATTGATGTTATCAACACAAGCTGAAAGATTAAATTTCTCGTCTATTGTTAATAGAACCGAATACCCAGATTTCCTGGATATTCAGATAAAATCCTTCCAGGATTTTTTCCAATTAGAAACAAAATCTGAAGAAAGAGGAGATGAAGGTCTTTATAATACCTTTATGGAGAACTTTCCTATTACAGATTCACGTAATCAATTTGTATTAGAATTTTTAGATTACTTTGTAGATCCACCAAGATATGCTATTGATGAGTGTATTGAAAGAGGTCTAACATATAGCGTTCCGCTAAAGGCAAGGTTAAAATTGTATTGTACCGA
>Ga0316195_10000948_pt1 | contig 12501 bp, 9 predicted proteins | sample Phised1_MG_FD_204937 | JGI IMG/M metagenome (GOLD analysis project Ga0316195, IMG submission 204937) | Coastal sediment microbial communities from Maine, United States - Phippsburg sediment 1 | ecosystem: Environmental > Aquatic > Marine > Coastal > Sediment | place: USA: Maine | collected... | reverse complement strand
GGTCGAACCAAGGTCGCCATCGAGACCGAAGGGGAGCACGCAGCACAGGGCGGCGCTATTGCCCTGTCGGTGACCGGAAAGCGCGTCGTCAACTTCACGTCGGGCCAGGGCCTGGTCTACGGCCTCGAGCAGTACTACCACGCTCCGGGGAAGCTCTCGACAATGGTCGTCGAAGTCGCCGCCCGTGCCCTGACGAAGCATGCACTCAATGTTCACTGCGGTCATGACGACATCTACGCCGCGCTCGACACCGGTTGGATGATGCTGTACGGCAAGGATGCCCAGCAGGCAGCCGATCAAGCGCTCATCATCCGCCGGGTTGCCGAACTCGCCTTGAATCCCGGGATCAATGGCCAGGACGGGTTCCTCACCTCGCACCTCGAACGCACCTTCTACAAACACGAATCCGCGTTGATGCGCGAGTTCCTCGGCGCACCCGACGACATCATCGAGTGCCCCACCGAAGCACAGCGCGTTCTCTTCGGACCGACAAGACGCCGCGTTCCTTCCATGATCGACCTCGCGAATCCGGTGCTCCTCGGGCCCGTTCAGAATCAGGAGCACTACATGAACGGCGTCATTGCGCGCCGCAACAACTTCTCCGAGAGCATCCTCAGCTTCCTCGAAGAGGCGTACACCGAGTTCGCCCGTCTCACCGGCCGTTCCTACGGACTCATCTCCAAGTACCGCACCGATGACGCCGACGTCGTATTCGTCTCGCTCGGGTCTGCAGCCGAGAACATCGAAGCCGCGGTTGACTACCTGCGCGAGAACGAGGATGCGAAGGTCGGATCGATCCACGTGAATGTTCTGCGACCGTTCCCTGAGGCAGCGATCGTCGAAGCGCTCGCCGGCAAGGGAACCGTTGTGGTGCTCGAACGTACCGATGACTCGCTCCCCGGCGACAATCCGTTGACCCGGGAGATCCGCGCCGCGATGAACAAGGCCGTTGAGGTCGCCCGTACCGGTCACGGTCACGACGTTCCGGCCGTAGAGGCAAGCCGGATCCCGACCATCCTGTCTGGATCCTACGGGCTCGGCTCACGGGACTTCCGACCCGAAGGCGTCCTCGGCGCCTACGAATTCGCAACAGGGAGCATCAACCGAACCGATGGCAAGGGTGTCGCGGACGGTGAGCGCTACTTCACGGTCGGCATCGATCACCCCTATGCCGTCATTTCGGATCGTGCGCCGTCTTTGCTGCCCGAAGGAGCGATCGCAGTGCGGTTCCACTCCATCGGCGGGTGGGGCATGATCACGACCGGGAAGAACCTCTCCGAGGTGATCGGCGCCGTCGGCGACGACCTCCTCGAGGATCACTCTGAAGTGGATGAATTCGGACGAACGAAGGAGATCATCCACGTCTCGGCAAATCCGAAGTATGGCTCCGAGAAGAAAGGCGCACCGACGTCCTACTTCCTCGTGGCCGCTCCGGAGCGAATCCGGATCAACGCCGACCTGCATCACGTCGACGTCGTGCTGTGCTCCGACCCGAAGATCTTCACCCACGCGAATGCCCTCGAAGGCATGAACGAGGGCGGGACGTTCGTGTGGGAGTCTGACGAGGATCCGGAACTCGTATGGCAGCGGATCCCTCGTGAGTACCGCCAGGAGATCATCGACAAGGGCATCCGAATCGTCACCCTGCCCGGCTTCGAGATCGCCCGAGAGGCCACCTCACGTCCCGATCTGCAGCTCCGCATGCAGGGGAACGCCTTCCTTGGAGCCTTCTTCGGCGTGTCGGACTTCCTCGAGGAGTACGGCGTAACGGCGGAGCGTTTCCGCGAGATCGTCCGTGCTCAGTACAACAAGAAGTTCGGCCGCTTCGGTGATGCCGTGGTCGAGTCGAACATGACGGTGATGATGGAAGGTCGTGCCCGCATTCGCGAGATCCCGTATGGTCCCGTCGACGCACCTGACCGTTCTCCGATGCGATCTCCTGCGCTCGAGACGTGCAGCACGTGTGCCGTCGAGGTTCCGGAGGCCATTCCCTCGCCGGAGCAGTCGGTGCGTATCCCTATCACGAGCGTCGGTGTGTTCGACGCAGAATTCAAAGCCGGACTCGGCTACAACCAGCCGGCCTCGCCGCTCGCTTCCGTGAGTGTCATGGCCGCCGGCACCGGACGGAATGCGTCGAAGTACGTGGCCCGGCGTGAGGTGCCGATTTGGCTTGCAGACAAGTGCACCCAGTGTATGGACTGCATCGTCGCCTGCCCCGACACGGCTCTCCCGAACACCGCCCAGGACATCGGCACCGTGTTGCGGACCGCAGCGAATGGCTACGTCGCGAACCCCGCCGCGCGGCTCTCGCTGCTCGCTGAACTCGACGATCTCGAGGGCAGAGTCCGCACCAAGATGATGGATATCACCACGGCGAAGGAGGAGGTCACGTTCCGTGATGTCCTCGTCGACGAGGTCGCAGCTCTTGACATCGACGAAACGGCGCGAGCCGAGTTCATGGAGGTCTTCGATCGCGTACCGCTTGCGTTCGCGAAGGCACCACCGGTCTTCCGGACGCTCGAACGCCGCGAGGAAGGCCAGGGCGGTCTGTTCGCGATCATGGTCTCCGATCGATGCAAGGGGTGTGGCGAGTGCGTCGTCGAGTGCGGCGAGCACGATGCGTTGGTCATGGTTCCCGAGAGCGAGTTGGAACGTGCCGAACACCAGTCCGGCATGAACTTCCTCGACCTGCTGCCCGAGACGCCGAACAAGTACCTCGGTCGGTTCAACCCGGACGATCCAATGGGGTCGCACGCCGCTCAGCTGAAGAACCATTTGATGATCCGCCACGACTACGAGGCACTCGTCTCCGGTGACGGCGCCTGCGCCGGCTGCGGTGAGAAGAGCGTTCTTCACGCAATCGCTTCGATCACGGAGACGTACATGCGTCCGCTCTATCACGCCAGAGCCGACCGGCTCGACGAGAAGGCAGACCGCATCGCGGCGAAGGGCGTTGAGCGCCTCGCGATGATGAAGGAAGAACAGCCGGAAGGGTATGAGTATTTGAAGCGGTCGGTCGCTCACATTCTCATGAGACTCGGCGGAGACACGACCGAGGATACGGACGTACGGCTCGCCGAGCACGGCGAGATCAGTGACGCCGAGATCGTGGATGCGCTGGTCGTCACGATGCGACAGGATGCGTTCAACCATCGCGATCTCCAGGCGCTCGACGGAACGATCCCCAACGGAATGTCGGTCATGGCGATGGGCGCCCACACCGGCTGCAACACCGTCTACGGATCGACGCCACCGAACAACCCGCACCCCTACCCGTGGATGAATTCGCTGTTCCAAGACGGTGTCACCGTGACGTGGCTGATGGGGGAGGGCTTCATCCTCGATCATGCCAGAAGGTCGGTGGTGCCTGAGCGCTTGGCGGATCGTCTTCTCGACGAGGGGGCCGCGCCGATGGTCGAGAAGGACTACTTCCAGCTGACCCACATGACCGACTCGCTGATGACCGAGCGCGAGATTCGGGAGCTTCCAAAGGCGTGGGCGGTCGGCGGGGACGGTGGCATGGGCGACATCGGCTACCAGAACGCCTCGAAGGTCGTTCTCCAGAACCGGCCGAATGTCAAAGTCATTCTGCTCGACACGCAGGTGTACTCGAACACCGGTGGGCAGAATTCCGACTCGACGCCGATGCCCGGCGGCGGTGACATGAACCAGTTCGGAATCGCGTCTGAGGGGAAGCTGACCGAGAAGAAGGGCGTCGCCGAGTCGTTCATGAGCGGTCACGGTTCGCCCTATATCGCTCAGGTCTCGATGGCGAACGTTGCCCAGTTCTACCGGGCGATTCTCGAAGGCCTCGACTACCGCGGCACGGCGTTCATCCAGAGCTTCACCACGTGTCAGCCGGAGCATGGGGTGGCCGATGACCTCTCCACGGTCCAGGCGATCCTTGCCCGCGATTCTCGCAGCGTGCCTCAGTTCGTCTACGACCCGACGAAAGGCGAGACGTACTCAGAGATCATGAATCTGGGCGGCAACCCCAACCCGGATCGTGACTGGTACCAGAAGGTGTCGAAGAAGACAGGGCGGAAGTACGCCTATACGGTTGCGCACTATGCGACGACCGAGGCCCGGTTCCGGCGGCATTTCAAGCCGGCCAAGGATCTCGACGGGACGGTTCCGCTTGAGCAGATCCTGAATGTGGTCACCCAGAACGACGTCATCCAGCGAAATGTGTTCGACCCCGAACACTTCACATTTGTCCCCGACTTCGGTGTGACGATCGACGCGGAAGACGAGGAGGGGAGCGTGCAAACGCTCCTGCTCTCCCGACTGATGGTCCTGTTCTGCGTGGAGCGGCGGCGGTCCTGGAGGATGCTCCAGAGCCGTGCAGCGATCACGAACGTCGACTACGAGGCGCAGAAGAGCGTGCGCAAGACGCTCGAGGGCGGAGAGATCGGACCGGGCGAAGTGCTCTCCGTGGCAGCAGAGCGGATGCGCGAGGAGTTGACGGCAGCCGGCGTTGAGGTCGACTGATCTCGGTACGTTCGTGGTCCGTCAATAGACCATCCTTCCTGGAATATCACACCTTTTGGCCCTACCCCGGTGGTGGCGAATGAGGTCGGATGACTCGTGACGGGTAGTGCCGACACAAAGACATCTCCCAGGGTCAACGGCGGGTCCCATGCACCTCCGGTGGGATCCGCCGCTGCGTCCGTGGACGCTCATATCTGGCAATTCGGCGTAGGTTGGTGGACATGAGCGATCAGGACGCCAGGGATCGCACGCCCGGGGGCGCACGACCAGGGCTCGCCGCCGCACTCTCGGCGCTGATTCCGGGCGCAGGGCAGTGGTATGCAGGGCGGCCGGTCCGCGCCGCCGTCGTGGCGTCACCCCTGATCCTGCTCATCATCGCATCGTTCCTGGCATGGCAGGGCGGGGCCCTTGGCATCCTTGAATGGATCGTCCGGCCGACGGTCCTCTGGATGCTGCTGACCGTCAATGGTCTTCTCCTGGCGTGGCGACTCGTTGCCGTCGTCGACGCCTTTCGACTGTCCGGGGATACTCGACCGGATCGGTGGTCGTTTGTGCTCCTCGGTCTGGCCATCGTCATCATCGTGGTCCCGCATCTCGTCGCAGGCGCGTACGGATTTCGCGGTGCACTTCTGATCGACCGGGTCTTCGTATCCGCCGATCCAGCCGACGCGACACCGGTCACTCTGGCTCCGCCATCCCCGGAGGCCGATCTCGTCCCCGATCCTGTGACTGTGGAAACAACGACCACCGTGCCTCCGACCACAACGACGACCGAGGATCTCCCTTTGGCGAACGCTATCTTCCGGCCCGGTCTCGGCGACCCCGATGCCGTCAAGGCGCGTTCCGAGATCGTCTTTGGCAGATCCGCGCCGCCCTTTCTCCCGTTTGATGAGCGCGTGGATCCCGGCCGGCTCACGTTCCTCCTCGCCGGCGGGGATGCGGGGCCAGGGCGAGGAGGACTACGGACAGACACGATCATGGTCGCGACCGTTGATCTCGATACCGGGGAAGCTGCACTGTTCGGAATTCCGAGGAATATGGGCCAGATACCGATGCCGAAACGGTTCGAGGACGCCTTCGCGGATCTCGAGCGGCGTCTCGCTCCGGAGAGCGATCCCTTGACCTGGACGGACGTGGACGGCGACGGTGTGCCCGATGAGCCGGCGTTTGTCCCGTGCAATTGCTTTCCGGAACAGATCAACGCCCTCTACCCCTATACGCGCAAGTGGACGCAGTCGTTCCCCAGCGACATCGACCCGGGGATGGCTGCATTACGCGAGGTCGTTGAGCACATGACCGGTCTCAACATCGACTACTACGTGCTCGTCGACATGCGAGCCTTCGTCGCTCTTGTCGAAGCCGTGGGGGGCGTCGATGTGTATGTCAAGGAGGCGTTGCAGGCTGAGGTCTCCCCGCCCGCCGAAGGGGAGCGGTGGGCGACCGTCGATGTTCAGCCCGGTATGAACCACCTCTCCGGGACCGAGGCGCTGGCATACGCGCGAGCACGCAAAGGTTCGTCCGACTATGCCCGAATGGAGCGCCAGCGCTGTCTGCTCCGAGCGGTCGCCGCTGACGCGGATCCGCTGACGCTCCTGCGATCGTTCCCTGCAGTCGCCGATGCCATCGAGTCGTACGTGGTCACCGACATACCCGTGGTATTTCTCCCAGATCTCGTGCGGGCGGCCGCGACTCTGGACTTCTCGAGCATCGCCACGGTCGGATTCAACCCGCCGTACTACGCCCCGGAACGAGATCACAACTACCACCCGATCCCCGACGTGGGTCGGATCCGTTGGAAGGTCAAGAACGTCCTGGAGGAAGGCGTCGTTGCTCAGAGTTCGTCCGGAGCAAGCGAGTGCGATCCGGTCGGGGAGTAGCCGAGTACGAGCGAAGGCTCATGTAGATCGCCCCAACCGGTTGGTCGGGGCGATCTCGCTTGAACGTCTGTTTGGCTACGGAAGACGGTCGGTGTTCTTCTTGATGGCGAAGATGACCATCACCAGTTCGAACATGATGCGGTACAGCAGAACGATCATCAGGAATGCGAGACCGCCGAAGACGATGGCCCCGAGTCCACTCCAGAACCCGCCGGCGAAGCCGGCGAAGATGATGGCAAGCCACATGAGGCCGGCGAACACCATCATCACGATGAACGCGATCTTGACGACGATCGGCGTCACGAACTTCGTGAACGTGAAATCGAAAACGTCGGCCAAGTTGGCCCTTTCCTCCATGGTTCCCTCCTGGGAGTCGCGGTTGTCTCCGCATCGTACGAGCCGGAGTGCCTGGACCTGGGTAAATGAGTGGTAGCGTCGCTGCTCTCCGTGACCGATCTACCGCGCACCTCGATGTCCATTACCAGCCGCCGCCGTGTCGTAGTAGTGGCCGGCGGTGCCATCGGTGCCGTCGCCCGGGCTCTTACGATCGAGATCGTTGATGCAGCCGAGCTCGATCTGCTCTGGGCGACGTTCCTCGTGAACGTCGTGGGCTCGCTGCTCCTCGGCTTCCTGGTTGCGCGCCATAGTGGTCGTTCGCGGTCCTCTCCACTTCTGATCCCGTTCGTCGGCGTGGGAATCCTGGGCGCCTTCACGACCTTCTCCCTCTTCTCGACAGAGGTGTTCGAGTTGCTGCGAGTTGGGAACTGGTGGCTTGCGATCGCCTATCCGCTCGGCGCAGTCGGCGCAGGATTCGTTGCGGCGCTCGTGGGGATTCGATCGGGGGCATCAAGATGACGTGGATCGCCGTCGCCGTCTTCGGCGCCCTCGGTGCGCTTGCCCGGTACGGAGTGTCCGGCATCTTCCAGCGCCTCTGGCGCACGACATTCCCCGTGGGAACCTTGGTGGTGAACCTTTCGGGGGCGTTCGCCGCCGGGCTTCTGCTCGGCATCGCTTCGATGCGGACGGTCAGCGAGATCGTGATCCTCGCCGGAGGGGTCGGGTTTCTCGGTGGCTATACGACGTTTTCGACATGGATGGTTGAGACGGTCCTCGCTGCAGAATCGGGTGGGAGATCCGGGACGCGAAGGGCCGCAGAGAACCTGGTCATTCCCCTCATCGGGGGGGTCATCGCCGTGTCGGTTGGGTTCGCCCTCGGACGATGGTTCTAGGATTGGTGACATGAACGTCATTGACGATGGGCGCCTTCTCCGGATCTTCATCTGCGAGAGCGACGAGTTTGACGGGCACCCTCTTGACGAGGTTGTCCTTGATCGACTTCGGCTCGCTGGCATCTGCGGAGCAACGGTCCTGCGCGGCGTCGCCGGTTATGGTCGATCATCGATCATGCACACCACTCACATCCTTCGACTGTCCGAAGATCTCCCGACGATCATCGAAGCCGTTGATACTCGTGAGAAGATCGAATCGGTTCTGCCGGAACTCGAAGAGGTGATCGGAGACGGTGTCATCACGCTGCAGGAGATCGAGATTCACACGTCGTAGCCGGCGACGAGATCGAACCTCTTCCATCGCGTGGCGTCGATTGATAGGTTGATGCCATGGCATCACCAACCCGCTCATTCCGTCCAGCGCTCTTCACGTTCCTGAACGACCTCGCCGAGAACAACGATCGACAGTGGTTTGCGGATCACAAGGACCGCTACGAGCGGTATGTCAAGGACGCCGGACTCCAGTTCATCCGAGACTTCGAACCGTACCTCCATGAGATCAGCCCCCACTTCGTAGCCGATGATCGGACCGCCGGCGGATCGCTGTTCCGTATCTATCGGGATACGCGCTTCTCGGAGGACAAGACGCCCTACAAGACGCATCTCGGAATCCAGTTTCGGCACGAAGCGGCCAAGGATGTCCACGCTCCCGGGTTCTACCTCCATCTCGATCCAGAAGGGAGCTTCGCCGGTGTCGGAATCTGGCGGCCCGACGGCCGCTCTGCGCTCGCGATCCGGCAGGCGATTGTCGATCGATCGAAGGATTGGACGGTGGCGACGAGCGATCCCGGTTTCGCCTCGACCTACACGCTCGAAGGAGAAACGCTGAAGCGCCCGCCGCGCGGATTCCCGCCGGGTCACCCGCTCGTTGAGGACCTCAAGCTCAAGAACTTCATCGCGACCGGCAAGCTCTCGAGGAAGACTGCGACCGCTCCAGATTTCCTCGAGCAGTACGCCAGGATGAATCGAAACGCGGCCGGGTTCATGGAGTTCTTGACGAAGTCCCTCGGTCTGCCGTTCTAGGAGTGTTGACAGACGCCAGTCGCCACACTACGGATCTACTGATCTACTGATCCAGGCAGCGCTGTTTCAATCATCGCTTTGAGGCGCGGGAGATCGGCCGATCTCGCGTCACCCAGACAGACCATCCCGACGGGGCGGCCACGATCGCGAAGTGCTGCTTGATCGCCGAATGACTGGGCCGTGATGAGTTTCCCAAGTGAGTAGTCGGTCTCGGGGACGTCGAGGTCGTGGGCCGGGTGATCAACGATCTGGAGGAACACACCACCGTCCGGTCCACCTTTGTGGAACTGGCCGGTCGAATGGAGGAACCGGGGTCCGTATCCGATCGTCACGACGGCTCCGGTCGTGCAGGCTATCACGTCGGCGATAGCATCGAGGCGTTGCGCCGTTGCTCCCGTCGGGTCGAGATACGCCTGTATGGCGACGTAGCCACCAGGCGCAGCCGATGAGAAGAGCGATCGCAGGTTGTCGGCGGTGGTGTCGTCGTCCAGCGTCCACTCTGTGACGTCGAAGCCACCGAGCCCCTCCGTCATGGCTGTATGTGCGAGGGATTTCGCGAGCTGCACGTCGGGCTGATCGAACGGATGAACGCCCAGGACTGCACCAGCCGCTGCAGTGGCCATCTCGAAGATGTACATGGCGCCGCCGAGGTCGTAGGCGTCATCCAGGGTCATGCTGATCGACGGCTCTTCCGATGGTGTCGCGCCGCTGAGGCCGATGGTGAACGGCAATCGATCGGGAGCGGACGGTGCACGGCCATCGGCGACGGGCAGGATCCCCATCCCGTCCTTCCCGAGCGATTCGGCGATCAACTGTTCGATCCACGCCGGGAAGGAGGCGAAGACCGGTTCCGGATTGAACACGACCTTGTCGCGTCCGGAAAGCGCAAACTCGCCGAGGGCGGCGCCGAGCCGGAGCGCAGGGTTTTCGCTGACGGCAATCTCCGGTCCGCAAGAGAACGCCGCTTCGTCGGCTCCGGCAAGAAGACGGCCGAGGTCGATTCCGACAAGAGCGGCGGGAACCAGGCCGAACTCGATCAGGGCTGAGAATCGTCCACCGACGTCGGCCGGGGCGAGGAACACGGCCCGGAAGCCGCGCTCGCTGCCGAGGTGGGCCAACGGTGAGTCCGGGTCGGTGATGGCAATGAACCGACTGCCGGGGTCATCGAGCGCTCCGGCCACGCGGTCCCACAAGATGCGGAAGAACGACATCGTCTCCAATGTCGTCCCGGACTTGGATGCGACGATGAAGAGCGTCGTTGCCGGATCGACGGTGTCGGCCACGCGGGCGACCACATCGGGATGGGTCGAGTCGAGCACGGTCAGCTTCGGCCCATCGGAGCCGCGGAATACGGAAGCGAACACCTCTGGGGCGAGGCTCGATCCACCCATCCCGAGCAATACGACATCGGTCAAGCCCTCATCGATTGCGGCAGCGGCGAACTTGTTGATGGCATCAGACCCGTCCGTGGTCCCGGGACAGAGCCATCCGAGTCGGTTCGTGATCTCGTCACGAGGCTTGTCGAACCAGAGTGTCGGATCCCGGTCCCACAGGCGCATAGCGAAGTCGGACTCGCTCCAGGCGGCAAGGCGCGCGTCGATCGCGGGCTGCACGTCACCGGCACTGATCTCGAGACCGACGCTCACGAGTGTCCCTGCTGGGCCTCGATCGCGGCAAGGAGACCATTGAATGCGCTGGCAAACGATGCGACCCCCTCAACCTGGAGCTCTTCGGTGATGGCATCGAAGTCGATGCCGAGACTCGCGAGCTTTGCGAAATGCTGCTCCGCGGCGTCGACACCACTTGTCAGGGCTGTTGGATCCACGATGCCGTGGTCCCTGAACGCATCGATGGTTGCCGGCGGGATCGTGTTGACCGTATTGGGTCCGATGAGTTCGGCAACGTACAGCACGTCAGAGTACGCAGGGTCTTTCGTCGAAGTCGATGCCCAGAGTGCACGCTGGGGTTTGGCACCACGGGCCTGCGCCACGTCGAACGTAGAGCCCTCGAAGATCTCTTGGTAGCGCCGATAGGCGAGTTTGGCGTTCGCCACGGCAGCGATGCCTCGGAGCGAGAGGGCGTCCTCCGTTCCGATGCTGCTGAGTGCGGCGTCGACCTTCGCGTCGACCCTACTCACGAAGAACGACGCGACTGAAGCGAGTCTCTCGGGATGTTCGCTGCGCTCGGCACCCCGCACATACGCCATCGCGACGGCCTCATAGTCTGCGAGGCTGAACATCAGCGTTGCGTTGATGTTCAGGCCGGCTGCGGTGAGTTCTTCGATGGCGACGATCCCGGCATCCGTCGCTGGAACCTTGACCATGAGATTCGGGCGATCGACCCATGCCCACAACCGGAGGGCATCGGCAATGGTTCCTTCGGCATCGTCCGCCAGAGTCGGGGACACCTCCAAGCTGACGAAGCCGTCGGAGCCGCCGGTGGCGTCGTAGACCCCGCGGAGGGCGTCCGCCGCACCGCGAACGTCTTCGACGGCAAGTGACTCGAACACGGCGGGGGCGTCACCGTCTGCGGCGGCGATTGCCGCGTCGTAGAGATTCGAACGGGCGATCGCGTTCTCGAAGATCGACGGATTCGAAGTCACGCCGGTGACCCCCTCGTCGATGAGGGCGGCAAGCTCGCCGTTCGTCACCATGTCGCGGCGGATGAAGTCGAGCCAGACGCTCTGACCGGCGGCGGCGAGCTCTTTCAGTGTTGCCATTGATCTCTCCAGGTTGGGGTCCAGGGGATTCTCGCACGTCTGTGCAGTCTCGCCGGCGAATATTCCGTTCCGCGGGCTGGCAGCGCCGCAGACGGGGACACAAACCCTGGGTACGGGGCTTCTTTCGTTCCGCGGGCTGGCAGCGCCGCCGGCGGGGACACAAACCCTGGGTATGCGGAGTTGTGGTCAGGGGAGGAGGCGGCGGAGCATCTTTGTCATGTCTGCGCCGAGGTCGTCGCGCTCCAAGGCGAGGGCGACGTTCGCTTCGAGGAAACCCGCCTTGGTGCCGCAGTCGTAGCGGGGGCCGTCGTGGATGACGGCGTGGAACGGGGCACCACCGATGAGCCGGGCCAGTGCGTCGGTGAGTTGGATCTCGCCTCCCGCGCCCCGATGACCCTCGCCGAGGAAGCGCATGACCTTCGGCTCGAGGATGTAGCGACCCACCGCCGCGTACCGCGAAGGAGCGTCGGCAGGGTCCGGTTTCTCAACGAGTCCCTTGACCTCGATCGTTCGCCCGTCCACCGCCCCCGGCGTGACGATGCCGTAGGAGCCGGTCTCGTCTTCGGGGACCTCGATCACGGAGATCACGTTGCCGCCCGTCTCGCGGTGGACGTCGATGAGGTCGGCAAGTGGCGGGCGATCCCCGCGGAGTAGTTCGTCGGCGAGGAGCACGGCGAACGGTTCGTCGGCGATCAGATTTCTCGCGCACCACACGGCGTGCCCAAGCCCCAATGCGTCCATCTGTCGGACGTAGGAGATCTGGCCGGGGATGGTGCCCGGATCGTTCGCAAGCTCCAGGAGGTCGTACTCTCCGCGCTCGCTCAGTGCCCGCTCGAGTTCGGCGTTTCGGTCGAAATGATTCTCGACCGCGGCCTTGCCGTGTGCGGTGACGAACACGAAATTCTCGATGCCGGCATCGCGGGCCTCTTCGACGGCGTACTGGATCAGCGGCTTGTCGACGACGGGGAGCATCTCTTTCGGGACGGCCTTGGTCGCCGGGAGGAACCGTGTTCCGAGTCCACCGACCGGGAATACCGCCGTGCGCACCGCCATCAGTCGAGAACCTCCTCCGCCACCCGCTCGGCGTGACCCTTGGCTTTGA
>Ga0316195_10000945_pt1 | contig 12515 bp, 10 predicted proteins | sample Phised1_MG_FD_204937 | JGI IMG/M metagenome (GOLD analysis project Ga0316195, IMG submission 204937) | Coastal sediment microbial communities from Maine, United States - Phippsburg sediment 1 | ecosystem: Environmental > Aquatic > Marine > Coastal > Sediment | place: USA: Maine | collected... | reverse complement strand
TCTGTTTCTATCACCTGGTATATGCCGGCCGGGGATCCAACCTGGTGGAAGAAGATTTATCCCTGGCCGACTCGCGGGCAGCCGTGGATCTAATCATCGATCGCACCAAGGACCTCCATGACCGGGGGCTGGCCAAGGAAGTATTGACGGTCGACAACCATGCCGACGGCCCCTACCTATACCTGCGCCTGCTAAAAGAAGACCCCGAGCGGGCCAAAGAGGTGATGGAACTGCTGGAAATGAACGAGGGCAACAATTCCGGCCGCGGCATCGGATGCGTCTCCTGGGACGGCCAGGTCCACGCCGACCAGTTCTGGCGGCATTACAGTTTCGGCAATGTCAGACAGCGGCCGTTTTCTGAAATCTGGACCGACACGTCCAACACCCTGATGGGCCAGCTGAAAGAAAAAAAGAAGCACGTTACCGGTCGTTGCGCCACATGCTGCTGGCTCGATGTGTGCGGTGGCAATTTCAGGGTCCGGGCCGAAGCCGTTTCCGGCGATATCTGGGCACCCGATCCGGCATGTTATCTTTCCGATTCCGAGATTTCTCAATCTCTGAAACCTAAATAGGCACCTGATCGATAAGGCCATCTTTCATTGAAAGGTTTTAAGTTTTAGGTTTTAAGTTTTAAGTATTCACCGATGCTGTCTATTCAGCTACCTAAAACCTAACACGTAAAACCTAAAACCAAATAAATTTCATTTTTGAAATTTATTTTTTTGGAGAAATTATGCTTTTCCCAGACTATCGCCCCCGGCGTATGCGGCAAAGTGAAGCGTTTCGGCGAATGATACGCGAGACGGTTTTGACCACCAACGATTTTATTCTGCCCCTTTTTGTTATCGACGGTAAAGGGGTCAAAAACCCCATCGAATCGATGCCCGGCCATTTTCAGTTGTCTATCGACAACCTGGTTAAAACTGCCCGTAAAGCTTTCGAAGCCGGCATCCCGGCTATCATGCTGTTCGGCATCCCGAACAAGAAAGACGCCTTGGCCACCAGTGCTTATGCCCAGGATGGCATTGTACAACGCGCTGTCAAGACGCTCAAAAACAAACTTCCGGATTTGGCCGTAATCACGGATGTGTGCCTTTGCCAATACACGGACCACGGACACTGCGGTATTATCGACGGCAACCGCGTCGACAATGACGCTTCCCTCGACCTGATTGCCCGGGTGGCGCTCTCCCACGCCAAGGCTGGCGCCGACATGGTCGCTCCTTCGGATATGATGGACGGCCGGGTAGCTGAAATCCGAAACGCACTGGATGAAAACAACCTCAGCCACATCCCGATTATGGCGTATGCAGCCAAATACTGCTCTGCCTATTACGGGCCTTTTCGGAGCGCCGCCGACTCGGCACCCAAATTCGGAGATCGCCGTACCTATCAAATGGACCCGGCCAATGCGCTCGAAGCCGTGCGTGAAGTTACATTGGATGTCGAAGAAGGCGCCGATATCATTATGGTCAAACCGGCACTGGCCTACCTCGACATTATCTCGCGGGTACGCGAGGAAATCGACCTTCCGGTGGCCGCCTATAACGTCAGTGGTGAATTTTCCATGATCAAAGCCGCCGCCCAAAAAGGCTGGCTGGATGAGACCAAAGTCATGTTGGAAACCTTGACAGCCATCAAGCGGGCGGGCGCCGATATGATTTTAACCTACTTTGCGATCGAGGCGGCACAGGCCATTACCAGGAGCTGAGCATGAACCCGACCCAACCCGATAAACCGGCCGGCCATCCGCACGGTGCCCATCCGAACGCCGATAAAGGCGCTGCCCTGCGATTGGTCGCCTGGGAGGCCACGCGCAATTGCAACCTGGCCTGCCTGCACTGCCGTGCTTCGGCGACCATGGGCCCTTATGAAAATGAACTCGGAACCGAGGCTGCCCTGCAGCTGATGGACCAGATTGCACGCGCTGGCAACCCGATCGTTATCCTGACCGGCGGTGAGCCTCTCTTGCGGGCAGACATTTTTGAAATTGCCCAATACGGCACTGCCAAGGGGCTGCGCATGGTCATGGCCCCCAACGGCACCCTGATTACGCCTGAAATGGCTGAAAAAATGGCCGTTTCCGGTATCAAACGCATCAGTATCAGCCTGGACGGTGCCACCAAGGAAAGCCACGATCGGTTTCGGGGGGTAGAAGGTGCCTATGATGGCGCGCTCAACGGAATCCGGCACGCCAAGGCAGCCGGAATCGAATTTCAGATCAACACCACCATCACCAAAACCAATCTGGATCAAATTCCCCAGATCCAGGACCTGGCGGTAAAGCTCGGCGCCGTGGCCCACCACATCTTTTTACTGGTGCCAACCGGGCGCGGCAAATACATAGTCGATCAGGCGATCGATGCCGAGGAGTACGAACGTACCCTTAACTGGTTTTACGACCAACGGGATCTGACCCCTTTGCAATTAAAAGCCACCTGCGCGCCCCATTATTATCGTATCCTCAGGCAGCGCGCCAAACAGGACGGCCAATCCGTGACGTTCAAAACCCATGGGCTGGATGCGGTTACCCGGGGATGCCTGGGAGGGACCGGCTTTTGCTTCATCTCCCATCGGGGTATCGTCAAACCATGCGGCTTTCTGGATCTGAACTGTGGTGATGTCACCCAAACCTCATTTGACAAGATCTGGCATCAATCGGATATATTCCTTTCCCTGCGTAATTTTAAAAACTTGAAGGGTAAATGCGGCCGCTGCGAGTACCGTAAAGTTTGCGGCGGCTGCCGCGCCAGGGCCTTTGAAGCAACCGGCGATTATTTGGCCGAAGAACCCTTGTGTTCTTATCAACCCGCCTGAAAAAGCATTCCGCCATTTCAGATCAACCGCTTTGTGTTATAAATACTTGACATGCAAGCATCTTTTAACTATTCTATTTTTATCGATATTTATCTTTAACCTTGATCTCGAATGGGTTTCCAGGCTTTATGAACGCTAAAGCGACGGTGAGATTTATACTGTTGGAGGCAGCGCTTGTTCTCTGGTTACTTGCCGTCCAGCTTAACGCCGCCCAATTGAACGACGTCCGGGTCGGCGTCTACGACACCTTTACCCGCATTGTTTTTGAGTTCGACGGCCCTGTTCAGTTTCAAAATCCGGCCCTTCAGGGTCAGGGGGCCTTTACGGTACGATTCTTAAATTCGGGATCCTTGCTTCCAGGTCAAACCTTGCAAGCCAAAACCAAGGGGCTTGCCTATTTAAAATTATCACCCCAGGCGCCTGACCTGGTCGCTGACGTCGGCCTGCCTTTTACCCATTTTAAATTGAAGGCCTTTGCACTTAGAGGGCCGCAACGAATTGTAGTAGACGCATACGAAACCAAGCCACCCCCTGCACCTATCACGATCAAGGATGTGGTTGTCAAGGAATCGATGCAACCCGCCGCCATACCGTCGACCGGAACCGCGCAGCCACCCACCGATCGCCGGACAACAATAAAAGCGGCCCCGGTAGACGAAAAACAAGCACCGCCCCAACCCGTCAAAGTGAAGACCGTCCAAAGCGATCCAAAACCCATGGACGCACCCAAGCCCGTCAAACCGACCCGGACGGTTGTCAAAAGCCAACCGCAAAAAAACACCGCGGTTAAAATAAAGAAATCCAAAGTTAAAGCTCAGCGGTCCCAAAAAGCCAAAACCCCTTTTTTGACGCAATCTGTACAGCGTTACCTGACCATTGCGTTGATCGTCATCGGGTGTGGAATCGTTATCCTGATCGGCTTTATCCTGCTCCAAAAAAGGCGTCCGCCCAAGGCGGTGAACCGCACCGAAACCGATGACGTACTGCAATCAACGGAAGATGTTCTGACAGCGATCGACGCGAAGATCAAAGAAAAACTGAAAAAGTACGATTGATTACGGAAGATTAAATGGCAGAAGATATCCTTGATGAACTGAACGTCGGCCTGTCGGAAGAAGAAAAAGCCGACCTTGAAAGCATGATCCAGGCCTTTAAAGAGGAACGTGCCGCCGCTGTTTCCGATCCCTCCTTGGCTGAGGTGCAGGAAAAGCTTGACGCCATGAGTGATCGAATGATTCAAATGGGAGAAACGATCCTTAAATTTGACCGTCGCATGAGTGCATTTCATGAGATCATTCGTCTATTTTTTAAAAAAAGTGAAATTATGAATGAACGTATCGGCTATGTTATCGAGTCGATGAGAAACAGCTAAAATTAATTTGTTAAGTGTCTATCCACTCATGGCGCCCAACGCCGAAGTCACGTAAAAGAGCCATTCGTGGGCGGACACTCGTAAATTGAAAGCCCGGGAGACACCCTTGAACGAATCGAATGATGATAACCGCAACATCGTGCAACGTATTGTCGATGGCAACGTCATCATCAATACGGTGGAAGAGTTTGAAAAAGTCTTAAACCTTTTCCCAGACGATCCCCGCATGCTTAGAGCCTACGGCGACCTTTTGGCGGATAAGGAATCGAAAGAGGCGGCGATAGAGCCATATCGTCGGGCATCCAAACTTTACATTGAGAACGGTCAAAGCCTGCAAGCCATCGTGACCAAAATTCTAGAATGGAGTATCGTCAAACCGACCCATAGCGACGGCCGTCTTTTCCATGCTGCCATCAGCGCCTGTCGTTCCCAAGAATCTCCTTTGCAGAATTTTTTTGCTCAAATGGCTTATCCCGAAATGGTTGCCATTATGCTGCGGCTGGTGCGTGTGCGCCTGCCGGCCCATTACGTCGTTCTCGAAGCCAATGAGGTCAGCAATGAAATTTATTTTATTGTGTCTGGCACTTTGAGCGAGACCTCCTATCCTGTGACCGATGAGAGCGGCACGGCCACGAATCCGTCAAAAGCGATCCTGCTCGAAAACGATATATTTGGAAATATCCTTCCCTTTGAAAAAGAAAATGTTTCACGATCGGATGTTGAAACCCTTACGCGGGTGGAACTCGTGAAACTTTCCAAGCCTGTTTTGATGTCGGTTTGCAAAAAATTCCCAAAAGTCGAATTGCTCGTCAGTAGTTTGCATCGTTCCCCGGCGCAGGCTGCTGTTGAGCGGTCCTGGCAACGGGTGCGACGGACGGAAAGGTATGAGATACCCATTAAGATAAACCTTAAAATCCTGCGGACAGAAGAGAACAAACCGCCGCTGATTCTCGAAGGCTTCACCAAAGACATATCACAGGGCGGCGCCTGTATCGATTTGGGAGCGAAATATTGGGCCGTACCTACCAGCGAACTCGAGGAGCGACTGGTGGAAGTGGAGATCCATTTGCCGAATGCGGACACAACCATGGTCCTTAAAGGGGACGTCGCCTGGACCAGGGAAATCCCTCAGGCAGGCAAAACAATATTAGAACTGGGCATCGAATTTATAAACTTGACCAAGGCAGACCTGGACCTGTTGAACCAATACTGCCTTGGTGCCGATGGTGAACAAAACTTGATGTGGAGTTTGTGGGAATCTTTTGTAAAAAAATAGTGACTAACGAAAGGTATCAATGAACCAGAACAATTCGAGCGGAAGCCCTAAAACACCCACAATCGTGGCCGTCGGTGGAGGGAAAGGGGGCGTCGGAAAAAGTGTCATCAGTACGATGCTGGCCCTTTTTCTGGCCCGTATGGACAAGCGGACCATTTTGATGGATGTTGATCTGGGAGGCGCCAACATTCACACCCTTTTGGGGATAAAAAGCCCATCTCGCACGATCAACGACTTTGTTACCAAGAAATTCAGTTCGCTCGAGGATATACGTCTTGAAACCGGGTTGCCGAATCTGCATCTGATCAGCGGCGTCAGCGAGGTGCTTTCGCTGGCGAACCTCCAATATGCTCAGAAAGCGAAGATCATTCAATACCTTTTTAAATTGAACGCCGATTACATCGTCCTCGACCTGGGAGCCGGAACGACCTTCAACGTGCTCGATTTCTTCCTTATCGCGCATCAGAAACTTGTCGTCATGACATCGCAACCGACGTCCATTCAAAACGCGTATGCCTTTGTGCGCAATGCCGTCTACCGTAACCTGAGTCGGCTTTCGAGTCACAAACCGTCACTGCAGTCGATCGTCAAGGCAGCCATGGACCCCAAAAACGAACTGCAGGTACACACCATCAAAGAACTGTTCCAGGCCATAGCGGATGCCGGTGGATCGAACGAAGCCGAATCCATTCAAGCTGAAATCGCCAAGATCCAGCCGGCACTCATCACCAATATGGTCATGGAGCAAAAGGACCGCAATGCCAGCCGAATTATTCAACTGGTGGCTGAAAAATATTTAATGATCCAGCCGACCATCTTGGGTGCTGTGGCCTACGACAGACAGCTCCATACCATGGTGACCAACATGGTCCCGCTAACCCAGGTCGATCGAACCAGTGACGCGTTCGCCAATCTGTATGATATAGTCACTAAACTCGTCTAGAAACCGTCTCAAAAATGTCTTTTGGCCCAATCTCTGCGTTGGGCCCTCGTCTCAAATCCTCGACATACTTGAGTATGCCTGCGGGGTACGACAGGGCCCCGCCTTGATCTTGGGCCCAAATCCTATTTTTCAGACGGCTTCTGGTATAAAAATTAGTGTCTTTGCAGAAATGAGGATTTTTGTGTGAATTCAAGGCGGGTGGGAGATTTAACCCGGAGGAATAGCCTGCTATTTTGAGGAGTTAAATCTTGGCGCCCAACGCCGAAGTCGCGCAAAAAGACCATTTATGGATGGACACTGATTAGCCGATAGGGAGCGTATCCCTAAACATATCGAAGCACCGACGAACGGCATCGCGATCGCGCGGATTCATGTCAATGAACTGACATCCGATGCCCCGATCGGTTTGATTGATAAATTTGGCTTTGACGTTGATAGGATCTGACTCGGTCGGCAAATAGATGGACGCTGCCACTTGTTGCCCCATTTTCAATTTTTTAGTCGTCTTCAGCTCGAAGAAAAAGCCTCCCAGACTAATATCGGTTATGGTCCGGGTACCGGCAATCCCGCGAATGATTACATCGCAGTGAAAATCCAGCCGCGGATGCAAACGCTTTTCAACTCTAACTTTAACGGTCTCTCTGCCCTTTTGTACCATAAGCTACACACAGATTTTAGGTTGTATTTCAAGTATTAACAGAATTATCCCTACAAAACATCAATCTAAATGTCAATAAAATCGCTGCACGATTATTTCTAAACCTCATACAACAAGTCGATATATTCTTCCAGCAGGTCTCCAACCAGTCCGCGCACAGGGATGGTTGCCGCCATTCCATACATGGGCGCCATGCCACCCTCGACACCGGGATTCGCCTGAACATAAGCCACCGCTGCCTTCAAGTCGCTGATAAATTGGTCGGCCACGCCCGGTTGCGTGTGCCTCAAGGTTACGCACAGATGAACACACGAAGGTTTGTGCAATCCATTCAGACTCCAGTGTCGTTGGGTCATAAAATCCATTATCCGGTAAATGTCAAGAGTTCTGGACCCGAAAGCGATCACCCACAGGGGATCGCCTAAAATATTCAGGCCCTGTATGGTTTTTATGCCCGCTCGAATGCTTGCAGCGGTTTCCATAATCCGCTTGACCGCTTCCAGATAACCGCTCTCACCCATGGCGACCATCCCGGCCCAGCAAGCGGCGCTCAGTGCACCCGGCCGGCTACCGGCAAAGGTCGGTGAAAAATAGAGCCCGCCCGGCCAGTCGGTCGTTTTAAAATATTGATACCGACGCAACGCCCGATCGCGATACAAAATAACCGAAGTCCCTTTGGCCGCGAATCCGTATTTATGGGTATCGGCGGAGATAGACGTAACTCCGGGCAACCCGAAATCAAAAGGCGGCACCGGGTATCCGAGTTTCGCGGCCCACGGCAATACGAAACCGCCCAAGCAGGCATCCGTGTGAAACCCGATCCCTTTCCGCAGCGCCAATTCCGACAAATCTTCGATCGGATCGATGGCACCATGGGGAAACGACGGTGCCGACCCCACGATAACGATGGTTCTCCGGGTGATGGCCTGGGCCGTAGCAAGGACATCGGCCTTATAATGCTTATCGACCGGAATATGAATAATCTTTATATTGAAATACTGGGCCGCTTTATCAAACGCCGCATGGGCGGTCGTTGGCACAATCATCTCCGGACGCCGAATCCCCTTGGTGGCGCGGGCCCAATCGCGGTAAGTCTTCATGGCCAGCAAGATGCTCTCCGTTCCGCCGGACGACACCACCCCGCAGACCTTGGCATCCGTCTTGACACGATCAGCACCCAACATATGGGCGGTCATGGAAACAATTTCGGACTCATATTTGGCGCTGCTGGGCCAGACGTCCGTATGCAAAGGATTGCTTTGGGAATTCAGGGCGTAAACTTTATTGAGAAAGTCGATATGGGTTTCATCACCATGGTAGACGGCTCCGGATACAAATCCTTTCTGCCATCGCGCTTCCTCCATTGCTTTCATGGTTTCCATCTGTTCGAGAATCGCCTCACGGGTAACGCCGACGCCTGGAAGTCGGGCATAGGTTGGAAACTTACCGCGGTAGGGTTTAACGCCCGCTTCCATGTCCGCCATCATGCGTCCGAATTCGGCTTGGATGCGGCGTTGCACCCAGGGAATTTTCTTTATGTGTTTAAAGGCCCATGAGGCTATACGAGGGTCTAGGCGGTTGAAATAGTGCTCGGCGCGTGCCTTGATGTTCATGTAGGTATTACCTTTCTTGAATATCCCGTTCAGGTGAACCCGATTGGACAAGCTCCTTAAGAAGCTGCCTTTCTGATCTCTTTTTCAGACAAGTCTTTGTTATAAAACCCTTTTTTGCGAGAAAGGATTTACTTTTTATTCAGCCGGGCATAGATTTTTTTGTTGGCTTTGTAGATATTTATAAATTCACCAAACAGCTCATCGTAAATCGCGCGGTTTTGGGGGTTGGGAGTATACGTTCGGTTAATTGATACGAAGGCGGGAATTTCATCGTAGGTGATATAGCCCAGAGCAGCTGCAGCCAGAAGAGCGGCCCCTTTGAGATTGGCCTGGATCGGGTCCTCGGCTTGCTGGATTTGACGGTTTAAAACATCGGCGTGGATCTGACACCAGATGTCGGAATTGGCGCCGCCGCCGATCATGCGAATCGGGTCCATCCGTCTCTTGATGAACTTCTCCATATAGCCCAAAAGCCATCTCGAATTGTAGGCTACGCCTTCGAACACAGCGCGAATGAGATGCTCTCTGGTGGTGCTCAGCGACTGGTTGAAAATCCCGGACCGAACCGAATGATCTTCGATTGGAGATCGTTCGCCGTATAGCCAGGGTGTGAAAATGACCTTGTCGCTCCCGGCCGGCACCTGGGTGACGATCCGATCGAAAATCTTATACACATCCGGAACCGCTTCTTCGGCCAACAGGGCATCTTTGTGGTACAGGATATTGTCCCTCAAAAAATTCAAGCACGCCCCTGCGGTTTCCTGCTCACAGGCCGCCATATAGCGGCCGGGAATAGCCGACGGCAGGGACGCGATGCTATGCAATAGATCGGTTTTTTTAAACGGCACGTGGCAGATCAGCCAGGAGGATGTACCGATATACAAATGCCCTTCATAGTCACCCACTGCGCCTGAACCGACCGCTGCGCAGGCCACATCCGGTGTCCCCATGATGACCTTGACATCCGGCATCAACCCCAGTTCATCGGCTACGTCTTTTTTAATGGTTCCCAGGACATCGTCCGGCTTTTTCAATTCCGGTAATTTATCCGGATCGATGGTTGCCAGTGCAAACAATCGATCATCATAGTGCACGTTGTTGATGTCGCGATTGTCTGTCACCCAATGCAGGGTGATGGAATCATACGATGCGGCAAATCGACCCGTCAGGCACAGGTTGATATAATCCATGGGTTCGAGAAACTTGTAGGTCTGCTGATAGACATCCGGCAATTGATCCTTGATATATAAAATATGGGCCAGCGGGTCTTTGCCGGACAGACCCGGAGCGCCTCCGGTCAATCGCACCCACCGGTAAAGTTTGGTAAGCGCGTACCCTTCGAGCTTCAACAGACCGCCTGCTAAATCGCTGACATGCTGGCTTCCCCGGGAATCCATCCAGATGATTGCGTTCATCAAGGGCCGCCCTTCCCGATCGACCGCCACCGTGCCGGACCATTGGCTTGTGCAGTTTACAGCCTCGATATCTTCAACCGGGACCTTATTTTTAGCCAGCACCTTTTTAGACGTCCGCATGATTGCCTGCCACCAATCCAGCGGCCGTTGTTCTGCGCCGCCTTTGGGGAGAAGCAAAAGTTCAACCGGTTCAAATTCGTAATCCACGACCTTACCGTGCATCGAAATCAATGCGGCCTTGGGCCCCGAAGTACCCAAATCGAGAGCCAGTACAAATTTACCGTCAGCAGATGTCATTGGTTTGCGTTTTCCTTTTTGGGATTGCTGCTAATCGACTTTGTCCAACTGCTCCAACAGATGCCGGGCATTTTGAATACCCTGTTGTGCTTTGACATGGTCTGGATCAAACCTGACTGCAATTTCCCATTCGGCAATTGCCTTTTGCAGGTCTTCCATTAAAAAGTATTTGACGCCCTGCAGGTAATGACTTTCAGCCTGTTCTTTTAACTGCGCTTGCATTGCGGCGCTGGCCTCGGCGATACAGCTATGCTTGGGATCGGCCTGCCCGAGAACTTCCAGGGCCTCCGCGATTTTTTGCTCTGCCAGAAAGGCCTTGCTCTGATCGCATAGAATTCGATTGACCAGGTCGTCAGCCGCCTGGTTTGATCGATCATATTCTAAAACAAGCTGAGCACTGGCCAGGGCCTTGTCATACTCCCGTTGTGCCAACATCTGCTCGGTGCGCTGTAATGCCTGGGCATTCGCTGCCTGCAAGGTCGCGGCCATACCTTCATGGTCTCCATCCACCTTGCTGAACATCTCCATGGCCGCCTCATATTTTTCCTGGCGCAGCAGGTGCAGGCCCATTTGGTAGTAGGCCTCACTTTTTAGATCTTCCGCTTCCTTATTCAGATAATCATATTCTAAAATCTTACCCGTGATCCCGATAACATCGCCATAGCGCTCCTCAGCCAAGAATTGTCGCGCCTGGGTCAGTTCGCCCGGAATATCGAAAAACGGTTTCGCGAATTCGGCTTCCAAGTGTGGAAGTTTGAGCCATGTGCCGGGCTTTGGTTGCTTATCCGGTTTCAAGTCGTTAAAATAGGCAATCAGAAAATCCTTGCCAGGATCCTGATAGAATTTTTTGGCGACCTGCTTTAAGGTGTCCCCCTTTTGAACTTTATAGGTCTGGCAGTTGCAGGGAATCAGCCGTTGTTTCAAGTAGTCCTGTGCTTTCTGGTTGTCTGGATCGTATCGTAACACGATTAAAAAATGGCGTCGCGCTTGCTCGAACTGTTTCAAGTCATACTGCTCGACCCCGAATTTCATGTGTTTTTCGGCCTTCTGGCGGCAATTCGCTTGAAGCTGCTCTATTTTTGCGGTGATCGCTTGATCTTCGGGATTCAAAGCTTGCGCCACCCGCAGATAGGACAAGGCCATCGACAGCTCATCTTGTTGTTCTAAAATAGAAGCCTTCGCCAGGCAGTCCTCTGACGTCAACGAACCTGGTCCATGGGTGGCAAGTGCTTGGACTGGTTGGCCGGACGAACTCGGTTTTTGATCAAAGATCGCTCGCAGGGTGCTACATCCGCCCACGAGAGTCAGCACCAAAACCCCGAGGATAAAAAGCCGAACACCCTTGCCCAAACGGCGGCCGTCCCCGCAGCCCTTTGTGCGGCAACGGTCAGTGCCCGCGCTAATGGGGTGCGGCCTTTTTTTCACTTCAACACCATGGGGTGAAAAACAGATAAATTACGTTTGAAGCGTTCCATGTCGTAGGTGCCGTAAATGACCGAGCGGTTGATACGATATTTATCGCCAAAAAAGGGGTTGGCTTCCCGGTTAACGGTGAAGCCCGCCTGGTAACCGAACTTTTGCAGCAGGCTGATCACCAAACTGTTGGTCTTGCCGTAGGGATAGGCCAAATAGCGACACTCCCTGTTCAGTCGCACTTTGATCTCTTTTTTGGAATCACAGATCTCCGATTCAACCGCCTGCAGATATTCGCGCAGGGACTCCTTCTCATTCAATACCGCCAGGTTGCGGTGGGTCTGGGTATGGCACTGGATGTCGATTCCGCTGTCAGACACAGCTTTGACCTGACGCCAAGTCATCGCCTTGCGGCCGCCGATAAACCGCGTATACACAAAAAGGGTAGCCGGGATATCGTATTTTTGCAAGATAGGGAAACCGATTTCGTAAAAGGAACGCCAGCCATCGTCAATCGTAATCGCCACGGCTTTGGGCGGAAGGGATATTTTATAGTCCATGAAACCGATCAATTGTGACAGCGTAATGAACTGGTACCCGTTTTCCTTGAGATACTTCATTTGCGCTTCAAAGGCCTGTGCCGAAACCGTCATCTTGGCGCCTTTTTTGGACGCGAAGCTGTGATAGGTCAGCACCGGAACGACCTGATAA
>Ga0316195_10000944_pt1 | contig 12517 bp, 8 predicted proteins | sample Phised1_MG_FD_204937 | JGI IMG/M metagenome (GOLD analysis project Ga0316195, IMG submission 204937) | Coastal sediment microbial communities from Maine, United States - Phippsburg sediment 1 | ecosystem: Environmental > Aquatic > Marine > Coastal > Sediment | place: USA: Maine | collected... | reverse complement strand
ATCGTTGACCCATCTTTTGGGAACCAGAAAAAGCGAGATCCCCTTGGTCCCTTCGGGAGCGCCTTCGATCCGGGCCAGCACGGGATGAATGATATTCTCCACCAGGTCATGCTCGCCCGAGGAAATAAAAATCTTGTTACCGGTTATCGAGTAGGTGCCGTCATCGTTTTTAACCGCCAAGGTGGTCAAGGCGCCCACATCGGAGCCCGCTTCGGGTTCGGTCAAGAGCATGGTCCCGGTCCATTCACCGGAGTACATTTTTCTAAGAAACAATTCCTTCTGCTGATCGGTTCCGAACGCTTCGACCAGTTTGCCTGCTCCGTGGGTCAGGCCGGGATACATCATAAATGCGTAGTTGGCACCATTAAAGTAATCGGCCGCTGCCAGGGCAACCGTCCGCGGCATGCCCTGTCCGCCCCATTTCGGATCTTCCGACATGGCCAGCCATTCACCTTCGTTGAAAAGTTCATAGGCGCGTTGAAAGGCCTCCGGCACGGTAACTTCACCGTTTTCAAATTTCGTACCTTCGCTGTCTCCAATCTCACGCGTCGGTAAAATCTCTTTTATGGCAAGATTGCGTGCTTCCGATACAATCAGGTCGACCGTTTTTTTATTGAACTCCGCATATTTCTCATGCTTGCTCAGCACTTCGACTTCGAATTGCTCGTGCAAAACAAAGTCGATATCCCTGCGATCTGCGATAACCTGTGCCATTTCATTTCTCCTTGTTTTTCGATAGTTACAATAGCATGCTTATTTATTTGGATTGCCAATCCCCTTGATGAACAAGTCCACCAAGGGGTCGGCCATGGATGTGAGGTCATATTCACTGCCCGCATGAATCCATGTATTGATGACTTCATCAACGGCACCCAGAATGAATCGTTTTACCAAACCCACATACAAATCTTTGCGCAGGGACCCTTCCTGCTGGCCCTGCTCGACGATTTCGGCGACGATATCCATATACATCTTGGACATCTCTTTGATCTGCTCATCAATCTGGCGATTGTTCCGATGGGTTTCGGACTGGTATACCACGGCCATGTTGATATCCTGCTGAAAGGCTTCCAGGTGACGTCGAACGAAATTGCGGAGCTTATCTTCGGCGGTCCTTCCTTCCTTGACCGCTTCCCGGAACCGACCAAACACCTGTTTGGTCTTATATCCGAAAAATTGTACCAGAATATCGTCTTTGTTTTTAAAATACAGATAAATGGTCCCATCGGCGACACCCGCCTCCTTGGCGATCTGGGCAATGGTCGCTTGAAAAAAGCCCTGTTCGGCGAACACCCTGATCGCTGCCTCGAGGATCCGATGGTATTTATCGTTGAGTTTCTTTTTGGTTTTGATGGTACTCTCTCCTTGGAATGACAGATTATGAATGAGTGTTCATTCATTTTTCTTTAACAAACCGGACTTTCCCCTGTCAAGAAGAATTGGTAAAAAAACATATTTGTAAAGGTAGCCGCCCAGAATTACGATAACATCTTGTATTCGTTTTTAAATAAATACCATTCCTGTCGTCCGGCCACAGAAAAGCATCATTTAAGGAATGAGGTTATATTCACTCATAGCGTCTCTCCGTGAGTGAGGGCTTTTGCGTGAGTTTTCCGCATTGAGACGGCCTCTATGGCTATTTTTTAAGAGAGGGAAACACAAACGCCTTGGAGCGCGCAATGGTCTTTTCGTAAGATGTGAAATTGCGTTTGAGGTATTTGTTGATTTCGATATTGGGATTTTCCTTCAAAGCCTTGGCTAAAAAGGACTTGAACTGGGCGGTCGAATTCAAACGTTGTACAAACATTTCACCCCAGCAATTGGTGTATACAACGCTGTAATCTGTAATATCTTCTTCCCAGGGCGATCTCTCAAAACCGGCTACGATCAGAAGCTTGACAATGTGTTCTTCTTTCAGATAGTTGGCAATGTCCACATCGACCGTATCGTAGGAACCCAGAAAAGCCTCTATTTTAATCCCGAGATTGATGATTTCCTTGTGGGTTACATTGGATGGGTTGGGGCGCATGCGGATCAGGTTGGGTGCAAAAATTTTGTTCCAGACAACGAAAGCGAGCGTGAAGATAATATTGTTATGGGAAACAATGGCGGTCTGGCGATCATTGCCCGAATAAACAGACCACACACCACCAATCAAATCGAGACTTAAGAATGATAGGTTCAGCTTGCCGGTCGGATTTGGCAGAATCGAAACCTTCGCGTTTTTGTTTAGATAAAAAGCCGAGATTTTTCGGCCCAGAACGGTGAGGTCGCGGCGGTCCGAGTCACTGGCAATGTCGACGTTGGCTGCCGAAATTTCCCGGTAGATCTGATGCAAATGGAAGAGTAGACGCTTACCGAATTCTATCTGCTCCTTGAAATCCCACGATTCCGCCTTTTCGAGTTTATGAATCGTTTCCCTTTCAAGGGGATGCCGTTTGTAAAAGGCGCTGGCAAGTTCCGTTTTCTTGGTACGCTTGCGATCATAGAGCTTGATATCGCAGCGCAGGTAGAAGCACTCCTTTATGAATTGCAGCAGACTCTTTTTTTTGCCTTTGTAAGCCATAAAAATCGCTTCGGTTGAGAAAATACCACAATCCGGAAACGGTTCGCCCGGTTTTTTAGCAAAGACCAATTCCCTGAACTGATGGCAAAGCAGTTTCTCCTGGGGCGCATCCAACAGCATTTTCAAAAGAACCATCTTGATGATCGACTTGAGCGGGCTGCTCAAAGACTTTTGAAACTGCCACAGGGCCGCTCCGAAATATTCATTGGTCGGCACCTTTTCAAGATTACCGAAGTCGATCAGGTCATAATCCCCGAAGTTTTCATCCTCGATCGCCGCAAGCGCCTCGCTGTATTCGATTTTAAGGTTCGTGCTGTAACACAGCCACCAAAGAGGGATCTTGCCGCAAATCAATATGCATGTCCGGTAGAACTCTTCTTTAAGGATATGTTGCTGAGTGCTTCCGGAGCTTTCAGCGTCGACCCGCCCGAATTGGCTCATCCTGATCGCCTCCACATCCGAGATAAAAAAATAGACCGGCATTCTCACATTTTCGTCCATCCAGTCTTTGATCAGATTTATCTTCTGATTGATGTGCTGCCAGGCTTTATGGTCAAATTCGTTCTTATTGAAGCACACCCAAATATCACAATCCGACAGACCGGTCTGGGTGACGGTCCCGATGCTGCCAATCGTATACAATCCTTGAATAAAAAAGTTTTTGGAGGTGGGTTTGATCAGCGTATCCCTGCTTCCGATCCCGAATTGTTTCTTAAATCCCGCCTCCCGTTGCCTGATTTCCGGATTGCTTTCGATGTTGTAAACCCGGAAGGGCTGACCGATTCCTTCCACATAACCCGGGCAACGGGGATCGTTAACGCTTAAGAGCCATGGTAAAAGATAGAGGATAATGTCGCTTTCGGTCGGTGCCAGTTCAGCAAAGACCTCTTTGCGAAACTGGTTGTACTGCAGGAAATGCCGCTTGTTGCGTACCAGCTGTTTTTGGAGGTTTTCGAAGTCGGCTGCTTTCATTCGCCATCCTTGCTACAAGGGATCTTACCCGCCAATTGAATGCAAATTATAGTGCTTGTCAAAATAACCTTTCTTTTAGGAATAGGGGTATCCGATTTTCTGGAACACATTATTGACAACGACGACAGACAAAATTTTAACCGATTATCACTGGCAGGTCAAACAAAGAAAGTCAGAGGCGGCCTTAGCACCCGGCGTCACGCCCGGCCGGAGGAAAGTGGCACTGTGGCTCAAGCCGCGCGGCCTTTAAGAAACAGCTGCCAGTAGATATACACGCCCACAATGCTGCCCAGGACATCGGCCCCGACATCCAGCAGGTCGGCCCTGCGCTGGGGGACAAAATACTGGTGCGTTTCGTCAAGGATACCGTAAAGGGAAGCCGAAACGATCGCCAGGAAAAGAACCAAAGCCACCTTGCCTCGTAAGCGTGAGGCCCCATAAGCACGGGCGAACAAAAAGCCCAAGACAGCATAGGCAACCAGATGGAGCAGTTTGTCCAGATGAGACCCTTTGGGCGTATCGATCGACGGATAGGAAGACTGGACAAAAATGATGAGAAGATAGACCAGGATCGGCATCCAGTAAGCCAGCAGGTGTCGGCAGGTATTGTGAATCGGTGTCTCCATGCCTTATCATGAGCGTCAAAAAAACATTCCGAGTGACATGGGAGGCACCCTGGCTTTTTCGGAACATATTTCTGACAGCGACTATAAAACGTCCGGCGCTAGGCCCCGTACTACCAGCCGGTGGTCGGGCGTTTAGAGCCGAAAATTTTTTCGCAGGGTGCGTTTTTGGTCACATGTTTTTTCAATGTGCGGCACCAAAGCGATTGAAACGTGCGACAACTGCCGTCCAGGGCATCCAGTTTGGCAAATTCAGCGTGCTCGCAGCGCAGATCACACCATTTGATTCGATGGGTCGTGACCCCAGCGTTTTTGGCCATAGTTCATTCTGTAAAGTTTGAATAGCCCGCTGCAATTTGACCGATCTCGTCGTAACCTTGCAACACAGGACAAATTGAAGCTCCCCACCTCAAACGGCAGGGAATCTTCCCGGTAAGCTTTGGGGTCTATTCTGATTCGCTCGCTAACCCCGCCGCAAGACTTCGGCGAGGAGTTCGGCGACTCGACTGAGCTCGCCGAAGTCTGCGGCTCGATCGAAGGCCTCAGTCGAACCGCAGCGGGGAATGCGCTCGCTGTTGCCGGTTCAGGGTAACGATTTTATTCCCCAAAAATGTCATAATCGAGCTGCCGTCCGACAATGTGGTCCACGACCGACTGCCGGAATTGGTCGGGCTTCATGCCGAAACGCACCTTGCCATCCAGGGTCCTGACCGACAGAGTCCCGTTCTCTTTTTCCTTGGCACCGATCGTCAGAATCAGGGGCACATGCCTCAGCTGGGCATCCCTTATTTTGCGATTCAGGCTCTCGGTCCGGCCGTCGAGCTCCGCCTTCAGCCCGAAACCCTTCAATTCAGCCACAACTTTAGCAGCATAGGGCACCAAATCGTCGTTCATCGCCAAAACAACCGTCTGCTCCGGAGCCAGCCACAGGGGAAATTTTCCGGCGAAATGCTCGACCAGGATTCCGAAAAAGCGCTCGATCGAACCGAAGATCGTCCGGTGGATCATAATCGGGCGTCGACGCACATTGTCTTTGTCAATATACCCCAGGTCAAACCTTTCCGGCAAAGACATGTCCAGTTGAATGGTACCGCACTGCCAGGTTCGTCCCAGGGCGTCCTTGATGTGCAGGTCTATTTTAGGCCCATAAAAAGCCCCGTCACCCTCATTGATACGGTATTCATGGCCGTAGGCATCCAGGGCCGCGCTCAGTCCCTGGGTTGCGATCTCCCATTGTTCATCCGTGCCTATCGATTTTTCCGGCCGGGTGGACAACTCCAGGTTGAATCCCAGGCCGAAAGTGCCGTACAGGCGCTCAGCCAGTTGCAGGACGCCTAAAATCTCCGCCTGGATCTGTTCCGGTGTCATAAAGATATGCGCATCATCCTGGTGAAAAGCCCTTACCCGAAAAAGGCCCGAAAGGACCCCGCTGAGTTCATGGCGGTGGACAAGGCCGACTTCGGCCGCGCGAATCGGAAATTCACGGTAAGAATGGGGCCGGTTGCCATACAATAGCATACCGCCGGGGCAGTTCATCGGTTTAATGGCATATTCGTTCTCGTCCACCAGGGTGGTATACATATTTTCACGGTAATTATCCCAGTGACCGCTGCGTTCCCAGAGCGCCCGATTCAGCATAATAGGGGTCTTGGTCTCCACGTAGCCGGCCAGGCGGTGCTCATAACGCCAATATTCGAGAAGCGTATTCCACACTTCCATTCCACGGGGATGAAAGAAGGGCATACCCGGTGCTTCGTCATGAAAACTGAACAGCTCCATCGCCTCGCCAATCTTACGATGGTTGCGTTTTTTGGCCTCTTCGATGAAATGCAGGTGAGCCTTAAGCTTTTTCTTGTCGAAGAAAGCGGTACCGTAGACTCTCTGGAGTTGCGCCCTGCTTTGGTCAGCCCGCCAATAGGCCCCGGAGACCTTCATTAATTTAATGGCTTTGACAAAGCCGGTGTGGGGGAGATGCGGTCCCCGGCACAAATCGGTAAATTCGCCCTGTTGGTAAATGGAAATCGTTTGATCGGTCAGTTCGGATATCAGCTCACGCTTGTATGGCTCATCTTTATAAAAATCGAGGGCCTCGTCCTTTGAGATGACTTTACGCTCGATGGGCAACTTGGCCTTGACGATCTTGCGCATTTCAGTTTCGATTTTGGCGAAATCATCCTCGGACACCGGTTCCATGTCGATGTCGTAATAAAAGCCGTCCTCCACGACCGGACCGATCGTCAGTTTGGCGTTTTTGTACAGGCGTAAGATCGCTTGGGCCATAACATGCGCGGCACTGTGCCTCAATATCTCCAGGCCTTCCGGATCACCGGTCGTGATCAACCGGACGCGGGCGTCATCGGGAATAGACGTATTCAAATCTACCAACTGTCCATCCCTTTCCATCGCCACGCAATTGCGGGCAAATTCCTCTGATATTTGTTTGGCAAGGTCGAGGCCGGTAGGCGCTGCATCAAATTGCTTTATGCTTTCATCGGGAAGTGTTATGTTAATCATTAAATCACCCGGTTGTTATGGGTTGTAAAAAGAATTCGGCGGCTGCCGTTAGCGTTCAAAACATTTACAATTAAGTAAAAATCCTTATGGGGTCAAGAAAAAAAATAATTCCGGCCAATCAAGTGCCCTATCAGATCGTCACAACGTCACATGCCATGCAGGCGGCGGTCAAGGCCCTGGCGTCCGCCCCTAAGGTCGGCGTCGACCTTGAGGCCGACTCCATGTACCATTATCAGGAGAAAGTTTGCCTGCTCCAATTGGCAACCGCCGACCGCTGTTATGTTATCGATCCTCTGGCTTTCGACAACCTGGACCTTTTGCGACCGCTTTTTGCCCGTCCGGATGTGCAAAAAATCTTTCACGGTGCGGATTATGATGTGCGCAGCCTTTACCGGGATTTTAAGATTGTCGTCAACAATCTGTTCGATACACAAATGGCGAGCCGTTTTCTCGGCATTCGCGCCACAAGCCTGGAAGCGGTGCTGCATGCACGCTTCGATGTCACGCTGGACAAACGCTTCCAAAGGAAAGACTGGTCCAAAAGACCGTTGCCTTCAAAAATGATCGAATACGGCGCGCGTGACTCTCTGTACCTGATTGCCCTGGCCGAGCAACTGGAAGCCGAATTGCAGGACCATGCGCGCCTGACCTGGGTTCAGGAAGAATGCCGGGCTTTAAGCCAGGTCCGCCCTTCATCGTCCGATGGTTTGCCGCTATTCCTGAATTTCAAGGGAGCCGGCCGACTCGGGCCCCAAAGCCTGGCCGTTTTGGAGGCCCTGTTGCACTATCGCAATAAGATTGCGCGCCAAAAAGACCGGCCTCTTTTTAAAATAATCAGCAATCAGGCACTTCTTAAACTGGCAACTGGCAAGCCTTCCAACTTGAAGCAAATGGAGAAAATTGAAGCGCTGAGCCGCAAGCAGATCCAATGGTATGGGCCCGACCTGATAACCGTCATTCGAAACGCCGTGCAAACACCGCAGGCCGACCTACCGGTCTATCCACGCAACAAGGCGCCGCGGTTGCCCCCCATGATCCCGGAGCGCATACGCGCACTGCGAACCTGGCGGGACAAAAAGGCGGCTGAGCTCAAAATCGATCCCACCCTGCTCCTGACCAAAGCGATGCTGGCAGCGGTGGCAATCGCCAAGCCGCTCAGTTCGACGAAACTCAATAAAATCGAAGAGCTCAATGAATGGCGACGCCAGGTTTTGGGCCAGGATATCATACATATTCTTAAACATACCCATTAGAAGCGGTTTCAAAACCTCCTCTAAGGCCCAATCTCGGCGTTGGGCGAACGATTCAATGCTCGAAATACCTCGTGTATTCCTGTGCTTGAATCGATTCGCCCGCCTTGACCTTGAACCTGATTGAAGGTTTTGAAACCGCTTATAGGCATATAGAGGCTGTCAAAAGAACATTCCGATCAAAAAGAGAGAAACTGGATGGAAAAACAGATTAATTTTCAGTCGGAAGATCTCACTCTCGAGGGACTGCACCACCGTGGCTCAAGCGACCACGGTGTCGTCATCACCCACCCGCATCCACTGTATGGCGGAGACATGTTCAACCATGTGGTTTCAGCCGTTACGGAAGTTTATCAGGACCTGGGCTATAGCACCCTGCGATTCAACTTTCGCGGCGTTGGCGGCAGTCAGGGGCGCTTTGGTGATGGTGTCGGGGAGCAGGCCGATGTCGCCGCAGCGGTGGCCTGTCTTGACACTCATGGGATTGCGACCGTCGACCTGGCCGGCTATTCTTTCGGCGCCTGGGTCAATGCCTGCTGGGTCGGTCAGGGTGCGACCGTGCAGCGTATGGTAATGGTATCGCCCCCGGTAGCCTTTATCGAATTTACGGATCTCGGTGACTTCGACTGTCTTAAATTAGTCGTTACCGGCGACCGCGATGACATCGCACCGCCTGCTATGATCCAACAACACCTGCCCGCCTGGAACCCGACCGCCCGCCTGGAAATCATAAAAGGTGCGGACCACTTTTACAGCGGCCGATTAAATCAGCTCAAAACCATCCTGAAGGCCCTTTCAATCGACATAACAAAAAATGATTATTCCGATCGATAGCCGTGACTTGAAAACCGTTTCAATTTCTCATGCAACCCGAGAGCTCAGTACCAGGGCGGTCCTGTTGGGCAAGTACAGGGTCACAAAGGGTCTTGGTCCCTCGTCCTTTTCAACGCTTTTGAAAACATGATCCCGAGCCTCCATCAGCCGCCCATGACCGCCGAAGGCCGGGGCGTCGCTTTCCAGCAAGAGGCGATAATCCCCGGGGGACGCTTCAATCCCGTAATCGGTAAACGACCGGGTCGGATGGAAGTTAAAGACAAAAAGCAGGTCGGCTCTGCTGAAGGACAGGATCTTATCCTCGTTGTGGTCGTACAGCAACCGCAGGCCGGGGTGTTCCAGGAGGCGGTAGGCCCGTGCCATGGCAAGCATGGAACGGTCAAAATCGGACAGATAATGATATTTCAAGTTGGGGTCGTCAACCAGATGCCACTGGCGCCGTGCGTATAGATACGACCAGTCGTTTTCCTGACGGGGAAAATCGATCCACTCCGGGTGGCCGAATTCATTGCCCATAAAATTCAGGTATCCGTTACCGGCTGTCGCCAGGGTCAGCAAGCGGATCATTTTATGGAGCGCCACGCCGCGATCAACGACCAGATCATCGTTGTCGATCTGCATCGCGTGGTACATCGCTGCCCCGAGCAGCCTGAAAATAATGGTCTGGTCGCCCACCAGGGCTTGATCATGGGATTCGGCGTAAGAGATGGTCCTTTCGTCCGCGCGACGATTGGTCAACTCGTACCACAAGGACCTCATGGGCCAGTCTTCGTCATGCATGTCCTTGGTCAGGCGTATCCAGTAATCCGGAACGCCCATGGCAAAACGATAGTCAAACCCGATCCCGCCCTTCTCGACCGGAACCGCCAATCCGGGCAAACCGCTCACATCTTCGGCAATTGTGATGGCTCCGGGATTCAGCTCGTGAACAACACGGTTCGCCAGCCTCAGGTACGCGAGCGCATCTTCATCAACGGTGTCGTTGAAATAATCGTCGTACGTCGTAAAGGCGCAGTTCAACCCGCGGTGATGGTAGAGCATGCTGGTAACACCGTCAAAACGAAATCCGTCAACGCGGTATTCATCCATCCAGAAGCGGCAATTGGACAGCAGAAAATGCAAGACCTGCGGTTTGCCGTAATCAAAACAGCGTGAATCCCAGGCCGGATGAAGCCCTCGGGGTCCTTCGTGAAAATATTGGTACAGGGTTCCGTCAAAACGACTCAGGCCCTCGACCTCATTCGACACCCCATGGGAATGGATCAAATCCATAATGACGCACAAGCCGGCATCATGGGCGGCATCGATCAGTGCCTTGAGTTCCTCCGGTGTGCCGAAACGTGAGGACGCCGCAAAAAAGCTGGATACCTGGTACCCGAAGGAGGCATAATAGGGGTGCTCCTGCAATGCCATGAGTTGCAGCGTATTGTAGCCGGACGCTGTTATGCGCGGCAGGACATTACGTGTGAACTCGTCATACGAACCGATCCTTTCATCTTCCTGCGACATGCCGATGTGAACTTCATATATAAATGGCGCCGCCGGAGGGGTTACGAAATCGACATTGCGCCACGCATAGGGTGTCGACGGATGCCAAACCTGTGCATTGAAGATCAGCGTTTGCGGATCCTGCACCACCCGCCGCGCGTAGGCAGGGATGCGATCGCCCCCACCATCGGACCAATACACTCGCAGACGGTACAGCTGTCCATGTCGCAGGGCCTCGACGGGCAGACGGACTTCCCAGTCGCCGTTGGCGTTGATCCGCTTAAGTTCGAAAGCCTGGCGTTCCTGCCAGTCCGTCATCTCCCCGATCAAAAACACGGACGTGGCATTGGGGGCCCACTCCCTCAGCACCCAACCACCATCGCGCCCATGCAGGCCGTAATATTCATGGCCCGCAGCGAAATCCCTCAACGTGACACCGGCCGGTTTGAGATCGGCCTCGATCTGCGCAACTTTATGCAGGCGACGACGAATAACAGGCGTATAGGGTTCTAAATAAGGATCTTGCTGTACCAGATGTTTGATTTGGCGATCGATTGTCATGTCTGGAGGCACCCGGGAGCCCAATTGAAAGGGGCTGCCAATCTAAATGTTTTTGATCTTCCCCATTGTGACGCGCCGAGCGTTGCGGAAGCGGGTGAATAAGGAGCTGTGACTGTATGAGCGCCAGCGAGTTTCACAGCTCCCGCCCGCTTCGAAAAGCACAGGGCCGCCCGAAGGGCCGCGTAACACGGGCGTTTTCTTTTGGTTCGTTTTCTTTCACGTGCAAGAAAATGAACAAACGGCAATACCGTTGACTTAGAACCTGGCCCAAATCAAGATTTGTATATGACGCCCGATCACCTTTTTAATATGGCGAAGCACTAATCAAGGGCCGCTGAAGCATTTTTTCGTAAAGGTCGATATATTGCCTGGCCGTCACGGTATGGTTGAAAGTTTTCTCGCTCTGCTCCATGATGCGTTTGATCTGCTTGCGCTTAACTTTTGAATCCAGACGATAGAAGCGCATGGCTTCATCGATGGCCCAGCGCAAGCCTGTGGCGTCATAGTTTTTGAAGATAAACCCGTTACCCCTATTATGATCGATTTCCAGGTGCGTGACCGTATCGTGGAGTCCGCCGGTATCGTGCACAACCGGCAAAGAACCGTAGATAGAAGCTATCATTTGAGGCAGGCCGCAGGGTTCGAAGCGGGAAGGCATCAGGATAAAGTCCGAAGCGCCGTAAGTCTGATGTTCGAGAAGTTCGTCAAAATCACAAACCGCCACCCGGTTGTGAAAATCATGAAAGGTTACGATGTCGCGAAAAACGCCCTGATAGTCTCCATTGGCAACAAAAACGATTTGCAGGCCGTCTTCCCAGTAGTTCCCAATGATTTGATAGAGAATCGTGGCCAGGAGCTGGCAACCTTTTTGAATGGGATCCAGGCGCGACGGCCAGAAGAAAAGGGGAGCCGCGGGGTTGTGAATCAGGCCCAGCTTTTTCTGAAGCTTCGTCTTGTTGCGCGCCTTGTTTTCTTCGTGGTTACCCGGCCCGTAGGGGTGAGGAAGATATTCATCCGATTCCGGTTTAAAGACCGGGTCGGGCGCATTGAGAATTCCGACAGCCACGCCGGCCGCCACTTTCTGTTCGAGCTCGTGTGCCAACGAATGCGGCACAAAGTCATGGACCCCGTTCACCATTTCCATCAAAAACGTGGGGCTGACCGTATTGACAAAATGGGCTGCGAACAAGCCACTGACGAGAAAATCGACCCGGTTGTGCTCACGCGATTCCTCGTAGGACCGCGGCGGATACTGGTAAAACAAATGGTGCCAGAAATAGGCGGCATCGACACCCCGATCCTCGATGTGGGCCAAAGTACTTTTAACCGTGTGGATATTATGAATCGTAAACAGGCATGGAATCCCCATTTGGCGCGACATGGCTGGAATCAGACCGGTCATCCAATCATTACAGTGGATCAGGTCCGGTTCGACCCGGGGTACAATGTGGTTGATAACCTCGCGCTGAAACGCGAGTGCCAGCTTGGTGTTCTCACCACCATAATCGGAGTAAACCCGGTTCAGATAGTAAAACGCGCGGTCCTCGGCCAGATGGACCCGATCGTCAGGCATTATTTTGCGGATCATGCGCTGTTCTTTGCTCAGAAAAGGGGCCAGGCGATCGGAAAACAAAGCCCGGTAGTCCGGCAGGGCCACATGGACATCCGCCCCTTGATCGAACAGGGCCTGGATCAAAGCCGCGGATACA
>Ga0316195_10000943_pt1 | contig 12517 bp, 13 predicted proteins | sample Phised1_MG_FD_204937 | JGI IMG/M metagenome (GOLD analysis project Ga0316195, IMG submission 204937) | Coastal sediment microbial communities from Maine, United States - Phippsburg sediment 1 | ecosystem: Environmental > Aquatic > Marine > Coastal > Sediment | place: USA: Maine | collected... | reverse complement strand
GTATTTCCATACGCCAACCGTCCTGAATCCCCACCTCGACCATGCGCAACCGGGCGACCCCTTGATCCATTACATATACAGCGTTGCTTTCGTTTATATTGAGCAGCGCATAAAGGGGTACGGCCAACCCGTCCGGGACCTCTTTCTTGATGATTTCTACACGCGCAAACATGTCCGGCAGCAATCGGCCATCCGCATTATCAACCGTTATTTCAAGGTTGTACAGTCTGGCGAAACTATCTGCAGTTTTATAAAGGTGATGGTAGGTGCCCTCAAACGTCTGCCCTCCCAACGCATCGATACCGATTGAAAAACGATTTAGCTGGCGGACGTCGGCCACGTCTGATTCCGGTATGCCGACCACGACTTTGACACGATCCATTTCCAGAAGCTCGGCCACAGGATCGGCGGATTTCAGATATTGACCCACATCAACATAGAGTCGATCGACGATGCCATCCATCGGCGCCCTGATTTGGCAGCGTTCTAGGTTAAGGGCCGCATTATCCATGGCGGCTTTACTGGTTTTAACGGTCGCGATGATGTCATCGAGCTGGGCCTGGGTTGAGACCTTGTCTTTAAAAAGCCGTTGCAGCCGTTTTTGCGTAGATGCTGCCAGGCTGTAGGAAGCCTTGGCCGAATCATAGGCATTGCGATAATCACGCGCGTCGATCTCCGCCAAGATATCGCCTTTTTGGACCCGTTGCCCTTCATGGACCCGCTTCTCCACAATTTTACCCTGCACCTCGGCAACAACCCTAAGGTCGATCCACGGTTTAATGGCCCCTGGCAAATTAATCCGTTCACGCAAATAGGAAGGCACCATTTCCATGGCAACGACATTGGTTTGGGTGCGCGTCGTTCGCAATCCAGCGGCTTTTTCTTCTTTAAGCACATCGCCCTTGGTTTTGATTTGGTTGCCCAAAAGAAAAATCAGGCCAACCAGAAAAAAGACCAAGATTGTCGGCAGCAGGCCCCATATCCGTTTGAAAACAGAACGACGTGGAGAGGTTGTCTCAGTATGCTCGTTTAAGTTATCCATTTGCTTGTATTCCTCTGATGCTGCGATGCCTGGTTTTATTCGAATGGCGGTCATCCGTAATGGGTTTCATTAAAAAGGTCATATGCGTCATAAAGAGGTTGACCTGTTCGCGTAGATCGATATAGCCCGGCTCGATCAAGCTGTGCATGTGAATCCCGTCCAAAAAGGCCAAAAAGTTGATTGCTATTTTTTCGGTATTCCGGGCGATGGCGGGATTCAATTCGCCCCGGGAAACACCTGCCAGCAGATAATCCACAACCACCTTTACAATGCGCTCATGTATCCCCCGGATTAAATAAGGGCGGTCATGGAAGACCCCGCCTTGCAGGAAGGTCTGGGATATGACTTCGATAAACAGACGCGCTTCCGGTGTCGCTTCGGGGTTTTTCTTGTCCAGGTATCTTGCCACGATTAAATGCAGGCGTTCGATCGGGTCGCGTGTTTTACGGCCCACATCTTTCAATCCGGCAATCCATTCGTCCGCACCGGCCATGATGGCGGCTACGAATAGTTCCTGCTTGGTATTGAAATACTCGTAAACCGTACTCTTACCGATCCCGGCTTCAGCGGCGATCATTTCGATGCTCGTCGCGGCGTATCCCTTGCAGGTAAATACACGTAATGCCGCGTAAGCGAGTTCCTTGGCCTTGGTGATCTTTTTATTCGATGGCACTTTCATTTGGCGTACATCTCTATTTTGTATTAATCGTATTACCGAACAAAACGTCGAAAAATAATGCTTTTGAAGCCCTTTGTCAAAGGATTTTTAAAACCTAATAAAATAATAATAATTCAAATGGTTGAGATTAACATAAAATGTAGGCGAACGAAATTTTCCGACTGGCGGGTCGGACATGGCGTGCAAACATGACCGACCTGTTTGGCACGGTAATGCCGACCGTCCATGATTGGCATTTTCATATGCAAACGCGGGCAAATGGTTGGCGGGCAATTGTTTTGACTTACCAAAACAACAATATTAGAGTATCCATACCAACGGTTCTTCTTGGTTCTCTAAAAGTTGTTGGCATTGTCCAAATCCGTTTGGAAGAACACACCGCTGCACGTGGGAGGCAAATTGAAAGCACCGCTGATCCTGGAGGTCAAAGGCAATGCGCTTGACGATGGGCCCGGCATTCGATCGGTCGTTTTTTTCAAAGGCTGTCCCTTGTCCTGTGTCTGGTGCCACAACCCGGAAGGCAAGCGCACTGCAATGGAAATCGGTTTCGATGCCCACACGTGTGTGTCCTGTGATACCTGCCTGGAGACCTGCCCCGTTGAGGCCTTGGATCGTGACCATCCCTTTTTTATCGATCGCATTCAATGTAATCTGTGTTTGGAATGTGTCGACAAATGTCCTTCCGGTGCCCTTTCTCAGGTCGGTCGCTCCATGAGCGTGGCGGAAATTGTCACGATGGTCTTAAAAGACAAGGTTTTTTTCGACAATTCCGGTGGAGGAGTAACCCTCTCCGGCGGCGAACCCACGCTTTTTATGGAATTTACAGCCGCCCTGCTGCGCGCCTTCAAGGATAACCAGGTCCACACCTTGCTCGAAACCTGCGGACTGTTCAACTTTGCTGATTTTAAAGCGAAGCTTTATCCTTTTGTCGATACGATCTATTTTGACCTCAAACTGATGGACCCGGAGGCCCACCGCAAATACTGCGGGATATCCAATACCGTCATTCTGGAAAATTTTCGCCGCCTTTATGCAGACAGTCGTGCCGGTAAAGTCGAAGTCCTCCCGCGAACACCCCTGGTTCCGGGGATAACCGATTCCGAGGCAAATCTGCGTGCGATTGCCGGATTTTTAAACGATAACCAGGTTTCCGCGGCAGCGATCCTGCCATATCATCCCCTGTGGCGGGAGAAAGCGCATAAATTAGGCTGCCACGACATGCATGCTGACCAGGAGCAGATGCATTCCTTCTTAAGACAGGAGCGCCTGGAAGCCTGTAAGGCAATCTTTCGGGATGCAGGGGTTCAAGTGAGGTAATTGCCAATTGCGTCAGCCGGCAATCTCGAAGTCATAAATCAATGGAACATGGTCCGAAAATTTGACGTCGGGCACATGGAAATCGGTGGTTTGTATCTCAGCGGTATGAAGAATGTAGTCCAATTGCCGGCGTGGTGCTCGGCTAGGGTGTGATGGCAGACCGTTAACATTGGCGTTTTGCAGTCCATGCGCGGCTTGAAAGGTGTACAATTCCTGGTGCCCTTTGAACACATTGAAGTCGCCGGCGACGATAACCGGCCCCTCGGTCTGCTGGATAATTTCACTAAGTTCAAGTAGTTGTTTTTGACGGTGACGGAATTTCAAAGACAAATGCACCAGATAGACGGTCAAATCGCTTAGCTCCAGTTTCATCACCAACCTTTTGACACCTTTGTTAAGGTAAAAAAATTCTTTGGCTTTGATTTCCCGGTTGGTCAGCAGGGCATTGCCCTGTTGTTTAAGCAGCGGCATTTTTTGCGCCAGGGAGTCATGTCCATATTTGGACTGATAGATGTAACAATGCTGCATTTCAACGGCCATGCAAGCGGCCTGGTTTTTTTGTTCCGAACGGAACGATCCATTATCGACTTCGATCAACCCAGTAATGTCCGGGCGCATCGATTTAATAAAAGCCTTGATCTGTTCGAAATTCTTATCGGTATTTTTAAAATAGCCCGCATAGGGCACGGGAAAATGAATCTGCTTGCCAACGCCGGCGCCATAGCGAATATTGTAGAGTAAAAACCGCATTCAGTCCCTTTTTCGTCAAATAGAAAACGTCACATTAAAAATTGTATCGGCGCAAACAGCCCTTTCTTTAGGCCAAGCACCGAATTGCTTTGATTTGATATGCGATCTGTAAAGCCTCGGCCGATTCACACGGCCGAATTCAGAATAAAGTATCAAATCCCAAAAGCTGTAGACAATAATCATCGAACAGCATGATTGCAACTTGTCACGGGGAAGACCAGGTGATATGGCAGATGCTCTGCGATCAATTATTAGATGCCCCATGGGATGCCGATGACGACCACTTCCAAAACCGTTTCTTTGGAAACACCTAAAATCAAACAAAATCCAATGTACCTCTACCTGGTGGTCCTGACCATCTGCTCAACCATCGGACTTCAGGCTTGGACGACCCTTTTCAACAATTTTGCGGTGGAGGTTGCCGGTTTGGACGGCGACCGCATCGGGATCATTCAGTCTGTCCGCGAAATTCCTGGTTTCCTGGCCCTGCTGGCTGTTTTTGTAATTCTCGTCATAAAAGAACACCGGCTTTCGGTGTTGTCGATCCTTTTTTTGGGCGTCGGTCTGGCCGCCACCGGTTTTTTTCCTTCCTTTGCCGGGTTGCTGATGACCACGCTGTTTATGAGTTTCGGTTTTCATTACTATGAAACCACCAACATGTCCTTGACCCTGCAATATTTCAAGGCCAACGAGTCGCCCTGGGTCTTCGGTAAGCTGCGTAGCCTGGCAGCGGCATCGAGTATTGCCATTGGGCTCGTCATCTTTGTGCTGGCACCGTTGATCACCTTCACCCAACTGTATCTGATCATCGGCGGGTTTATTGTGGCCGGCGCCCTGTGGGGCTTCACCCAGGATCCGACCGATCGCGACCTAGCCCCTCAGCGCAAGCGCATGATTTTGCGAAAAAAATATTTTCTATACTATTTCCTGACCTTTATGGCCGGTGCCCGGCGACAGATCTTTATGGTTTTTTCGGTGCTGCTGATGGTTCAAAAATTCAAGTTTTCGGTTCAGGAAATAACCATCCTGTTTGTTGTCAACAACGCCATCAACTATTTCTTGAGCCCCTTGATCGGCCGCAGTATCATTCGTTTCGGGGAGCGCAAAGTCCTTTCATTGGAATATGGCAGCCTGATCTTGGTCTTTTTGGGGTATGCGTTTACCGAGTCCCGGTGGGTTGTAGCCGGGCTGTATATCCTGGACCACATTTTTTTCAATTTCGCCATCGCCATCCGAACATTTTTCCAAAAGATAGGCGATCCGCGCGACATCGCACCCACCATGGCGGTCGGCTTTACCATCAACCACATCGCCGCTGTTTTCCTGCCGGCTTTAGGTGGTCTGCTATGGGTATTTGATTATCGGATTCCTTTTATCGCGGGGGCCGGGATAGCCCTGGTTTCTTTGCTGACCGCCCAAATGATACGCTTGCCCAGGGCTTGAAAAAAATGATATTCTTATCTTAATTCCCATGGAAACTCGGATCACCAAGTTTGTGCTGGCAACGATCCGCCAAAGTCGGAGGCGCTGGACGCCCCAGGCCCTGAGCACTAAAATGACCGTCGCCTTTGACATGACACGCCGGCAGGCCGGGACCATAATCAGGGGCCTGGTTGCCGCCGGTGAACTGGCCTACACCTACCATCTTGGACATTCTTTTCTAGAAATTTCTTTTAATCGACCGGTGCGCGTTTCGAACCGGGTGGTGCTGAAACCGCCATCGCTCGCGTATGCGGCCCAACCAGAGGATGTCGTCATCAACATCAAACCGGGTGCTGCTTTCGGAATTGGAACGCACCCGACCACGCAATTGGCCATAAAAGGGATCGAGCATGCCGTTCAGTTAACGGACGGCTGTCGTGTAGGCACCGGCACAAGCATCCTGGACATCGGCACAGGATCCGGCGTGCTGGCCATAACGGCGCTCAAGATGGGGATTGAAAGCGGTATGGCAACCGATATCGACCCCTGTGCCCGGGTGGAGGCGGTCGCAAACATACGACTCAACGGGTTGGCTGACCGGATTGCGATCTTCGATCGATCGATCGAAGAAATAGCCGGCCGCTTCAGCTTGGTCGTCGCCAACTTACGTTACCCGACCCTGGTGCAACTCCTGGCTGCTCTTGGGCAGCTGATGGACGATACCGGTGCGGCGGTATTTTCAGGCTTTACAACGGATGAATTACCACGCCTGCTGGCTTGTTGCCGGGAGAACCGTTTTGAACCGCGCTGGCAGGCCGAAGACCGGCAATGGGCCGCCGTGGTCATAAAACAAAACGAGCCGGCAGATTGATCCTGCCGGCTCGAGATGCAGTATTTTTATTCGGTCCGCTTACTTTTTCGTTTTGGGATGGCACTTGGTACAGGTCGTCGGGGCGGCCTTGGTCTTGTTCTTTTTGTTGTAGTCCTTGTGGCAACCCTTGCAGTTCTCATGTAAGGCTTCGGCATGATACTGCAATTCTTCGCTTTTGGAAAGCTTGGGAGCCTTTTTGCCTTTGGGTTTCTCCCCGGGTTTGTTGTGGCATTCAATGCATTTTTTGACGCTGTCGCCTTCTTTTAAGTCGGCTAGGGGTTTGTTGTTTTCATCGTGGTGGCAATCTCCGCACCCCGCTTTGTATTCCGTCGCATGTTTTGCGTGGGAAAACTCCACGATCCCTTTGGTGTGTTCGTAATCGTTTTGCATCTTGATCACTTCCGGAACGGTGGATCCGGCATAGAGACCTGCCGCCAGAAACAGGGTGGCAATTCCGATGATCGCCGCTACCAGCAAACGCTTATTTTTCATGACCGCCTACCTCCTCCTTTCAAGCTGCTATCGATGGTTTCAATAGTTTTCCAGAATACGATACGGGTTTCTATCAAGGATACCGGGTGCTGTCAATGACAAACACCGCATCACCTTGTTAGGCATTTTTCTGTGGTTCTTCAGCAGGTTTCGTTTCAGGCGCCGCCTTCTTTTTACCGAAAACCCGGGCGCCGAGGATGCTAATTTCATACAGCACCATCAAGGGCAGAGCCATCATGATCTGGGTGACCACATCGGGTGGGGTTAAAATGGCGGCGCCGGCAAAGAATAACAGGATCGCATATTTACGGTTTTTCTTTAAAAAATCAACAGATACGATGCCGAGCCGGGCCATGAAAGTAAGCACAAGGGGCAGTTCGAAGACCAGGCCGAAAGCCAGCAGCAGCTTGGAAGCAAAGCCCAGATATTCCTTCATGGACGGCAGCGGTCTGATCGTCTCGGTGGCAAAGCCCAGAAAAAATTCAAACCCAAAGGGGAAAACGATGAAGTAGCCGAAAAGAGCGCCCCCGACAAAAAAAAGCGTTGACAAAAAGACGATGGGCAACAGCAGGCGGCGCTCCTTTTGATACAGGCCTGGCGCAATAAACATCCAGAATTCATAAATAATCACGGGTGCGGCCAGCATCAAACCGGCCAGGAAGGCGACCTTCAGATAAGTGAAAAAAGCTTCCGGCAGGCCGGTAAAAATAAGTTTTTCACCCTGATCCATTACCGATATCAGCGGCATTGTCAGAATATCGAAAAGCTTTTCCTTGAAACCATAGGCCAGGACAAAGCCGATACCAACAGCGATAAAACAGACGATCAGGCGCTTTCTGAGTTCATCCAGATGGGCTGTAAAAGGGAGTTTTTCATCCGCTTTCATTTTGTCGCCGATCCTTTATCTGCAACCTCGGAATCGTCTTCGCGGGAGGACGCAAGCGGTTCGTCGGCAATATCGTCAGCCTGGGGGGTGTCGGTTGGCATGGGTTCAGGGGCGGGCGCTGCATCCTGATTGAGGTCGTCAAAGGCCTCTTTCAGGTTGTTCAGCGGATTTTCCGGGTCCTTTCGTTCGGCTTCCTCTGGCGGGGTTGCCGCCTCACCCGCCTCCGTTGAAAGCGAATCGGTTGGTTTGGTCTCGCCCTTCAGGGTTTGGTTAATATCCTGGTTAAGCTCACTAAACGCGGTCTTGACTTCCGACAGCTCTTCGACTTCCATGGAGCGTTTCAAGTCACTGGTCGCTTTTTTAAACTCACCCAGGGCACGACCCAAGGATTTGGCCAAATCGGGCAGTTTCTTGGGACCGATCACAATCAGGGCGATTGCCAGAATTAAAAGCATTTCCGGCATACCGATTCCGAACATAAAAACTCCTTAGAAAATAATTAGGATTTGAAGAAAGGATCTATTAGTACTTTTTTCACCGGAATGTCAAGCCAATCGGCCGCTTCTGCCAACCGGTTAAAGAGCGACAGGGTCGTGTCCCCTAAAATCGCCTAGCGATTTTATTCCTTGCGTGCCAGCGTATCGCCCGCGACCTCCGGTTTTAGAACGAGAAAATAAAGGGCCCCGTCATGTTGCATGTGCCCGGCAGTGATGCGAGCGTAAGTGCCGCTGCCCCAGAAAATGTCGACGCGGCCGGGCCCCCGAATAGCGCCGCCGGTGTCGTGATTCAAGGTAAAGCCGCTAAAGTCAACCCAGGTTTGAATGTCTCCATTACGATCCACGAGCGGCATTTGCGTCTCAATATATGCCAAAGCGGCCGGGACAAAAATACGCCGGTCCAAGGCGATCGATCGCCCAGGTGTCAAAACGACCTCAAGGTACCCCAGCGGTCCGTCCTCTTCAAGTTTAAAGAAAACATAGGAGGGATTGTGATTTAATATCGAATCGACCTCATCCGGGTGCTCATGCAAATAGGCCCGGATTTTCTGCATCGACATTTCCTCTTTGGCGATTTTGCCCTGGTCGATCAGCAGCCTGCCGATACTGCGATAAGGGCGCCCATTACTCGTGTGATAATGGACGTTGATGACGTTGCCATCATCCAGCGCGATTTTACCGGACCCCTGAATATGGAGAAAAAAAAGATCGATGGGATCATTCACCCATGCCAGAACGTCGATCTCGGGTGCTAGCACGTCTTTCTGATTTATCTGCTGACGATCATAATAGGGCACCACGGTTCGGTCTGATATGCGCCCCGTGATCCGCTTGCCTTTCAGGCTGGGTGAAAACGGGGAAAGGTCGACGGTGATCAAGTCGTCCGGGCGCGCGTAAAGCGGGTAACGGTATTCGTCGCTGCGGGACAAGCTCCCTTGGAGCAACGGCTCGTAATATCCGGTAAACAAAACCTGGCCGGTTTCGGCGTTGCCGACCGAGCGGTAAACCCGGTAATTGCTATGGATAAAATCATTCAACGCCTGGGTTGACGGCTTGGATAGGACGAAATCCCGAAATCTTTCAATTGACAATTTCATGTGGGCGGCGGTGTACGTGTCCGGCCCAAAGGCGAAGGTCCGGTCAGGCGGTATCCGGTTGAAATAGGCCAGACTCTGTTGCAGGCTGAATTCGAGTCCGTCGTAATACATCACATCGGCAAAAACAGGATATTCTTTTTCGGCCACTTGTGACAGGTCTGTTTTTAAAACCGGTGGCGGTGCTCCACACGCGACCAGCAACCAAACGGCGAGCAGCAGGACGGTATGCTTCCAACCGGGCGCTTGTTGGAGAGGTTTATATTTCAGTATCGGATTCATCTAATAAGCGTTCCGTTTCTTTTAAAGGCAGTTCTTGGACATCGCGTAACTTACGTTCAATGGCCCGCGTGCGAACACCGGCTTGATCGATGACATTGCTGGCCTCTTTCAGCTTTTTTTGGGTTTTTTCCAAAATCGTACCGAATTTACCGAATTCGGTTTTAACAGCACCCAGAATTTCCCAGACTTCGCTGGATCGTTTTTCAATGGCCAGGGTTCGAAAGCCCATTTGCAGGCTGTTCAAAAAGGCGGCCAGGGTTGTGGGGCCGCTGATAACGATTTTGTACTCGCGCTGCACCGCTTCAAACAAGCCCAGCCGCAAGACCTCAGCATACAGGCCTTCAAAGGGTAAAAACATGATCCCGAAATCAGTGGTGTAGGGGGGATCGATGTATTTGGCCTGAATTTCCTTGGCAAAGAGCCTGATACGGGCGGATAGCTGTTTGCGGGTGCTCTCGATTTGTTCCGTATCGGCGGTGTCATAGGCTGAGAGCAAGACCTGATAGTCTTCGGTTGGAAATTTGGCGTCGAGGGGCAGCCAAACGATTTGCCCGGTCTCTTTTCTCCCGGGCAATTTTACCGCGAATTCGACCATGGCATTGCTGCCTTGCTTGGTCTTGACATTTTTCGCATATTGTTCAGGGGTCAGCAACTGTTCCAGAATGTTTTCAAGCTGATACTCGCCGATAACGCCCCTGGTCTTGACGTTGGTCAGAACCTTTTTAAGATCGCCGACACCGGTGGCCAGGGTCTGCATTTCGCCCAAACCCTTGTGCACAAGTTCCAACCGGTCACTCACGATCTTAAAGGACTGGCCCAGGCGCTGTTCCAGGGTATTATGCAGCTTTTCATCCACGGTCGTCCGCATTTGTTCCAGCTTGCGGCTATTGTCCTCCTGCAGGGCCTTGAGCTGTGTTTCCACGGTTGTTCGCATTTGTTCCAGGCGTTTGTCGGTGGTGACTGTCAGGTTGTTCAACTGTGCAGCAAAGGTGTCGAGCTGGTTTTTTAGCAACCCGCCAATCTCCGCCATGCGAGTGGAAATCGAATCGCCCAGGTGTTTAAAGGAGCGGCCCAATTCTTCGCGGGAATCCCTGGCGTTGCTGCCGATGGCCTCGCGACTGCGGCTGGCTTCGTCGCGGATAGCGGCTTCGATACGAAGGATGTCCTTAGCGAGGGTATCAACGGTGTGCTTCAGTTGTTGATTCGTATTCCGGATCACGACCAATAGCAGCACGCTGAAGCCCAGTCCCAATCCTGTGAAAACAGCAATGATGATCAATAAATCTTCCGTCCGCATTATGGGTGACCCTGGTCTGCTCTTTGGTAGGTACCGCTTTTACCACCGCTTTTTTCCAGTAGGCAAATTTCAGAGATGGTCATGTTCCGGTCGTAGGATTTGCACATGTCATAAATGGTCAATGCGCTCACCACGACGGCGGTCAATGCTTCCATTTCCACCCCGGTCTGATCGACGATACGCACTGCGGCTTCGATTCTGATCGAGCTGGCGGCCGTATCGGGAAAAAAGTCGACCTGAACATGGGTAATATTCAAGGGATGGCACATGGGAATCAGGTCAGCCGTCTTTTTGGCGGACATGATGCCGGCGATGCGCGCGGTTTCGAGCACATTCCCTTTTTTAACCTTTTGATTGTAAATCAATGCAAGCGTATCGGGTTGCATATGGACAATTCCCTGTGCAACGGCGTGGCGTGCAGTCGGTTGTTTGGCCGTAACATCGACCATGCGAACATGGCCCTCTTGGTCGAGATGGGTGAAGCGCGACATGGGCGGGCTCCTAAATGAAATATTCTGTTTTGCTGGTCACGGTTGTTTTGATGGCATTCAAAGTGTCCTGCAGTACGGCAATCACGTTCTCGCGAATGTCGCCGGCAACCACCAGATACATGACATCGTCGCCAACCAAGAGATCGCTTTCGGCAAAAATTTCAACCAGGATTTCAACAATTCCAGGTCGTTTTTTCTGTTCGGCGATGACCTGATCCAGTTTCCGGTGATCAACGGAGACCCGAAGGCCCTTAACCGGGCGGCCGTCGCGCGATGTGCCACGGACCACGCCGTTATGACACAGGATCATGCCGGCACGATCGGCTTCAGGATGTTGTTTTACTTTTTCAATTAAATGGGTCAGTGCCATCGATTCATTTTTCTTTCCCGGGTCAGCGGTCGTTAGCCCTTAACCCGTTTCCTTTCAGACGTTGCGCCCGCTCCAAATCTTGCGGAGTATTGATGTTAATAAAGGACAGCAAATCCGGATCCGCTTGTCGCAACGTCGGCCCAAGTATTTTTTTCAAGCGAATTTTTTTAAAAAGTGTTTCAATTTTAAGCTTTTTGCGCATTAATTGCTGCTCTATGGGTGCCAGGCATCTTTTCGAATAAACAGCGCAGAGGGGTTCAAACCCTGCGTCGGTGCAGGGAATGACGATGTCGAGATCCGGTTTTACGTTGTCAAGAAGGCAGTAAACGAGCTCTTTGCACAGAAAGGGTGTATCGCAAGCCGTAACAAAGACATGCGGGTTCGCGGCGTAGAAGAGCCCCGTATGAATTCCGGTCAAGGAGCCTCGCACAGCGAACAAATCTGTGGTGATGTTTAAGTCCCATCTGAGATACGCTTCAGGATTGTTGGTCACCAGGATAATTTCGTCGAATAATTCTTGGAATAATTCGTAAATATGATCCAGGATAAATCGGCCATGGAGGGTGATAAAGGCCTTTTCGCGGCCCCCAAAGCGTTTATTTTCTCCTCCGGCCAAAATAATACCCGATACAGGGTATTTCATCTTCAAAAGATCCTCTGCCTGACGGCGATCAATGTGCTGCAGCTGATTTCAGACTAAATTGGTGGTTGCGTTAACAGAATGAGCATATGCAAAAACCCATTTAAAAGCAAGCCATTTCAATAGGTTCACAATATTCACAGGAGACTTCGGGATACCGCTTGATCTTAAAAGCCGGCCTGATATAAAACAGAGATAGCAACTTCATGGGGTTACAATAAATCGTGCCGTGATTTTTGATTGAAAGGAAATTTAAATGGGAACGAAAGAACACAAGGCCCATGCGTTTCACAAGCTCAAGGTGGCTGTGATTTCAGTTTCGACCACGCGGACCCTCGATGACGACCAAAGCGGCCACTGGATGGTAAAACGGGCGGTCAAAGAAGG
>Ga0316195_10000941_pt1 | contig 12521 bp, 9 predicted proteins | sample Phised1_MG_FD_204937 | JGI IMG/M metagenome (GOLD analysis project Ga0316195, IMG submission 204937) | Coastal sediment microbial communities from Maine, United States - Phippsburg sediment 1 | ecosystem: Environmental > Aquatic > Marine > Coastal > Sediment | place: USA: Maine | collected... | reverse complement strand
CTCCCAGTGGCGGGCAGCCGGCGTGCCGGCACCAGCAGGCGCCTGAGTCCCGTACCGGCTTCGCGGGCACAGCTCGCCAGCACGTGCGGCGTCCCGTGCCGGCTGGCCGGTGCGGCTATCGCGGACTCTGGATCGGGGCGCGCAGGGTCAGCGTGCCCTCCTCGTACTCCTTGGACCAGGTCAGCCCGGTGCGCTCGAGCATCCTGGTCATCGCGGCGTTGTCAGCCAGCACGACCGCCACGACCTCCTGGAACCCCATTCGTTCGGCCATCCGCAGCTGGCTGCGCAGCAGGGCTGTCCCGATGCCCTCACCGTGGTGCGCGTCCTCGACGAGCAGGGCGATCTCGGCGCTGTGCTCGTCGTCGGGCCGTTCGGGGAACACATTGCCCAGGCCGATGACCGTGCCGTCGGGACCCGTGGCCACCAGGGTGGCGCCGCTGTGCCCACCGGTCAGCCGACGCATCTGGATCTCCTGCCAGTCCCCCGGCGACACGTAGCGCAGGTACAGGGTCCGGTCCGAGCAGCGCTGATGCATGGCAGTCACGGCATCGGCGTCATCGGGGTGGGCCAGGCGGATCCACACCGTGCCGTCCTTGACCTGCTCGACCCAGCCCTGGGCATCCGGATCACCCGCTGCGACCGCGATGGCCGCCGAGAGTCGCAGGAGCGCTGAAGCGCGCGCCTGCTCGACCCGGGTGAAGGGTGCCCACTGCCGGCGCAGGAGGACGTGTCGCTCGGGGGTCCATTGCAGGCGCAGGACGTCGCTGGCGTCCTTGGCGCCCTTGGTCGCCTTGACCACGTCGACCTGATCGGCCGACACCATCCGCATCGCAGCGAACGGGGCCCACCCCGGGTTGGAGATCAACTCCGCGCTCCCGTCGAGGAGGCTGGTCGTGAGGTCCAACGCGTCGTCGGGGGACCCGCGGGTGATGTAGGCGTTCGTTCCCGCGGACAGGGCGGCAGCGAGCAGCGTCTCCTCGGTGACCGACCCGGGCGCGGTCATGCGCATGTCCAGGGTTCGGATCCCGTCATGGGACCCGACGACATCCAGGGCGAGTGTGTATCCGTGCAGGGTCGCCATCGCGCGGATGAAGCGATCGACGCCTCCCGGCCGATCGGGCACGTCGATGAACAGGCGCCAGTAGCTGCGCGCTTCGTGATCAGCCTCGAGCAGCATGTCCACAGGGGCCATCGCGATCCCGATCCGGGCCATCAGCGAGTCCCAGGCAGCCTGCTGGGGTTGGTCGGTGATCACGGGATCGACCAGTGCCAGCCCTGCGGACAGGGCCACCGCGAAGTGCGTGAGGGCAGCGTCATCGACATCCTGGTCGACGCCACCAGCGGCTCGGACCCGTTCGACGACGGTCCGCATGTTGTCCCACCGGGCCTGGATGCGCTCGGTCTCGATCTCCCGGAGCTGCTCATCGCGATGGGACCGTGTCAGCGCCTCGAGCTCGAGCAGGTCCCAGCTGCGCTCCGGGGATGCGAACACCGCAGCCCCGGCAGCAACGATCGCCGCCAGGGGAGGGGTCTCGTTGGGCGCCTCGACCGCGTGGGCGATCTGCGAGGCCGCATCGGAGCTGACCTTCTCGGCCATGACGGAGGCGAAGAGCTCAGCCCGTCCGCCGGTCTCGTTGCGCACCCGGTACTGGGAGACGCCAGCAGCCTGGGCCACCTGTCGAACGCCGACCGCCTCGTAGCCGTGCTGTGCGAAGAGCTCGGCGGCGGCGTCGATGATCACCTGCCGCAACTCGTCCTTCGTGTTCACCACAGTGACGCTAGCAGCGTGCGGGTGGCCCGCGCGCGGGTACGCGGGGGCCTCGGTGGAGTGCGCACGGGCCCATGGCCGCCGCCCTCCGGTCCCTCCTGGCGGGGCGGTCAGCCCTTGTCGGTGGCCCGGTTCTCCGCGATGATTCCTGTGATGACCCTTGACCAGCAGGCGCCGGTGGTTGGCGCCGCTGTGCCCGCTGGTCATGTGCCCGCTGGTCATGTGCCCGACGCGGCTGAGGCCCAGGCACTGGCCCGTGAGCTGCTCGGCGACGTGGGGACCCGCTGGGCCCACGTCCAGACGGCTGGCGCCATGGCCGCACGAGTGTCGGTGCTCTTCGACGACCTCGAGGCGGCCCTGCTCGTGGCGGCGGCCACCCTGCACGATGTCGGCTACGCCCCCGCCATCGCCCATACCGGGTTCCACCCCCTCGATGGCGCGGTGTTCCTCCGGTCCAGGGGTATGTCCGAGCGGCTCGTCAGCCTGGTGGCGCACCACTCCGAGGCCGACATGCTCGGGCCCCAGCACGGGGTCTTCGACCTGGCCCAGAGATTCCCGCGGGAGACCTCCCTGCTCGCCGACGCCCTGGTGTACGCCGACATGCACGCCGCTCCGGACGGCCAGGTGATCCGTGCCGAGAAGCGCCTGGCCGATATCGCAGAGAGGCGCCCGGACGCCGTGGAGGCAGTGCGAGCCCAGCGCCTGCGCGCAGCCATGACGCGCGTGGGGGCTGCCCTGTCCGACCACGTGGGACTCCACGGGGGCCCGGACGGGATCCTGATGCCGCCAGAGCGGTAGCGTCCAACCCTCGGCCGCACATCGCAGGGAGCGGGACTTCATGGACCACGATTCGGGGCGCCTGCTCGTCTTCGGGTCCTACGATGCCGCCCTGCACCCGCGGGTCGCGGTGCTCCGTGATGGCCTGGCCGCCCGGGGGTGGGACGTCGAGGAGGTCAACGAACCCCTCGGTGCGGCCACCGCGGACAAGGTGGCCGCAGCAGGGTCCCCGCGGGCCGCGCTCCGGCTTGCCGGACGACAGGTCGCCGCCTGGCGCCGGTTGATGCGCCGATCCCGGGATGCGGCGTCCCCGGACGTAGTCCTGGTCGGGTACATGGGGCATGCCGACGTCCATCTCGCCAGGCTGCGGTACCGCCGATCCCTGGTAGTCCTGGACCATCTCGTGGGCCTGGCCGACACGGTCCGGGACCGTGGCCTGGGCGGTGGCCTCAAGCTGGGCGTCCTCGACCTTGTCGATCGGGCGGCACTGCGGGCGGCCGACGTGGTGGTCGTGGACACCGCGCTGCAGGCACAGATGCTGCCTGCCGACGTCCGGGGCAGGGCGGTCGTGGCCCCGGTGGGGGCGACGCGGGCATGGTTCGTCGCCGGCGACCGCGTGGCGGCGGAGGTTGCCGAGGGCGCGGAGGGCCTGGTGGAGGGCACGCAGGGTGCGGCAGGCCTCGTGGAGGGCGCGCAGGGTGCGGCAGGCGATGGACCCCGCGACCCGGGCAACCCCCTGCGGGTGGTGTTCGTGGGGCTGTTCACCCCGCTTCAGGGGACCCCGACGATCGGGCGGGCGATCGACCTGCTGCGAGACGAGCCGATCGAGTTCACGATGGTCGGTCACGGTCAGGACCTGGCGGAGGCCCGCTCCCTCACGCGCGGCAGCCCGCGGGTCCAATGGCTGGACTGGGTCGAGTCTGCCGACCTGCCGGACCTCGTGGCCGCCCACGATGTCAGCCTCGGCATCCTGGGGACCGGTCCGAAGGCGCAACGGGTGGTGCCCACGAAGGTGTACCAGGGGCTGGCGGCCGGTTGTGCGATCGTCACGGGCGCCACACCGGCAGCGGGTACTCTCGGGGACGCAGTGCTGACCGTGCCGCCGGGCGACCCGGAGGCGCTGGCCGCCGAACTGCGCCGCCTCGCGTCCGACAAGGAGTCCCTCACCGTGGCCCGTCATCGTGCCCGTGCCGCCGCAGCGCAGTACTCCCCGGAGTCCGCGACGCAGGCCCTGGATGGCCGCATCTCCGGCCGCGCCGGCCAGGGGCGTGCCGCACTGCCGCCGCTGACCTTCAACGCACACCTGCGTTGGGACGTGATCACCCGCGAGCTGGAATCCCGTGATGTCCAGGATGTGCTCGAGATCGGACCGGGGGAGGGAGCGGTGGCCTGCCGCCTGGCACCGGGCCGCTCCTACACGGGCGTGGAGCTCTCGGACCGGACCCGGGCGATCACTGCGCGGCGCCTTGAGGGTCTGGGATCCCCTGGTCGGCTGGTCGCGTCGCTGGATGACCTGCCCGAGGAGGAGCGGTTCGACCTGGTCTGCGCATTCGAGGTCATCGAGCACATCGAGGACGACGCGGCGGCGCTGGCACAGTGGGCGGCCCGAGTCCGCCCGGGAGGCACGCTGCTGCTGTCCACGCCGTCAGGCCCGGACCGGATGGGAGCCGCTGACGAGATCGCGGGGCACTTCCGCCGCTACTCGGCCGAGGGCCTGGCCGCGATGGCCACCGAGTGTGGGCTGGTGGACGTGCGAGTGACCCACGTCGGGTATCCGGTGGGCTACGCCCTGGAGAAGGTGCGCAACACTGTCGCGGCCCGGCGGCTGGCTCGAGCGGATCGGGATGCCCGCACCCATGACGCGGTGGCCGCGGCCACGGAGCAGAGCAGCTCGTTCCTGCAGCCGCCCTCCTGGTCCGGCCGTGCGACGCAGCTCGTGTCCGCCCCGGGGATCTGGTGGCAGCGTCGCCGCCCTGACTCCGGGACCGGGCTGGTCCTCAGCGCACGCGCACCCCGGTGAGCACGGGCGAGCCGAGCCCGGGCGAGCCGAGCCCGGGCGAGGCGAGCGCTGGCGAGCCCAGCCCGCCGCAGGAGCTGGCGCCCGCCCGGATCGGCTGGCGCAGCCGGGTCCTGTCGACCGTGCTCGTGGTGGTTGTGGGCGTCTTCCTGGTGGTCGCCGTCCTGAACAACTGGGAGGCGGTCCGAGAGGACCTGGCCTCGCTGTCCTGGACGGACCTGGTGGCCTCTGGGATCGCCGGCGCCCTGGCCGTGACCTGTTCGGCGCTGGGGTGGCGCGTGGTCCTGGCCGGCCTGGGCCAGCGCGTGCCCGTGCACCCCGCGCTGACGATGTTCGCAGCTGGCCAGCTGGGCAAGTACGTCCCCGGCTCGGTGTGGACCGCTGCGATCCAGGCCGAGCTCGGCCAACGGCGCAACATCGCACGTTCGACGATGCTCGTCAGCTACCTGATCTCGCTGATGATCGCGGTGGCAACCGGCGGTCTGGTCGGCATGCTGGTCCTGCTCGGGCCCGATGCTGCGCGGGGCACAGCGCTGTGGATGCTCCTGGTGGCGGGGATCGTCGGGGCAGCCCTGCTCTGGCCCGGTTGGCTGAACCGGGCGATGGCCTGGGCGTTCACGAAGGCCGGCCGCACTGCTCCGCCGACCGCGCTGCCGGGCCGGTCGCTGGCGGGCGCCGTCGCCTGGCTGATCGCGTGCTGGGGGTTCTTCGGGATCCACGTCTGGCTGTTGGCCCGGCCCCTGGGGGCGGACGCGGCAGACCTCGTGCCCACGACGGGGGCCTTCGCCCTTGCGTTCGTCGCGGGCCTGCTGGTGGTGCCACTGCCGGCAGGGGCAGGGGTGCGGGAGGGAGTCCTCGTGGCCACCTTGGCCGGATCCATCGGGGCGCCGGCTGCGCTCACGGTCAGCCTCGTCTCACGCCTGGTCCTGCTCGGCGTGGACCTGTTTCTGGCAGCGCTGTTCGGGGTCGGCGGTGTGGCACGCACAGTCCGGCACCGCGGGGTGGGCTCCGCACGGCGGTAGGGAACTGCTCGGCCGGGCCGTTATCCTCGAGGCAGGCGCCCGTTCCCGCTTGGGCGCGTGATGCCAGCGAGGTCGTTGTGAAGCTCATCATCCAGATCCCGTGCCTCAACGAGGCCGAGCACCTGCCGGCCACGTTGGAGACGTTGCCCCGGGCCGTGCCCGGCTTCGACGTGGTCGAGTGGCTGGTCATCGACGACGGATCGACGGACGACACCCGCGAGGTGGCGCGGGCCGGTGGTGTCGAGCACGTCATCGGCTTCCCCCGCAACCGTGGGCTGGCCGCGGCCTTCTCGCTCGGGATCGAGGAGGCGCTCCGTCGGGGTGCTGACGTGATCGTCAACACCGATGCGGACAACCAGTACGACTCGTCGTGCATCCCGGCCCTCGTGGCCCCGATCGTGGCTGGCGAGGCCGACATCGTCGTCGGTGATCGGCAGACCGGCAACGTCTCGGAGTTCGGTCTCGTGAAGCGCACCCTGCAGTCGGCCGGCACGAGTGTGGTCCGGTCCATCTCCGGGCTCGCCGTGGGTGATGCCACCAGCGGGTTCCGTGCCTACTCGCGCGCAGCAGCCCTGTCGCTGGTCATCACGACGCCCTACACCTACACGCTGGAGTCCCTGATCCAGGCGGGGAACGCCCGGCTGGCGCTGGCCAACGTCCCGGTGACCCGCAACGAGTCGGTGCGCCCGAGCCGCCTCTTCGGCTCCATGTGGGGGTATGTGCGGCGCAACTCCCTGGCGCTCTTCCGGATCCTGTCCTACTACTCGCCGTTGCGGTTCTTCTGGGCCCTGGCCGTGGCCCTGGCCATCGGCGCGATCGTGGCCTGGCTGCCCTGGACGCTGGACTGGCTGCGTGACGGGCGGACAGACGGGCACATGCAATCGATCATCCTGGGAGCCGTGCTGGCCATCTCCTCGGTCCAGCTGTTCGCCCTCGGGGTGATCGCCGACCAGATCTCCAGCCTGCGCTCGATCTCGATCCGGACGCTGCGCGAGACCCGGGAGATGCACTACGGGACCCTCTACGCCGACCAGCGGATCGGGACGGCCGTCGAGGCGCAGGACCCCGGGGCCCGGTGAGCGCAGGACCACCGGGCGTGGTGAGCGCCGGCTCCCACGCCCGCTCCCCTGCCTGGCCCGAGCGGGTGGCCGTCGAGCTGCCGTCCCGGTTGCCCGTGCTCTTCTTCTGGGCGGCCCTGGTTGTGTGCCTGGCAACCATCCTCGGCGTGTTCCGTCCCCTGGTCGTCCTGCCGGTGCTGGGCCTGGTGGTCGGGCTGACATGGCGGATGGCCCCGGAGCCGGTGCCGGCCACCCGTGCCCACCGCGACGGGGCGCTGTGGGCCCTGGGCCTGGTCGCGGGCTGGACGCTGGTCAACCTGCTCTGGGCCGGCGAGATCCTGCTTGTCCAACGTGACCCGGGCTTCCTCACCCTCGAGGGGGTATGGCTGACCACGCACGCCGATCCGGCCATTCCCATCCGCTCGGCCGCTGAGGTCGCCGACCAGGTGGCCGGGGCACGGGTGATCTCCGACGCCTTCTGGTTGTTCGGCGACGAGCTGCACGCCCAGGGTGCCAAGACCTTCCCCGGCCTGCTGGCGATGGTCGGTTGGATCGCCGGCGTGCGCGGCGTCCTGGTCGGCAACCTGCTCATCGGGGCCATCGCCCTGCTGGCCTTCTTCGATGTGGCCCGGCGCCTGATCGGCCCGCGATGGGGCCTTGTGCCCATGGGCGCCTTGGCCCTGACGACGCCGATGATCTACTTCAGCCGCAGCGCGTTCACGGAGCCGACCAACCTCGCGCTCACGTTCGCGGGCCTCGCGGTGCTGTGGAGCGCCTATCGCGAACCGCGCCTGTGGCGCTTCGCCCTGGGTGGAGCCATGGTCGGGGCGACCGCCCTGAGCCGGATCGACGGAGCAGCGGTGTCCGCGGGGCTCATCCTGGGGCTCGGGCTGGTGGCTGCCGCCAGTGGCCCTGGCCAGCGCCGTCCCCGCGTGGGGGGATTGCTGGTGGCGGGGGCAGCGGCCCTGGCGATGGTGGGTCTCGGGTACCTGGATCTCGCCCTGAACAGTGCCGGCTACCTGGCCGACCACCGTGAGCTCTATGTCCAGCTCCTCGGACTCCTGGTCGCCTGCCTGCTCCTGGCCGGTGGGCTCGTGGTGCTCCTGCGCTGGGAGCGCGCGCGTGCCTGGCTGGTGTCCCATCGTGGTGCGCTGGGGACGGTCGGAGCGGCGCTGGTCGTCCTGGGGGCCGTCATCCTGGCCAGTCGCCCCTTGTGGATGCAGCGCAACCTGATCGAGCCGGGGACCGGCCAGGAGTGGTTCATCGCCTCTGCCCAGCGCGCAGCCGGCGTGGCTGTGGACGGCACGCGCAGCTATGACGAGGCGACGGTCACGTGGCTGCTCTGGTACCTGGGGCCGGTCACCCTCGTGCTGGCAGTCGTGGGTGCTGCGCTGCTGGTGCGCCGGTCCATCGTGACCTGGCGTCCGGAGATCCTGGTGCTGTTGGCCACGCTGATCGTGCCTTCCCTGCTCTACCTGCTGCGCCCGGCCATCACACCGGACCACATCTGGGCCATGCGCCGGTTCCTGCCCGCAGTCATCCCAGCGGTCCTGCTGTTCGCCGGGTGGACGGTGCCGAGGATCGCGAGGGCGTCGACCTCCCGGTGGGAGCGCGTCGGGCTCTGGGCGGTCGTCGGCTCGATGCTCCTGGCGCCGATGGTCACCTGGGGTTCGCTGGTGGTCACCACCGAGTACGGAGGTCGGGCTGCCCAGGTCGCCCAGGTCTGTGACGTGCTCCAGGGCAAGCAGGTGGTCGTCGTGCGGGAGGTGGGTCCGCCCTGGCTGCCCACGGTGCGCATCATGTGCGACGCAGATGTCGTGGAGGTGGGGCCGGGGGCCACCGCCGAGGATCTTGCGAGCATCCGCGAGGCCTGGGCAGGGGACGTGTACGTGCTCACCGACGCCGGCGATCTGCTGCCCTGGGCTGGTGCGGCGCCCGAGCCGTGGCTGAGCCAACGGATGTCGCGCTGGCCGCACAGCCTGTTCCCCTCGCTGTCGCCGGTCCGGTTCCGGACCGACCTGTGGATCGGCACCATTGAGCAGGACGGGTCGGTCACGCCGGTCGGATGACGGCGCCGATCTCGTTTCGGCGCGTCGATGTCAGGGTAGTGATGCACGCGTGACTGAAACCTCGGTGATCAAAGCTGGCGTCGATCCCGGTGTCCCGCGGGCGCGCGGCATCCGTGTGGCTGCCTCCCTCACCGCGGCGCTGGCCTACCTGGGTGTGCTGCTCCAAGTCGGCCTGAGCGTGTCGGCGAACGACAACGGCTACGGGCCCATCGGCGAGACCCTGCACATCCTGAGCTTCTTCACCCTGACGTCGAACCTGGTCGTGGCGCTCGCCTGCACGATGCTGGCTCTCGATCCGGCCCGATCCGGGCGCTGGTTCGACGCCCTGCGGCTGGCTTCGCTGGTGATGATCAGCGTGACCGGAATCGTGTACTGGTTGCTCCTGGCTGGCGAGCCGACCACCGGCCTGGACTGGGTCGCGAACATGCTCGTCCACACCGTCGTCCCGTTGGCTGCCGTCGGCTCGTGGTTGCTCGTCGGTCCGCACGGGCGGTTCCGCTGGGGCCTGCTGCCGCTGATGCTCCTGATCCCGGTGGCCTGGCTGGCGTTCGCCATGGCGCGCGGTGCCATCTCCGGGTTCTACCCCTACTTCTTCATGGATGTCACCGAGGTGGGCTACGCCGCCGCGAGCCTGAACATCCTCGGCATCGTCATCTTCGCGCTCGTCCTCGCGTCGGTGTTCGTCACCCTGGACAAGGGGATCGCGCGGGTCTCGGCCCCGTATCGTCAGTAGGCATGCGATACGGCTTCGTCACGTGTGACGTCTTCACCGACACCCGGTTCGGCGGCAACCCACTGGCTGTCCTGCCGGAGGCCACGGGGTTGTCCGACGAGCAGATGCTGCAGGTGGCGCGTGAGTTCAACTACTCCGAGACGGCCTTCGTGCTCCCCCCGGAGGATGGCCATGATCGTCGCGTGCGGATCTTCACGCCCTCGCGGGAGGTGCCCTTCGCCGGGCATCCGAACATCGGCACCGCGTTCGTGCTCGCGTCGAACGGGTTGCTGGGGTCAGGTGACCTGCCCAGGACTGTGGTGTTCGAGGAGGAGGCTGGGCTCGTCGCGGTGAGGATCGAGTCGCGCGACGGCGGCGGGCTGTGGTGCGAGTTGACCGCGCCCGAGCCCTTCACCCGGGGACGGGCGCTCGAGGTGGCGCATCTGGCTGCCGCGCTGTGCCTGGACGAGACGGACATCCGAACCGACGCGCACCCCCCGTTGGTCGCGTCAACGGGCCTGCCCTTCGTGATCGTGGAGCTGGCCGACCTGAACGCCCTGGGGCGAGCCCGTCCCGATGTCGCGGGACTGCAGCGGATGCTCGACGCGGGGTCGAAGGTGGCCGACGTACATGCCTACGTCCGCACCGACGGGCGCGCTGAGGCTGACATCCGGGCCCGGATGTTCGCCCCGTTCGACGGTGTCCACGAGGACCCCGCGACCGGCAGCGCCAACTGCGCGCTCGCGGGGCTGCTTGCCCAGCTGGATCCAGCAGCGGACGGCGCCTTCGCCTGGCGGATCGCCCAGGGCGTGGAGATGGGACGTCCCAGCCAGCTGCAGGCACGCGCGACCAAGACGGCGGGGGAGGTCACCAGCGTGCATATCGGTGGGGGATCGGTGCAGGTGAGCCAGGGGTTCATCAGCGTCTGACGCGCGCGGTCCTGGGCTCAGGTTCGCCATCGGGTGCGGGGTTGCCTGGTGATGATCCAGGGGGCGCCGTTGTTGGCCGACCATGGAGTCCCGGAGGGGGCACCCGGTGCCGGGGTGGGGATCGGGTCGTCGGGGATGGCAGGAGCGATCGTCCACATCCCCAGGTCGACCTGGCGGTGGTGTGCCCAACAGAGCAGCACGAGGTTGCGATCGTCAGTGCTTCCGCCGGCGGCCCATTCGTGCACGTGATGGGTCTGGCAGGCCTCGGCGGGGATCGCACAGCCGGGGATGACACACCCGCGGTCCCTGGCAGCCAGCGCTCGGCGTTGGGTGGGGGTCGCGGTACGCGCGGTTCGGCCTACGGCCAGTGGTGTCCGGGTGCCGAGCAGGGTGGCGGCCAGCGCCGAGATGCGGGTTGCCGCGCTGGACCCCTGCGCCGTGGCTGGTGGGTCGATGCCCGCGCGCCCGACCCCCTGGCCGGGGTGGCCGCCGGTCGGCGATGTTGCCTGCAGCACGATCGGGGTGACCTGTGCGTCGCAGCTGGTGAACCTCTGCTCAGCGTTGGTCAGGGTGTGCCCGCGGCTGGTGATCCACTGCCGGTCGCCTGCGCTGGTGGTCTCCAATGTGACCGACAGCGACACCGGCAGCCCACCTCGCGTGGGGATGCTGCCAGTGGCGTGGGCGGCGTTGACCAGGGCCACCAACCCGTCGGCTCGCCTGGCCGCCGAAGGCACGTGATCGGCCTCACTGCGCAACCGTTCGGCGAAGGCCTCGATCGCGGCGATCACGGCCTCACCCTCCACCCGCGGCAGGCTCCCGGACAGGATCACTGAGTCGTCGGTGACGGCGAAGCTCAGGAACCGTCCCTCGTGGGCGTCCCACTCCCCGGGCTCGGGGTCGCTGGGCGGATGCAGCATCCGGATCACCCGCTCGACGAACACGCCCACCGCGCGCGGTGACAGCTGGCCCCACAACGGGGCCAGCTCGCTGATGACCCCGGCCATCTCCGCCTCGGACAACGACTGCGCGTGTCGACCCAAGGCCCACACATGCTCACTGGTGATCACCCCGGCCGCCCAGACCGACGCAAGCCCGGGATGCCCGGCGGCGAACTCGCCGGCCCGGGCCAGACGCCTGGCCCACCCGGCTGACCAGCCCCGCGCCAGCGGCAGCGCACCGGCACCCACCAGCGGCAGGGACCCCGAGGCCGCCGCGGCGTGCATTCGCCGTGCCAACTCGAACTCGACGACGGCCACCGCCGAGCACAGGACCTCGACATCGGCGGCGGGGCGCTCCCCCGCGGCCAGCCCCATCCCCGGCAGCTCCTCGGCCGCCATCCGCGTGGCACACGACCACACCTGCGCCGCGTCCTGGCCGGCGTCGGGCAGAGCCCCCACCGCCCGTGGATCGACGACCGCTGTGTCGTCCAACGTCACACTCATCGGAACCCCCGCATCCTCCGAACACTTGTTCGAAGCCTAGTCGGGGAGTCCGACATCCCGAAGGGGCCAGGACCGATCTGTGGACAACTGCCGCGTTCGGCGACGCGTCAGATCGTCGCAGCCACCCGGGTGCCCTGATCGATGGCGCGCTTGGCGTCCAGCTCGGCGGCCACGGCTGCTCCGCCGACGACGTGCACGGTGATGCCTGCGGCGACCAGCGCCGGCTCGAGCTCGCGCAGGGACTCCTGCCCGGCGCACAGCACGATCGTGTCGGCCTCCACCAGGTGCTCGCGCTCGTGCTTCTCGCCGAACGAGATGACCAGTCCCTCGGGCGTGATCCGCTCGTAGTTGACGCCCGGGATCATGGTCACGCCCTTGGCCTGCAGCGTCGCCCGATGGATCCAGCCCGTGGTCTTGCCCAGGCCCGCACCGAGCTTGCCGGCCTTGCGCTGCAGGAGCGTGATCTGCCGAGCCGCCGGGGCCGGGTGCGGGGTGCCCAGACCGCCCCGCACCGCGTCCGGGTCGGCGACGCCCCATTCCTCGAGCCATTCCTTGAGGTCCATGGTGGGGGACTCCCCCGGCGCGACGGAGAGGTACTCGGCCACGTCGAAGCCGATCCCGCCGGCGCCGACGATCGCGACGCGCTCACCCACCGGCACCCCCTTGGCCAGCACGTCGAGGTAGCTGACGACATTCGGGCCGTCCTGGCCGGGGATGTGCGGATCGC
>Ga0316195_10000940_pt1 | contig 12522 bp, 8 predicted proteins | sample Phised1_MG_FD_204937 | JGI IMG/M metagenome (GOLD analysis project Ga0316195, IMG submission 204937) | Coastal sediment microbial communities from Maine, United States - Phippsburg sediment 1 | ecosystem: Environmental > Aquatic > Marine > Coastal > Sediment | place: USA: Maine | collected... | reverse complement strand
CAGTATGCGATCGAACGGCAGACCATCCCACCACTTCGCAGGCGCCAGCGCATCGCCGGCAACCAGGTTTGCCTGCAAACCCAGGCGCGTCAGATTTTCAGCAATCCGGGCAAGGCGCTCTCGGGAAATATCCAGCGCGACCAGTTCAGCCACTTGCGGCGCTAGTTCCAGCAGGTGTGTGGTCTTGCCGCCTGGCGCCGCGCAGGCATCCAGGACGCGCATTCCGGACTGCGGATTCAGCAACGCTGCGGCAAACTGGGATGCCCCATCCTGAACGCTGCAATGGCCGTCGGCGAAGCCGGGCAGACTCTCTACCGGTAGCGGGTTGCTCAGCATAACGGCTGCGGGCAGTCCGGCCGGCGCGCGCGCTACCGCAGTATCCAGCCTCGACAGCCAGCTTTGACGATCAGTCTTCTGTAAATTTACTCGCACCCACATCGGCGGTTGCAGGTTGCCGGCAGCCACGATCTCTTCCCACTCAGCCGGCCAGTCGGCACGGAATCTTTTCAGCAGCCATACCGGATGTTGCCAGCGCGCCTCTTCATCGTCGTTGACACGCGCAAGCAAAGTGTCGCGCTCGCGCAGGAACCGGCGCAGCAGCGCATTGACGACACCCTTCATCGGTCGGCGCCCAAGCTCGGCAACCGCATCGACTGTTGCCGATACTGTTGCGTAGTCGGGTCTGCGTGACTCTGTTAAGGCATAAAGACCAACGGAAAGTAGCGCAAGGATTACGCTGTCCCGGCGCCTGAACGGACGATCTGCGAGCAGACTCACAAGGTATTGATTACGCAGATGCGTACGCACCGCACCGAACGCCAGGGCAGTGGCGAACGAACGGTCGCGGGGCAGAAGTTCGTTCAGGCCGGCAGCGGCCAGCGCATCCTGAAGATTGTGTCCACGGCTAAGCACAGCATCCAGCGCAAGTGCGGCAACTGCCCTGGGCTTTGCGCCGGTTGCAGCAACAGTCATTGCCCCAGAACCTTACCGTTCATATTACGGGCGTTGGCATACTCGGCCGCCGATACACGATTTTTGCCCGGCGCCTGAACTTCGGTGAGCAAGAGTAAACCTGCGCCGGTTTTCACGACCATGCCGCGCGGTTCGACGCTGACAACTGCCCCCGCTGCAATTCCGTCGCGCGAACAATCTCCGAGGGGAATAGCAGACCAGCACCTGAGAAGCTCACCTTCATGATGTGTGTGGGCGACCGGCCACGGGTTGAATGCCCGTATCTGCCGGTCGATGTGGATTGCGCTTTGCATCCAGTCAATGAGGCCGTCTGCCTTGCTGATACGTCCGGCATACGTAATGCCCGCCAATGATTGCGGGGCAGGTTTAAGCTCACGCTCGAGGATGGCATCCAGATTCGCCGCCAGCAGTTCACCGCCCATGATGGCCAGACGATCGTGCAGCTGACCGGCCGTCTCGTGCATGCCTATGGCTGTGCGCTGTGCGCAGTAAACAGGCCCCGTGTCGAGGCCCGCCTCCATCTGCATCAGGGTGATGCCGGTTTCCTTATCGCCGGACAGCACGGCCGTCTGGATGGGAGATGCGCCGCGCCAGCGCGGCAATAGCGACGCATGTACGTTGAGGCAGGCAATACGCGGAATACTGAGCACGTCCGGCGGGAGCAACTGACCGTAGGCTACAACCACCAGCAGGTCGAGCTGAAGATCGCGCAGAGTCTGCTGTACCGATGAATCGCGCAGCGTGGCAGGTTGCATAACAACGACATCCGCATCGAGTGCCGCGAGTTTTACCGGCCCGACCGCGGTCTTCCGACCGCGCCCCGCAGGCCGATCAGGCTGGGTCAGCACAGCTATGACTTCGTGCGGGGAATTAAGCAAGGCACGCAGTGATGGAACGGCAAATTCCGGCGTCCCGGCAAAGACGATCCTTGCTCTGCTATGCATAGTTTTTCAATAGACCAGGGATTTATCAGATAACCGGGGTGCGTGTTTTGGCAGCACTCGACACACCCAGTCTTCTGGACTTGGCAAATTTCTTTTTCAGCCACTGGCGCTTCAGCACCGAAAGGTAATCAACAAACAGTTTGCCATCGAGATGGTCGATCTCATGCTGGATACAAACAGCCTGTAAACCGGTCGACTCGAACTCGAGCGGTTTGCCATCCCTGTCCAGCGCCCTGACGCGGACTTGTTCAGCGCGATCAACCGGTTCGTAAACTTCCGGGACCGACAGGCAGCCTTCCTCGGCCTGAATTGAACCGGATTTTTCGACGATTTCGGGATTGATCAGGCACAGCGGTGCAGACTTGTCCTCGCTCACATCCAGCACGAGGATCCGCTTGTGGACGTCGACCTGGGTTGCAGCCAGACCAATACCCGGAGCCGCATACATCGTCTCGAACATGTCGTCTATCAGTCGACGGATGCCGTCATCAACGACCGCCACGGGCTTTGCGACAGTTCTCAGGCGCGGGTCAGGAAATTCGAGTATGTGCAGTAAGGCCATAAAATCCGGAACAAAATGCCTACAAACCGGGCTGTGACAATGGGATAACGTTATGTTAAACAACTGCTGCTACGACAATTTGCATGAAATCGCGTGGCCGGAACCGGGTCACAGTATCAGGCAACACGGTTGTGCAGAATTATAGCAGTCCCGGCTTTATGGCCGGCACGCTGTTTATTAAGGGATGGAGCATTGATGAAAAACTGCCTGAACCCCGCTGGCAAATGGCAAGCCATGCGCAATTTATTGTGCGCCGCTGCACTGGTCGTGATGGCCGGTTACGTTTCCGCGCAGGAGAATATTGCGCTGAATCCGGCTCACCCGGAAACCTATATCGTCCAGCGCGGTGACACCCTGTGGGATATTTCAGCCCGGTTCCTGCAAAAGCCCTGGTACTGGCCGGAAATCTGGCAGGTAAACCCACAGGTGGAAAATCCCCACCTAATTTACCCCGGCGATATTCTGAACCTGATTTATGTAGACGGGCAACCGCGCGTGCAGCTGACCCGAGGCCCGATCGGGCCTGCGGGCACCGAGCGGGTTTCACCGACCGTGCGCACATCTCCGCTCGACGGCGCCATTACATCCATTCCTGCATCGACCATTGAGCCGTTCCTGAGCGGCGGGATGGTGATGCCGAAGCGCGAAATCGAGAAGCTGCCATACGTGGTCGCACTGCATGATCACATGGTCGGAGGAGCCGGTCAGGACATCTATGTGATGGACATGCCCGAATCCACGCCCAAAGGTGACAAGTTCTTCGTGGTGCGCATGGACGAAAAACTGCGCGATCCGGAAAGCCGCAAGACGCTGGGCTATGAAGTCCTGTTTATCGGCAAAGCAGAACTCAGGGCTCAGGGCAAACCGGCGACGCTGTTCCTGACGGATACGGATCGTGAGGTATACCGTGGCGACAGGATCCTGCAGGCCGATCTCAACTTGCCGATGGATTATTTCCCCAGCGCCCCTGATCAGGAGGTTTCCGGCCAGATCATTTCGGTCGTTGACGGGCTGTCACGCATAGGCCAATACAACATGGTCATTATCAACCGTGGAACAGCGCATGGTCTGAAAGAAGGCAATGTATTGGCGGTATGGCAGAAAGGCAAAACGGTCAATGACAATATCGACTCCCTGCGCGGCAAGAACTACAGCTCGGAGAGTGAATATAGTCTCGCCGGCAAGAAAGTCACCTTGCCTGATACCTTCGCGGGCAATCTAATGGTCATCAAGGCCTACGATGATGTGAGCTATGCGCTCGTCATGGAGGCCGTATCCGAGATGCGCGTGCTGGACAGGGTGAGCAATCCCTGAAAATAGTCCGGGCTTGTCAGACGGCGCGCACAGCTTGGCTGGCGCGCCGTTTTTTTTGCCCTGCATCCGGTGCGCGCGGGTCAGAATGCGGGGCAATGGTGTCTCATGTCCTGCGAAGCATGGCTGCAAATATCCCTGGCAACCGCCATCGGGCCCGCAACCGTTTCTCGCTTGCTTAAATACTTCGGAAGCGCCGATGCCATAGTCGGAACGACGCAAGCACAGCTTATGGATGCAGGACTCTGCAGCGATGCGGCCGCTGCACTGCTAAACCCCGATAAAGTACACCTGCAGGAAGCTGGCGAGTGGCTGCGTACAGAGGGCCATCATCTGCTGCATTCTCAGGACCCTCGTTATCCACCCTTGCTCCGGGCAGCAGACAAAAGCGCCCCGATACTGTTCGTCGCCGGCGATCCCGCGGCACTCCTGATGCCACAACTTGCGATAGTCGGGAGTCGCAATGCAACGGCAAGCGGACGTGCCAATGCGCGTGAATTCGCAGCATGCCTCGCGCAGGCAGGACTCACAATTACCAGCGGGCTCGCTGCGGGAATCGACGCCGCTGCGCATACCGGCGCGCTCGACGCGGACGGCAGTACAGTGGCTGTGCTCGGCACAGGACCCGACATAATTTACCCGGCCAGCAATATTCATCTCGCTGAGCGCATACATAATGCCGGTGCACTGGTGTCGGAATTTCCGCCGGGAATGCCGGTGCGTCGCGAACATTTTCCGCGCCGCAACCGGATCATCAGTGGCCTTAGTCTCGGCGTACTGGTAATCGAAGCCGGGATGCGAAGCGGCTCGTTGATTACGGCACGCTATGCAGGCGAATTCGGCCGCGAAGTATTCGCGGTGCCGGGCTCTATCCATAGCCCTGTAAGCAAAGGCTGCCACAGGCTGATCAGGCAGGGCGCAAAACTTGTCGAGAACAGCACCGATGTCATCGAGGAACTCGACGCAATTGCGGGAGCGCTGTCTGCGACATCACCTGCACCGGCGATCACGCGGCAAGCAACGGATCACGCGGATCCGGACTATGCAAAATTGCTTTGCAGCATGGGGCACGAAGCGGTCGACATTCAGACACTGGCAGCGGACTGCGGATTGACGATCGGGGAGCTTTCCTCCATGCTGCTGATCCTGGAGCTCGAGGGACGGGTGGAATCGCTCCCCGGAGGCCGCTTCCAGAAACTACTGGGTGGAACACGCTGAATGAATGAAACCGTACTCGACGTGCTCATGTACCTGTTCGAAAATTTTGCCGATCAGGACTACGAGCACTCCCCGGATCAAATGGTATTACGGGAAGAATTGCTGCAAGCCGGGTTCGGTGAGCGGGAAATAGACCGTGCCCTGAACTGGCTGGAAGAACTCGCAGCAACGGATTCGCTGCCTTTCACCAACGATCCGGCCAAGCGCTCCATGCGGGTTTACAACCTGCGCGAGCTGGCCCGCCTGGATGCCGATTGCCGTGGCTATTTGCTCTATCTCGAGCAAATTGGCATCCTTTCCTCGATTCAGCGCGAATTGGTGCTGGATCGACTGATGGCCCTGGATGCCATCGATATTGATGTCGATCAGGTTAAATGGGTTGTGCTGATGGTGCTTTTCAGCCAGCCGGGCGAAGAGTCGGCGTTTTCCCGGATGGAAGATCTGGTCTTCGAGGAGGATGCGGGGTCGATGCACTGATTTACTTGATATTTCAGGTAAAAATCTGATCTCCCAACCGCGGCATTGCCGCGGTTTGTTTGTACAGCAACGGAATAACCGCCGAAACCAATGAGCAGCTTAGTAGTCGTTGAATCACCGGCAAAGGCCAAAACCATCGAGAAGTACCTTGGAAGCGATTTCAAGGTGCTGGCCTCCTACGGGCACGTTCGCGACCTGGTGCCAAAGGAAGGCGCTGTCGATCCCGAAAACGGCTACGCCATGCGCTACGAATCCATCGAGCGCAACGAGAAACATGTCAAAGCGATTGCCACAGCGCTCAAGAAGGCCGACAACCTTTACCTCGCAACTGACCCTGACCGCGAAGGCGAGGCCATTTCGTGGCATCTCTATGAATTGCTGAAAGAGCGCGGCCTGCTGAACGGCAAGAATGTGCAGCGCGTGGTTTTCTATGAAATAACCAAGCGCTCTGTTCAGGAAGCAATGGAGTCGCCAAGGGAACTCGCCGCACCGCTGATCGATGCGCAGCAGGCGCGCAGGGCTCTCGATTACCTTGTGGGCTTTAACCTGTCGCCGCTGCTCTGGAAGAAGATCAAACCCGGTTTGTCCGCAGGGCGAGTGCAGAGCCCGGCACTGCGAATGATCGTGGAACGCGAGCTGGAAATCGAAGCCTTCAAACCCCGTGAATACTGGACGCTGGAAGGTGATATCGACAGCAAAGGCTTGCGCTTCAGCGGCCGCCTGGCCGAATTCCTGGGCGATAAAGTAGAGCAGTTCAGTTTCGTCAATGAGGCGGCTGCAACCGCGGCACGTGATGCGGTCAAGGCTGCAGCCAACGGCAAGGTGCGCGTTGCGAAAATCGACAAAAAGCAACGTAAACGCAATCCGGCTGCACCCTTCACGACGTCCACGCTGCAGCAGGAAGCTGCCCGCAAGCTCGGCTTCAATACCCAGCGCACGATGCGCACCGCACAGAGCCTTTACGAAGGCATCGAGACGGACGAAGGCACGGTAGGCCTTATTACCTACATGCGTACCGATTCGGTAGCGCTGGCCGCGGAAGCGCTTGTCGAGATCAGGGATTTTATTGCGCAGCGCTTCGGCAAGGAAAACGTCCCCGAAGAAACGCGGGTGTACAAAACGAAGGCAAAGAATGCGCAGGAGGCACACGAAGGCATTCGACCGACGAGTGTCATGCGCGATCCTGAGAGCGTAGCCAAATCGCTGAATGACGATCAGCTGAAACTGTATACCCTGATCTGGAAACGCACCGTCGCCTGCCAGATGGTGCCGGCGGTATTCAATACAGTGGCTGTGGACCTGGTGCCTGTCGATTCACCTGAAACCGCGCGCCTCCGGGCGAACGGGTCTACCCTGGTGGAACCGGGTTTCATTGCGGTTTACCAGGAAGGCACTGACGACGTCACGGATGACGACAGCGAGCGCACGCTGCCGCCGCTGGAAGAAAATGAAATACTCGATCTGGCGGAGTTCCGTGCAGACCAGCATTTCACAGAGCCGCCGCCACGCTATACGGAAGCCAGTCTCGTCAAGGCACTGGAAGAATATGGCATCGGCCGGCCGTCCACCTACGCAAGCATCATATCCACGCTCAAGAATCGCGAGTACGTGGAAATGGATGGCAAGCGGTTTCTGCCTACCGATATAGGGCGCATTGTCAGCATTTTCCTGACGAGCCACTTCACGCGCTATGTCGATTACGACTTTACGGCGCGGCTGGAAGACACGCTGGACGAGATCTCTCGTGGCGAGCGCGAGTGGGTTCCCGTTCTGGAAGATTTCTGGGTGCCTTTCCGTGACCTTGTCCAGGAAAAGACAGTCAGTGTCAGCCGTGAGGAAGCGGCGCAGGCCCGGCAGCTGGGCATAGACCCGAAATCCGGCAAACCGGTGAGCGTCCGCATCGGCCGTTACGGACCCTTTGTGCAGATCGGCACCAAGGATGACGAAGACAAGCCCAAGTTTGCCGGTCTCAAGCCCGGGCAAAAGATTAACGACATCACTTTCGAAGAGGCGATGGAGCTCTTCAAGCTGCCACGCAAACTCGGCGAGACTGCGGAAGGCGACACTGTTTCCGCGAGCATCGGCCGCTTTGGCCCGTATGTGCGCTACGCAGACAAATATGTATCGATACGCGGCGAAGACCCGTACACCATCACGCTGGAAAAAGCGCTGGAGCTTATCAAGCAAAAGCAGATCGACGATGCGAACAAATTGATACTGGATTTTCCTGATAACGGCATACAGGTTCTGAATGGTCAGTATGGTCCGTATATCACCAACAAGGAAAAGAATGCCCGCATTCCGAAGGATCGCGATCCTAAATCGCTGACGCTCGCCGAATGCATCGAGCTTTTGGAAAAGGCGCCTGTGCGCGCGCGGCGCGGCAAGAAAAAGGTCGCAAAAAAGGCTGCGGCCAAGAAAGTAACGACCAAGAAGGCCCCGGCAAAAAAGAAGAAGAAAAAGAAAACTGCAAAAAAGACGGTTGCGGGGAAAAAGAAGACGTCCAGGAAGTCGGCCCCGGTCGACACGAAATCAGCCGATTCGGACAATTCCACCGGCTAGCCGCCGCCTGTGTCTCGCCACCATTGCCGGGCAAACAGGCCTTAATTATGTAATATCGCGCGACGCACGCAGGCGCCTGGCGGGCCTGAAAGGCATACAGGCACTGTAAAGCCGCCAATGCGCCCTGTAATGACCACTTCGGACGCCAGAATTTTGTAAAATACCCTGCAACGCAATAAACTGTGCCGGCAGCCACCCGCAGAGGAAATGCCGATCTCGGGCAAACCGGCCGCACAAAAACAAGAACCGGGTCACCCGGCGCCACGGATGTCACATTAAATGGATCAGCGTTTACGCCTTGCTCTGCCCTTCGTCACCGGCATGTTGCTGATCTTCCAGGCGGCTGAAGCGGGCGTGCGTGAATCCTCGATTGCCACCGTTCCGGCAGTTACCGTCAGCGACCCGCAACCCGGTGATCGTGAACTCTATATCGTGCAATTCACTGATCCACCGGCACTCGCGGCGCAGGGACAAAGCACACTCTCCACGGTGACAGCGGACGGTCGTCCGGATGCAACAGCGGCGCCGGTGCGGCGTTATGTCGACGAACTGGAGCGAAAGCAAAACAAGGTTCTGCAGGCGCTCAATATCGAACAGCAGCGCATTTACAGTTACGGCTATACCTTTAATGGTGTTGCCTTACTCTTAACCAGCGAAGAAGCTGCGCGACTTCGGTTACACCGTGAAGTCAGGCGCGTATGGCAGGACAGCCGGCGCAGCGTAGCCACCAGTGACAGCCCGGCGTTCCTTGGGCTGCTCGACTCAACCGGCGGTTTACGCGCCGATCTTGGTCTGACAGGCGAGAACGTCATCATCGGCGTCATCGACAGCGGCATTGCACCCAATCATCCCAGCTTCGCAGACCGGGGTACTGCCAGGCGGCCGCCGCGCTTGTGCCGGACCACCTGGGCCGAGCAATCGTTGCTCGGGATCTGGCTTTGCAGCCGATTCAAAAAATCCGCACAGCTTGAATATGGCAATCCTCCTGCCAAGTGGCGCGGCGTGTGCGAAGCGGGTCCCGGATTTCCCGGTAACAGCTGCAACAACAAGCTTATCGGCGCACGCGCTTACTTTGCCGGCTTTAACCAGCGCGGATCCGTCGATCCAGGCGAGTTTCAATCACCGGCCGATGCCGACGGTCATGGCACACATATCGCATCCATCGCCGCCGGCAATTCAGTTTCGGCAAATGTGTTCGGTAAGGATGCAGGCCGTATAAGCGGCATTGCGCCGCGCGCCCGCGTAGCTGTTTACAAGGCGTGCTGGCTGGAACCCGGAGCGTCGCGGGCTACCTGCAGTGTTGCGGATCTGCAGAAAGCCATCGAGGACGCCGTGGCCGATGGCGTGGATATCATCAATTATTCTATTGGCGACATGAATGACAGCCTGGACGATCCCGATGATCTGGCGCTGCTCGCGGCAACCGGGGCAGGCGTGCTGAGTGTTGTTGCGACAGGTAATGACGGCCCCGGTCCCTTCACCATCCAGTCGCCCGCGACCACGCCCTGGGTCATCAGCGTCGGCGCCACCAGCAGGGCCGGCACGCGCATCGCCGAGGCCCTGCGCATCAATTCACCGGCCGCGCTCGCCAGGGATTACGAAAGCCGCGAAGCGGGTTTTACTCCGCGCCTCGCGGATCGCGGGCCGCTGACTGCTGAACTCGTTCTGGCCAACGACGGCAGTACCGTGACACCCGACGATGAAACCGGATCTGTCTACGACGGCTGTACGGCCCTGGTTAATGCAGACGCGATCGACGGCAACGTCGCGCTGATCCAGCGCGGGTACTGTACCTTTGACCAGAAAATTGCCAATGCAGAAGCTGCCGGCGCAATTGCGGTTGTTATCTACAGCAACGACATCAATCTGATCGTAATGGCCGGTGACTCTGCGCTCGTCGATGTGCCTGCGGTGATGATCGGTCAGGCCGACGGCGAATTGATTCGCGATAAATTGCTGGACAACCAGACGGTAAATATCACCCTCGACAAAACCCTGTTCATTGACCTGGCAGAAACCGGGAATGTGCTGGGGGCCTATTCCGGTCGTGGCCCGAATTTAGCCGATTCCGATTTTCTCAAGCCCGACGTCGTGGCACCCGGCACGGCCATACTGGGCGCGCAAACGCCCGATGTGGCGAATGGTTTTCGCGGCGAACTTTACCAGTACCTCACAGGCACCTCGCAGTCGGCACCGCACGTCGCCGGAACTGCAGCTTTACTGAAGCAGGCGCATCCGGACTGGAGCCCGGCCGAACTGAAATCGGCCCTGATGACCAGCGCACGTCAGGACATCGTGCAGGAAGACGGCAGCACTCCGGCCACTCCATTTGACATGGGTGCGGGCCACATCGTGCCGAACAGCGCCGTCGACCCCGGTCTGCTCTATACGGTCAATATCGAGGAGTACGATGCATACCTGTGCAAGATTGGCCTGCCGCGACTGACGCCTGAGCAGTGCTCGCAGCTCGCCAATGCTGGCTTTACTCAGGACGCTCGCGATATCAACCTGCCATCTGTTGCGATAACCGAGTTGGCCGGGAGTGTGACAGTGACCCGAAAGGTTAAGAATCCCGGTCCGGCGGCGCAGTTCAATGCGGTGACGAGCGCGCCGGACGGAATCAGCGTGGAAGTCGAGCCTGCCAGTCTTTCGCTGGGCAGCGGCGAATCGGCCGAGTACACGTTGCGGTTCCGCAGTGACGGCACAGGGCTGGACCGCTGGCACTACGGCAACATCAGCTGGAACAACGACAGCCATCGGGTCTACAGCCCGTTTGTAGTGCAGCCGACCCTGTTCAGCGCAGCCGATGAAGTGCGCGGTACCGGCGCAACGGGCAGCCTGCAGATCCCTGTGAATTTTGGCTACGACGGCGCCTACGCCGCGCGCATGAACGGTTTGTTTCTGCCTTGCGTGTTACCTGACAGCGATCCGGGTGACGCAGCGTGCATCAATAACGACGCGGCGCATGTCGACGACGATCCGCAGGATAATTATGTATTCGTTGCACAGAATCCACCCGCCTCGGTCCGACGCTTCTTCATTAATGTCCCGGATGCCGATGACGAACTGCTGCGCATTACCCTGCTGGATGAATTGACATCGGGTACGGATGATCTGGACCTGTATCTCTACTACTGCCCGGCCAGCGGGATTCCAGGCAAATGCACACTCGCCGCTGACGGACTGGTTGGACTCAGCGCGACGCCCGACACCTCTAACGAACAGATCGATGTGCTGAACCCCGCGGGCGGCACCTGGGTCATCGATGTACACGGTTATGCAACGAGCAGCCGCAACGGCAGCGAATTCCGGCTGTATGCGTGGTCGTTTGGCAGCGACAGCGACGCGGCGAACACATCGCTCAGCAATGTCCCGGTAACTGCAACTGCAGGCAGCACGGCGACGCTGGAGCTCGGATGGAATAATCTGGCGCAGGGCCTGTGGCTCGGCGGCATCGCCCACTACGATAACCCCGCGGACCCGAACGACATACCGCTGGGGCTCACGATCGTGGAAGTCGACAACCGTATTGCCCCCTGAATCCGGACTTATCAGCCGTCCCTGTCCATACCTGGAAACGACGGTCTCACGGCAGCAATGCAATCAGGCGAGTGCCCTGCACTCTGCATGCCGGTAGCAGCGCACGATGTGATCGTTCACCATCCCCGTCGCCTGCATATGAGCATAAATAATCGTACTGCCCACGAAACGGAAGCCGCGTTTTTTCAGGTCCTTGCTCAGCGCATCTGAAACGGCCGAGGTCGCCGGCACCTCGCTTTGCTTGCGCCAGCGGTTCTGCATCGGCCTGCCGTCGACGAACTTCCAGATGTATTTGCAGAAAGAACCGTATTCCGCCTGAATCTCCAGAAACGCGCGCGCGTTGGTAACGGCAGCTTCGACCTTCAGTCGATTGCGGATAATGGCAGGATTCTGAAGCAGCTTCTCGACGCGAGCCGGCGTAAAGCGGCTGACTTTAAGCGCATCGAAGTCGGCAAAGGCGCGGGCATAGCCTGCGCGCCTGTGCAGGATGGTGGACCAGCTGAGGCCCGCCTGCGCGCCTTCAAGGATCAGGAATTCGAATTGACGCTTGTCATCCCAGGCGGGCACGCCCCATTCGTTATCATGGTATGCGGTGTAGGCTTCGCTCACACCCTCGCTCCAGGAACAGCGGTGCACAGTCATTTAATAAACTCCGGAAATCGCTTTTCCGGCTGAGTTTAGTACCGCCGGATCGGTGCGCATATACACAAAAGCTTCAAAGACCTGCGGAATTAAGTAAAATCACCCGCAATTGAAAATGAGAGGCCGGGGATGCAACCAGACACTGCACGACACGAGGCACAAGCAGATCGCTATGCAGTGATCGGGCATCCTATTGCCCACAGCAAGTCTCCCGTGATTCACCGGCTTTTTGCGGAGCAGACGGGCCAGAACATCGAATATACGGCGATGGATGTTGCTCCGGCCGAGCTGGGC
>Ga0316195_10000939_pt1 | contig 12526 bp, 9 predicted proteins | sample Phised1_MG_FD_204937 | JGI IMG/M metagenome (GOLD analysis project Ga0316195, IMG submission 204937) | Coastal sediment microbial communities from Maine, United States - Phippsburg sediment 1 | ecosystem: Environmental > Aquatic > Marine > Coastal > Sediment | place: USA: Maine | collected... | reverse complement strand
GACGGGCAGGCCGCGACCCTGACCCCCGGCAGCTACCACGCGCTGCTCAGGTCGGCGCCGCTGCAGGCCGACCGCGCCAAGGCCGCCGCCGCCTACGTCGGGACCTACGGCGCCACGGCCAACACCTACGCCGCGCTGTACAACGGCGTGCTGCAGCGCGACTGGTTCCTGGCCCAGGCGCGCGGGTTCGACAGCACGCTGGACGCGGCGCTGCACGACCACGACATTCCGCCGGCCGTGGTCGACACGCTGGTGCAGGCCGCGCGCGACGGCAGCGAACCGCTGCGGCGCTACGCCCGCCTGCGCAAGAGGCTGCTGGGGCTGGAGAGCTACCACCCGTACGACGCCTTCGTGCCCCTGGTGCGGAGCGACAAGACCTACCCCTACGAGGCTGCGTGCGAGCTGGCCCTGGCATCGGTGGCGCCCCTGGGCGAGGACTACGTGGCCAAGTACCGTCAGTTCGTCGGCGGCGGCCGGATCGACGTCTACGAAAACGATGGCAAGGTCGGCGGCGCCTACAGCGCCGGGGTCTACGGCGTGGGGCCCTTCCAGCTGCTGAACTACAACGACACCCTGTCGTCGGTGTTCACCTTCGCGCACGAGGGCGGCCACGCCATGCACACGGTGCTGGCGTACGAGTCGCAACCGTACGTGACCTCGTCGTACACGATCTTCGTGGCCGAAGTGGCGTCGACCACCAACGAACGCTTCCTGCTCGAACAGCTGCTGGCCCGCACGCAGGACCCGAAGGAGCGCTTCCTGCTGCTGCAGCATGCGGTCGACCAGATCGTCGGCACCTTCTACACGCAGTCGATGTTCGCCGACTTCGAGCTGCAGGCGCACCGGCTGGTCGAGCAGGGGCAGCCGGTCACCACCGAGGTCCTGAACCAGATCTACGTCGGCCTGCAGCGCGCCTACTACGGCGACGCCGTCGAGATCGACGACTTCTACCAGTGGACCTGGGCGCGCATCCCGCACTTCTTCAACTCGCCCTACTACGTCTACCAGTACGCCACCTGCTTTGCCTCGTCGGCCCAGCTGTTCGACGCCATGACGACCGGCAGCGAGGCGTCTCGCCTCGAAGCCACCGAGCGCTACCTGGACCTGCTGCGCGCAGGCGGCAACGACCACCCGATGCCCCAGTTGCTGCGAGCAGGGGTCGACCTCACCAAGCCCGCGACCGTGCAGGCGGTGATCGACCAGATGGACGCACTCGTCACCCGCATGGAGACCGAGGCGGCCCGACTTCTGTGACGAAGCGCGCTGTCTCGCTCAACTGAGACCGCTTCTCATTCAGTCAACTGGCGCGTGCCAGCACGCAACAACGCCGCGGGAGATCGCAAACGCGCCTAGGGTAAAGCCTAGGTTTCTTGTGCCAACGCGTATGTCGATCATTGCATAGCGATTTTCGGAGCGAGGCGCTCCGACGCGTCCCAACGACCCCGGAGACCCCGCATGCAAAAGAGCCTCCACATCAACCCGGAGAAGTGCACGGGTTGCCTGCAGTGCGAGATGGCCTGCAGCTACGAGAACTACGGCACCTTCGCCACCGCCAAGTCGCGCATCAAGGTGTTCGACTTCCACGACACCGGCCGCAAGGTGCCGTACACCTGCACCCAGTGCGACGAGGCCTGGTGCCTGCACGCCTGCCCGGTGGAAGCCATCTCTGGACAAGCTGACCGGCGCCAAGGTCGTCAACGACGCCACCTGCGTGGGCTGCAAGGTCTGCACGATCAGCTGCCCGTTCGGCACCATCAACTACGTGCAGGAAACCGGCAAGGTCCAGAAGTGCGACCTGTGCGGCGGCGAGCCGGCTTGTGCCGACGCCTGCCCCACCGGCGCCATCACGTACGTCGACGCCAACTGGACGGGCCTGGACAAGATGCAGGCCTGGGCGGACAAGCTCGGCAACCAACCCGCAGCCTGAAGGAGTACACAACATGGCATGGGCAGGCAAGATCCTCCGCGTCGACCTCACGGCCGGCACCGTCAAGTCCGAACCGCTGAACATGGCGTGGGCCAAGGAATACCTGGGCTCGCGCGGACTGGGGTCCAAGTACCTCAGCGAGGAAATCGACCCCAAGGTCGACCCGCTGTCGCCGGGCAACAAGATCATCTGGGCCACCGGCCCGCTGACCGGCACCATGGCGTCCACCGGCGGGCGCTACACCGTCATCACCAAGGGGCCGCTGACGGGTGCCATCGCCTGCAGCAACTCGGGCGGGTACTGGGGCGCCGAGCTGAAGATGGCCGGCTGGGACATGGTCATCTTCGAAGGCAAGTCCGCCAAGCCGGTCTACCTGTACGTGAACGACGACGTCGCCGAACTGCGTGATGCGGCGCACCTGTGGGGCGGCACCGTCTGGCACACCGAGGAGCAGCTGAAGAAGGACCATCAGGATCCGCTGCTGCGCATCTCCAGCATCGGCGGCGCGGGCGAGAACCAGGTGCTGTTCGCCGCCGTGGTGAACGACCTGCACCGGGCGGCCGGCCGCTCGGGCGTGGGTGCCGTGATGGGCAGCAAGAACCTGAAGGCGGTCGCGGTGCGCGGCACCAAGGGTGTCGGCAACCTGGCCGACCCCAAGGCCTTCATGAAGGTCACGGCCGAGAAGAAGAAGATCCTGCACGACAACGCCGTCACCGGTCAGGGCCTGCCGACCTACGGCACTCAGGTGCTGATGAACGTCATCAACGAGATGGGCGCGCTGCCCACGCGCAACCACCGCGACGTCGCGTTCGAGGGCGCCAAGGACATCTCGGCCGAGGCCATGGCCACGCCGCGCGCCACGGATGGCAAGAAGCCGCTGGTGACCAACCAGGCCTGCTTCGGCTGCACGATCGCCTGCGGCCGGATCCAGAAGATCGACCAGGGCCACTTCACGGTGCAGAACAAGCCGCAGTACTGGGGCGCCAGCGGCGGCCTGGAGTACGAGGCGGCCTGGGCGCTGGGGGCGGCCAACGGCGTCAACGACCTGGAGGCGCTGCAGTACGCCAACGTGCTGTGCAACGAGCATGGCATGGACCCGATCTCCTTCGGTGCCACCGTCGGCGCGGTGATGGAGCTGTACGACATGGGCGTGCTGACGAAGGAGCAGATCGGGGTCGATGCCAAGTTCGGGTCCGCCGAGGCGCTGGCCAAGTTTGCCGAGATGACGGCCACCGGCGAGGGCTTCGGCAAGGAGATCGGCCAGGGCTCGGCGCGCCTGACCAAGAAGTACGGCCACCCGGAACTGTCGATGAGCGTCAAGGGCCAGGAATTCCCGGCCTACGACAGCCGTGGCATCCAGGGCATGGGGCTGACCTATGCGACCAGCAACCGCGGCGCCTGCCACCTGCGCAGCTACACCGTGGCGTCGGAGGTGCTCGGCATTCCGGTCAAGACCGACCCGCTGACCGCCGAGGGCAAGCCCGAGCTCGTGATCGCGTTCCAGGACGCCACCGCCGCCTTCGACTCGGCCGGCATCTGCATCTTCACCAGCTTCGCCTGGGGCCTGGCCGACGTGGCGCCCCAGGTCGCGGCAGCCTGCGGCCCCGAGTTCACGCTGGAGAACCTGAGCAAGATCGGCGAGCGCATCTGGAACATGGAGCGCGACTTCAACAACCGCGCCGGCTTCACGTCCAAGGACGACAGCCTGCCGCCGCGGCTGCTGAACGAGCCGGCCAAGACCGGCCCCGCCAAGGGCCTGGTCAACAAGCTGCCCGAGATGCTGCCCAAGTACTACGCGCTGCGCGGCTGGGACGGTGACGGCCAGCTGAAGAAGGACACGCGCGAGCGACTTGGTCTCTGACGGCCGAGCCCCGCGCCTGGCGGCCAACGGCGGGCGGTTCGCGGACCGCCCGCCTTTTCTTTGCAAAGGTGGAACCATGAGACACGTGATCCTGGGTGCCGGACCGGCCGGCGTCATCGCCGCCGAGACGATCCGCAAGCACGCGCCCAACGACGAGATCCTGCTGGTCGGCGACGAGCCTGAGGCGCCCTACTCGCGCATGGCGATCCCGTACCTGCTGATGGGCAACATCGAGGAGGCCGGCACGCACCTGCGCCACGGAACCGGTCACTACGGCAGCCTGCGCATCCAGGTCCAACGCGGCCGGGCCACCCGCCTGGACAGCGCAGCGCGCAAGCTGACGCTGGACGACGGCAGCACGGTGGGCTTCGACAAGCTGCTGGTTGCCACCGGCTCGACGCCGGCGTCGCCGCCGATCCCGGGCATCGACGGGCCGGGCGTGCATGCCTGCTGGACCCTGGCCGACGCGCGCGCCATCATGAAGCTCGCCCAGCCCGGCGCCCGCGTGCTGCAGATGGGCGCTGGCTTCATCGGCTGCATCATCATGGAGGCCCTGGCCGCACGCGGCGTCAAGCTCAGCGTCGTCGAGATGGGCGATCGCATGGTGCCGCGCATGATGGGGCCCACCGCCGGCGGCATGATCAAGGCCTGGTGCGAGAGCAAGGGCGTGGCCGTGCATACCGGGGCCCGGGTCGATGCCATTGAACGGGACGCGAGCGCGGCGATGAAGGTCAGGCTGTCCAGCGGCGACGTGCTGGACGCCGATCTCGTCATCAGCGCCACCGGCGTCAAGCCCAACATCGGCTTCCTGGCCGACAGCGGCGTCACCTGCCTGCTCGGCGTGCTGACCGACGAGCACCTGCAGACCAACGTGCCGGGCATCTACGCCGCCGGCGACTGCGCCGAAGCGTTCGACAAGATCAGCGGCAAGACGATCGTCAGCGCCATCCAGCCCAACGCCGCCGAACAGGCGCGCGTGGCCGCGCTGAACATGGTGGGCCGGGCGGCTGCGCTGAAAGGCGTGACGCAGATCAACGTGCTCGACACGCTGGGGCTGATCTCCGCCAGCTTCGGCCTGTGGGATGGCGTGCCAGGCGGCGAGCATGTGGAGTTGACCGACGCTGCGGCCGGGCGCCACCTCAGCCTGCAGTTCGACGGCGACAAGCTGGTCGGCTGCAATTCGATCGGCTGGACCGGGCATGTCGGCGTGATGCGCGGACTGGTCGAGGGCCAGGTCAGCCTGGGTGCGTGGAAGGACAAGCTCAAGGCCGACCCGACGCTGCTGATGGAGGCCTATCTGGCGCGTGCGCAGGCGCAGGACGCACACGCGCTCGCCTAGATGCAGGTCACCTTCAAGCTGTACGCCAGCCTGGGCGAGTACCTGCCGGCCGACAGGCGGCAAGGCAACACGATGCCGCTGACGGTGGCGCCCGACGCCAGCGTCGCGCAGATCATCGAGCCCTTCCAGTTGCCCATGAAGTTGGTGCACCTGGTGCTGATCAACGGCGTCTTCGTGCCGCCGCAGGAGCGCGCCACACGCACCCTGGAGGAAGGCGACGTGCTGGCCATCTGGCCACCGATCGCGGGCGGCTGAATGCCGCCGCTGCAGGCCTTCGAACCCCGGTTCGAGCGCGAGCAGGGCTGCACCGAAGCCGAATGGCTGGGTTGGCTGCCGGGCGCGGTGCGCGACCATGCCTGGCGGCGCACCGGACCGGGCCAGGCTCACGTCGAGATCGACGGCGGCAGCCTGCACCTGCAGTGGCAGGAACTGCCGCCGCGCCGGATCGCGCTGATGTGCATGCCGCGCATGCGCGTCGAGTACCGCTTCGAGGGGCTGGACGCCCACGCGCGCAGCCGCTTCATGCAGTACTTCGACCTCTACATGCAGCGCGGCGGCGGCTGAGCGACTGCCGACAGGCCGCTGCGGCGCCCGTCGCCCCGCATGAAGGCGCCCTTTCCGAGCGTCGCAGCACGACAGCGCTGCGGCCGCGGGGTCGCCGCTCTCAAGTTCAGCCGCCGATGGCCGATGCCATGCAGGGGGCAGTCGCGTTCCGCGGCCGCCCGACCGGGCACCCGGAGCCGCCTTGCCTTGCAACGACTCATCGCCATGCCGGACCCTGGCCTTGCGCCGGCCCCGCGCCCCGGCGCGGGGCCGGTCGTGGCGCGTCCGCGCGATCGCGATCGTGGTGCTGCTGGGTGGGACGAACGTCGCCATGGCCTGGCAGGCCGAGGCCATGTCACGCACCGCCGCACGGTTCGGGCCCCGGGTGCAGGCGGGCCTGGCACCGCTGCAGTCCATGCTGGCCGGGCTGCCGAATGTCGATGCGGGCGAACGGTTGCGCCGCGTCAACCTGTTCTTCAACCAACGCGTGGCGTACCGTCCGGACAGCGAGGTCTGGGGCGAGATCGATCACTGGGCCAGCCCCCTTGAGATGCTGGACCGGGCTGCGGGCGACTGCGAGGACTTCGCCATCGCCAAGTACCTCAGCCTGGTCGGCACCGGCATGCCCGTGGAGCGGCTACGGCTGGTCTACGTGCGCGCACGCACGGGGACTCCGGGAGAGCCTGCGGCCGGCAGCCCGCACATGGTGCTCGCCTATTTCGCACGTCCCCGAGCCGACCCGCTGATCCTGGACAACCTGGGTGGACGCATCCTGCCGGCGTCGCGACGGCCGGACCTGTGGCCGGTGTTCAGCTTCAACGCCTACGGGTTGTGGCAGGGCGTCGGGAACATTCGCGCCGGCAACCCTCTGCAACGGCTGACGCCGTGGCTCGCGGTGCTGCAACGCGCTCACGCGGAGGGCTTCCTGTGAGCGGCCGAGTGGAACGACACCGGGAGGCCTTGTGTCACTGACTCGCCAAGCCACCCTCCTTCTGGTGTCCATGCTGTGCCTGGCCGTCCTGGGCAGCCTGTGTCTGCACGCGCTGAACTTGCAGCGCGTAGTGCAGCAGCAGCTCTCGGCGCAAGGCCGGGACAGCGCGGCGTTGCTGGCGCTGGTGCTGTCGGAGCAGGGCGGCAACGAGACGCAGATGCACGCGGTGGCCGCCGCCAGCTTCGATCTCGGCCCCTACCAGCGACTGACGTTGCACGGCAGCGACGGCCGCACCTGGTTCGACCTGCGCGCTCCGCAGCGACCGGCCCATGTGCCGGGCTGGCTGACGCAGGCGTTGCCCATCGACGCCGCACCTGGCAGGGCCCTGGTGACCGACCGAGAACGGGTGCTCGGCCAGCTGGAGATCCTGCCCCGAAGCAGTTGGGCGCACGAGTCGCTGGCGGCGGCCTTGCAACAAGCCGCCGCACTGCTGGCCGCGCTGGGTGCGCTGATGGCCGCCGCCGGCGCGCTGGCGCTGCAGGCCTGGCAACGTCAGCTGGACCTGTCGCTGGCGCACGCACAGGCCCTGGAGGAAGGCCGACTCGTGATCGCGGATGAGCCGCGTGCGCCCGAACTGAAGCGCCTGACCCGCAGCCTGAACGCGGCCGTGTGCCGCCTTCGGACCTGGTTCGACGCGCAGGCCGACCAGGTCGCCGGCCTGCAGAAGCTGGCGCAGACCGACCCGGTGACCGGGCTGCCGAACCGGCGCAGCTTCATCAGCCTGGTCGACGCCGGCCGCGAGGCCGACGGCCTGCCGGTCAGCGCGCTGCTGCTGGTGCGCGTGACGGACTTGCGGGGCCTGAACGACCGCCTGGGCTACGAGTCCACGAACGGCGTACTGCGCACCATCGCCGACGTGCTGCGGACGTATCAGGACCACGTGCACTGCGCCTTCGCCGGGCGGCTCAACGGTAGCGACTTTGCGCTCGCGCTGCCGGTGGCCGGCGTGGCCGAGCAGACCGCAGCGTCCTTGATGCGGGCGCTGCGTGTCGGCCCGGTCGGACGCGTCGCGGACGCCGGCCTGCTGATCGGCGGCGTGGACGGCGCGCTCGGCGTCGCACTGCCGGCGCTCTTGGCCTCGGCCGATGCCGCGCTGGCCCGGGCGGGGGCGGCAGGGCCGTTCGCGGTAGAGGTGAGCCAGGGTCCGCCGGGCTGCACCATCCAGGCCGGCGCAAGGGCCTGGCGTGTCGGCATCGAACAATGCCTGGACGCTGGCCGGCTTCGCCTGGACGAGCGCCCGGTGCGCGACGTCCACGGCGAGCTCCTGCACCTCCACTGCCCCGTGCTGCTGCAGTTGGAGCCGGACGCGAGCCCCCTGTCGGCGCCACACTGGCTGCCCTTGGCAGCGCGCAGCCGACTGCTGCCGCGCGTGGACCTGGCTGCCATCGGCCTGGCGCTGCAGGCCATTGCGCGCGACAGTGCCACGCGCAGTGTCACCGTGTCGGTCCAGTCCCTGGACACGCCGGGATTCGTCGATCAGCTGCACGACATGCTGATGCGTCACGCAGCCCTGGCTGCCAGGCTCCTGCTGGTCGTCGCCGAGCCAACGACCAAAGCACTGATTCGCGAGTTGCAGCAGGCCGCGACCGTGTGGCGCGCCAGCGGGGTTCGCATCGGCATCGAGGCCAGCAGCGCCACACCGTTGAACGGCCGAGGCTGGTTGCAGTCGATCACGCTGCACCACCTGTGCATCGCCGGCCACACCATTGCCGGCCTGGCACACGAGCCGGCCCTGCAGCAGTACGCGCGCAGCCTGGTCGTGCTGGCGCACGGACTGGGCTGCAAGGTCGTGGCCCGCGATGTCGACGACGCGGCCGACCTGGACACGATCCGGCAACTGGGCTTCGATGGCGCTTCGGCGACGGCGATCGGCGCCGCCGAGGACGTCGGCGCGCCGACGACCGCCACCTGCTAAGACCGGCCCGTCGCAGGCAAGCCGCCGCGTGCTCCGTTCAGACCCGGCCGGATTCCGGCCAGTCAGCCGACAGGCAGCGCGCCGTCCTTGCAACAGCGCGCTGCGGCGGCCGACCCCGGCACGCCGCGCAGATCCGTGCAGACGTCCGGGTCGGAACGTCCGTTCAATCTGTCGGCACGGTGCGGGTCAGGTAGATCCCGGCCCAGGATTCCGAAGTCACGACGTCGAGCATGCTGGCCGAGATCGCCAGCCACCCGTTGCGCAGCCCATCACGCTCCAGCCCCAGCGCGGTCACCAGGGCACCGGCGGGCGCGGCGCCGTCCAGCACGGTGGCCGGCATCTGCGTTTCCGCCACCGTAACGAACTGCTGCGGACCCACGGTGGGTACCTGGGTCAGGTACAGACCGTCGATCGACGGCTCGCTGGCCCGGTGCCCCTTGAACGCGACCTGTGCCGCGCCCTCGGAGCCCACGCGGTAGCTGGCCACGAACGAGGCTCCGCGCCAGCGCGGAGGCTCGCCATCGGGCTCGTCGGAGCTCGGCACATGACCGGAGAAGGTCCAGTACACGAAGTCGTCATAGACCGGCCCCGTCTTGGCTGCGGCATGCGTCGTGTGGCTGACCACATCGTGCACGAAGAAGCCCTGCCGCTCCGGTACGTTCACCACGTGGCCATAGGGGTACTTCTCCCAGCAGTACGCCACGACGTCGGCATTCCCCTCCTCTGGGCAGATCAGGGTCTTGGCACGGGACTGCTGCCCCCAGCTGCCCCAGAAGGACACAAATCGGCCGTCGAAGGACAAGGCCTCACCCAGGCTGTTGAACCCGGCGCCAGGGTCCTCGCCCGGCACCTGGTCGCCCAGTTGCACCAGGGTCTCCAGCACCGGCGTGCCGGTCAGCGGCACCCGGTAGATGCCGCCCAGCGTCGGGGCGTCTTCGCTGTCCAGGCCCAGGAACACGGCGTGGTCACCAGATGCACTCGGAGGCGCCGTCGACCCGAAGCGTACGCGCAATGGGTTCTTACCCGGGATGCGGGTGTTCGAGCTGGCGAGGTAGCGGGTCGCAGTAGCTTCATTCGACGGCGTGACGCGTCGGTAGTAGACGCCCGTCTTCGTGACACCGTCTTCCGTGTAGTTGCCCTTGAAGACGACCTTGCTACCCGCCACAGCCGGTGACCCTGGGAATTGATCGAAGCGCGTGCCAGGCGTGGCATGGGGCACGTCGTAATACTCGAAGCCTGGGACGGCGCCGAACTGTCCGGCGCCGCTGAGAAGCGTATTCGAGCGTCTGGCATAGATGCCGCTGGTGCCGACGCGCGTCTCCGTGCCGTCCGGCGCCACATAGGTCCACAAAGGCCGGGACTGGCCGCGAGTGGCGACCGACCAGTTGTCCTGGTCGACGCGCGGAAAGGCCGGGAATTCAGTGAACGTGCCGAGCTGCCCTTGGTACTCCGTGTTGTTCGGCCCCGGCACCGTCGTGTCGGTGTCGAAGATTGCCGTAATCGGTCTGGGCCCCTTCGACATCAAGCGCTGGTAGATGCCCCTGACGGGCTCACCGGCGCCCTGCCCGCCCCGGCTGCGTGCGCGCAAGACCACCAAGCCGCTGGCGTTCACCGACGGCTGGTTGAAGCTGTTGAAGTTCCGGCTGGTGCCGGGCATCACATCGGCGCTGTTGACCACGGTAGCCCACGACAGTGAGGTGGGCAGCGCCTGAGTCGCGGTCCGGCTCGTCGTCTGAGCCATCACGGGGGCGCCACACAGCCCAGCCACTGCACCCATGAGCGCGGTAAGCCGCCATTTAGCGAGAAGTCGTGACATGAGTTGCTCCTTCGATTCGGGTGTCTGTCAAACCCGTCCGGCAGGGATCGCAACCCAGGCTCATAACCCGGCCACGATCACGTGGCCTGGACGCTTCAAACGATAGAGGAATTGCAAAGGCGTGCATTGACGCCGGTCAGCCCGTCGCTTCAACCCTTGGGGCCGATTGGGCATCGATCGGCTTCAATGCGGATCTCGACCCAGGTCAAGCATTGCCAATGCCAGAACCGGCATCACTCAAAGCGGAAATCAGCGGCTGCGCCAGGAAGGCGGCACAGGTGAACGTGACCGCCTGTGCTGTGCGAGTGCCAGCGCCACTTTGCATTTGCTTGCGCGGATCTCCGCGAGGGGTCACTGCGCGCCGACCGGCATCCCGTCAAAGGGTGCCGTTTCGGCGCGAAATGGCATCAAGCCACGCAGCCTGCCTCGGCGCCGGCCTGCGGTCGCAGCGCCACCGGCTCGGGCACGCGAAAGCCGTAGCGCACCGCGGTCAGCTCGGCCAGGATGCTCACCGCGATCTCGGGCGGCGTGCGGGCGCCGTTCTTCAGGCCGACCGGGCCGTGCAGGCGGTCGAGCTGGGCATCGCTCAAGCCGAAGTGCTCCTTCAGCCGCTCGCGCCGCTTGGCCTGGTTGACGCGCGAGCCGATGGCGCCGACATAGAACGCCTCGGACTTCAGCGCCTCCATCAGCGCCAGGTCGTCCAGCTTCGGATCGTGCGTGAGCGCGACGATCGCGGTATGCCCGTCGGGCCTGAGGTCGCTCACGACGTCGTCCGGCATGCCGGTCAGCAGCGTGGCGCCGGGCACCGCGAATCCGGTGTGGTACTCCTCCCGCGGGTCGCACACGATGGCCTGGTAGCCCATGGCGCCGGCCATCTGCGCCAGGTACTGCGTCATCTGGCCGGCGCCGATGATCAGCAGGCGCCAGCTCGGCCCATGGTGCGTGGTCAGCGTGGTGTCGGTCAGCTGCAGTTCGTCGGCGAGGGCGGCGGGCTCCAGGCGCACTTCGCCACTGGCCAAGGTCAGGATGCGCCGCACGCGCTCGCCGCCCGCCAGACGTTCGAGCAACTCGGGCAGGCGTGTCACCCTCTGTACCGGCTCCAGCACCAGCTCGATCAGCCCGCCGCAGGGCAGACCGAAGCGGTGCGCAGCGTCGGCGTCGATCCCGTAGCGCAGCACCTGCGGCTTGCCGCTGGCGAGCGCACCCTGGCGAGCCTTGTCGATCAGATCGTCCTCGATGCAGCCGCCCGACACCGAGCCGGCGACGAGGCCATCGTCGCGGATCGCCACCGAAGATCCCGGGGGGCGTGGCGCCGAACCCCAGGTGCGCGTGATCGTGCCGAGCACCACGCGGTGTCCCTGGTCCATCCACTGGGTCACCTGGCGCAGTACGTTGAGGTCGACGTTGTCCATGGGGCCAAGCCTTTCACTTTCCAGGCTGATTGTCCCCCTGGCGCTGGCGCCGCAGCGCCCGGCAGGGATTTGTAACGTCTGTGCGCAAGCCCCTACACTTCTTGCCGTGCGACGCGCGTCGACCGGAGACGATTCAGGCCATGCAGAGTTTCAACTACCAGACTCCCTCCAACCTGGCCGACGCCGCCCGGGCCGCCAGCGCCGACAACGCCAGGCTCATGGCGGGCGGGCAGTCGCTGCTGCCGGCCATGAAGCTCGGCCTGGCAGCACCCGACGTCCTGGTGGACCTGGGCGGCTTGTCCGAGTTGAAGGGCATCGCGGTGTCGGCGGGCGTGGTCAAGGTCGGCGCCATGGCCACGCACGCCGACGTGGCAGCGCACGCCGCCCTGCGCGAGGCGATCCCGGCGCTGGCCGACCTGGCCGGCCACATCGGCGACGCCCAGGTGCGCAACCGCGGCACGCTCGGCGGCAGCCTCGCCAACAATGACCCCGCGGCCTGCTACCCGGCCGCCGTGATGGGCCTGGGCGCCACCGTGCACACCTACCGGCGAGACATCGCTGCCGACGATTTCTTCGTCGGCCTGTACACCACGGCGCTGGCAGAAGGCGAACTGATCACGGGCGTCAGCTTCCCGGTGCCGACGTTCGCTGGCTGGCAGAAGTTCAAGCAACCGGCGTCGCGCTTCTCGCTCGTGGGCGTCTTTGTCAGCCGCGGCGCGCAG
>Ga0316195_10000937_pt1 | contig 12542 bp, 10 predicted proteins | sample Phised1_MG_FD_204937 | JGI IMG/M metagenome (GOLD analysis project Ga0316195, IMG submission 204937) | Coastal sediment microbial communities from Maine, United States - Phippsburg sediment 1 | ecosystem: Environmental > Aquatic > Marine > Coastal > Sediment | place: USA: Maine | collected... | reverse complement strand
CGCGTGATAGATCGGGCTGGGGCGACCGACGAAGTGGGACAGTTCGTCCTTGAATTCCGCGATGAAGTCGGGATCCGTGCGGTAGCGCGCGTAAGCTTCGCGCAACTCGTCGAGGGCGTGCATCAGCGTCTCGGCGACGAACACGCCTCCGTACGGCCCAAAATGGCCGCGCTGGTCTGGGAGGTCGTACACCTTCATCGGCGTTCCCGTCTCGAACCTGCACACATCGTCATCGTTCACTCTGGAATGGATTGGTCGGCGCGACGCACGGCATCGACGAACTTCCTCATCAGGACCGCGTTCTTGACCCCTGGCGCGTCCTCGACGCCGCTGCTGACGTCCACCGCGTACGGCCGCACCGTCAGCACCGCGCGCGCCACGTTGTCACTGTTGAGGCCGCCGGCCAGGATCACGCGCCCGGTCCGCGCATCGGGGATCCGCGACCAGTCGAATGTCTTGCCGCTGCCGCCGTAGGCGTCGGACGGCGCATCGAGCAGCAGCGCGGCGGCAGAGGAAAAACGGCGGGCGGAGTCTAACAAATCGACCCCCTCGGCCATGTGCACGGCGCGCACGTACCCGGCGCCGTACCGGTTGCAGTCCGCCTCGTGCTCGTCGCCGTGGAACTGCAGGACCGCCCTTGGAACCGCTTCCAGGGCGGCTTCGACCAGGTCCACCGACGCATTCACGAACAACAGCACCGGGACGGTAAACGGCCCGAGTTCCCGCACGAGCGCGCGCAGCCGATGCGGGTCGACATAGCGCGGGCTCTTTGGATAGCAGACGAATCCGGCGGCATCGGCGCCGGCAGAACAGGCCGCGGCCACGTCGGCCTCACGCGTCAGTCCGCAGATCTTGATCCGAGTACGCATCCAGGCAGACGGGGACCGACGTCGACGGCACCGGCAGTTGAAACGAGGGATCGTACTCGACCCGCACCAGGTACAGCCCGTCCGGGGAAAACGTCGGCGCTCCCTGGGCACGGTTGCGGGCGGCGAGGATCTGCGCCACCCAGCCCGCGTCGCGACGCCCGCTCCCGACCTGCACCAGGGCCCCGACGATGTTGCGGATCATGTGGTGCAGAAACGCGTTTGCGCTCGCGCGCACCCGGATCAGTCGTCCGCGCCGCTGCACGCTCAATTCACGCAGGTCGCGCACCGGCGAGGCTGCCTGGCACTCCGAGGAACGAAACGAGGTGAAATCGTGGCGACCGACCAGTTGTGCGGCGGCCTCGTGCATCGCGGCGGCGTCCAGTGGCCGGAAGACCCAGCCCGCCCGGCCGTGCGCCAGCGGCGAGCGCACGGGGTCGTTCAGGATCCAATAGTCGTAGGTGCGCCGCACGGCGCCGAATCGGGCGTGAAACGCTTCCGGCACCTCGCAGGCCCAGCGGACCGCCATCGCGGCCGGCAGGAAGCCATTGACGCCGCGAACCCATGCGCCCGGCGGACGCCGTGCCGTCGTGTCGAAGTGCACAACCTGGTCGAGTGCGTGGACCCCGGTATCGGTACGCCCGGCGCAGATGGTCGCGGTGGGACCGCCGGCGATGGCCGCGAGCGCGCGCTCGAGCGCGTCCTGTGCGCCGCGCCCGCCCGGCTGCGTCTGCCAGCCCGTGAACGCCGCGCCGTCGTACTCGAGGCCGAGTGCGATGCGCACGGGGAAGCGGCCACGGGCCCGATCGGACCCGCGGCGGTCAGCTTTCGATCTGCTTGATCAGTTCGACGGCGGCCTGGCGCTGGTCGCGCGTGCCGTCGCGCATCACTTCGTCAAGCAACTCGCGTGCCCCGTCCTTCACTCCGAGGTCGATGTAGCCGCGCGCCAGGTCCAGCTTCGTCGCCATCTGCTGCGCGAGCGCGCTCCCGGGCTCCGTCTCGCCGCGCTTCGTCGCCGCGTCCAGGCTGACTGCGGACAGGTCGAAGTCGATCAACGGGACCGTCGCCTGGTCCGTATTGGCGGTCAGGCGGGAGGCGTCGTCGCCGAGTCCGGCACCGACCATCGTGTTGGCCCCTGGAGCACGCATGGCCCCGACGACCGTCGGACGCGAAAGCGCTTCCTCGGCCAGCACGGGCCGCGCCGCCGGTGCCGGGGCAGGCGCCGCTGGCGCGGGTGTCGGCATGCGGGTCGACGGGATGTTCAGGTCGAGGTCCGGAATCATCCCGACCCCGGTCGCGGTCGGGGCCATGGCCGGGTACTTGCCCCCGACCGCCGTATCGATATCCGCAACTGCCGGGGGTTCCACCTTCTGCGGCGCGGTGGCCGCGAAGAGGTCTTCATCTTTCGGGCTCGACTGCGTATCGGGCATCCTCGTCGTGGGCCCGAGGTTCATCTTGGTGGGACCGAGGTCGAAATCGAGCGAACCGAAGTCGGTCGCCGGCGCGGCAGGCGCCGAGATCGTGTTCGTGTCCTGCGCGCCCGGCAGGGTCGCATGGAACTGGGTCGTCGGGGCGGAAGTCGTCGCCGGACCGGACATCCTGGTGTCGGCGGGCATCCGCGTGTCTTCCGAGGTCTGAGCCTCGCTCATGCGCGTGTCCACCACCATCCGCGTCAGGGGGGGCGCGCCGGCCGAACTATCCTGCAGCGCGGAATTCGCTGTCAGGCCGGTCAGGTCAAGACCTGACGTCGGTCCGCCACCCAGGGTCGAAGGCCGACCGGATTTCGTATTCGGGTCGAGCCTGAAGCCGGTAGCCGGACCGCGACCGATGTCGGTGTTCGCCACGCCGGCGAACATCGGATGCGACGGATCGAGCGTACGACCGAGCCTGAGCGCCCTGTCCCAATCCTCGCCCTCGCCGCCCGTCCGTTCCTTGAGTTCCTCGATGAGCGTCATGAAGGACGTCTTGTCGCCGCGGCGCGCATAGATCTCGAGCAATTTCACCCGCACCGCATGCCGGTCCGGCTGCAGGCGCAGGGCCTCCTTCAGGATGTCCTCGGCCTGTTCCTCGCGACCGTAGGCGATGTAGACATCGGCCTCGGCCACCGGATCGACCTCGTTGGAGTCGAGTTGGGACGCCGCCGGGATGAAGCTCGAATTGAACGTGCTGGTGCCCGTGTCGACGCTCTGCCCACCGGTCGCTCCGAACAGCGAGTTCGCGTGCAGGCCTTCGCCCGTTTCCTTGAAGCGGTCACCGCCCTCGGTCTTGCGCTTGCGCAGCCAGCTCCAGCCGAACAAGCCCGCGAGCAGCGCGGCAAGTCCGACCAGCACGAACTGCGTCGTGGTGTTGCCGAGCATGTCGACGAACATGCTCGGCTCTTCCTGCTGCGCCGGCGGAGGCGGAGCCGCCTGCTTCACCGGCGCCGGGGCCGGGGGAGCCGCGGGAGTTTCTGCCTTGGCGGGCTCGCCCTTTGCGGGCTCGGCCTTCGGCGCTTCAGCGGGGGCAGGCTGGGCCGCTGTCGCGGTCGGCGGCGGAGCGGACGGCTGCTCGGCCTGCTTCTGCACCTGGGCACCGGCCTTGCTCTGGACCTCGAGCGCCTTCTGGATCGCCTCGTTGGTCTTCTTGAGCTGCGCGGCCTTTTCCTGCTCTTCCTTCACGGCTCGCGCCTTGGCCGCCGCTTCGTCGGCCTTCGCCGCGGCCGCGGCTGCCGCCGCGCCAGCCTTGTCGTCCGCCTTCGCGATCTTCAGCTGGTCACCACTGGGCTGCGCCGGTGCGCTCTTGTCCTCGACCCGGGTGGTTACACGACCGCCGCCGGCTGCGGCCGGTGGCGCGGCCGCTGCAACCGGGGCACTCGCGGCTGCCTGCGCCAGTCGGCTCTTGTACTGCGCGAAGTCGGCGCTCTGGGCCACGACTTCCTGACGCGCCTCCGGCGCGGCGATCGCGGCGGCATCGGCTTCGGACGGAATCGTCAGGGTCGCGCCCGCCTTCAGGCGGTTCATGTTGTTGGCGACGAACGCTTCCGGGTTCTGGCGGAACATCGCGACCAGCATCTGGTCCAGGGAAACGGCGGAAGACTTGTTCTGCAGGGCGATCTTGCCCAGCGTATCGCCCGACTTGACCACGTAGGTGCCCGAGGCGGCCGCGGGAGCCGCCTTGGCGGCTGGTTTGGCGGGAGCTTCTGCGACCGGGGCCGGGGCAGGTGCCGGGGCAGGCGCCGGGGCGGCGGCAACGGGCGCCGGCCGCGACGGCGCCGCGGCCGGCGCCGGAGCGCTGGCCTTCGGTGGAGGTGCTGCCGGAGTCACGACATCGGCCTGCGCCCGCAGCGACGGCGGGTCCAGCAGAACCGTGTACTCGCGGATCACGCGACCCGTCGACCAGGTCAGCTCGACCATCAGGTCCAGATACGGTTCATTGACCGACTGCGGGGAATTGATCCTGACGAAATAGGTGCCATCCGCCCGCTTCTCGAGACCGAAGCGCAGGTTGGTCAGGGCGGGGTTGTATTCGAGGTTGGCGGCACGGAAGGCGGCCAGCGGTGCCAGCTTGACCTGGAGCGTCGGCAGCTCATCCCGGCCTACCGACGTCACCTCCAGCTCGGCCCGCAACGGCTGGCCGAGACCGGACTGAACGGTGAGCCGGCCAAGGCCGGCAGCATCAGCCTGCAGGCTGGTGGCTGCTAGACCAAGCGCAAGCGAAAGCGCGCACCACAGGGGCGCGCGCGCAAATTTTTCGGATGGCATTCCGCCCCCTGCTCATGGGATGCAACGTAATTCGAACATAACATCATGGACTTAGGGCGGCAAGCTTAGAAATAGCCGTAAGTCACGCCTTTATGTGAGAAATGCTCTGACCCGGGTGCCGCGTAAAGCGGCGCCCGTTCCTGCCACTGATCAGAGCTTGCCCAACAGGAGGCGGACCATCCGCCGCAGGGGTTCTGCGGCACCCCAGAGCAGTTGGTCGCCGACTGTAAAGGCAGAGAGGTATTCGGGCCCCATCGCGAGCTTGCGCAGGCGACCGATAGGCACAGCCAAAGTCCCGCTCACGCGCGCGGGGGACAGTTCGCGGATGCTGTCGTCCCGGTTGTTCGGGACCACCTTGACCCAGGCGTTGCCGCCCGCCAACAGCTTTTCGATCTCCGGAAGCGGAACATCCTTCTTGAGCTTGATGGTCAGGGCCTGGCTGTGGCATCGCATCGCGCCGATGCGCACGCACAGCCCTTCGACGACCAGCGATCCGGGCTTGCCCATCGCAGGTTTGCCGAGGATCTTGTTCGCCTCCGCGCCACCCTTCCACTCTTCCCGGCTGACGCCATTGCCGAGATCCTTGTCGATCCACGCGATCAGGCTCCCGGCCAGCGCCACACCGAAGTTCTCCTTCGGCAATTGCTCGGACACCAGGACCGACGACACCGTGCGATCGATGTCGAGGATCGCCGATTTCGGATCCGCCAGCAGGTCCTCGACGCTGGCGTGGGCCGCGCCCATCTGTTGCAGCAGCTCGCGCATGTTCGGCGCGCCCGCGCCAGACGCGGCCTGATAGGTCATCGCCGTCACCCAGTCGATCAGGTCCGCCTTCAGCAGGCCGTCGAGCGCCATGAGCATCAGGCTGACGGTGCAGTTGCCGCCGATGAAGTTCCTGGCGCCTTTGTCCAGCGCGCTCCGGATCACAGGAAGATTGACCGGGTCGAGGATGATGACGGCGTCGTCCTTCATCCGCAGGGCCGAGGCGGCGTCCACCCAGTACCCGTCCCAGCCCGTGGACCGCAACCTGGGATAGACGTCGTTCGTGTAGTCCCCGCCCTGGCACGTCACGACGGCATCGCACGCCTTCAGCGCCTCGATATCGGAGGCGTCCCTGAGCACCGGGTCTGCCCGCGCCACTTTCGGAGCCGCGCCTCCCGCATTCGAAGTGCTGAAGAACAAGGAGTCGAACAGTTCGAAGTCCCGCTCTGCCGTCATGCGCTCCATCAACACCGAGCCGACCATGCCGCGCCAACCGACGATGCCTACTTTCATTTGATCCCTCGCCCTGCTCCGTTCGTTCATCCGTTCAGCGCCGCCACCACGGCGTCGCCCATCTCGCGCGTCCCGACACGCCGCGTTCCTTCGCTCCAGATGTCGGCGGTCCGCAGTCCTTGCGCGAGCACCTTGCGCACGGCAGCTTCGATCCGCTCGGCCTGCGCGGCCCGGTCGAGCGAATAGCGCAACATCATCGCCGCGGACAGGATCGTCGCCAGTGGATTGGCGACGCCCTTGCCGGCGATGTCCGGCGCGCTCCCGTGGGACGGTTCGTAAAGTCCCCGGTTGCGCTCGTTGAGCGACGCCGACGGCAGCATCCCGATCGATCCGGTCAGCATCGCGGCTTCGTCGGAGAGTATGTCGCCGAACATGTTCCCGGTGACGATCACGTCAAACTTCTTGGGCGCGCGGACAAGCTGCATCGCCGCGTTGTCGACGTACATGTGCTCGAGCTCGACGTCCTCGTACTGCCCGTGGACTTCGGTCACGATGTCCTTCCAGAACTGGAACGTCTCGAGGACGTTGGCCTTGTCGACGCTCGTCACCTTCCGCCCCCGCCGCCGTGCCGCCTGAAACGCCACGTGCGCGATGCGCTCGATTTCGGGCCGGCTGTAGCGCATGGTGTCGAAGGCCTCCGGCTGGCCTGCGAACGGGCCATCGGGAGCCGATCGACGCCCGCGCGGCTGACCGAAGTAGATGTCGCCCGTCAGCTCCCGCACGATCAGGATGTCGAGGCCCGCGACCAGTTCCGGCTTCAGGCTTGATGCATGCGTGAGTTCGGCGTAGCACAGCGCGGGCCGGAAGTTGGCGAACAGGCCGAGATCCTTCCTCAAGCCGAGGATCGCCTGCTCGGGGCGCAATGCGCGCTCGAGCTTGTCGTACTTCCAGTCGCCCACCGCGCCGAACAGCACGGCGTCGGCCGCCTGGGCAAGCCTGAGCGTCGCTTCGGGCAGCGGGTGCCCGTGAGCCTCATAGGCCGTGCCGCCGACGTCGGCGAACTCGAGTTCAAAGCGCTCGCCGAGCGCCTGCAGAACCTTGACGGCCTCGGCGACGATCTCCTTGCCGATGCCGTCGCCCGGCAGTACCGCGATCTTCATGCTGATCCCCGCGCGGGCTGGTTGTCGTTCACCCCGCCCCGGCCCGCCGCGGAACGAAGTCGGCCGTCAGCTGGTCTTGACCAGCCACGGCTGCCGTGTGAGCCGCTCCTTCTCGAACGCCGCGATCCTGTCCCTGTGGCGCAGGGTCAGGCCGATGTCGTCCAGCCCGTTGACCAGGCAATACTTGCGGAACGGCGCGACGTCGAAATCGTGTTCGCGGCCGTCGGCCTCGACGAGCTTCTGTCGTGGCAGGTCGACCGTCAGCCGGTAGCCGGGATGCGCGGCGACTTCGCTGAACAGCCGGTCGATGACGAGTTCCGGCAACACGACCGGCAGCAGGCCGTTCTTGGTGCTGTTGTTGAAGAAGATGTCGGCGAAGCTTGGCGCGACCACCACGCGGAAGCCGTACTGCACCAGCGCCCACGGTGCGTGCTCGCGCGAGGATCCGCAACCGAAGTTCTTGCGCGCCAGCAGGATCGACGCTCCCTTGTAGCGCGGCTGGTTGAGGACGAAGTCCGGATTCAGCGGGCGCTTCGTGTGGTCCATGCCCGGCTCGCCGTGATCCAGGTAGCGCCATTCGTCGAACAGGTTCGGGCCGAAACCCGTCCGCCTGATCGACTTCAGGAACTGCTTCGGGATGATGGCGTCGGTGTCGACGTTGGCGCGATCCAGCGGCGCCACCAGGCCCTGATGAATGGTGAAAGCGTCCAAGCCGCGACCCTACATCTTCTTCTTGGTGTCCGTGGCAGCCTTGTCCACCGCGCCGCCGGCCGCTTCGATGTCCTTGCCCATGCCGGCGATGGTGTTGCAGCCAGCGATCGCGAATCCACCCACGAGGACGGCAACAATGACGACGAACAGCCTCTTCATGTGAGTCTCCTTACGTCAGCGAAATGCCCTTCGATCGCCGCCGCCGCGGCCATCGCCGGCGAAACCAGATGCGTCCGCCCCCCGGCACCCTGGCGGCCCTCGAAGTTGCGATTGCTGGTCGAGGCGCAGCGCTCGCCCGGCTCGAGCCGGTCCGCGTTCATCGCCAGGCACATCGAACATCCCGGTTCGCGCCACTCGAAGCCCGCCGCCTTGAACACCTCGTGCAGCCCCTCGCGCTCCGCCTGCGCCTTCACCAGGCCGGATCCAGGCACGACCATCGCGAGCTTCACGCTGGACGCGACACGCTTGCCGAGCCGCTTCACCACCCACGCCGCCTCGCGCAGGTCCTCGATGCGCGAATTGGTGCACGACCCGATGAACACCTTGTCGAGCCGGATGGCAGTGATCGGGGTCTTCGGCGTGAGGCCCATGTACTTCAGGGCGCGCTCGATGCCTTCGCGCTTGACCGGGTCCTTCTCGGCGTCGGGATCGGGCACGGCGCCGAGCACCGTGGTCACCATCTCCGGCGACGTTCCCCAGGTCACCTGCGGCTCGATCTCCTCCGCGCGCAGTTCCACCACCCGGTCGAAACGCGCGCCGGGGTCCGAGCGCAGTTGCCGCCACGCGGCCGCCGCCTGCTCGAACATCGGACCGTCCGGTGCGAACGGTCGTCCGCGCACGTACTCGATGGTCTTCTCGTCGACCCCGACCATGCCCGAGCGGGCGCCGGCCTCGATCGCCATGTTGCATATGGTCATCCGTCCTTCGAGGGACAGGGCTTCGATCGCGCTGCCGGCAAACTCGATCGCATAGCCTGTTCCGCCCGCCGTGCCGATGCGCCCGATGACGGCGAGCACGATGTCCTTCGCGGTGCACCCGCCCGGCAGCCGGCCGTCGACGCGCACCAGCATGTTCTTCGCCTTCTTCATCAGCAGAGTCTGCGTGGCCATCACGTGCTCGACTTCGCTGGTGCCGATGCCGAACGCCAGCGCACCGAACGCCCCGTGCGTGCTGGTGTGCGAATCGCCGCAAACCACGGTCATGCCGGGCAGCGTGGCACCCTGCTCCGGTCCCATCACGTGCACGATGCCCTGGCGCCTGTCGAGGAACGGGAAGTAGGCTGCCGCGCCGAACTGCCGGATGTTGCCGTCGAGGGTGACGATCTGTTCCTTCGATACCGGGTCCGAGATGCCGTCGTAGCCGCGGTCCCAGTCGGTCGTGGGCGTGTTGTGATCAGCGGTCGCGACGATCGAGCTGGTCCGCCAAGGCGTGCGGCCGGCCAGACGCAGCCCCTCGAATGCCTGCGGGCTCGTCACCTCGTGGACGAGGTGGCGGTCGACGTAGAGGATGGTCGTCCCGTCGTCCTCGACGTGAACGACGTGGTCGTCCCAGAGCTTGTCGTACAGTGTGCGCGCGGCAGTCATGCAGAAAAAATCGCGCCGGGAAACAGCCCGGCGTCGGCGGCGATTATGCCACCCGGCCGTACTCGTTCGCGCTCAGGGCAGCATTGCCGGGTAGACGGCGCCGCCCCACGGTACCAGGGCCGGTTGCAGCCGCGCTCCGCCGACCGGCGTCCCGTTGACGCAGTCGCTGGTCAGTTCCGCGCGGCGCCACGGTCAGCGTGACGCACCCTGATACAGCGGCATCACTTTCTGGGCGTAGACCTCGAGATCCTTCAGGCGGGTCTCGTTGCTGGGGTGTGTCGACAGCCACTGGGGCGGAGCACTGCCGCCCAGCTTCGCCATCTTCTGCCACAGGGAGATGGCGGCCCGCGGGTCGTAGCCGGCGCGGGCCGCCAGTTCGACGCCGATCCGGTCGGCCTCCTGCTCGGCCTCGCGGCTGTTGGGCAGCACGAACACCGCCTGCGAGACGGCCCCCGTCACGCTCGGGTCGATGCGGATGCCCGTGAAGATCTCCAGCGCCACTGCGCCGATGAGAGCGCCGGTCTCGGTCGCCTTCTGCCGGCCGATGCGTTCGCGCGCGTGCTCGCGCAGCGCGTGCGCGATCTCGTGACCCATCACGGCCGCCAGCTCGGCGTCGGTCAGGTTGAGCCGCTCGATCAGCCCGGTGTACACGGCAATCTTGCCTCCCGGCATGCACCAGGCGTTCACGTCCTTGGACGTCAGCACGTTTGTTTCCCACCTCCAGTTGAGCGCATCCGGCCGGAACGCGCTCACATGCGGGATCAGGCGCTGGGCCGCGCTGCGCACGCGCTGCAGGTACTGCGGATTCTGGTTCAACAGGCCTTTCTTCTGTGCCTGCGCCATCAGGTCCGAGTACTCCTGCGCCGCCTGCTGCTCGATCTCCTTGGCGCTGACGAGCGAGGTCATCTGCTGCTTGCGCTCGACGCCCACGACGCCGCCCTGCGTGGTCTGCTCCGACTGGCAACCCACGGCGGCCAGCGCCGACGACAGGATGATCGACACCGCCAGCCTGACCTGTTTCATTGTTTGACGTTTCCTTCTATCTGGAAGTTGAGCGTATGGGGTCCGGCCCGGTCGCGGTCCGCGCATCGCATCCGGTGCGCCGCCCAGCCGCCGACGACCGCTCCCGCGCTTCCTGCGATGAACGCCCACGACGGCCCGTACGATGACCACAGCCAGGCAGCCACCAGGCTGCCGGTCGTGCCGCCAAAGCCGTAGGCGGTGCTGATGTAGAGGGCCTGGCCGCGCGCCGCGGCCCGACCGGGAAACCAGCGCTGGATCGTGAGGATGGAGGCGCTGTGGTGTACCGCGAACGTGACCGCATGCATCGCCTGGGCCAGGACCAGGATCCACCACACCGTCGCCAGCTCCGCGATCAGCAGGAATCGTACCGCGGCGACGACGAACGAGAACGTCATCAGCCGGAACACGCCGAACCGCGAGAACCACTTTCCCTGCGTGAGGAAGAAGCCGATTTCCAGGACCACGCTGACGACCCAGAACACGCCGATCGCCGTCTTGCTGTATCCGAGTTGCGCCAGATACAGCGACAGGTAGGCATACATGGCGCCATGCGCGAACACCATCAGCGCGGCCGACACGAAGAACCATCGCACGCGCGACTCCCGCAGGCGCGCTCGCACCGACACCCGCTCGTGCGGCAGTTCCGTCGCACCCTGTTCGATCACGCCGAACGAAGCGCCGAACATCAGCAGGGCCAGTGCGATGCAGAACCACAGGGCCGCCTGCATGCCGACCAGGTCGAACAGGGGCCCGGCGCACAGGACGACGGCAACGAAGGCGAGCGAGCCGAACACGCGCAGCCGACCATAGCGCTTCGGCGCGTCCGCCTGGCCGCGCAGTTGCGCCGAAGCGAGCGCTTCCGCGATCGGCATCTGTGCCGTCTGGAAGAAATTGACGAGCAGCATGGCCGCGAAAACGAACCCGAAGCCGCCGGGCGCAACCAGCAGCGCGAACGACGCCAGCAGGGCCAGCGACGTCGCACGCAGGATCGTCGTCCGGTGGCCCGTGCGGTCGGCCAGCCAGCCCCAGAGGTTCGGCCCGACCATGCGCATGGCCTGGCCAAGGGCGATGAGCAGGCCGATCTCCACTCCGCTCAGCCCTCGGTGCGCGAAATACAGGGGCAGATAAGGCGCGATGATCCCGACGAGCGCGAAGTAGGCGCCGAAGAAGACGCCCAGCCGCCGACCGGCGAGGTCGGAAACGGTCGCGCTAGGCGGCATCAGCGCCGGCTGGACGCTGCGGCAATCGGCGCCGTCGCGTGGCGCACGTCGCCGTTCTGGGCGCGGTGCAGCAGCACATGGTCGATCAGCACCAGCGCGAGCATCGCTTCGGCGATGGGCGTCGCGCGGATGCCGACGCACGGGTCGTGCCTGCCGTGCGTCTCGACCACCGTCGGCTCGCCTGCCCGGTTGATCGAGCGGCGCGGCAGGCGGATGCTGGATGTCGGCTTGATCGCAATCGACACCTCGATGTCCTGCCCGGTCGAGATGCCCCCCAGCACGCCTCCCGCATGGTTGCTGGCAAACCCGTCGGGCAGCATCTCGTCGCCGTGCTCGGAGCCCCTCTGCTCGACCGCGGCAAAACCAGCTCCGATCTCGACGGCCTTGACCGCGTTGATGCCCATCATGGCGTAGGCGATGTCGGCATCCAGCTTGTCGAAGAGCGGCGCGCCCAGACCGACCGGAACGCCGCTCGCGGTGACCCGGAGCCGCGCACCGACGGAGTCCCCGCTCTTGCGCAGCCTGTCCATGTAGTCCTCGAGCGCGGGCACGGCGGCGGCATCCGGTGCGAAGAACGGGTTGCTCTCGACGTCGTCCCAGCGGGCGAAGGGAATCGCGATCTCGCCGATCTGCTGCATGTGGCCGCGCACCAGGGTGCCGTGGGCCAGCCGCAGCCACTTCTTGGCCACCGCCCCGGCGGCGACCATCGGCGCGGTCAGGCGCGCCGATGAACGGCCGCCACCGCGCGGGTCGCGCAGACCGTACTTGCGCCAGTAGGTGTAGTCGGCATGCCCGGGCCGGAAGGTGTCGACGAGGTCCGCGTAGTCGCTGCTGCGCGCGTCCACGTTTCGGATCAGCAGCGCGACCGGCGTGCCGGTCGTGACCCCCTCGAACACGCCGGACAGGATCTCGACCTCGTCGGCCTCGCGCCGCTGCGTCACGTGGCGCGAGGTGCCCGGACGCCGGCGGTCGAGGTCGGGCTGCAGGTCGGCCGCCGCCAGCGGCAGCCCCGGCGGACAGCCGT
>Ga0316195_10000936_pt1 | contig 12573 bp, 11 predicted proteins | sample Phised1_MG_FD_204937 | JGI IMG/M metagenome (GOLD analysis project Ga0316195, IMG submission 204937) | Coastal sediment microbial communities from Maine, United States - Phippsburg sediment 1 | ecosystem: Environmental > Aquatic > Marine > Coastal > Sediment | place: USA: Maine | collected... | reverse complement strand
CGGTGATTGCCTAAATAGCCCCTGGATCCAGAGATTTGAGCAGCGTCGTCCAGATCAACCACCGGTCGTTATCGTGCAAAGCGTACGCAACCGGAGTCACGAACACATCAATACCCAGACCTTCATCAAAGACCTGGAGACGGCCATGGTCAATTCAGGCCTGGTGGACGTTGTCGCCTCAAAGGACGAAAGAGAAGAACTACGGGATGAGCGCAAGGACCAGTTCGCAGGATATACCAACGATGCAACAACGAAGTCCTTTGGTGAGGAAATCGGGGCTGATTTTGCCCTCCAGGGATCGATCAACACCATCAAGGATCAAATCCAAGGTGAGTATGTCATTTACTACCAGATTAACCTGGAGTTAATTGACATCGAAACGAATCGCAAAGCCTGGATCGGAGAACAAAAAATTAAGAAAAATGTTAAACGCTCTAAGCTGAAATGGTAATCGGCCATATTTTCTCACAAGCAGATAAGAGCGTTGCTAAATCGTGAACCTTTCTCCCAAGCCCCGCTTTACCTGAGACGGGCCGGCGACATCAAAGTATGGCCCGCGCTTCGATCTTGTGCCGTAGAAACCATTCGTAAGTGGACATGGATGTTTACTATGATGTGTCGCCCCCGTCTCAAAATACAATCGATCCTGATCGGTTTGATTCTGGCTTTTTTACTGCTGGGATGCAGCGCCCCCCCACGCTTGCAACGAGATCTAGACCAGATGGTAGCTGCCAATCATTATCAGCAAGCATCCCTTTTGATCGAACAGAACAAAGACCATTATGCAGCGAAAAACGCAGTCCTTTATTATGCTGACCTGGGCGTTATGTTGCACTATGGTGGCTTGTATAGAGAAAGCATTGCGAGCCTGCTTCAAGCCGAACAAAGGCTGGAAGATCTTTACACCAGATCTCTTTCCAAGCAGGCGGCCACCTTTATCATCAATGATACGTTGACGCCCTACCGAGGGGAAGACTTCGAGGGGGTCATGCTGAATTTATTTTTGGCATTGAATTATCTGCAACTCGGCCAAATCGAAGATGCCTTGGTGGAAGCTCGCAAAGTCGATGCCAAATTAAACCTAATCAACAGCGGTTATCCGCCTGACAAGCAAAACGTTTATAAAGAAGATGCTTTTGTGCGGCTTTTGATGGGCATCATTTATGAAATCGGCGGTACTCGGCCAGACCTGAACGATGCTTTGGTTTCTTATAAAATCGCCACCCGGTATTACGAGGAAAACTACCGTCAAAACTTCGGGACGCCTGTGCCAAAAATCCTCAGAGCCAACCTTTTGGCTCTGGCGCATAAGATGGGCGTAGAAGCAGATAACGTCTACAAGGGCAACGCCACAGCCGCTAATTCAGAAGCGGTCGACGATCGACACAGGCAAGGCGAGATATATTTTCTTCATTACAACGGCAGGTCGCCCGAGAAAATTGAGGGCGCTATTTGGGCGCCCATGCCGGATGGTTATATCATGAAAGTCGCCTTTCCCCAATATCGTCGGCGGCCTTATTCAATCACAAGCTCGATTGTCAAGGTTACTGCTGCCGATTCAAATCAAACCAGGTTTGTTGAAACAGAACTGGGGGAAAATGTCGCCGCAATCGCCATGCAAAGTCTGCAGGACCGGAAACTACGCATTACCGCCAAAGCGATTGCCCGTGCCACTGCCAAGTACCTGGCCGTAAAAGCGGCTGAGGATGCTGCTCGGAAAGAGCATGGGAAAGACCAGGCCAATCTTGTTCGAATGCTTGGGAACCTGGGTGCGCTGGTTTTGGAAAGAGCCGATTTGCGTAGTTGGGAAACGCTTCCGGCTGAAATCAGAATTGGAAAGTGTGTGGTGCCGCCCGGATTATATCGAGTAGAGATCGACCTGCAATCATCTGCAGGCGGCCTGGTAAAGCAAATGGCCCTGGATGATGTTGAGGTTGCGCCTGGCGAAAAAAGATTGGTTCTTTTCAGGACCGTCGAGTGACACGTGGTTTTATCATCGATGATATTATTCAAACAGAACCGCTGGATCGAGCCGCCCGGACTTGGATCAGTTCGGCCACGATACTGACGGCAATTTCTTCGGGCGTTTGGGCTCCGATGGCCAAACCAATCGGTGAGTGGATTCGATCAAGCGTTTCCTGTTCAACGCCTTCATCCCTTAGGGCCTGGTAGATCATATTGCGCTTGCGCCGACTGCCGATCATACCGATATAGGCGTGTTTTGCATTCAAGGCCTGCCGCAGGATCCCGAGATCGTGAATATGCCCTCGGGTAATGATGACCATGTAGGAGGACGGCGTCGGGATATTTTCATCGAACACAGCCGGCCAGGGGCACACGACAATTTTATCGGCTTCCGGAAACCGTTCCCGGTTGGCGAATTCTTGGCGATCGTCGAACACGATGACTTGGAAGCCAACCTTGCGGGCCAAGGGGGCCACAAAGGTCGAAATGTGTCCGGCCCCAAATAGGAAGAGCATATCATAGGGTTTGATTGTTTCGATAAAAAGGGGCGGACGGTCACCCTCAGCGGCCAACAGCCGGGGTGACGTACCGCTGTGACGTTCCACCAGGTGCAAGCCCTCTTCTTGAGAGAGCTGTCCGATGGATCCGGTTGTGGTACCGTCGGCTTCGATCAGCAGGCGGCCGGTTGCATCATCATGAAGCAAACCGTTTTGGATTACGGTCAACAGCGTTCCGCTGCCACCTTTATCCAGCAAGTGGCCGATCCGCTTAAAAACTTCAAACGCTGCCGGATTTTCAGGAAAAACAGGTTCTATATACACATCGACGATTCCGCCACACAGCATTTCCGTTTGAGCAACTTCACTGCCCGCCAGGCGAAAGTTGAGCGTCTGGGAGAAACCGTGTTCCATGGTCTCGGCGGCCTTTTTTGAAACACGGTGTTCCAGCGATCCTCCACCGATCGAGCCGATGAGTGAACCGTCGTCCAAAAAAAGACATTCGGTCCCCAGGGATCGGGGCGAGGATCCCTCCTGATGGATAATGCGTGCCAGGACTACCCGGCGACCATCGCACAACAAGTCATGAATAGCGGCCAAAAAATTTTGCATGGGTTTCTTTCTGTTTATTTACAAGTCATAATACTCAACCACCGGCTGGGGATGCAAGACTTTCCCGATAACGACGCGATGCAGGTTATTTGTCGGAGGCGTAATCTGCAGCAACTGCGCTATCCGGCGGGCCCTGGTCAACCGATCCTGCTGGTCGGCCATATTTAAAAAGGCGATTCGTTTGGCTTTGGGAGGACAGCCTTTCATGATACCCTTGGCAGACGCCAATACGGTCGCAACCGACGCTTCCGACACCGCTTGCCCGAGGTGCAGCCCGGTGAGTTCGGCGTAGAGGTGGGATCTGAAAACCCATTCATCGGTCAGTGGTTTCCCAACACTTTTCAATCCGGCAACACCGATTACCCAACCTGAGCTTGCGGGAATAACCGGCTCATAGGGTGCCGGGGCTTTCAATGGTAGACCAGCCGCGCCATCGGCCTCGACCAGAAGCCAGCGGAAAGCACCGCCAGCAAAAAGGCGGTCCACCGCTTCCGGCGGGAATCCGGTCAGTTTGTGCCGTGTTGAAGAAATCGCTGCAGCGGCAGCGGTTATATGCCGGTGACGCGATAAAATCTTTTGCGATTGTTCAACGACCTGATCAGGATCCGCAGAGACGATTACATGGGGCGATTGGTTTTTGGTTGGCTTTAATATCTTGGTCGTCGTCGTGGTCAACACGGTATTACCGGCCTGGGCCAACTGCCTGGCAAGTTTGAACATCAGGCTGGTTTTGCCGCCGGATCCGACAATACTGACAACACCGCCTTTGTTTAGCAGGAGTGCTTCGATTAGGGTGGTCATCATAAAATCATTTCATGATTTTATTTGTCGCGACGGGGTCGCTCGTTTGATAAACTCTTAAAATCGCTTCTAAAACGGAACCGGAGATGGCCCTGGCCTTATCGGAGATGGTATCACAGAAAGATGGGTCGCCACGGGGGTCGATATCCCCGAGTTTCATACCTCGCGATACATGCACACCCGAGCGGATTAGCCCTCTGACAACGCCATCAATTGAGGCTCGAACCTCGATACCCGCGACATCACCCAAACGGCCTTCCCGTTTGATCATGGCACCGATATCCTGACAGGCGTTGAAAACCCCTGCAACGGGAGCTCTTAAGACCCGCTCTTCGGTATACCCGCCGATGCTACCCGGTATGCCGGTATTGGGCTGGGCCGATCCTTTGGTGATAATCCGACCCAGATGATGCCCACGGTTGGTCTCGATCACCATGTGTGTATCTTGGCCGGCTGTAAATCCCGGTCCCAGGCCGATAACCAGGGCGGCTTCCATCAAGGCGGTTCCCAGGTTGCGCTTGGCCAGTATGGCATCGATAACGACATCGGGTTGACTTTCTTTAACCTGCTGCCATTCGGGGTCAGCGGTTACGGGTATGAAGCCGTTGGCCCAGGCGGCTTCGATCTGTTGCCTGGTGGCGGCCAGCACGCCCGTGACGCCTTCGATTGTTTGTTGATCAGTATGCAGCGCCTCGCAAAAGGAAACCCGACGACGAACCGCCAGAGGCAATGGTACCTCCATCATAAAGATTCGCCGCAGGTTGGCCTGATACAGTCGCCAGGCAACGGCGCTGGCCATTTCGCCGGCGCCTTTTATGCCGATAACGACCTGGTTGAGGGGTTTGGTCTGCAATGATTCTCTTTCGCTACTTACCAAAGGGACAGACGGGAAAACGACAGGTATCACAGTTTAGGCACAGTCCACCGTGTCCCAAGGCAGCAAGATCGTTTTTGGTGATTTCGTCACCTGCCAGAATGCGCGGCAGGATCAGGTTGAAAATTGTCGTAACGTGATAATAGACACAGGCCGGCAGCCCCAGGATGGGCGTATCTCCCAGTCGGGCATACAAGAACATGGCACCGGGCAGAACAGGCGAACCGTAGGCCACAAGGCGGGCGCCGGTTTGCAGGATTCCCTTTTTTGTGACATCGTCAGGGTCGACCGACAGTCCGCCGGTTGTAAGGAGAAGATCACATCCGCGCGCGGCCAGGGCCTGCAGGGCTTCAGCAATGGCGCCAGGGTCGTCGGGTGCCAGAATTTTTTTGATGACCTTGGCCCCGTAATGGTCAAGAATGCCTTTGACCTGCGAATCGAAGCCGTCCTGAACCAGTCCTTCGAAAAGCTCAGTGCCTGTCACAACCACACCAACGTTCATGGGGCGAAAAGGTAACAGCCGGATGATCGGGTCTCCTTGGACGGCAAGCTTTTGCAGTCGGTCGATTTTGCTCCGCGCAATGGTCAAGGGGATGATCCGTGTCGCAGCAACAATTTGGCCCTTTGGACATGGGAAATTGGTCTTAAGCGTCGATACGATGATATCGTTCATTTTGTTGATGCGCAGCAGGCGGCGGGTATCGATTTTGAGCAGGCCGCTCTTTTGGCTGATAATATTGATTTTGCCCTCGACCGGGTCTGATTTCGACAAAGCATCCCCGCAAATGGCCTGGGCAATGCGTCGGGCTGCATCATTTTCGTGCAACCGTTTTGAGGAAAGTTCCAGAACATACAGGTGATGTTTACCGATTTTATAGAGTTCCGGAAGGTCTTCTGCACGTATGACATGCCCCTTTTTGAAGCCCACGCCCTTAAATTTGCCCGGTATTATACGCGTTAGATCGTGGGCCAGAACCATTCCCACGGCCTTTTCAACTCTAACTTTCTTCATGGAAGTCTTTGTTCCCAATCCTGTTTATGTTAAGGATGGTGCATGGCATCAAATGGGCAACCATCCGCAATGGTCATTTTTGATGACTGGCTCAACTCGTTCGCACCGGCGCGAGGATCTGACCGATGAGCAGCTTGAAACAGCCGACCGCCGGAATCGTGCTGGCTGCCGGCATGTCCCAACGCTTTGCGAGTACCAAACAGCTCGTTCGGTTCAAAGGCAAATACCTGTTGGAGTGGGTTTTGGAACACGCGTTGAATTCCCAGCTGGACCGCTTGATCCTTGTGCTCGGCCACGATGCCGATCACATCCTCAAGTCCCTGAACCTGCCAGGCTCGGAAGCACGACTCCAGGTCGTCTTTAACCCTCATTTTCAAGAAGGTCTGAGTCGATCACTCCGGGCCGGTTTGGCGGCCGTCAAAGCCACCCATCCATCGGTCATGTTTTTGCTGGGCGATCAACCCATGGTCCCTACCGACATCTTGAATCTTCTGCTCGAGCGTTTCTGGCAATCGTCCAAAGATATATGCGTGCCGGTGTATCAGGGCCGGCGTGGCAATCCCGTCCTTTTCAACCGCAACTGGTATGATCGGCTCTTGTCACTGGCAGGGGATATTGGTGCGCGCGAACTTATCAAGGAACACCCTGGCCAGGTGTTGGCCGTTGAAATCGAGAATCCGCTTTGTTTTGTCGACATCGACACGCCGGCTGATTTGAAACGGTTTATTTAATCAGGCTCGGCAAAAAGGTCACCAGCGCGGGAAACGCCATCAGTAAAAGGATACAGATGATATAGGCCGGCAGAAAGTAGGTGACGCCTTTGAAAACCTCCTCCAGGCGCACGTTTTTGGCCATCCCCCCAACCACGTAAGTGGTTGCGCCGACGGGAGGCGTGACAGCGCCCAAAGTTGTTACCACGGTAATCGTAACCCCAAACCAAACCGGATCATAGCCTAATTCCTGCGAGACCGGGAAAAAAATCGGAATCGTGATCAGCAGTAGGGCCAGTGCGTCCATCACCGCACCGCCGATGATGTAGATAGCGAAGATGATCATCATGATGAACATCCCCGAAACCGGCAGATCGACAACCCAGGAAGCGATGTCGAACGGGATTCGGGTGACTGCCAAGAAGCGGCCAAAGATCATGGCGCCTGCCACGATCATGATGACCATGCAGGATATCCTCAAGGTATCGGTCACCGAGGCAATGAAGCCCTTCCACGAAAGTCGGCCTTGGAAGACACTGATAACAACGGCAAAAAATGAACCGGCCGCTCCGGCTTCAGCTGGTGTGAAAAGGCCGAAATAAAGGCCGAGCATCACCAGTGAAAATAAAATGACCATTTCCAGCGCTCCTGACAGCGCTTTAAACTTTTCCAGCCAGCTTGTCTGCGGCCCGGCCGGTCCCCATTCAGGATATATCCGACAGACCACATAGATGGTCAAGGTAAGGAGCAAGGCCAAAATCAGGCCGGCACCGATGCCACCATAGAACAACCGGGCAATCGATTGCTCGGTCGAAAGTCCGATAATGATCAGTACCACGCTGGGTGGAATAACCACTCCCAGGGTTGATCCGCAGGCGATCGCACCGGTGCTGAGCTTGGGCTCATAGTTGAATTTGTTCATCTGGGGCAGGGCAACCGTTGTCATCGTAGCGGCGGTGGCGGCATTGGAGCCGCAGATGGCTGAAAAGGCCGCACAGGCCACGACCGTGGCCATGGCAATACCCCCCCGGATATGGCCGACCCATTTGTAGGCCGCATTGTATAGCTTTTCGTTGACTCCCGAGTAAAAGGCCACTTGTCCCATAAAGATAAACAGCGGGATGACGGTAAGGCCGTATTTGGAAAAGGTGTCCCACAAGACAGCACTGATCATATTGAGTCCTGCCTTGAAAGAAACCACATAGCAAAAACCACAAAAGCCGACCAGCGCCATTGCAAACCCAACGGGCATGCCCAGGCAGAACAGGATCAGCAGGAGGGCCACAATGCCCAGGATTCCAACCGCGGCTAGACTCAAGATTGACTCTCCCGGGGGGGACCGAATAACTTGAAGAGGTCGATTAGCAGGACCAGGGCCAGAACAAGACACCCCAAGGCCACAGCGTAAGCAAAAGGATAATAGATGATGCGGAGTGTTTCGGTGACTTCGCCGGTTTGACGAAGCGTGGATGCTTTGACCGTGATCTGCCAGGCGGCAAGAACAAAAAATATAAAGCCGACCGCAAAATTAATGGTTTGTACCAGTTTCTGAACCGGTTTGGGAAACATGTTCACCAGGACATCGACCGCGATGTGGCCTTTTTTGAGTTGGGTGTAACCAAGCGCAAAGGCGGCGACCACAGCACCGGAATACCCCATTAATTCAAACGTCCCCGGGATCGGTACCCATATGGTACGGAAAAAGATGTTCCCACAGGTCAGCACGATCATACCCACTAAAAAGATCCCACCGATCAAGACCAGGGCCTGGTTCAGAATCTGGCTGATTTTATCCAAAGTCTGCATGCGAATCAATTCAAATTGGTGATCGAAAGATTGGCCCACTTTTGGCGGGCCAATCTTTCGAATTAGAGCGACTTCGTCGCGTCATATAAAATCGTAAAACGATTTTATTATTTTGAGTACTTGGCGACAGAGGCTTTGATATCGCTGACGATGGCATCTGCCGGCAGGCCTTTTTCCTTGGCGTCTGCAATCCATTTATCCGTCAGAAATTGCAGCTTGGCATCCCAAGCAGCTTTCTCATCTTTAGAAAGGCTAATAAATTCAACATTGTGCGTTTTTTTGGACCACGCGATCGCGTCCGTGACATGACCATCCATGTAGTCCCCGGTCCATTCAGCCTGCTCTAAAATTAAATCATCCATGACCTTTTGAACGTCTTTGGGCAAAGCATTCCACTTGTCCATATTCATGACAACGGCGAAGGGGTAGATCACAGTGTCGGTCATGGTTACGTATGGACACATCTCGGCGAATTTGAAATCTTTCATGACCTCAAGGGATGAGTACAGCCCTTTGACAACCCCTTTTTGTAACGCTTCCACGGTAGCCGGCATGGGCATGCCAACGGGATTGGCGCCCCAGGCACCCAGGATCTGGGCGGCACCGCCCGAAGCTCTCAAATCGAGGCCCTTGATGTCGTCCATGGAACGGACAGCGACCTTGGACATGATGTTGGTCGGGGCGGTCGTGAACATGGTTAAAACCTTGACCTTGGAAAATTCCTCGGGCTGGTATTTTTTGTAAAGGTCGAGAAGAACCAGGCTGCCGACTTTGGCATTGGGGATCCCTACCGGCAGGCTGGTGGCGTTGGTAACCACAAAGCGCCCCGGTTGATAGGCCATGCACAGGTTTCCGATATCGGCCTGGCCGGCGATGACACCATCCATCATCGCTTTGGCGCCCAGCAAGGTCCCTCCCGGATAAGTGTTGATGGCGACCATCCCCTTGGTCCGCTTCTCAACCTCGGTTTTCCAGCGCTCCATCTGAACACATGGAAACGTGGGAGCAGGTGGAAAATTGGCATAACTGAGTTTGATCGGTTCGGCCGCCGACGCTGCCGGTATAAACGCTGCCAGCATGAGCACGGTCAAGAGTCCGACGAGAATCAATACGGATTTCTGTTTCATCTTAAAGGTCCTCCTTCTTGGGTTGAATTTAAAATCCTTTTACACGACTTTATTTGGAAAACTTCATTTTCGGCCATATAGTCGACCGCTATTTGATACAGGTTAATAAGTGTTTTTTCAACCCCTATAGCGGTTGACCTAAAAATGTTTGGCCTATTCTGAGTGGCTATTGCCTATGTTTCTCTTTTAAGGCGGCTAAAACTTTTTCCGGAGTGATGGGGAGGTCTTTAATCCTGATTCCGACGGCATCGTAAATCGCATTGGCAATGGCCGGTGCACTGGGCACGCAACCCGGTTCACCGATACCTTTGGCGCCGAAAGGGCCATAAGGATCGTGCGTCTCGAGGACCGGTGCTTCGATCGGTACGGTGTCTTTGGCGGTCAGGATTTTATAATCTCTAAAATTGGGGTTCATGATTTCACCCTTGTCCAGGATTACCTGCTCGGTCAAGGCATAGCCAATGCCCATCATCACGCCGCCGTATACCTGTCCCTTCAGCAACAAGGGATTGATGGCCCGGCCCACATCATGCGCCGCCACGTACTTGAGAATCTGGACCTTACCGGTTTCCTCGTCCACCTTGACGCGAACCCCGTGAGCACCAAAAGTATAAGTCATCGACAGGTTGCCTTTAAACTCCCGGTCAAGGTTTTCGTTGGCAGGGTCATAAAAAAATTCGGACGTCAACATGGTCCCGCCAACACCGAAATGGGCTTTGCGCAGCAGCTTGTCGATCGCAATGCTCTGTTCGGGATTTTCCCGGCAGACAACCTTTTGATCCTGTAGGTCCAAAATTTCCGGAGGCGCTTCCAGGTGGTTGCTTGCCAACTCGAGAATCTGTTGCTTCAGCTTGCGGGCTGCCCCCAACGCGGAATTACCGGCCACAAAGGTTGTCCGGCTGGCATGGGCACCCACGTCCCAGGGACAAACATCTGTGTCCGAATGAATGACCCGTACATCTTCAATCGGTAAGGCCAGTTCCTCGGCCACCATTTGGGCGATGACCGTGTCGGCCCCCTGACCCATGTCCGATGCGCCGGTAAAAACGTTGGCTCCGCCGTAGTCATCCAGTTTGATGATCGTACCGCATCCGTCCGATTTGTAAACCCGGGCCCCGCCGCCGACGTGTATCAGGGACGCGATACCGACGCCTTCGCCGGGGGGGTTGGACCGGTCCCATTCAAGGCGCTGGGTGACTTCGTCGATACATTCCGTCAGGCCGCAGGTGGTAATGCGGAAGCCCTGCGTAGAGGTCTGGTCGGGTTTGTTGCTATTGATGCGCCGAAAGGTGACGGGGTCGTGACCAGCGGCTTCAGCCAGCATATCCATGGCACTTTCGATGGCAAAGGTCGCCTGGGGATTGCCGTAGCCCCGCATGGCTTGGGAATAGGTGTTGTTGGTGTAGACGCACTTGGCGTTGTAACGTACGTTGGGTACCCGGTACAGCGTCGAAATCGGCATCATCATGACCGAGGGCGTCGTGGCCCCCCAGGAGGTATAGGCCCCGTTGTCCAGGATCATAGCAACATCACGGAAAACGAGCTTGCCCTCCTGGTCGCACCCCTGCGAAATGTCGATCAGGGCCGGTTGGCGGGTGCTGGTTGCAGTGAACTCTTCTTCCCGATCGAATACTATTTTGACCGGTTTGCGTGTTTTAAAGGCCAGTAAAATGGCGATATGTTCATAGGCATAGGTGTCCAGTTTGCTTCCGAAGCCGCCACCGATAAACGGCTTGATGACCCGTACGCGCCGGTTCTTGAGGCCCATGGCGTGGAGTGCTGTGAGAAAATCCTTTTGGGCCAATGAAGGAATCTGCGTGTTGGTGTAGATGGTCAGGTTGTTGGCGTGGTCAAACTCGGCGATTGCGCCGCTGGTTCCCAGGCAGCAGTGGGTCACCCAGGTCGTGCTGAAACGTTCTTTGATGATATGGGCGGCGTTCTTTTGAGCCGCATCCACGTCGCCAAAATGCATCTTCCAGGGCATTTTTAGGACATTGGTGCGGTGTTTGACATGAATCAGCGGTGCATCCTCGCGCATTGCTTCCAGGGGATCATAAACGCATGGCAGGGCTTCATAGCTGACTTCGATCAGGCTGAGCGCCTCACGGGCCACATCCGGATCCGTGGCCGCCACAGCTGCAACTTCGTCCCGGTAGGACCTGACTTTTCCGGCTTTCAACGGCCGGTTGTCCTGGTAGACGCCGAGCTTGATTTCCGGAATATCGGCACCGGTCAGAATGGCCCGAACGCCTTGCAGTTTTTGGGCTTGGGTGGTGTCGATATTAACGATACGGGCATGCGGATATTTGCTGTACAGGATTTTGCCGTACAACATGCCCGGCAGATTGATGTCCTGAATATACTGCGCCCGACCTGTGGCTTTTTCCACGGCATCGCGTTTGGGGATCGGTTTTCCGACGACGGTGTATTCCTGCATAACCACTCTCGCTCCTCAATCCGGTGACTGATCGGTCTGCCAGGCCACGACTTTGATGTTTTCGTCCTGACGGGGGCTCACGGCTTTGACCGAATCGATGATCTGGACATACCCCGTACAGCGACAGATGTTTCCGGCCAGGGCGTGTTTGATTTCATCCTCACTGGGATTCGGGTTTTCCGCCAACAGGGCTTTGGCCGCCAATATCATGCCCGGTGAGCAGTATCCGCATTGAATGCCGCCGTTTTCAATAAAGGATTGTTGTAAAGGGTGCAAGGTCCCATCCGGAGCGGCAAGTCCTTCGATCGTCAGGATTTCCTTGCCATCGGCTTCGGCTGCCAGGTAGAGACAGGCATTGATGGCGCTGCCGTCGATAATAACCGTACAGGCTCCGCATTCGCCGCTGCCGCACCCTTCCTTGGTCCCTTGCAGACCGAGTTCTTCCCGCAGGAGATATAGCAGGGTCCAGTGATCCTGCACCGTTATGGTGAGATCGTTGTCGTTGAGTCGAAACGTGATTTCTCTACTCATGTGTCTGCTCCTGCTGTGGGATCCGTTCTAAAGACTTGAGGCCGATGCGTTTGACCAGCACTTTGACCATATCCCTTCTAAACCAGGCCACGCCGCGGATGCTGTCCCGGACGCGCGACTCTTCGGCTGCAATGCGGCCGGCTTCGGTCAAGGCCTCGCTATCCACTGGGCGACCCTTTAAATAGCGTTCGGCTTCATGTG
>Ga0316195_10000935_pt1 | contig 12579 bp, 13 predicted proteins | sample Phised1_MG_FD_204937 | JGI IMG/M metagenome (GOLD analysis project Ga0316195, IMG submission 204937) | Coastal sediment microbial communities from Maine, United States - Phippsburg sediment 1 | ecosystem: Environmental > Aquatic > Marine > Coastal > Sediment | place: USA: Maine | collected... | reverse complement strand
ATTCGCGGTCCTCGACCGTCTCGTAGCGCCCGGCCACCAGCGAGGACTTGATCAGCGCCTGCCGCTGCGCCGGCGTGATGGGCCCGATCTGGCTGCCCGGCGGCAGCACGAACACGCGCTCGGTCACGCTCGGCCGGCCCTTGGCGTCCAGGAAGCTGACCAGCGCCTCGCCGACGCCGAGGTTCATGATCGCGTCGGCCATGTCGGCGATCGCCGGGTTCGCGCGCATCGTGTCGGCCGCGGCCTTGACCGCCTTCTGGTCGCGCGGCGTGAAGGCGCGCAGCGCGTGCTGAACCCGGTTGCCCAGCTGGCCGAGCACGCTGTCGGGCACGTCCAGCGGGTTCTGCGTCACGAAGTACACGCCCACGCCCTTGCTGCGCACCAGCCGTACGACCAGCTCGATGCGCTCGATCAGCGCGGCCGGGGCGTCCTTGAACAGCAGGTGCGCCTCGTCGAAGAAGAACACCAGCTTGGGCTTGTCCAGGTCGCCGACCTCGGGCAGCAGCTCGAACAGCTCGCTCAGCATCCACAGCAGGAAGGTCGCGTAAAGGCGCGGCGCGTTCATCAGCTGGTCGGCGGCCAGGATGTTGACGACGCCGCGGCCGTCCACCGTCTGCATGAAGTCGCTGATGTCGAGCATCGGCTCGCCGAAGAAGCGGTCGCCGCCCTGCTGCTCGATCTGCAGCAGCCCGCGCTGGATGGCGCCGATGCTGGCGGTGGAGATGTTGCCGTACTCGGTGGTGAAGTTCTTTGCGTTGTCGCCCACGTGCTGCAGCATCGCGCGCAGGTCCTTCATGTCCAGCAGCAGCATGCCGTTGTCGTCGGCGATCTTGAACACCAGGTTCAGCACGCCGGCCTGGGTGTCGTTGAGTGCCAGCATGCGACCCAGCAGCAGTGGCCCCATGTCCGACACCGTGGCGCGCACCGGGTGGCCATCCTTGCCGAAGATGTCCCACAGCGTGGCCGGGCAGACGCTGGACTCGGGTGCGGTCAGGCCGCGGTCGGCCAGGATCTGCGCCACCTTGGGCGGGATGGTGCCGGGCTGGCTGATGCCGGTCAGGTCCCCCTTGACGTCGGCCATGAAGACCGGCACGCCGATCCGGCTGAAGCCCTCGGCCAGGGTCTGCAGCGTGATTGTCTTGCCGGTGCCGGTGGCGCCGGTGATCAGCCCGTGGCGGTTGGCCAGCGCCGGCAGCAGCAGGCATTCGATGTCGCCGCGGCGGGCGACCAGCAGGGGATCGGACATGGGCACTCCGTGGACGGTGGGCGCCCTCCGGAGTCTATGGGATGCAGGCCCTGGCGGCCCGGGCGGCGTCAGCCGGGGCCGGTCTGCCAGACGGCGCTGATGACGCGCAGGCGCTGGGACAGGTGGTGCGCGATGTTGTGGTACAGCCGGATCGCAATGGCCGGGTCGTCGCGCTCCAGCGCGTAGAGCGCCCCGGGCCGCAGCCAGTGCACCACCGCGGCCGTGTCGGCCACCGCGGTGGCGCTGCGCCCGCCGCCGTCCAGCATGGCCGTCTCGCCGAGCATCGCGCCCGGCGAAATCGTGAGGTAGCGCTGCGTTCGCCCGTTCTTCTCCGGGCTCAGGATGCTGATCGAGCCACGCGTCAGCACGAACATGCCGTCCGCGGGGTCGCCGGCGACGAACAAGGGTTCACCCGCGCCCAGCGACCGGACCTGCATGCGCGCCGACACGGCGCCGCATTGCTCCGGACTCAGCCCCTGCAGCAACGACGACTCCGCCAGCGGCACCTCGGCCACGGCGTCGGCCAACAGGTCCCCGAGCAATTGCCGTTCGGCCGCTTCGATCGCGCGGTCGGCATCCGGCCACAGGGTCAGGCTGGCGGCGTCGGCCCGCAGGGCACGCGCGGGCGCCGAACCGTCGGCCAGACCCGCGAGCGACAACGTCACGCCGCGAGCCTGCAGTCGCTGGCCCAGGCGCAGCAGCGCCTGGGCGCCGGGCGCGTCGATCGACGCGACGCGCCGCAGGTCCAGCACCAGGCAGCGGCAGCCCGCGTGCGGCGGTTCCAGCGCGTCAAGCGCCCGTGCACTGCCGCCGTCGAGCGCGGCCTCGTCGACGTCCAGGACCGTGATCGCCGCGCGCAGCGGCTTCAGTCGAGCCTCCAGGGCGGGCGGGTAGCTGCGCCGGGAAGGGCGATCGCTGCCGCGGTGGCGCGCGTACTTCATGCGTCAGCCGCGGCCGGCGGACCGCAGGGGGAGGACAGGCAGATTCGATGGCGGACGCTTCGCACAGCGGGAGTCTAGCCAAGCTTTGACGGGATTCGGTCACGCCGGCTCGGCAGGGCCAAACGGCGGCCCGAGGTCGCCGGGCCCGGCGACACGGCCGCCGGTGCCGGCCAGGCGCCCTGGTCGGCCCGAAGGCTAAACTCCCGCGCTGGAGCAACAGGAGAGATCGCGAGCATGGCCGGGCATTCCAAGTGGGCCAACATCCAGCACCGAAAGAGCCGCCAGGACGAGAAACGCGGCAAGGTCTGGACGCGCGTGATCCGCGAGATCATCGTCGCTGCACGCCAGGGCGGGCCCGACCCGGCGGCCAACCCGCGCCTGCGGCTGGCGGTGGACAAGGCGAAGGCGGCCAACATGCCGGCCGACACCATCAAGCGCAACATCGACAAGGCCACCGGCAACCTGGAGGGCGTCAGCTACGAGGAGATCCGCTACGAAGGCTACGGCATCGGCGGCGCAGCGATCATCGTCGACACCATGACCGACAACCGCGTGCGCACCGTGGCCGAGGTGCGGCACGCGTTCAGCAAGTACGGCGGGAACCTGGGCACCGACGGCTCGGTGGCTTTCCAGTTCAAGCACTGCGGGCAGTTCGTGTTCGCACCCGGCACGAGCGAGGAAAGGGTGATGGAGGTGGCGCTGGAAGCCGGCGCCGAAGACGTGATCGGTGACGACGAGGGCGCGGTCGAGGTGCTGTGCGCGGCGGGCGACTTCGAGGCCGTGCAGGCCGCGCTGACGGCGGCCGGCCTCGTGCCAGAGCTGGCCGAGGTCACGATGCGCGCCGAGAACACCGTCGGCCTGGCCGGCGAGGACGCCGAGCGCATGCAGAAACTGCTCGACGTGCTGGAGGACCTGGACGACGTGCAGGCCGTCTACCACAACGCCGAACTGGACCAGGCATGAGGCCGCCGCCGAAGCCTCCCCGGGGGCCGGCGCCGCAGGTGCCTTGGGGGTTGCCATGAAAGTGCTCGTCATCGGCGGCGGCGGGCGCGAGCACGCCATCGCGTGGAAGCTGTCGCAGTGCGAGCGCGTGCAGTCGGTCTTCGTGGCCCCGGGCAATGGCGGCACCGCGGCCGACCCGCGGCTGCGCAACGTGCCGCTGACCGACCTGCCGGCACTGGCCGACTTCGCCGAGGCCGAAAAGGTGGCGCTCACCGTCGTCGGCCCCGAGGCGCCGCTGGCCGCCGGCGTGGTGGACCTGTTCCGTGCCCGCGGCCTGCGCATCTTCGGCCCCACGCGGGCGGCCGCGCAGCTTGAGAGCTCCAAGGCCTTTGCCAAGGACTTCATGCAGCGCCACGGCATCCCGACCGCGCTGTACGCCAGCTTCACGGAGGCCGCCGCGGCGCACGCGCACGTGGACACACACGGCGCGCCCATCGTCGTCAAGGCCGACGGCCTGGCCGCCGGCAAGGGGGTCGTGGTGGCAATGACCGCCGAGCAGGCGCATGCCGCCATCGACGACATGCTGGGCGCCAATGCGCTGGGCGTGAAGCACGTGGCCGGGCAGGCCCGGGTCGTGATCGAGGAGTTCATGGCCGGCGAGGAGGCCAGCTTCATCGTCGTCAGCGACGGCAGGCACGTCGTGTCGCTGGCCACCAGCCAGGATCACAAGCGTGTGGGCGATGGCGACACCGGGCCCAACACGGGCGGCATGGGGGCCTATTCGCCGGCGCCGGTGGTCACGCCCGACGTGCACGCGCGCGTGATGCGGGAGATCATCCAGCCGGCGATCGCCGGCATGGCCAAGGACGGCATGCCGTTCACCGGTTTCCTCTATGCCGGGCTGATGATCGACCCCGAGGGCCGCCCGCGCACGGTGGAGTTCAACTGCCGTCTGGGCGATCCGGAGACGCAGCCGATCCTGATGCGCATGAAGAGCGACCTCTTCGAGTTGCTGATGCGCGCCACCGATGGCACGTTGGACCAGGTCGAGCTGCATTGGGACCGCCGCTTCGCGCTCGGCGTCGTGCTGGCCGCGCACGGCTACCCCGGCGCCGTGCGCACCGGCGACCCGATCACCGGCCTGCCGCCCGACGGCGAAGACCTGGCGGTCTTCCACGCCGGCACCGCGCTGCGTGACGGGCAGCTCTTGAGCAGTGGTGGTCGCGTGCTGTGCGTCACCGCACTGGGCGATTCGGCGCGCGTGGCACAGCAGCGCGCCTACGACGCGCTGGCGTCGATCCGGCTCGACGGCGCGGTCTGGCGCCGCGACATCGGGCACCGCGCCATCAAGGCGCGCGGATGAGCGACGGCGCGCCGGCTCCGCCGGCCGACCTGTCGCCCCCGCTGACCTTCGACGGCAGTCGCCTGGCGCGGGCCGTGCTGCGCGGGCTGGGCTGGCAGCTCCAGTTCGACGGCCTGCCCGCTGCCCAGGGTGTGCTGGTGGTCTACCCGCACACCTCGAACTGGGACTTCCCGCTTGGGATCCTGGCCAAGTGGGCGATCGGCATGCCGGTGGTCTTCTGGGGCAAGCAATCGCTGTTCGCGGTGCCCCTCATCGGCCGCTGGCTGCGCTGGGTCGGCGGGCGGCCGGTGGACCGCAATGCGCCGGGAGGCGTCGTCGACGCCGCCGTGCTGGACTTGCGCCAGGCGCGCGAGCAGTCGCGCCTGTGCTGGCTGGCCTTGGCGCCCGAAGGTACTCGCGCGCGTGGCGCCGGCTGGCGCAGCGGTTTCTACCGCGTGGCCAGCGGCGCCGCGGTGCCGCTGGCGCTGGGTTTCATCGACTTCGGGCGCCGCCGGCTGGGCGTGCTGTCCTGTCTGCGCCTGAGCGACGACGCCGACGCAGACATGGCCGAGATCGCCCGCCGCTACGAAGGCGTGCAGGGTTATCGTCCGGCCCTGGCCGCTCCGATCCGACTGACCTGATGACCGCGATGATGACCTCCGTGCCCGACACCGCCGCCGCCCGCCAGTACCTGCTCGGTCTGCAGGACCGCATCATCGATGCCCTGCAGGCCGAAGACGGCCACGCCTTCCTGCGCGACGCCTGGACCCGCGCGCCCGGCGAGCGCCTGCAGGGCGACGGCGTGTCGCGCCTGGTGGAGGAGGGCGGCGTGTTCGAGCGCGGCGGCTGCAACTTCAGCCATGTGCGCGGGCCGCAGCTGCCGCCTTCGGCCACGCAGCACCGGCCGGAGCTGGCCGGCGCGCCGTTCGAGGCGATGGGCGTGTCGCTGGTGATCCACCCGCGCAACCCGCACGTGCCCACGGTGCACATGAACGTGCGCATGATCGCCGCCCACCCGGCCGGCGGCGACACCGCCATGTGGTTTGGCGGCGGCATGGACCTGACGCCGTACTACGGGGTCGAGGAGGACGCGCGCCACTTCCACCGCGTGTGCCGCGATGCGCTGGCCCCGTTCGGCGACGACAAGTACCCGCGCTTCAAGACCTGGTGCGACGACTACTTCTACCTCAAGCACCGCAAGGAGCCGCGCGGCATCGGCGGCATCTTCTTCGACGACTTCTCCGAGCTGGGCCTGGCGCGCAGCTTCGACATGATGGCTGCGGTGGGCGACGCCTTCGTCGGCGCCTACCTGCCCATCGTGCAGCGCCGGCGCGACCTGCCGTACGGCGAGCGCGAGCGCGACTTCCAGCTCTACCGGCGCGGCCGCTACGTCGAGTTCAACCTCGTGTGGGACCGCGGCACGCATTTCGGCCTGCACGGCGACGGCCGCACCGAGAGCATCCTGATGTCGATGCCGCCGCTGGCGCGCTGGCGCTACGACTGGCATCCCGAGCCCGGCACGCCCGAAGCGCTGCTGTACAGCGACTTCCTGCGCCCGAGGGACTGGATCTGAGCCGCATCGGCCTGTTCGGCGGCAGCTTCGACCCGCCGCACCATGCCCACGTGGCGCTGGCGCGCACGGCGCGCGACGCGCTGAAGCTCGATGTGCTGCGCTGGATCCCGGCCGGCCGGCCCTGGCAGAAGCTGCAGCCCGGCGCGCGCGCGTTGACGCCGGTGGCGGACCGGGTGGCCATGGTGCGGCTGGCGATGGCGGACGAGCCGGGCTTCGTGCTCGACCGCTGCGAGGTCGACCGCGACGGCCCCAGCTACACGCTGGACACCGTGCGCGCGATGCAGGCCGCCGAGCCCGGCGCCGAGTGGTTCCTCGTCATCGGTGCCGACCAGTACGCGGGCCTGCACACCTGGCGCGACTGGCCCGAGCTGCTGTCGCGCGTCGTGCTGGCGGTCGCCAACCGGCCCGGTCCGGTGCCGGCCGTGCATCCCGAGGTGCAGCGCCAGCGGCACCGGATGGTGCCGCTGCCGATGCTGGACATCTCGTCCACCGACATCCGGCAACGGGTGTCGCGCGGCGACGCGATCGACGATCTGGTGCCGCCCGAGGTGGCACGCTATATTGACCAACACCACCTGTACCGGGAAGGCATCGCCCACTGAATGGACATCCGAAAACTGCAGCGCGCCATCGTCGATGGCCTGGAAGACGTCAAGGCCCAGCACATCGAGGTCTTCAACACCGAGGCACTGTCGCCGCTGTTCGAGAGGGTCATCATCGCGTCGGGCACCAGCAACCGGCAGACCAAGGCGCTGGCCTCCAGCGTGCGCGACAGCGTCAAGGCGTCCGGCATGCAGGTGCTGCGCACCGAGGGCGAGGACAACGGCGAGTGGATCATCGTCGACTGCGGCGCCGCCGTCGCCCACATCATGCAGCCCGCCATCCGCGACTACTACCACCTGGAGGAGATCTGGGGCGGCAAGTCGGTGCGCATGAAGATGGGCGCGGTGGCCAAGGGCCTGCCCAAGGCCTCGGCGCCCGACAGGAAGGCTGGCAGGAGCGCCGGCAGGGCCGTCACCGGCGCCGGCGAGGGGTCGCGCTCGGAGAAGGTGGCGAAGCCGGCACCGAAGGCGGGCGCCCAGCCCGCGCCGCCGCGCAAGGCGCCCGCCAAGAAGCCAGCCGCCAGGAAGCCTGCCTCGAAGACGGCGGCCCGCCAGACGACGCGCCGCTGAGGCCATGCGCGTCACCGTGCTCGCGGTGGGCCTGCGCCAGCCGGCCTGGGCCGATGCCGCCTGGGCCGACTTCGCCAAGCGGCTGCCGCCCGAATGGCACTTCACGCTGAAGGCCCTGAAGGCCGAGCCGCGCAGCGACCGGACGGCGGCGCAGTGCCTGGCGGCCGAGGCCTCGCGGTTCGATGCGGCGCTGCCCAGGGGCGCGCGGCGCGTGGTGCTGGACGAGCGCGGCGACCGGGTCGGCACGGCGGCACTGGCCGACCGGCTGCTGGCCTGGCAGGCCGACGGGCGCGACGTCGCGCTGCTGATCGGCGGCCCGGACGGCCTGGCGCCGGCCATCAAGGCCCAGGCCGACGAGGCGCTGCGGCTGTCCGACCTGACGCTGCCGCACGCCTTCGCGCGCGTGCTGTTGGTCGAGGCGTTGTACCGGGCCTGGTCGGTCACCACCGGCCACCCCTACCACCGTGAGTGAGCCCGGACCGGGCTTCATCTACCTGGCGTCGCAGAGCCCGCGCCGGCGCCAGCTGCTGCGGCAGATCGGCGTGGCGCACGAACTGCTGCTGGCCGACGCCGACGAAGACGCCGAGGCGCTGGAGGCCGTGCGCGCGGGCGAATCACCGGAGGCCTACGTGCGGCGGGTGACGGCGCTCAAGCGCCAGGCCGCGCAGCGCCGGCTGCAGCGCCGTGGCCTGCCGCCGGCGCCGGTGCTGAGCGCCGACACCACGGTCGCGCTGGGCCGGCGCATCCTGGGCAAGCCGGCCGACGCGGCCGAAGCCGCCGACACGCTGGCACGGCTGGCGGGCCGCACACACCGCGTGCTGACGGCGGTGGCCGTGCAGGCCGGACGCCGGCACTGGCAGGCGCTGCAGGTGTCGCACGTGCGCTTCGCGCCGCTGACGGCGGCCGACATCGCCCGGTACGTGGCCAGCGGCGAACCCTTCGGCAAGGCCGGGGCCTACGCCATCCAGAGCGCGGCGGCTGCCTGGGTCGAACACATCCGCGGCAGCTACAGCGGCATCATGGGCCTGCCGCTGTTCGAGACGGCGGCGCTGCTCAGGCGCGCCGGGTGGCAGCCCGGGCCGGCCGCGACATAGACCGTAGACTCATCGCCATGGCCAGCCACGACATCCTCATCAACTGGGCCCCGCAGGAAACACGCGTGGCCGTGATCGAAAACGGCGCCTTGCAGGAGCTGTACCTGGAGCGTGCGCTGGAGCGCGGGCAGGTCGGCAACGTCTACCTGGGCAAGGTGGTGCGCGTGCTGCCGGGCATGCAGAGCGCCTTCATCGACATCGGGCTGGAGCGGGCGGCCTTCCTGCACGTGGCCGACCTGCACGACCCCAACAACCCCGGCGTGCGCCACAGCGACGCGCCGCAGGTGCCGATCGAGAAGCGGGTCTTCGAGGGCCAGACGCTGACGGTGCAGGTCGTCAAGGACGCCATCGGCACCAAGGGCGCGCGGCTGTCGACCCAGATCTCGATCGCCGGGCGCATGCTGGTGCACCTGCCGCAGGACAAGCACATCGGCATCTCGCAGAAGATCGGCCCGCAGGAGGCGCGCGAGCAGCTGCGCGAGCGCCTGCAGCTGCTGACCGGCGAGGGCAGTGGCGGCTTCATCCTGCGCACCAATGGCGAGGACGCGAGCGACGACGAACTGGCCGACGACATCGCCTACCTGCGCAAGGCCTGGGGCACGATCCGCGAACGCGCGCTGGCGTCGCCCGCGGGCACGCTGCTGCACCAGGACCTGAACCTGTGCGAGCGCGTGCTGCGCGACCTGACCACCGACAGCACGCAGACCATCCGCATCGACTCGAACATGCAGTTCGAGGCGCTGAAGGCCTTCGGCGCCACCTTCATGCCGGGCGCGATGGCCAAGCTCGAGCTGTACAAGGGCGAGCGGCCGATCTTCGACCTCTTCGGCATCGAGGAGGAGATCGTGCGCGCGCTGGCGCGGCGCGTGGACCTGAAGAGCGGCGGCTACCTGATCATCGACCAGACCGAGGCGCTGACCACGGTGGACGTCAACACCGGCGGCTACGTCGGCGCGCGCAACTTCGACGACACCATCTTCAAGACCAACCTGGAGGCCGCCGGCGCCATCGCGCGCCAGCTGCGCCTGCGCAACCTGGGCGGCATCGTGATCGTCGACTTCATCGACATGGTGCGCGAGGAGCACCAGGCGGCGGTTCTGTCCGAGTTCCGCAAGCAGCTGGCGCGCGACCGCACGCGCACGACCGTCAGCGGCTTCACCCAGCTGGGACTGGTGGAGATGACGCGCAAGCGCACGCGCGAGAGCCTGGCGCACATGCTGTGCGAGCCCTGCCCCACCTGCGGCGGCCGCGGCCAGGTCAAGACCGCGCGCAGCGTGTGCTACGACATCCTGCGCGAGATCCTGCGCGAGGCACGGCAGTTCAACCCCAAGGAGTTCCGCGTCATCGCCAGCGCCAGCGTGGTGGAGACGCTGCTGGACGAAGAGGGCACGCACCTGGCCGGGCTGAGCGAGTTCATCGGCCGGCCGATCTCGCTGTCCACCGAACCGACGATGAACCCGGAGCAATACGACATTGTTCTGATGTAACGTTTCGCGGCGTCTCACGCAGGCCCACTTGCCACCCGCAAACCCGCATGAATACTGGCGATTTCGGGTTTCGGCAGGTTTTCGGGGTCTTGACGTCTCACCAAGTTCCACTCAAATTGGGTAGCTGGCTGGGTAGCTAGGCGGGTAGCTGCGATCCGGCCCACATCCGAACAATGGGGTGGACATGGCACGCGACAAAGGCCTTCTGTCGGACCTGAAACTCAGGCACTGGATCAGGGCGGGAGCACCGCTGGCCAAGGCCGATGGCAACGGGCTGACCTTCACGCTGTCCACCGCCGGTGTGGCGGGCTGGATCCTTCGCTATCGACACGGCGGCCGGCGCCGTGAGCTGACCATCGGCCGCTATCCCGACATCAGCCTGGCCGATGCGCGCGGCATCGCCACCATCAAGCGCGCCGAGATCATGCAGGGCCGCAACCCGGCGGCCGACAAGCAGAAGGCCAAGGCCACCGCCGCGAAGGACTGGACGGTGCGCGAGCTGGTCAAGGACTACCGCGCCAAGAAGCTGGTCAGCCTAGCGCACAGCACCCAGGTCAGCTACGGCCGGCACCTCAAGCGCGTGGAAAAGAAGCTCGGCGCGCTGACCGTGCGCGAGATCGAGGCGTCCGACGTGGTCGCGCTCATCGAGTCGAGCTCGCTGACCTGGGGCGAGTCGAACATGCTGCTGATCACGACCAAGTGCCTGTTCACGCATGCCTGCGGCAAGCGGCTGATCAATGCCAACCCCTGCCACGGCATCATGCTGTCGGCGTTGCTCGGCGAGCGGCCGCCGAAGCGGCAGCGGCTGATGCTGACGAGGGAGGAGCTGCACCTGCTGCTGAACGCCGGCATGCGCAGGCGCAACGCGCTGACCATCCGCATCCTGCTGGCCACCGCAGTGCGAAGCGCCGAGTTGTACAAGGCACGGTGGGAACACATCGACCTGGGCGAGGCGCGGTGGCACATCCCGAAGAGCAAGACCGGCGCGGCAATGGACATCCCGCTGGCGCCGATGGTCGTGGACTGGTTCAAGGAACTGCGCACGCTGGCCGGTGAGTCGGCGTTCGTGCTGCCGGCACACTCACGCAGCCGCGCCGCCAGGCAGGGCGGCGACACGCATGTCAGCAAGGACACCATCCGCGAGGCGATCGGTTACTGGCTCGATGCCGACAAGCCTGCGGTGCGCCGATTCACGCCGCATGACCTGCGCAGCACGATGAAGTCGCATCTGCGCGCGCTCGGCGTGCCGCGGGACATCTCCGAGATGTGCCTGAACCACAAGCTGTCGGGCGTGGAGGGCATCTACGACCGGCATACGTACTTTGAGGAGCGAAAGGGCGCGCTGGCGAAGTGGGCCGCGTTCCTTCTGGCGTGCGAGGTCGGCGACAACGTGAAGCCCCTGATTCTGGCAAGGCGGGCCGCTGCGTGAGGGCAGACTGCGCAGCTGAAAGCGTGCCCGCGGCGCCCGCCGCTCGTTGTCCGCATTTGCTTCATTTGCTTTGGTATACCGATTTGCTTAGAATGGCGCTATGAGCACCGATCTCAGTACCCCTGTCCTGCTGCGCAGGATCGCGCGGCTCGAAGCTACTGTCGGGCGCCTCAGCGCGGATCTCGGCAGCCTGCGTTCCGCAGTGAGCAAGCAGGGCCTGCAGACTCCCGCGCGACAGCGCGGGCGCACTGCATCGCCCGAACGCCCGATGAAGGGACCCCAACTGCCCCAAGCCGCAGGGGGCTTCGCGGGTGCCGCTGCGCGCGGGGAGGCAGCGCGTGTCCAGTGGGTCAAAGATGGCCTCGTCGTGCCCGGCGAGCAGCTCGCCCAAGCCTGGGGGCTCACGCGCCAGGCCTTGGCGCCGGCCGCAGAGCGCGGCGAAGTGTTTGCGGTGAAGGTCGGCAACCGGCTGTACTACCCCCAGTCGTTCCTGGGCATGGATCGTGAATCCGTGGCCAGGGTCTGCCGCGCACTCGGTGACCTTGGCTCCAGCGAGAAGCTGATGTTCTGGCTGCGCGACCACGGCGCCCTGGCGGGCAAGAGCGTCGCCGCCGCCTTGGAGGCGGGGGTTCCCCTGGCCAAGGTGGAACGCCTGGCTGCCGCCTGGGCGCACGAGCGGGGAGCCGCGCAGGGCGCCAGGAATGTGGGTGCGGCTGCCTGAGCCTGGATCCTTCGAGGACCTGCTCCGCCCGGTCAGGATCGAGGTGGCGTCGCTCGTGCGCTTGAGCCGGCACCCGGCCACCGAGCCGTACTGGTCGGCTGGCGTGTACCGCTTCGATGATCCGGAGCCTGACCGTGCGGGCGCGTTCGGCACCTGCTACACGGCCAGCTCCATCGAGGTGGCCTTTGCGGAAAGCGTGATCCACGAGTCCGGGCGATTCGTGGGCGGCAGCTACGAGGTGCCGGCGGCCGAGCTGACCGCGCGCTCGGTCGTGCGCTTTGCGTGTCCGCGGCGCAAGACACTGGTGCTGGCTGACCTGACCGGGACGGCACTCAAGTCCCTGGGCCTGAACAACGACATCAGTGCGTCCGCCGACTACACGGTCAGCCAGGCTTGGGCCCGGGCGATTCACGACGCGGGCCCGCGCTGGGACGGTATCCGCTACGTGTCGCGGCAGATGAACAAGGGCTTTGCGTACGCGATCTTCGAGCGCAGTGGGCTGGTCAAGCTTCGCGCCGAGAAGCTCGAGGCTCGGCAGGTGGACGAGCTCTGCGATCGGTTCAACGTCACCGCGGTGTGACCACGCGTCAGAGCAATCCTGAAGGTCGGCGACCTGGTCGGGACCGGCCGTT
>Ga0316195_10000933_pt1 | contig 12586 bp, 8 predicted proteins | sample Phised1_MG_FD_204937 | JGI IMG/M metagenome (GOLD analysis project Ga0316195, IMG submission 204937) | Coastal sediment microbial communities from Maine, United States - Phippsburg sediment 1 | ecosystem: Environmental > Aquatic > Marine > Coastal > Sediment | place: USA: Maine | collected... | reverse complement strand
GATGGCCGCTCGTGTCGTACAGGACGTAGAGCGGCACGCCGTTGCGACCGAATTCGGCGAGCGCCTTTGTGATGCGCTCGTCGCGGTTGGTCCAGTCTGCCTTCATCCGGATGATGCCTTCTGCCGCGAAGCGGCTGACCACCTTGTCGGTGTTCAGCGCGACGCGCTTGTTGACCTGGCAGGTGACGCACCAGGCGGCAGTGAAGTCGACGAAGACGGGCTTGCCTTCGCTCGTCAGTTGCGCCAGCTTCTCCGGGGAATATTCCACCCAGCTTGCACCGCCGGTCGACCTGGCGGTCGCCGTCTGTTCCGACGTTGCCAGCGGTGCGAAGGTCAGCGCAGCCAGCACCGCACCGGCCAGTGCGACCCAGCGGAACACATACGACCCGCGCTGCGACAGACCGAACGCCCAGACCGAGAACCCGATCGCAACCAGCACGCCGAGCGCGAGTGCGACGCCGTTGGCATCGACCTGCTGGGCCAGCACCCACAGCAGCCAGACGCAGGTAGCGAACATCGGAAACGCCATGAACTGCTTGAACAGTTCCATCCAGCGGCCCGGTCGCGGCAGCTTGGCGAGCAGGGCGGGGAACAGCGTCAGCAGCAGATAGGGCAGGGCCATGCCGACGCCGAGCGCGGCGAAGACCGATAGCGCGATCGCGGCCGGTTGCGTGATGGCGTAGCCCAGCGCGGCGCTCATGAAGGGCGCGGTGCAGGGGGACGCGACGATCACCGCCAGCACCCCAGTGCCGAAACTGCCGCGCCAGTCCGACTTCGCGGTGAGGCTGTCGGCAGCCCGCGTGTTGGCCACGCCGCTGCCGAAGGTGAACTCGTAGACGCCGAGCAGGTTCAGCCCGATCAGGAAGAAGAGCACTGTCAGGCTGGCGACCACCCACGGCGTCTGCAGCTGGAATCCCCAGCCAAGCGCGCTGCCGGCTTTCTGGAGTGCGATCAGCAGGCCGGCGAGGAGCACGAACGACAGGACCACGCCGGCCGCGAACGCGATCCCGTGCGCCGCCATCGGGCCGGAGTGCGTCCGGTGCTGCGCCAGGCCGATCAGTTTCAGCGAGAGCACCGGGAACACGCACGGCATCAGGTTCAGGATCAGGCCACCGAGCAGCGCGGCACTGAGCGCGGCGAGCAGGGACATGGAGGCCGAGGCATTCGTCGTGGCAGCGGCCGCAGGGGCCGGCGCCACCGTGCCGGCCATCAGCGGCATGTCGACGGTGGCAGCCCAGCCGCCGGACGCCGGGCCGGCGTTCGCGACGAGGACGCCCTTGATGGCCTTGGCGTCGGCCTTCACGGGCTGGGCGGCCGTCAGGTACAGCTCGACCGCGGTGCCTTCGTGCTTCAGGACCTGCGGCGCGGCAGGCTCGACGCGGCCGTCCTCGAGCGGGAAGAACTCGAGACGGTCGACGGTCCTGCCCGCGGGCAAGGCCAGGCTGATCTTGATGCGGTTGTTTTCAATCGTTCCCTGGCCGCTCAGGCCGGCCACTGTCTGCGGCACCTTCGCGCGGGCGCTCTCGAAGAGCGCAGCCGAGCCGGAGGGGCCCGCCGCGGGGTTGACCGGCAGCGTCAGTGCGATGTCGCTGCCGCCGGGAATGCACACGTCCTTGCACTCGAGCCATTCGGCCTTGCCGGTGAGGGTGATGCTCCTGCCGACGGGAAGGTCGGCGGGCACCTGGACGGTGGTGAGGAGCAGGGTCTCACCCTCATACCCGTAGTTGACCAGTGGACCGGCCGGAAGGCGTTTCGGATGCGGCCATTCGATCGGGCCCGCGACGAATCCCGCTGGCAGTTGCCACTCGATCCGCGTTGGCAGCCCGGAGTCCCCTGGCACTTGCCAGTACGTGTGCCACTCGTGCTCGTGCTTGAGCTTCAGGCCCACGACGAGGGGCTTGCCCGGAACGATTGCGTCGGTGGCCGCCAGCAACTCGGCGTCCACGTGCCTTTCCGGGGCACCGAAGCGGGGCAACGACTGTGCGGCGGCCGGCTGGGCGGCCAGTGCGAGCAGCGCGAAGAAAACGGTCAGGATCGCAGGCATTGTTCTTTCGTCCAGGCCGAGCGCGGCCAAGTTCCCTCTTTTTGGAGAAGGGGGATGTTCTACCTCAACTTATCCCCCGGCAATCGTCCGGAAAGCATCCCGTGCGAGCGCCACGGACTCGTCGATGACGGCCTCGTCATGGGCCATGGAGACAAACCCTGCCTCGAAAGCCGAGGGGGCCAGGTACACGCCACGGTCCAGCATGGCATGGAAGAAGCGGTTGAAACGATCCTTGTCTGCCTTCATCACCTCGGCGTAGCTGCCCGGGGGGCGTGACGCGAAGTACACCCCGAACATGCCTCCGACTGCATCGCCTGCAAACGGGATGGCCGGAGCGGCCTCCTGCGCGGCCGCCAGCAGCCCGCGGACCAGCCGGTCGGTCCTGGCGCCCAGGCGATCGTAGAAGCCTGGCTGCTGGACCAGCCTCAATGTGGCCATCCCGCAGGCGACCGCTACAGGGTTGCCCGACAGCGTGCCGGCCTGGTAGACCGAGCCAAGCGGCGCCAGGTGCTTCATGACGTCGCGCTTGCCGCCGAAGGCGGCCACCGGCATGCCGCCGCCGATCACCTTGCCGAGCACGGTCATGTCGGGGTCGATCCCGTACAGCGACTGCGCACCGCCAAGCGCGACGCGGAAACCGGACATCACCTCGTCGAAGATCAGGACGGCGCCATGGCGCGTGCACAGCGACCGCATCGCCTGCAGGAACTCGGGCGTGGCGCGCACCAGGTTCATGTTTCCCGCCACGGGCTCCACGATCACGCACGCGATGTCGTCCGCATGCTGCCCGAAGGCTTCCTCGAGCTGCTGCGCATTGTTGTAGTCGAGCACGAGCGTGTGCTGCGTGATTTCCGCCGGCACGCCGGCGCTGCTCGGGTTGCCGAACGTCAGCAGGCCTGATCCGGCCTTCACCAGCAGGCTGTCGGCGTGTCCGTGATAGCAGCCCTCGAACTTGACGATCTTGCGCCGGCCCTTGCCGCCGCCGGCTGCGCCGCGCGCGAGCCGGATCGCGCTCATTGCCGCCTCGGTACCGGAAGAGACAAGGCGCAGCTGCTCCATCGACGGCACGAGCTTCAGCAGCAGTTCGGCCATCTCGACCTCGGCCTCGGTGGGGGCGCCGTACGACAGTCCGCGCGCTGCCGCGTCCTGCACGGCACGCACGACGTCCGGATGCCCGTGACCGAGGATCATCGGCCCCCACGAGCCGATGTAGTCGATGTAGCGCTTGCCGTCGGCGTCCCAGAAGTACGGACCCTCGGCCCGCTCGATGAAGCGCGGCGTGCCGCCGACCGAGCGGAACGCCCTGACCGGGGAATTCACGCCGCCCGGGATCGACCTCTGTGCGCGTTCAAACAGCTGCTCGTTGCGACTCATCTTGTTGTTGTCCTTCGTTGAACAGATCGACCAGTTCGCGCGCCGCCCGTGCCGGATCCGCCGCGTCGAACACGGCGCTGATGACGGCCGCGGCATGGGCGCCGGCCGCAGCGACAGCGCCGATGTTGCCACGCCCGATGCCTCCGATCGCGATCACCCGCTGCGTCGGCCAGCGCGCGCGCGCCGACGTCAGCAGCTCGAGCGGGGCGCGCACAGCCGCCGGCTTGGTGCTGGACGGAAACATCGAGCCGAAGGCGATCGCGTCGGCCCCCTCGGCGACTGCGCGTTCTGCCCGCGCCAGCTCGTTGTAGCAGGAGACGCCGATCAGCCCGAGGGGCAGCACGCTCCGCGCCTGGTCCGGCGACGTGTCGCCGCGCCCGAGATGCACGCCGTCGGCGCCGACGGCGGCGGCCAGCGTCGCGCTGTCGTTGACGATCGCGACGCCGCCAGCGGCCCGGACGAGTCCGACCAGCGCGCGCGCCTGCGCTTCCCGTTCGTCTTCGGCGGCGATCTTGTTGCGGTACTGCACGGCCCGCACTCCGGCGCCAAGGGCTCGTTCAACGATGCCCAGCACGCGCCCGAAGTCACTTCCAGCGGCATCCGGCGTCAGCAGGTACACGCCCGACAGGCGGGCTGGATCAGCCCGGTCAGTTGGCATCGGCGGCTTCATCCTCGTCGTCGTCCCCGGCCCAGAACAGCCGGTCGGGCACGGCCACGCCCAGGCCGGCCGGAAACGCGTGCATCAGGGCCGCGGTCGTGTACTGCGAAGCTTCCTGAACGGCCTCGGGCACGTCGATGCCCTGGGCGAGCAAGCCGGCGAGTCCTGCGGACAGCGTGTCGCCGGCGCCGCGGAACTGGCCGCCGGCCGGATGCGCGAGGCGGGGCAAGGTGTCCCGGCGCACCAGGCCGGACTCGTCGTAGAGCAGGTTCACGAGGGTCGCGGCCCCGGGCTCTGCATCGGAGATCAGCGCGTACTCGACGCCGCAGTCCGTCAGGTGGCGGGCGCAATCCGCCGCGGAATACGCCTCGGCCAGTTCGCCGGCGTCTCCCAGCGCTGCGAAGCGGCGCGCCTGCGACAGGCTCAGCGTGATGACGGTCGTCTGCGGCAGCAGCAGTTCGCGCATCGCTTCGACCAGTTCCTCGTCTTCCCACTCCTCGCCGCTCGAGTGATCGAGCATGGGGTCGAGTACCACGGGCACGTCGGAGAAGTCGGCCAGCACCTCCGCCACCGGCTGCACCTGGTCGGCGTCGGCGAGCGCGCCCACCTTGAAGGCGGCCACCGGCATGTTCTGCAACACCGACTTCGCCTGGATCTCGACGAGTTCGGGATCGATCGCGAGCCAATCGTCGCCCTCTTCCCGTCCGCTCGTGGCAATGGCGGTGACAACGGTGGCCGGATGGCAGCCCATGCTCGCGCAGGCGAGCTGGTCGGCCTGGATGCCGCCCGCGCCAGTGGGGTCAGACAGACCGAAGGAGAGAACGACCGGCAATGAGGACATTTTGGACACCCGCCTGGCGGCAAGTGATCGAGCGAAACAGCATGGTACCGACCTGCAATTCGATAACGTGAAGGTGGTAGCAATCACCTTTGATGCCACGTTATGATCGGACGCTAAGTGTTTGATTTTAACGGCTGACTTGCTTTACCGGGGCGATGACGACAAGCGTGGTGATGAAGACCTGGATGTGCCTGATCTGCGGCTGGATCTACGACGAGGCTGCGGGACTACCGGACGAGGGGATCGCCCCCGGAACGAAGTGGGAAGAACTTCCGCCGAACTGGACCTGTCCGGAATGCGGCGCCCGCAAGGAAGATTTCGAAATGGTCGAAATCTGACCGCGGAACCGCCGTTTTCCGCGCGGTTGCGCATGGCGCCTTCCGGTACAACGTACGGATCGGTCGATCGTATCGTCCGCGATTCTTTGCCTTGCGGGTCCGGCGCGGCCGGTCATCGATAGGGGCGCATTCGCGGCAGCGGTCGTGTAACGAGGACTAGACGACATGCCCGCAGACTTCACGGACATCCGCGGCAAGAAGGTGATGGTGATCGACGACTCGAACACCATTCGCCGCAGCGCGGAGATCTTCCTGTCTCAAGCCGGCTGCCAGGTGATCCTGGCGCAGGACGGCTTCGAGGCGCTTTCGAAGATCAACGACCACCAGCCCAACATCATCTTCTGCGACATCCTGATGCCGCGGCTGGACGGCTACCAGACGTGCGCGCTGATCAAGCGCAGTCCGCGCTTCCACAAGACTCCGGTGGTGATGCTGTCGTCCAAGGACGGCCTGTTCGATCGCGCGCGCGGCCGCATGGTGGGATCGAGCGAGTACCTGACCAAGCCGTTCACCAAGGACAGCCTGCTGACCGCCGTGCGTCAGCATTCGATGAATTGACGGGGGCGTTGCGGGGAGCACCATGACAGTGAAGAAAGTGTTGGTCGTCGACGATTCGCCCACGGAGCGGTTCTTCCTGACCGAGCTGCTGGGCAAGCACGGCTTCGCCGTTTCGGCGGCCGAGAATGCCGAGGAAGCGATGATCAAGGTGAAGGCGGTGGTGCCGGACCTGATCCTGATGGACGTGGTGATGCCCGGCCAGAACGGCTTCCAGCTCACGCGGGCGCTGTCGAAGGATCCGGCGACGCAGAACATCCCGATCATCATGTGCACGAGCAAGAACCAGCAGACCGACCGCATCTGGGGTCTGCGGCAGGGCGCTCGCGACTACATCGTGAAGCCGGTGAAGCCGGAAGAACTGCTCGAGAAGATCGCGGCGCTCGGCTGAGCGGGCACATCGATGGCGACCGGATCCGAAGTCACCGCAAGACAGCTCGTCAAGCTGCGCGAGTTCTCGACGCAGCTCGCGCAGCGGCTCAAGGAGGCGCCGAGCCTGCCGAGCGAGCCGACGCGGCTCGCGCTGCGCGTGGGCGGCGAGAACTTCCTCGTCGAGATGGGGCTCGCGGGCGAGATCGTGTCGCTGCCGGACATCGCTCCGGTGCCGTGGACCAAGCCGTGGTACCGCGGCCTCGCCAACGTGCGGGGGCGCCTGGTCGGGGTGATCGACCTGCTGCACCTGATGGGGCGCGAACCGCTGTCCGAAGACCAGGCGCAGCAGCTCCTGGTCTTCGGGGAGGGCCTCTCGGTGAATGCCGCCATCCTCATAACGCGCGCCTTCGGCATCCGCAACCTCAAGGACCTCACGGCGCTGGCGCCAGCCGGCGCGACGGGCGCCAGCTGGGAGCAGACGCGCTACCGGGACAAGGACGGAGTCGCTTTCGCCGAACTCGACCTGCGCGACCTGGCGCGTTCGGCCGCGTTCGCATCGATCGGCGTCTGACGGCGCCGGTCGCGACGCGATGAAACCCACAGCACAAGAACAAGCGTCGCGGCGGTGTTGCGCAGCGACGAGATGGCGCCCGGCAATCGCCGCGGCGGCACGTTGATCGATCGGCGGAGGAAGCGATGGCATTGGAAATGGGCGCGATGTTTGGCCGCAAGAAGTCGAAGGACGAGGAGCCCGGGGAGGCATCGCGCGCGCGGCCTGCACCGAAGACCGTCATGATCGACCGGCCCGAGCGCGAGGGAACGATGCGTCTGGTGGACCGGTTGCTGTCGTTCCAGCTTCCGTTCATCGGCGACAAGCCGATCAACACGCAGGTGCAGGTGCTGCTGATCCTGCTCGGCCTGTCGTTCGTCGTCGTCATCGCCGTACTTGCGCTCGACAACCGAGACGCCGCGAACGGCGCCCTGCAGACCGAGATCGTCGGGGACACGCTGATGCACACGCAGCGGCTGGCGAAGGCGGCCCCGAACGCAGTGGAGGGCGTCAGCAACGCGTTCGTCGAGCTGAAGGAGAGCCGCGACGCGATTGCGGCGAATCTCGACGCCTTGTCCAACGGCGAAGCGCTGCGCGGGCTGTCACCGTCGCCGCAGGAGATCCAGCCTACGCTGGCGCGCCTGATCGACCGCTGGAAGGTGAGCCAGGCGGCGGCCTCGGTGATTCTCGCCAACGAAAAGCCGCTCGTCGCCTTCGGTGACGTCATCAAGCGCATCAACACGGCGACGCCGCGCCTGCAGCAGCTGGCCGAGGAGATCGCGGCGCTGAAGCTGCAGAACGGAGCGTCCGGACGCGAGATCGCGACGGCAGGCCAGCTGGTGACGCTCACGCAGCGGCTCGGGCGGAGCGCCAACCTGATGGTCTCGGGCACTGTCGCCAACCCCGAAGTGGCTCTCACGCTGGGCCGCGACATCAACCAGTTCCGCGATCTCGCGCAGGGGCTGCTGTCGGGCAGCGATGCTCTGCGACTGGGCGGCACCAGCGACGGCGAAACGCGGGCGCGCCTGCAGGAACTGCTGAAGCTGTACGGCGAGTTCCAGACGGCGGTCGGCGGCGCCCTGGGTGGCCTGCAGGCCATCGTCCAGGCGAAAGAGGCCGAGCTCGCGATCCTGTCGGACTCGGAGCAGCTGCGGCAGATGACCACCGAGCTCGGCAGCCTGTACAACAAGGGACAGACGACGCGCCGGGTCAACTTCTTCATCATGGGCGTGTTCGCGCTCGGCGTGCTGCTGTCCGCGATCGCGATCGTCAAGGTGCTGCTGGAGGACACGCGGCAGCGTGCGGCGGAAGCCGAGATGCAGCGGGCACAGGCCGAGCGGCTCGAGCAGGACGCCAAGCGCACGAACGAGCAGAACCAGGCCGCGATTCTGCGGTTGATGAACGAGCTGCAGGAGGTCGCGGACGGCAACCTGACGGTGCAGGCCACGGTGTCGGAGGACATCACCGGCGCCATCGCCGACTCCGTGAACTACACGGTGGAAGAGCTGCGCGGTCTGGTGGGCCGCATCAACAACACGGCCGAGCAGGTCAACAGCGCGTCCACGCAGGCGCGCGACATCGCGACCCGTCTGCTGACGGCCTCCGAGGCCCAGTCCAAGGAGATCAAGGACACGGGCGACAAGGTGCTGCGCATGGCGGCGCAGATCAACGACGTGTCGAAGGGCGCCGCGGAGTCCGCGAAGGTGGCGCGCGCGTCCCTCGACGCCGCCGAGCGCGGCCAGCGCGCGGTGCTCAACCAGATCAGCGGCATGAACGAGATCCGCGAGCAGATCCAGGAGACCGCCAAGCGGATCAAGCGGCTCGGCGAATCCTCGCAGGAGATCGGCGAGATCGTCGAGCTGATCACCGACATCACGGAACAGACCAACGTGCTGGCGCTGAATGCGGCCATCCAGGCGGCGTCGGCCGGCGAGGCGGGACGCGGCTTCTCGGTGGTGGCGGAGGAGGTGCAGCGACTGGCCGACCGCTCCGCCGAAGCGGCCAAGCAGATCGGCGCGCTCGTGCGCACGATCCAGACCGACACGCAGGACGCGGTCGCCGCCATGGAGAAGAGCACGCAGGGCGTGGTGGAGGGCGCGAAGCTTTCCGACTCGGCAGGCAACGCGCTGTCCGACATCGGGCGCGTCTCGCGGCAACTGGCCGAACTGATCGAACGGATCGCGTCGACGACCAACGACCAGGCGCAGTCCGCCGGCGGCGTGGCGCAGTCGATCGAGCGCATTCTCTCGGTGACCGAACAGACGTCGCAGGGCACGCGCCAGGCGGCGCAGTCGATCGGCCAGCTGGCCACGCTCGCACGCGAGCTGAAGGCGTCCGTGGCGCGGTTCCGGGTCGGCTGAGGAAACGCGAGAGTGAGGCCCTTGTTTCGTCCGGCGAGCGCGCGGGAAGTCGCTGCTGCGGCAGGGCCTTTGTTGCAAGACACTGAAAGCGCGCCGCTCCGGCTCGTGATGCGATAGACGAGGACTGCATGGCGGAGAGACACGATCCGAACCAGCTGGTGGGCGCCGCGCCCGACGTCGCCCCGCTAGCCTGGGTCATCGACGAGATCCGGACGTCGCTGGGCGAGGCCGTGAACGGCCTGAAGGCGTTCGTCGCCAACAAGCAGGATGTCGACAGCCTGCGCAACGCGCGCAACCAGGTCCACCAGGCCAACGGCGCGCTGCAGCTGCTCGACCTGCGCGGCGTCGCGCTCGTGACGGAAGCAATCGAGCAGCTCACTCGCCAGTTCGAAGCAGACCCGAAGGAGTGCCTGCCGGCGCCGGTGCGCGTCGTCGAGACGGCGCTGTCTGCCGTGATGGCGTACCTGGAAGGCTTGCTGTCGGGGCGGCCGAACCAGCCGTTGCGGCTCTATCCGTACTACCGGGACGTGCTGCAGCTGATCGGCGCCGCCCGCGTGCATCCCGCCGACCTCGTGTTCCCCGACCTGTCGCGTCGCCCGGCGTTTCACCAGATCGAGGCACGCCAGTTCACGCCGGCGCAGTTGCGCGACCGTCGTGCGCGCTTCGAGCTCGGCCTGCTGGGGTTCCTGCGCAAGGCTGATGATCCGGCACCGCGCAAGGCAATGCGCGCGGCCCTGGCAGAGCTCGAGCACATGCCGCAGCGCGGCCTTGCCCGCAGCTTCTGGTGGGTTGCGCGCGGCCTGCTGGAGGCGCTCGAGGCCAACGCGATCGCAGTCGACGTCGACCTGAAGCGCGTGCTGGCGCGGCTCAACCTGCAGTTGCGGCGCATGATCGAGGGCGGCGGCGCGGTCGCCGAGCGCCTGATGATCGACGCGCTTTTCTACGTCGGCCGGGCCGACGGCGGCGTGCCGCGCGTCGTCGAGGTCAAGCGGCTGTACGGGCTGGATGCGCTGATTCCGCCCGACTTCGAAAGCGCCACGCTGACAGCGCTCGACGCCGATGCGCTGCGCAACCTCAAGGAAGCGCTGTCCCAGGCCAAGCAGCTGTGGGGCCAGATCGTGGCAGGCGCGCCGGAAACGGCGAAATTCGAGCAGGAGATCACGCTGGCGCGCACCAGCGCGAACAAGCTGCGCGCGCGCCCGCTGGTGGCGGCGATCGAGTCGATCGGGCGTGCAACCGGCGGGTTCGCCAAGCTCGAGCCGTCCATACGCGAGGCGCTGGGACTGGAGGTCGCCTCGGCGCTGCTGTTCGTCGACCTCGGGGTCGAGGAACTGCCGCAGATCGGGGACGAGTACGAAGGCCGCGCGCAGCAGGTGATGGAGCGCCTGGCGAAGGCGCGCACCGGGCAGCCTCTGCCGGACGCCGGGCCGTGGATGTCGGAACTCGCGCGGCGCGCGCAGGACCGCCTGACGATGGGCACGGTCGTTGCGGAAACGCAGGCAACGCTGCGCGAAATCGAGCAGCGGCTGGATCGATTCTTCCGCGATCCGGCGCAGCGCGCCGACCTGCCGGCGACCACCACGATGTTCGACCAGGTGTGCGGGGTCCTGTCGCTGCTCGGATACGACGAGCCCGTGGCCGCGTTGCGCAACGTGCAGCAGTCGATTGCGCGCTTCGCGGATGAACAGGTCGCGCCGGAGCCGGAGGAGTTCGGTCGCATCGCGCAGAACCTGGGCGCGATCGGTTTCTTCGTCGAGAGCGTCGGCCAGGACGCGGACCGTCCGCGCGGGATGTTCCATTACGACCCCTCGAGCGGGGTGTTCAGCGCCGACATCGGGCAGTTGCAGGCCTCGGAGGCCGTGCAGGCCCCGGCCGATGACGAATTCAACGCGCCGCCGCGCACCATCGACATGCGCCTGCCGGAGCCCAGGCGGAGCGACAACGTCGAGACGGCCGTGCGCAAGACACTCGGGGCCGCGCATCTGCACGCGCAGCGCCTGATGGCGGTGGCGGGAGACGCGCGGGCGATCGGCGAACTGGAACGGTTGCTGCCGTCCCTGTCGAACGAGGCCGACCTGCTCGACGACAGCACGCTGAAGGCGAAGACGGCCCGCGCCATGCAACTGGTGGCGCAGTTGAAGGAGGGGCACAACCGCGAGTACGCCTCCGAACTCGAGCACCTGCTCGCCCCGCCCAAGGCGCCGGAGGCTCCGCCGCCGACTGCGCCGCTGCCATCGTCGGACGCCGCGGCCAACAGCGAGTTGTGCGAGATCTTCGTGGAGGAAGCGGGCGAGGTCCTGGACAGCATCGTCGAGAACGTCGCGGCGTTGCGCCAGCGTCCCGCCGACCAGGCGACGATGACCACGGTGCGCCGGGCCTTCCACACGCTCAAGGGCTCCAGCCGGATGGTCGGTTTCAAGACCATAGGCGAAGGGGCGTGGGGCGTGGAGCAGTGCTTCAATCTCTGGCTCGCGCAGGAGCGGCCCGCCAGCGACGACCTGATCGACCTGGCCGCGGGCGCCGAGCGGGTGATCCGGCAGTGGGTCGACGCGATCTCGGTGCAGCCGGACGCGCTCCTCGACGCGAGCGCGCTCGTGCACTCGGCACAGCGTGTGCGCGAAGGTGGAGCGTTCGAGTACGCCGGCGAACTGCCGCTGGGGACCGCCGACCCAAAGACTGAGGGCAGCCCCGCGCAGCCTGCAGGCGAGGCGCTGCCCGACGCGGTGGATGCGGTCGCGGACGAGGCTCCGCTGACGATTTCCCTGGATGCGGTCGAGCGCGAAGCCGATGCACATCCCGAACTTGAAGGCGATGCCGGCGAGACCGAAGAGGGCGCGGCTGGCGAGTTCGAATTCGTGCTGCCCGCCGAACAGCCTGCCGCAGTCCCGGATGCCCCGGCGGCCGACCTGCCTGTGCTCGACGAGGCAGAGGCTGTCAGCGACGACGTCAAGCGCATCGGGCCGCTGGAGATCAGTCACGGGCTGTATTCGATCTTCCTGAGCGAGGCGGACGAGTGCATCCGCGTGCTGGCGAACGAGATCGCCGAATGGCGCTACGAGCCGAACCGCTCCGTGAGCCAGGCTGCGGTGCGTCGCGCGCATTCGCTGTGCGGGATATCGCGCACGGTGGGCCTTGCCCCGGTCGTGGCGGTGACGGACCCGCTCGAGGACCTGATGCGCGCGCTGTCCGCGCTTGCGGGGCCGCGTCACCTGGCACTGACCGCTTCCCAGTTCGACACGCTCGAGCGCGTGGTCGACCGTGTGCGGGGCATGCTGCATCAGTTCGCCGCCGGCATCTATCCGGACGAGGCGCCGCTCGAGGCTGGGGCGATCCAGGACCTGGTCTCGGTCGTGCGCGCCCACAGCGCCCTGCACGATGACGCCAGCGTGCTGGCCCTCGTCGAGGCCTCGATGGCGTCGGTCGACGTGATCGAACCTCCCGCGGCCGAGTCGGCCGTGGAAGCCCTGGAGGAACCCGCGACGGAGGAACTGGTC
>Ga0316195_10000932_pt1 | contig 12605 bp, 8 predicted proteins | sample Phised1_MG_FD_204937 | JGI IMG/M metagenome (GOLD analysis project Ga0316195, IMG submission 204937) | Coastal sediment microbial communities from Maine, United States - Phippsburg sediment 1 | ecosystem: Environmental > Aquatic > Marine > Coastal > Sediment | place: USA: Maine | collected... | reverse complement strand
CGACAACAGCGCGAACACCAGTCCCCCGCCCAGCACCCACCAGTTCACCGGCGGTCGCTCGGGCACCACGAACAGCGCGCGATCGACGTCGGCGCGCGGCAGTCCGCTGGCCAGCAGGCGCCGCCTGGCGCGGAGCACGAGCGCGGTCGCGAGCAGCACCCCGGCCACCGAGATCAGCGGGATCAGCAGCGCGAGCTGGTACACCGCAACGTAGACCGCCACCCTCGCGTGCTCGTCCAGCGACTGCGCGCCTCGCAGCATCACCACGTTGACCAGCGCGACGAGCAGCCCGCCGCCGATGATCGCGACCCGGCCCAGCGTCTGCATCGTCGTGTGCATCGCACGCCGGCGGTCGGCGGGAATTTCGGCGCCGCGCGCGTCGCTGTGCGGAACCGCCTCGACCGTCATCGCGTCGGCGACCACGTCCTGCATCACGTAGCCGATCGGCGCGAGCAGCACGGACACGACGTACCAGACCTCGACGCGCGCGAACCGGCCCATCGCGTCGGGATCGGCGAGCAGCCCGATCATGATCAGCAGGCTCGCCGCGATCAGGCTCGCGCCCAGGTAGACCAGCGCCGCCTTCCATCGCCAGACCAGGTCGACGAGGTGGCCCAGGGGCATCTTCAGCACCCAGGGCAGCCCCGCCCAGAAACCGAGGCCGGCGAGGAACTCCGCCGACAGCCCGAGGTAGTCCTTGACGAAGAAGGTGCCGACGATCGCGGTCAGCCCGGAGATGCCGGCCGCGAGATAGACCATCAGCGGCGGCAGGTACGACCAGCGCATCTCACGCGCAAGACCGAGGATGACGCGATCGAACCAGGCCTTCATGCGGCTACGTTAACATCGGGCGGATCCGCGTGCGCGGCCGCGCGCCGCCCGCCTCACCGTGAAAGGCCCGCCCGTCATGAACGACGCCTCGCTTCCCTCCCGCATCATCTCCGCCGTCGAGGAAGGCTTCGACGAGCAGGTTCGATTCCTCGCCGACCTCACCCGGCTGCCTTCGCTGCGCGGCAACGAAGCGCCGGCCCAGGACTTCATGGCCGACGCGATGAAGCGGCGCGGCCTGTCGGTGGACCGCTGGAAGGTCGAGATCGACGACATCCGTCACCTGCCGGGTTTCTCGCCGGTCGCGGTGTCCTACGAGAACGCCTGGAACGTCGTCGGTGCGCACCGCCCGCGCAAGCCGGCGGGCCGCTCGCTGATCCTCAACGGGCACATCGACGTGGTGCCCACGGGGCCGCTGGACATGTGGAGCAGCCCGCCGTTCGAGCCGAAGGAGCGCGACGGCTGGATGTACGGCCGCGGCGCCGGCGACATGAAGGCCGGCATCGCCGCCAACCTGTTTGCGCTCGACGCACTGGCGCGGATCGGCGTCGCGCCGGCCGGCGACGTCTACCTTCAGTCGGTGATCGAGGAGGAGTGCACCGGCAACGGCGCCCTGGCCTGCCTGCAGCGCGGCTACCGCGCCGACGCCGCGATCATCCCGGAGCCGATGGGAGAACACCTGCTCAGCGCGCAGGTCGGCGTCATGTGGTTCCAGGTCAAGGTGCGCGGCCGGCCCGCGCACGTCGCGGTGGCGGGCACCGGCTCCAACGCGATCGAGGCCTGCTGGCCGCTGGTGCAGGCGCTGCACCGGCTCGAGCATCGCTGGAACGGGCACGGGCACGACGCCTTTGCCGGCCACCAGCATCCGATCAACTTCGTGCTGAGCCGCATCGAAGGCGGCGACTGGACCTCGAGCGTCCCCGCCTGGTGCACCTTCGACATGCGCATCGGCCTGTTCCCCGGCATGGACCTCGCGAAGGCGCGCGCAGCGGTCGAAGCGACGCTCGCCGAGGCGGCCAGGCAGGACGCGTACCTGTCGAGCAACCCGCCCCAGGTCGTGTATCACGGCTTCCAGGCGGAGGGCTGGGTGCTGCCCCAGGGTTCCGCCGCGCAGCTGCTGCTCGAGGAATGCCACGAGGCGGTCACCGACGATCCGCTGCCGCAGGTGGCCAGCACCGGGACCACCGACGCGCGCTTCTTCGGCCTGTACGCCGGGATCCCGGCGCTGGTCTACGGACCGCTCGCAGAGGACATCCACGCGTTCGACGAGCGCGTGAGCCTGGACTCGATGCGCCGCGTCACGCAGTCGATCGCGCTGTTCGTCGCGCAGTGGTGCGGCGTCGAGCCGCGCTGATGCCGGCGGCGGCCCGGTAAGGCGCCCGCGGGCGCCGGAATCGAAACGCCCGGCGCGCCGCGGCGGGGCGGCGCCTCGCCGCGGTTCCCGCCGACGCACTATCATCTTGGACCGCGCGTCCGCCCCGCCGGCCGCCACATTCGCAGGAGTCCGCCCGTGTCCGCCATCGATCGCATCGCCGAGTTCCACGCCGACCTGACCGCCTTCCGCCGCGACATCCACGCGCACCCCGAACTGGGTTTCGCGGAATCGCGCACCGCGGAGCGCGTCGCGCAGGAACTGTCCGCCTACGGGATCGAAGTCCACCGCGGCATCGGCAAGACCGGCCTGGTCGGCGTGCTGAAGGCCGGCGACTCGCCCCGGCGCATCGGGCTGCGTGCCGACATGGACGCGCTGCCGATCGACGAGGGCAACACCTTCGAGCACCGCTCGCGTCACGCGGGCCGCATGCACGCCTGCGGCCACGACGGCCACACGACGATGCTGCTGGGCGCGGCGCGCTATCTCGCGGCCACGCGCAACTTCGACGGCACGGTGCACTTCATCTTCCAGCCGGCCGAGGAGGGCCTCGGCGGCGCCAAGGCGATGATCGACGACGGACTGTTCGAGCGCTTTCCCTGCGACTCGATCTTCGGCATGCACAACCGGCCGAAGCTCGAGGTCGGGCGTTTCTGCGTGCGATCGGGTCCGATGATGGCGGGCGGCGCGTTCTTCGACATCGACATCACCGGCGTCGGCGCGCACGGCGCCCGCCCCGAGACGGGGATCGATTCGCTGGTGGTCGGCGTGCAGATCGCGTCCACGATCCAGACGATCGTCTCGCGCAACGTGCGCCCGGTGGACACCGCGGTCGTCTCGATCACCCAGTTCCACGCCGGCGACGCGTACAACGTGATCCCGCAGACCGCGCGGCTGTCGGGCACGGTGCGCGCGTTCTCGATGGAAGTGATGGCGCTCGTCGAGCGCAACATGCAGCGGATCGCCGACGGCGTCGCGCAGTCCATGGGCGCGCGCGCACACGTCGATTTCCGGGTGAATTTCGCGCCCACGGTCAACAACCCGGACGAGGCCGAGTTCGCCGCGTCGGTCTGCGAGGAGCTGGTCGGCGCCGAGCGGGTCGACCGGAATCCGCCGCTGATCATGGCCTCGGAAGACTTCTCGTTCATGCTCGACCGGGTGCCGGGCTGCTACATCAACATCGGCAACGGCGACGGCGAAGGCGCCTGCGAGGTGCACAACCCGGCGTACGACTTCAACGACGAGGCGATCCCGCTGGGCGCGGCGTTCTTCGTGCGCGCGGTCGAGCGCAAGCTGTCGAAGGGCTGAGACGGCGGCCGCATTGACGCGACGACCTCGATGAACGCCCCCGACAGCCGCCTGCCCGTCACCTTCGCCGACGTCCAGGCCGCGGCGAAGCGGCTCGCCGGCGTTGCCCACCGCACACCGGTGCTCACCTCTCGCACCGCCGACGCGCTGACCGGTGCGCAGCTCTTCTTCAAGTGCGAGAACCTGCAGCGCATGGGCGCGTTCAAGTTCCGCGGCGCCTACAACGCGCTGTCGCAATTCACCCCCGAGCAGCGCGCCGGCGGGGCGATCGCCTACTCGTCGGGCAACCACGCGCAGGGCGTCGCGCTGTCGGCGAAGCTGCTCGGCATGAAGGCGGTCATCGTGATGCCGCAGGACGCCCCGTCGCTGAAGATCGCGGCCACCCGCGAGTACGGCGCGCAGGTGGTGCTCTACGACCGGCGCCGCGAGAGCCGCGAGGCGATCGGCCGCGCGATCGCGGACGATCGCGGCATGACGCTGGTCCCGCCCTTCGACCACGCCGACGTGATCGCCGGCCAGGGCACCGCGGCGCTGGAGCTGCTCGAGGACACCGGGCCGCTGGACGCGCTGGTGGTCTGCGTGGGTGGTGCCGGGCTGATCTCGGGCTGCGCGCTGGCCGCCGAGCGGCTTGCGCCGGCGTGCCGCGTGATCGGCGTCGAGCCCGAAGCGGGCAACGACGTGCAGCGCTCGCTCGCCAGCGGCGAACGCGTGATGATCGAACTGCCCGAGACGATCGCCGATGGTGCGCAGACCCAGCAGGTCGGCGAACTGACCTTCCCGATCGTGCGCGCGCTGGTCGACGAAATCGCCACTGTCACCGACGCGCAGCTGGTGCGCACGATGCGCTTCTTTGCCGAACGCATGAAGCTGGTCGTCGAGCCCACCGGCTGCCTGGCAGCCGCCGCGGTGCTCGAGCGCGTGCTGCCGCTTGCCGGCAGGCGGGTCGGCGTGATCCTGAGCGGCGGCAACATCGACGCCGGGCGCTACGCCCGGCTGCTGCTCCAGCACGCCGAGACCCTATGATCACTGCCGGAGGCGGCGTTCGCCGCCCTAGCCATCCACAAAGGAGTTCCCGATGAAGATTCGCGAGGTCGCCACCGGACTGCAGTTCCCCGAAGGCCCCGTCGCGATGGACGACGGTTCGGTGCTGCTCGTGGAGATCGCCCGCGGCACGCTGAGCCGCGTGACGCCGGACGGGCGCGTGAGCGTCGTCGCCGAGCTCGGCGGCGGCCCCAATGGCGCGGCGATCGGGCCGGGCGGCGATGTCTTCGTCTGCAACAACGGCGGCTTCCGGTGGCACCGCGGCAAGGACGGCAGCCTGCGCCCGGTCGCGCAGCCCGACGACTATTCGGGCGGGCGTATCGAGCGGGTCAACCTCGCCACCGGACGCTTCGAGCGGATCTACGAGCGCGTGGCCACGCCCGACGGGGAGTTCGCGCTGCGGGGCCCGAACGACCTGGTGTTCGACGCGGACGGCGGCTTCTGGTTCACCGATCTGGGCAAGGCGCGCGCCCGCGACATGGATCGCGGCGGCATCTACTACGCGCGCGCCGACGGGGGCGGGCTGCACGAGGTCCTGCACCCGGTGATGACACCCAACGGCATCGGCCTGTCGCCGGCCGGTGACGTCGTCTACTTCGCCGAGACCGAGTCGGCGCGGCTGTGGGCCTTCGAGACCACGGGCTCGGGGCATCTGCACAAGCTGCCGTTTCCGTCGCCGCACGGCGCGCGCTTCATCGCGCAGCCCGGCGGCGTCTACCAGCGCTTCGACTCGCTCGCGGTGGACGCGCTCGGCAACGTGCTGGTCGCGACACTGCTGCACGGCGGCATCACCACGATCGCCCCCGACGGCCGGATGCTCGGCCACTTCGCGCTGCCCGACCTGTACGTGACCAATCTGTGCTTCGGCGGGCCCGACCGGCGTACGCTGTACGCCACGCTGTCGCAGCACGGCCGGCTCGTCGCGATCGACGGCTGGCCGGTGCCCGGGCTGCGCCTGAACCACCAGTGAGGACGGCGCCCCGACCGGCGCGCGTCCCGCTCATCGACATCTCAGGAGACCCGACATGGCAAGCATGATCAACCTCACCGCCGCCGACGGCCACCAGTTCGCCGCGTACGTCGCGACGCCGAAGGACAAGCCGCGCGGCGCGCTCGTCGTCGTCCAGGAGATCTTCGGCGTGAACAGCCACATCCGTTCGGTCGCCGACGGCTACGCCGCCGACGGCTACCTGGCGATCGCGCCGGCGCTGTTCGATCGCGTCGAGCGCGGCTACGAGACCGGCTACACGCCCGACGAGATCGCGAAGAGCCGTGAGGTGATGACCAGGGTCTCGATCGACGACGCGCTCAAGGACGTCGCCGCCTGTGTCGAGCACGTCAGGTCCGCCGGGCGCGTGGGCATCGTCGGCTATTGCTGGGGCGGCACCGTGACCTGGCTCGCCGCGGCCCGCGTGCCGGGGCTGGCCTGCGCCGTACCGTATTACGGCGGCCAGATGGGCAAGTACCCGGGTGAATCGCCGCGCTGTCCGGTGATGGGCCACTTCGGCGAGCAGGACACGATGCCCGCGCCGGAGCAGATCCGCGCGCTGGTCGATGCGCACCCGTCTTTCACTGCGCACTTCTATCCCGCCGGGCACGGATTCACCTGCGACCAGCGCGGCTCCTATCACGCGGAGTCGTCGAAGCTCGCGCGCAGTCGCACGCTCGCGTTCCTCGCCGAACAGGTCGGCTGAACGTGCATCAAACCCCTGCGCCGGCAGACCCCTTGGCCCGGTCGGGCTAGGGTCCCGATGGCGCTGCGACCTCTGTCGAAGACGCCGGCGTTGCCGCTGCCGGTCGGCCGCGCGTCGCGGCTCGCCTGCGCCTTCTTCGCGCTGCTGCTCGCGGCGGGCGCGTCGTTCGCACAGATGCCGCGATTGCCGTCGCTCAGCGGCAAGGGCGACGCCAAAGTGCAGGAGGCGAAGCCGGCGCCCGCAGAGTCGCCCGAGCAGGCGATTGCGGAGATCCGCCGGAAATTGCAGGAGATCGGCAGCGACCCCCCGCCCGCCCCTGCGAACATCCCCGCGCCGGAAGTGGACAGTGCGCGCCAGGCGCACTCGTCGCTGCGCTACATCTACGAACGACAGATTCGTGCCTATGGCGAACTGGAGACGGCGCGCCAGGACCGGGCGAAAGCCGAGGCGAGCGAACGCGACTGGACGGGCTTCGCCGAGCAGCCGCCGTATCCGATCCTGATGGTCGACGGCCTGCGCGAAGCCGCCGGCGCGGCGCGGGCCAGGATTTCCAGCCTGGAAGCCGGCACGCTTCACCTCGGCACGGAACTGGCGCGCAATCGCGAGGACCTCAAGCGTGCGCAGGCCGCGCAGCGAGCGGCGAGCGATGCTTACGACACGGCGAAGGACGATGCCGGCAAGGCAACGGCGGCCTGGCGCCGGGACGCGGCCGCCCTGGAGGCTCGCCGGATCGCCGGATGGGCATACCTGAGCCAGGTGATGCAGGACGAGCGCACCGAGGAACTCGCGGCGCGGCGCGCCGAGCTGCGACTGCTCGAGCGACAGATCGCGGTAGCGGCCCCGCACGTGCGCTTTACCGAGCAGGACGTCGCGAAGGCGCGCGAACAGTCCGCCAACGGCGTCGCCGCGCTGACGAGCAAGATGCAATCGGTGACCGCCACCTCGGTGGCGCGCGAGCGCGAGCGTGACGCGGCGAAGCGCGAGCTTTCGCGCCTCGAAGCGACCGCGGGCGCCGGCGCGGACCAGATCGCCATGGCGAAGGCACGTCTTCGCGCCGCAAACGCATGGCTGGATGCGCAGCGCACCGAGGTCGAGCTGCTGCGCGGCCTGATCGTCGTGACGCAGGAGTTCTCCAAGCTTTGGGCGACCCGGCTCACCGCCGCCACGTCCCCGGATGCCGATGCACGACGCGAAGCGCTGGCCCGCCTGTCCGACGGGGCGACCGTGCTCGAACGCTGGTATGCCTTCACCCAGAATCCGCTGAGCGAAGCGCGGGCGACGCTGGCTGATGCCGAGGCGCGGGCGACCCGGACGACGGAGTCGGAGGCCGCGACGAACAAGTACGACCGCGACGCGGTCGCGGCCGCCGTCCAGACCGTGGCAGTGATCGAAGGCGCACGCGACCAGTTCGTGCGGATCACGTCGACGCTGCACAACTGGGTGGCACAGTTCAGGGAGCAGGAATCCCGGCGCAGCCTGGCGACGCGCGCCGCGGACGCGTGGTCTACGGTCCGCGAGTTCAGTCGCGGCGTCTGGAACTTCGAGCTCTTCGCGATCGAAGACACCGCGGTGCTCGACGGGCACGAGGTGACGACCTCGCACGGCATCACGGTGGGCAAGAGCGTCGGCGCCGCCGCGCTGTTTCTGGGCGGCTACGGCCTTGCCGCGCTGCTGACGCGCCGATTGGCGCGCTTGCTGGTGTCCAGGGGCGTCGACGAACGCCTGGTGGGCACGCTGCGCCGCTGGACGCTGGCGGTGGTGGGCGTCGTGCTGATTCTGTTCACGCTGAACATCGCGAGGATTCCGCTCACCGTCTTCGCGTTCCTCGGCGGAACGCTCGCGATTGCGGTCGGCTTCGGCACTCAGACGATCTTCAAGAACCTGATCAGCGGAATGATCCTGCTTCTGGAGCGCAGCGTGCAGATCGGCGACCTCGTCGAGGTCGAGGGGATCTCCGGCACGGTAACCGCCGTCGACCTGCGTTCGTCGACGATCAAGGGGTTCGACGGGACCGACACCATCGTCCCGAACTCGGTGCTGCTGGAGAACAAGTTCACCAACTGGACACGCAACGACCGTCGCGTTCGGCGAATCGTCAAGGTCGGGATCGCGTACGGCTCGCCGGTGCGAAAGGCGGCCGACATCCTCGAGGACTGCGCGAAGCGCCACGGCCTGATTCTCGACGACCCCGCGCCCTACGCGATCTTCGAGGACTTCGGGAACGATTCGCTCGTTCTCGCGCTCTACGTCTGGTTCGAATTCGCACCGAACGCGTCGCTGCTGGTCGTGCTGAGCGACCTGCGATTCATGATCGAGCGCCAGTTCCGGGAGGCGGGCATCGAGATCGCCTTCCCGCAGCGCGACGTGCACCTGGACACCAAGGGCCCGCTGCGGGTCGAGCTGGTGCGCGGCGGCGAGCCCGAGCCGAAGTGACGCCGGCGCAGGCGCGTTCCGACCGCGGCGCGGTCAGAACGCCGCGTCGCGCGTCGCGCGAGCGAAGAACCGGCGCTTGGCCGCCTCGTTGGCCAGCGTGTAGAGCAGCGTGATCGCGGCGAGCGCCGCGAGCACGACCGCGGGCAGCGCAACGAAGCCGAAGGCCTGAGCCACCCAGGGCGTCCAGGGCAGCGCAACCGCCACCGCCGCGACGGCGAGCGTGCTCGCCCAGAGCGCGCGCGACGGTGCGCTCGCCCAGATCGGGCGGTGCGTGCGCACGACCAGCAGGATCATCAGCTCGGTGAGCAGCGATTCGACGAACCAGGCGGTGCGGAACTCGTCGGGCGCCGCGCGCAGCACGAACCACAGCAGCGCGAAGGTCAGTGCGTCGAAGGCCGTGCTGATCAGCCCGAACACGACCATGAAGTCGCGAATCGAGCGCACGCTCCACCGGTGCGGGCGCTCGACCCGTTCGGGGTCGACGCGATCGCCGGCGAGCGCCATCGCCGGAATGTCCGACAGGAAGTTGTTCAGCAGGATCTGCTTGGGCAGCAGCGGCAGGAACGGCAGCACCGCCGACACCATTGCCATGCTCAGCATGTTGCCGAAGTTGGCGCTGCTCGTCGTGTAGACGTACTTCAGGGTGTTCGCGAAGACGCGGCGCCCCTCCTCGATGCCCTCGCGCAGCAGCCTCAGGCTGTGCTCGAGCAGCACGATGTCGGCCGTCTCGCGCGCGACGTCCACCGCGTTGTCCACCGAGATGCCGACGTCGGCCGCGTGCAGCGCCGGTGCGTCGTTGATCCCGTCGCCGAGATAGCCGACGACGTGTCCCGTCCTGCGCAGCGCGACGATGATCCGCTCCTTCTGGTTCGGGTCGACCTCGGAGAAGATCGTCGTTCTGCCCGCCTGCTGCCACAGCGCCTCGTCGCGCATGTCGCGGATCTGCGCGCCGGTGAGCGCCTGCTCCACCTCCAGGCCGACCGCCTCCGCGGTGTGCAGCGCGACCTGCCGGCTGTCGCCGGTGATGATCTTCAGCGCCACGCCGAGCCGGCGCAGCTCGTCGATCGCGTCGCGCGCGTCGGGCTTGGGCGGGTCGACGAACAGCAGAAAGCCTTCGAAGCACATCTGAGACTCGTCGGCGCTGCCATATGACGCGCGCCGCGCGAGCCGCCGCGTCGCCACGCCGAGCACGCGCACGCCGCGCGACATCCAGCCGTCGGCAAGCGCGCCGATCGACGCCTGCACCTCGGTGTCGATCGGCCGCTCCCGCTCGCCGTCGCGCAGCGACGCGCACACCGAAAGCACCGGGTCCAGCGCCCCCTTCGTGATCAGCAGGTCGGTCGCCTCGTCGTCGCGCACCGCGATGCTCAGGCGCTTGCGCACGAAGTCGTAGGGGATCTCCTCGGTCTTGCGGTAGCGCTCGATGTTCGTCGCGGCGGTCGCGACGATCGCCTCGTCCAGCGGATTGACGAGCCCGGTCTGCAGCGACGCGTTGACGAACGCGAGCTCGAGCACCCGCGCCGAAGCTTGCCCCGTCGGCGCCAGCGCCTGCTGCAGGCTCACGTCGCCCACTGTCAGCGTGCCGGTCTTGTCGGTGCACAGCACGTCCATGCTGCCGAGGTTCTCGATCGCGGCGAGCCTGCGCACCAGCACGCCGAGCGTCGCCAGCCTGCGCGAGCCCCGCGCCAGCGTGATGCTGATGATCGCCGGCAGCAGCTCGGGCGCGAGCCCCACCGCGATCGCGACCGCGAACAGCAGCGACTCGACCACGCTGCGGTTCTGCCAGACGTTGAGCGCGAAGATCGCCAGCACCAGCAGCGTCATCAGCTGCGTGAGCAGCTGGCCGAAACGGCGGATGCCGCGTTCGAACTCGGTCTCCGGGGAACGCAGCGCGAGCCGGGCAGCGATGGCGCCGTACAGCGTGCGATCCCCGGTCGCGGTGACCAGCACCCGCGCCATTCCGCTGCGCACGTTGGTGCCCATGAAGACGCAGTTGGTACGCGCCGCCGCGGTCGCGGCCGCCGCCACCACGCCCGGACGCTTTTCGGCGGGGAAGTTCTCGCCGGTGAGCATCGCCTGGTTCACGAAGAAGTCGTCGGCCTCGAGCACCCGGGCGTCGGCCGGCACCAGGTTGCCCGCGGACAGCAGCACCAGATCGCCGACGACCACCGTGTCGGCGGGCACGGTGAGCGCCCGCCCGTCGCGAACGACGCGCGCACGCGGCGAGATCCTGGCGAGAAGTCCCTCGACCGCGCGGCTCGCCCGGTACTCCTGCGAGAAACCGAGCAGCGCGCTCGCGGCAATGATTGCGAGCACGATGCTCGCGTCGGCCCAGTCGCGCGTGATCATCGACACCGCGGCGGCGAACACCAGGATCAGCACCAGCGGGCTCCTGAACTGCGCGGCCAGGATGCGCATCGCGGTCGCGCGGCGCCGCGGCCGCAGCGCGTTGGGCCCGTCGCGCGCGAGCCGCTCGTCGGCCTGCGCCTGGGGCAGCCCGCCGGGCGACGCGGCGAGGGCCGCGAGGAGTTCCGCGTCGCCCGCCGCCCAGGCCAGCTGTTCGTGATGTTCGGGACTCACGACAGCATTTTGCGCCCGGCGCCGATCGATTCAGTCGCCGCGCAGTCGCGTGCGCAGCGCGTCGCCGTGTTCGCCGAGCCCGGGCGGGCGCGTGTCGACCGGGACCTGCTCGCCGTCGAAGCGGATCGGGCAGGCCACGGTACTTGTCTGCGTGCCGCCGGGCAGCGTCATCGGCTGCACCAGCGACAGGTGGCGCGCCTGCGGATCCGCGAGCGCCTGCGAGTAGCTGTTGATCGGGGCGCAGGGCACGCCGGCCGCGGCGAAACGTTCGAGCCACCAGGGCGCGTCGTGGGCCGCGAAGCGCGCCTCGAGCAGGCCCTTGAGCTCCACCTGGTTGGCCGCTCGCAGCGTCGGCGTGACGAAGCGCGGATCCTCCAGCAGATCCAGCGTGCCGACCACCTCGCACACCGAGCGCCACAGCTTGTTGTTGCCGGCCGCGATCGCGAACCAGCCCTCGCGCGCCCGGTACGCCTGATACGGCGCGTTGCGCGGGTGGGCCGAGCCGAGCTTGCGCGGGTCGCGTCCGGTGCCGAAGTACTCGCTGGTCTGCAGCGCGGCGATCGCCAGCGTGGTCGCGAACATCGGCACGTCGATCACCCCGCCCGCACCACCGGCGCGCACCCGCGCGAGCAGCGCGGTGATCGCGTACGCAGCGTACAGCCCGGCGGTGAAGTCGGACACCGGCACGCCGCACTTGACCGGCTCGCCGTCGGGCTCGCCGGTCACGCTCATCACGCCGGCCGCCGCCTGGATGGTCAGGTCGAAGCCGCCCTCGCCCGCGCGCGGCCCGCTCTGGCCGAACGCCGAGATCGAGCAGTACACCAGCGAGGGCTTGCGCTCGCCGAACCAGTCCCAGCCGAGCCCCAGCCGCTGCATCGCGCCAGCGCGGTTGTTCTCGACCAGCACGTCGGACTCCAGCACCAGCGCGCGCGCCAGGTCGCGGTCGGCCGGAGCCTTCAGGTCGAGCGCGATCGAGCGCTTGCCGCGGTTCAGCGACGCGAAGTTCTCGGAGAAGCCGTTGCTGATCGGCGGCCACTGGCGCAGCGTGTCGCCCTCCAGCGGCTCGACCTTGACCACGTCGGCGCCGAAGTCCGCGAGCAGCATCCCGCAGAACGGGCCCGCCGCCACCTGGCAGAACTCGACGACCCTTACACCGGACAGGGGCAGTTCGTTCCGATTCATCGCGGACCCCCTAACCGAACGGCCGTACGCCGATCAGCAGCGCGTGCAGGTACATCGCGAAGACGAGCCACGCGACGACGCCTGCCGTTACCGTGATCGCGTCGCCCGCCAGGGTTCCCGGCGCGGGCTTGCGGCCCGCCGCCCGGTCGCGTCGGCGCGCCGACACG
>Ga0316195_10000931_pt1 | contig 12608 bp, 12 predicted proteins | sample Phised1_MG_FD_204937 | JGI IMG/M metagenome (GOLD analysis project Ga0316195, IMG submission 204937) | Coastal sediment microbial communities from Maine, United States - Phippsburg sediment 1 | ecosystem: Environmental > Aquatic > Marine > Coastal > Sediment | place: USA: Maine | collected... | reverse complement strand
CCAATTTTCAAAAAATCTCCATCTTCCTTTATATAAGATAGTCCTTCGATTTTACTGATATCGATAATGTGCTCGGGTGTGGCAAAACGAAGTTTCATCATCGGCAACAGACTATGCCCGCCCGACATGTATTTTGCTTCTTCACCAAGTTCCGCAGACAAAGCAAATGCTTCTTTCAAAGAAGATGCCTTGTGATAGTTAAAATTAGCTGGAATCATAATTATTTATAAGTTAAATTAACAAGTAACTAATATATTAAGTAATATCTCATTAAAATAACAATTTAAGTGGACTTTAACTAATAAGTTCACATGTTTAATAAGGAATATTTATGCTGATATATTCATCGCTTATAGTGAGCTGATAATTCTATAGATATTTTCATATTTTTATAGGGATTTTAAACCCTAAAGACAGTAATGAATTACCCATTATATTTTGATTATAATGCAACTACACCATGTGATAAGATGGTGTTAGAAAGTATGCTCCCTTTTTTTTCAGTGGATTTTGGTAATGCATCCAGTGAACATCATCCATATGGCTGGCTGGCAAAAGAGGCAATTGATAGCGCAACGCAGCAGATTGCATCTCTTTTAAAAATAGACGAAAAAGAAATTATTTATACTTCCGGTTCTACCGAGAGCATTAATGCAATCTTAAAAGGTGTATACCGCAAATTAAGTCATAAAGGGAATCATATTTTGACGGTAAAAACGGAACATAAAGCTACTTTGGATGTATGTGAATATCTTCAGGAAGAGGGTGCCGATATTACTTATTTAGATGTTGATGGAAATGGGCTTATTGATCTGAATGCACTGGAACTCGCAATTTCAGATAATACCCTTATCGTTGCGGTGATGTATGCAAATAATGAAACCGGAGTTATTCAGCCTTTGGAGGCCATTTCAAAGATATGTAAACAAAAAAACACCTTTCTTTTCTCTGATGCCACACAGGCTATGGGTAAAATACCGTTAGGCCATTTCTTTTCCTGGGTAGATTTTGCTTGCTTTTCTGCCCATAAAATTTATGGCCCAAAAGGAATTGGGTTTACTTTTTCAAAGTTGGAAAGCCAGACAAGTATGCAAAGTTTTATTCAAGGGGGCGGACAACAACGAAAATTACGTGGGGGAACCTATAATACTCCTGCTATCGTAGGAATGGCTAAAGCAATAGAACTTGGAATCCAAAACCTGGAGGTTGAGAGGGTCAGATTGTCTAAACTTAGAAATCAATTGGAAGAAGGACTGTCTTTAATAGAAGAGGCTGCCATAAATGGCAAAAAATCAGATCGACTACCAAATACCCTCAATATATCTTTTAATTACGTTGATGGTCAACAATTGCTTACTGCACTCAGTCGTAATCTGGCCGTTTCCAATGGCTCGGCCTGCAACTCTGCCGCGATAAACCCCTCTCATGTACTAACTGCCATGGGTATTGGCAGGAGCCTGGCCTTTTCAACCCTGCGTTTCAGTTTGGGCAAACACACAACCGAAGAAGATGTCCAAAGGGCAATCTCTATCATTAAAAAAGAAGTAGCGACACAGCGTGAGAACAATTTGCTTTGGGATAGGCGTTAATTCAGGTATTCCTCTCGTGTATCGGGCCTGACTTATCGCGCAACATCCCCCCCTTTTTGCCTGTAAAAACTGCCAGTATTTCCGCAAAAATACTTATTGCAATTTCTTCCGGCGTATTAGCCCCTAATTCGAGGCCACAAGGGGCATAAATTCTTTCAAGAGATGCCTTTGAGAGTGGTTTGCCATGTTCCTGGAATTCATTTTCCATTTTAATAAAACGTTTTTTGGGACCTAGTGATGCAATATAAACAGCATCACTTTTCAATGCCTGCTCCAAATTCCGTGTATCTGTTTTAAAATCATGAGCCATTAATATAATCGCAGTCCGGTCATCTATTAGTGGTGATGTTTTATCCTCTTTATTGTAAATATGTTTGACTGAAGTCAGTTTCTCCTTTTTTAGCTTCTGTATATTTCCTACCAGGCTGACTTCCCAATCCATGACTTTGGCTAAATCCAACATGGGATAAACATCATAATTGTCACCGTAGATAACAAGGTGAAACTGGGGTGGAATTAATTCTATAAATGCACTAATCGATCCGTCCGATAACTTATAATTGTAAATCCCTGATTTTTTATTAGTTAAAACTTCAGAAATATCCTTTAAAAGCATTTCTTTTAATTCAGGATCTAAGTTACCCTCCAAAATATTCGAGCTGGTATCGAAATAATAGGTAGTTCCCAGCAACTCCGGATTATCCGGACATGCAGTCAGGGTTATCAGAACATGAGATTGTCGGGAAGAAATACATTTTTCCAGTACCGGTATGGTGGATAACGTATCGGTAATGGGAGAAATTAACACATCAATCACTCCATTACAGCCAAGTCCAACTCCTATTTGGTTTTCATCATCCCTTGAAGTATCATAGGTAACTATGGATGGTTTCTCTTTAAAAATTGCCATCTGTGATCTTTTTAAAGCATCTCCCTCAAGGCAACCTCCGCTAATGCCACCTTCAAAAACCCCCGATTCAAAAACAAGCATCCTTGCCCCTTCCCTCCGGTAAGATGATTCTTCTACCCTTACGACCTGCGCAATAGCCGCTTTTTCATTTGAAGACTTCAATTTATTATATAGAGATAAAATGGATTTAATTTCCTTCATCATTTGTTATTTTATTAATTTCATTAATTATTGCAGTGATATCATTTTTATTAACAGATAATTCACATGACTGTAATTATTTTTTGTTGTATTTTTAACACTGAACCTTGAACAATATTAATTTTTTTTTAGGTTTTCATCTCCAAAATTTAGGTTAAATATTCAGGTCAGTTTAATTTTTTAATAATTCATTTTTATACATGCAGCTTAAAGACAGTTTTGACAGAACAATAGACTATGTAAGAATTGCCGTTACGGATCGCTGCAACCTCAGATGCTTTTATTGCATGCCCATGGAAGGCATTACATATGAACCTAAGGCCCATTTACTTACTTATGAAGAAATAACCCGACTCCTGTCTGTCCTTGGCAATATCGGGTTTAGAAAAGTTCGGTTTACCGGTGGGGAGCCTTTTTTGAGAAAAGACTTTGTGAAGTTACTTGAAAGCACACATGGGTTAAATATGTATGACTCAATTCATATTACTTCCAATGGTACTTTATTAACAAAGCATATACCTAAACTAAAACAACTGGGGATAAAAAACATTAATTTAAGTTTAGATTCTCTGGATGAAGAACGATTTAAAAAAATTACGCGTAGAAATGATTTTACCAAGGTAATTCATGCCTTAAACAGCTTAATGGACGAGGGCTTTAATATTAAAATAAATGCCGTGGTGATGTTCGGCATAAATACCCAGGATATACTCCCTCTGGTAGAATTTGCAAAAACACATACGGTGAATATCCGGTTTATAGAAGAGATGCCCTTTAATGGAGGTTATAAGGAAAACGACCAAATATTTAAAGCGAATGATATCTACCGTATTATTAAAAACGAATATCCCAGTTTCTCTGCCCGGCCTGGTTTGCATGGTGAAACTGCCACCAATTACACAATAAATGACTTCAAGGGCGATATTGGTATAATCCCTGCCTTTTCCCGTACTTTTTGTAATACCTGCAACAGATTGCGCATTACTGCGAAAGGTGAGATAAAAACCTGTCTCTATGACGGAGGCATATTTAGTATTAGGGACTTTATGCGCAGTGGTGTTTCAGATGAACAATTGACGGCCAAGTTTGTAGAACTAATCAAATTAAAACCTAAGAACGGCTTTGAAGCAGAAAAATACAGGGAAAATTCTTTAGGCAGGGAGGAAAGTATGAGTTCAATAGGAGGTTAACCGGGGTGGAAAAAACATTTATAACATATGAGGAAGCATTAAGCATTCTGGAACAGAATAAAAATAATTTTGAGACTATTAAAGTTCCTTTAAAGGATTGCGGAGGATATGTGCTGGCAGAAGATTTAACTGCAGATCGTGATCTGCCGCCTTATGATCGCATAACAATGGATGGTATTGCTATTGATTATGCCGCATTTAAAAATGGGCAACGTGAGTTTCCTATTACGGGAGTAGCTCCTGCAGGGTCTGCACAGCAAACACTTGAAGATAAACGTTCCTGCATAGAGGTAATGACCGGTGCTATTTTACCAAATAATACGGATACGGTAATCAGATATGAAGACCTTACCATTGCTGATGGAAAAGCCAGTATTGATGTAACAGAAATTGAGCACCGTCAAAACATCCATTTTAAGGGATCGGATATTGCTAAAGACTCTGTAATCACTAAAGCAGGGAGTCTGATTTCAAGTGCAGAAATTAATGTCGCTGCCGCCATTGGAAAATTTAATGTAGCGATTAAGAAAATGCCCAGAGCAGTCATAATTTCTACAGGCGATGAACTTGTTGATGTACATGAAACACCCCTTACCCACCAGATTCGGAGATCTAATGTTTATGGTATTCAAAATACTTTAAAAGAATGGGGGATTCCGGTAGAGCTTCGGCATTTACCGGATGATAAGGGGAAAATGAAAACTATTATTGCCCAATTACTTCAGGAATTTGATATACTTGTAATTACAGGCGGGGTATCTAAAGGGAAGTTCGATTATTTACCTGATGTATTAACCTCACTTGAGGTAGTAAAACATTTTCATAAAATACAGCAACGTCCGGGGAAACCATTTTGGTTTGGGACAAGTAAAAACAATAAACGGGTTTTTGCGCTTCCGGGTAACCCGGTATCCTCTTATGTATGTGTATATATCTACCTAAGGTTTTGGCTAATTAAATCACTGGGTATAGAAGAAACAGTGTTTTATGCCAGGTTGAACGAAGATGTCCATTTTAAGCCTGACTTAATTTATTTTTTAGAAGCAAAATTAGAAAGTAAAAACGATGGATGTTTGATTGCTGCCCCGCTAAAAGGCAATGGTTCTGGAGATTTTGCGAATTTGGTAAAAGCAGATGGTTTTTTGATTCTGCCACAAAATAAAACAGTATTTAAGAAAGGGGAAGTATATCCTTTTGTACCTTATAGACATAATCTTTAAAAAAGATGGAAACCGCAAAATCATCCTGTTGTAAAAAAATCCATAGCCCAGGTAAAACTGGAAGTGGCTCAAAAGGATATATTTCTTTTCTATCTACTTTATTGTTGATACTGCTGCCAAAATGCCCTTTTTGTGTGGTGGCATATACAGGAGCAATCCTTATGTTCTTTGATATAGACAATTCCCAATTGGCCCCTTTTCTATTACATGCAAAACCAATACTGGGAGTCATTATTGTTTTCATGATTCTACTAAATAATAGAGGCCGGAAAACATTAATTGCCGCTGTAATTTCTGTGATTGCGCTGTTGCTGTTAATATTGAGCGCATACATGCATATTGAAATTATTCCCGAATGGGCGTTATATACCAGTTTTGTATTTGCAATTTGGTATAATGGTAACTTTGAATATTTCTTTCGCTATTTAAAAATGAAGAAGGAATAACGGATTTATTTTCTTTTATAGTGTGCGTCATTATTTTTAATGAGCGCCTTATTGTTTTTTTTAATTTAAATTATCCTTCTTGTTGGGATAAAAGGCACAGATTCTCCTTTCTGATATAGTTTTTTGGAAGGGGAAAGGAGAATAAAACCATCTATATTTGACATACCAATCAAGTCACCAGGTCCATTAATAGCTACAGTCGAGGCAAAAACACAGCCATTTTCCCATTTTATTTGAACCCCTAGAAATTGAGTCAACTCGCCTAAAATCTCCATAGAATGAGCCAAGAGCACATTTTTTTTATAAAATGATAGCCCAAGGGATTTATACAACCAATCTCTGAAGTAAACATGAAAGTTTGCAAAGGTGGAAACCGGGTTACCCGGGAAAGAAAAAACCACTGTATTCGCATTCTTATGAGTGCCAAACCAAAATCGTTTGCCCGGATGCTGGACAATCTGGTTAAACAATTTTTCCACACCTAAATCCCTCAATACTTCAGGGATAAAATCAAATTTTCCAACTGATACACCACCGCTTAAAAGCAACACGTCCATAGCCTCAATAGCATAGCTCAACTTCTGGCGCATCAAATCCTTATCATCTTCTAAATGCAACAGCATTGGACTAATGCCCATTTCGTTGAGTGCTCCAGATAATAAATAATTATTTGCTCCTCTTATCTGATGCAGTAATGGTTGATCTTCTATTTTCACCAACTCGTTTCCTGTGGCTATGACCGCGACTTTAGGCAGCTTTTTCACGAATACATTATTTTGCCCAATACTGGACAATATCCCCATTTCAGAGGCCGAGAGCAGTGTGTTCTTTTTTAATAACCTTGCGCCTTTTAGTTTATCGCTTCCACGGAGGTTAATATTTTGGCCTTTTACGGGTACATTGTGGACTGTAGCAATATCTTTTTCGATACTCAGATCTTCATACGCAATAACAGTATCTGCTTCGTAAGGCACCACAGCACCAGACATAATTTCAATACAATCCCCTGTTTCAAGAAAAGGAAAAGTAGGTTTCCCGGCAGCTAAGATTCCTTTGATTTCAAAAGATCTGCGTCCGTGTTCAATAGCATCAAAGTTTATGGCAATACCATTTTTCATTGCCCGGTTGAAAGGAGGGAAATCCCTGTCGGCAAAAAGATCTTCCGCTAAAACCCTACCCATAATATTTGTTGAGGGAACAGACTCTGCACCGTAATCCTGAAATTGATTGAGAACAATTTTATAGGCTTCTTCAAATGAAATCATAAACTGGAAATTAACTGTAAACCTTTCATAAATTTAACTGTCTTAATTGCCTGTCTTTACACATTAATTTTAACCTATATGGATTCATTCAGAAGAATTACGTCCGGATTATCCAGATTTTATTAAAGTCTTCCAAAGGCTTACACCACCTTTTATTGAAAGAGATTCACAATCAGGGTATTTTTTCCTAACGATGCTTACTGCCTGAAGACTTCGGATTCCTGATTGACAAATAAAATAGAGCGCCTTTTCCGGCTTAAGTTTGTTCAGCTGCAGCTCCAGCTCTGATAAAGGAATATTGATAGCGCTCTCCAATGGCTCTAAGTCAAATTCCTCTTTTGTTCGTACATCTATTAACTGGCATGAAATGGTCTCATTCTTTATCTTTATAAATTCCTCAACCGATACTTCGCTTTCAATATTACAATTGGAAATTTCATAAGAACTCTCGAGGTGGGAGCGCGAGATATTTTCAGGGTTCAACGAAAAAGCGGTTTTATAAAATGATTGATTTAGCCCATTGTATATTAATAACTTACCAGACAATACTTCGCCTAAACTGGTAAGACATTTGACCACTTCCAAAGCCTGTAAAGTACCAACTATTCCGGGAATAACCCCCAACACTCCATTGTCATTGCAATTAGGTATCAATGAATCTTCTGGTGGTAAAGGAAACAAACATCTATATGTAGGTCCTCCTTTGTAGTTAAACACACTGATGTGCCCTTCAAAACCATGTAAGGCGCCATATACAAAAGGCGTTTTTAAAATAACACAGGCATCATTCACGAGGTAACGCGAAGGAAAATTGTCTGTTGCATCCACTACTAAATCATAATCTTTAATAATGTCTAAAGCATTATTTCGAGTTAAAAAAGTGTCGTAAGGTATTAGTACAGTATTTGAGTTTTGCTCTTTTAATCTATGAATGATTACTTCAAGTTTTGACCTGCCAATATCCATTTCAGAGTAGATAACCTGTCTTTGCAAGTTGGTAATTTCTACCTTATCACCTTCTACAACTCCAATGGTTCCCACCCCCATCGCATTTAAATACTGAAGGACAGGAATGCCAAGACCGCCCGCCCCTACCACTAATACGCGTGATTTTTGCAATAACTCCTGGGATTCAGGGCCAAATTCCTTAAGGGTAGTCTGACGTATATAGCGATTTGAATTCAAATGGATTCTAATTTGGATAATACTTGTTGATAGTCTTCCTCTGAATTGGCATTTATTAAAACCTTATCATCTTTGGGAAAGACCAATTTAACCTCAGAATTAATTAAATATTTCCTTGGACAACTACTGTTCGCATGTTTCAAATAATCTATTGTTTGAGATAAGCCTTCTGGTTCCCAGATAGCGGCTAACGGTTCTGGCAGACCGCTTTTTCTGGTTGCAAACGCAGTTGCCCTTTTGTCATAATCCCGTGCAGCTATTAATTCATTTATAGCTTTCAGATCTATTAAAGGAAGGTCACAGGCCAATACGAGCCAGGCAACCTGAGGATAGTAATAATGTGCGCTTAACAAGCCATTAAAGGGCCCTTTATATTGATCCCTGTCAATTATTGTGGCAAGGCCCAATGGAATATCAGTCGCTTGTTCTTCCCGAATACTCAAAAATGTTTTTTCACAAACCTGTGATAGCAAGTTGTAAATATGTTCTCTCTGCGGGAGGTCATGATATTTTATCATACCCTTATCCTTACCCATTCTTGTGCTTTTCCCCCCTGAAAGCACCAGGCCGTATAATTTTGTTCGTAAACTATGATCTTTAATACTCATCCTATGCCAGTATTATCAGTATTTTTTATAAGCTTCAAAATGGTCTGTAATTTATCATTTTTCACAAAAACTATACCTTGGTTGAAGCAGAATTTTTATCCGGATCAGATTCGTAAAAGATTGCCTGACTCAATAGCTGATTTTTCCAGAAGCTTCTTTGCTGCCATTTGATGAATTGTAAAAGTTCTAATTTACATCATAGTTGTTAAACCCTTTATTTCATAGTTGTTAACCACCGCTTACCGGCGGAATCAATGCAATTTCATCTGAACCATTTATGGCAACATCATCAGCTGCATAACCATTGTTTACGGCTACTGCCAAAGAGCTGAGTTTATTTAACTCAGGATAAGTGCTTCCAAGATAGGATTTTAATTCTCCGACAGTCTTTAGTTTTTCAGATTTTGCAATGGGCATTGACAAAGCAGAACTGCCGACAATATCTTTGGTTATTCCAAATAATAAAATAGTCATATTAACCGATAATTTCCTTTTCCGGCCCTTGAAGAAGATCCGGATATTTGCTAAAGGGTTGCTTATACAATCTTTTCCCGGTTGCCGCCTTGAAAGCATTTGCAATTGCTGCGCCTGCTGGTGGTAATGTTGGCTCCCCAAGTCCGGTAGGAGAATACTCATTCTTCATAAGATGGGTCTCCACTATTGGAACTTCTTTCATCCGAATCAGTCGATATTTGTCAAAATTAGTGACCTGCGGGACTCCGTTCAAAAATGAAAAATCTCCATACATGGCGTGCCCAATACCATCAATTATTCCACCTTCTATCTGATTCAGCGCCCCCAACGGATTTATTACAATTCCACAATCTACAACACATGTTATTTTTTTCACTACAGGACTCCCATTTTCCAATACGACATCCGCCACCTCGGCCACATGACTGTTATGACAGTAATAATTTACAAACCCCTGGTAGACGCCTTCCGGTTTCGTTCCCCAGCCTGATTTCTCAACGGCTGTCTTGATCACTTTCTCCATCCGTTCAGGTGAATACTGGATACGCTCATCAGTTGTGCCCTTTACTTTCTGCAGCAAGTCTAATCTGAGTTGTATCTTATCTACTTCCATCAATTCGGCTAATTCATCAAAAAAACTTTGTTCTGCAAATGCAAGGAAGTTCGTATAAGGGGCTCTCCAGGCTCCGGTTGTAATATTGCTATCATATTTAGCTACGTCTACCTGGTAATTTTCAATTGCACCTGCCGGGAAAAAGTTAGGTATCAGTCCATACATATTGGAATTAATAGCTGCTTCTTTGAGATGATATCCAGTAACTTTTCCATCTTTTACCGCCGCTTTAATTCTATATTTTATGGATGGTCTGTAAATACCATCAGCCATATCATCCTCTCTCGAAAATACAACCTTTACCGGTTTTTTGGCCAGATTTGAAATCATTGCGGCTTCTACTGCAAAATCCCCGTATAACCTTCGGCCAAAACCTCCCCCAATCCGGGTCATTTCTAAATGCACGTCTTTGAAGTCGCGTTCCAGCAATTCTGCGATATTTTTGGCAGTCCCTTCCGGCGTTTGAATAGGACCAACCAAATGTATCTTATCTGCAGTAACGTTGGCATAAAAGTTCATAGGCTCCAAACAATTATGGGGCAGGAATGGAGACTCATAAGTTCTTTCCAAAACTTTATCTGCCTGCGCAAAAGCTTTTTTAACATCTCCATCGGCGCGGAGCGTTTCAAATTTTTTGCCGTCTAATAGTCCCAATAATAATTTATCATGGTCTTCTGTGCTTTCTAATTTTGAGTCCGCTTTCCATTCTGCCTTTAGCGCTTTTTTACCCTTCATTGCAGACCAGTTGTCTTTAGCTAAAACAGCAATCTTATCTTCAAACCTGATGACATCCAGGACGCCGTCGACAGCCTTAGCAGCTGTATCATCGAAAGATTCCAGTTTTTGACCAAATGCCGGAGGACGCATTACGGAGGCTATGACCATTCCTTCAGTCTTATAATCCAGGCCATAAAGAGGATCGCCTTTAACTATTTTTTCTATATCTACATTAGTAACATCAGTACCAATTATCTTGTAGTCCTTTACTTCTTTTAGTGTAACATTTTCGGGTATCTCAAGAGCTGCAGCTTCGTTAACAACATCGCCATAACCCAATTTTTCTCCTGCAGCATTGCTAATTACACCTTCCTGAGTGGTGCATTCAGAAGGATCAATTCCCCATCTTGCCGCAGCAGCATTAATCAGCATTTGTCTGGCCGTGGCCCCGGTTTCCCGCAAGGCATCCCAGCCAAATCTTATAGACTGACTTCCTCCAGCTACTTGCCGTGTATAATTATCTGTATCCAGTATGCCCTGCTCCACATAAACGTCCTTCCAGGCTACGTCTAACTCTTCGGCAATAATCATGGGCATCGAAGTTTTAACACCCTGTCCAACTTCCGGGTTGGGTGAAAATATGGTCACAGCCCCATTGTCCGCTATTTTAATAAAAGCATTAAAATCATTATAGTTCAATTCTGCCAAATTTACGGGTGGTTTGGCATTGGGTTTACAAGCATTAAACAGGTTAAAACCAATTATTAACCCCCCACCAGCCAGAGTGCCGGTTTTCATAAAGGTTCTTCTACTGAATGTTATTGAAGTTTTTTGTGTAGCCATTTTGATGTTTTTTGCTGTTTTATTTTGCCATTTTAGTGGCAGCTATTTCAACTGCTTTATAAATTCTTGTATAAGAGGCGCATCTGCAAATATTACCCTGCATAGCATCTTTAATCTCCGCTTCACTTGGATCAGGATTGTCCTTAAGAAATGCGGAAGCCGTCATAATCTGACCTGCCTGGCAATATCCACATTGAGGGACGTCAACTTCCTTCCAGGCTTCCTGCACAGGATGGGTGCCATCCTTGGATAGTCCTTCAATAGTGGTTATAGATTTCCCTCCTACCTGAGCCATAGTCATGGCACAACTTCTTACTGCTACTCCGTCAAGATGAATGGTACAAGCACCACAAAGTGCAATCCCACAACCATATTTCGTTCCAACGAGGTTTAAATGATCGCGTAAAACCCAAAGTAAGGGGGTATCTTCGCTAACTTCTATAGACCTCGATTCACCATTAATATTTAATTGATACGTTGGCATGTTTAAAGTGTTTTTAATGATTTTTTAGAATACTTCTTAAAGTTATCAAAATTATAGGTAACTGAGGCCCATTTAACAAATTGTTAAATGTTAAATTTGACAAATTTAGTTGGTCCCTGTCCTATCTCTCAATTCTTTCCGGCTTTGGGTATCCCATATAGAATAGAAATATCCAGATGTATTAACAAGTAGTAGTATTAACAAGGCTAACCACTTTCTACTTTGACGAAACAAGGTCTAATAAAGGTTATTTAAATATCATCAAATTACAATACAGTTCAAGCTACAATAACTCTAAATTTCGCATTAACAAGATTTAACATTTTTTTTCTTACTACCCATAATTTTAAATCAAATTAGTCGTTCTGATGGTTGAACAACAAAACTTATGAACATGAAATATCTACTGAAATTTCTTATCCTACAATGCGCCTTTATCCTTTTTGTTTCTTGCGGTAATGCCGAAGATGATGTAAATTTTGACATTAACCAGTCTGGTTCTCTTGGCCAGGGTAACCCCGTAGACGAATGCCTGAATCTGGGTGAAAGCGATCTTGTACTTTCTATCCAGGACCAGTTCACCACCTTACCCGGTAAGGTGTCTATATTTTTTAAAGTCTCTGATACTAATGGCAACCCAGTACCCGGACTAACCGCGGAACAATTTACTATATATGAACAGGGGAGAAACGATGAATGTTTTAATACTATATCCGCCTCTGAGTCATTTGCCCGAATTTCACCTAATTCGCAAATATTTAATAACAACACTTTACTGGTTCTTGACCTTAGTAATAGTGTCCTAAGCAGTAGTTTGGATGAATTAAAATCCGCTTCAACCAGTTTTATAAATAATGTTATGC
>Ga0316195_10000930_pt1 | contig 12618 bp, 11 predicted proteins | sample Phised1_MG_FD_204937 | JGI IMG/M metagenome (GOLD analysis project Ga0316195, IMG submission 204937) | Coastal sediment microbial communities from Maine, United States - Phippsburg sediment 1 | ecosystem: Environmental > Aquatic > Marine > Coastal > Sediment | place: USA: Maine | collected... | reverse complement strand
TTACGCTTCTGGGACTTGTGAACGATCTTGGGCTTGGAAATAAAGCTCATGCCAACTCTCCCTGGCTCAGGAATTTCTCGACCCCGGTCACCACGCTGCGATAGTCCAGCGGCTGGCCGTCGTAGTGCAGGATAGAGTGCAGCTTGTGCTTGGCCACACGGGTTTCGGTAAGCAGCAAGGAACGTAACTGGGCATCCCGATTCTGCTCCACCACGATGATGTGGTCGTACTTCTCGAGGAACTGTTCAACTTTCTCATTGAAGGGGAATGCCCTGACCCGCATGTAGTCGACGTGTATGTCTTTGGCCGCGAGCTTGTGATTCGCCTCACGGCAGGCTGCGGCGCAACTTCCCATGGTCACGATAGCGACGGTGGTAGATTCGCCTGAAATCCTTATCACCGGATCTGGGACCAGGGTCTTGGCCGTATCCCATTTCAGCAGCAGACGATCCAGCACTTCCTGGTACTCGGCAGAGCTTTCGGTGTAGGCGCCAAACTTGTTGTGACTGGAGCCGCGTACAAAGTAAGCGCCCTTGGGGTCGCCACCGGGGTAGGTACGATAAGTAATACCGTCCCCGTCGCTGTCCAGGTAGCGATAGAACTTGTCCATCTTTGCAAGGCCTTCGTCATCCAGTACCTTGCCACGATCCGGGCGGTAACTGTCATCCCACTCAAGATCCGGCACCATCCAGTCGTTCATGCCGATATCCAGGTCTGACAGCACCATTACCGGAGTCTGCAGCCGATCAGACAGGTCAAAGGCCTGCACCGCCATGTCAAAGCATTCCCTGGGATCGTCCGGGATCAACAACACATGCCGAGTATCTCCATGCGAGGCGTAGGCACACAAGGTCAAATCGGATTGCTGGGTTCGAGTGGGCATCCCGGTGGAGGGACCCGAACGCTGGATATTGAACAGCACCAGCGGGATTTCAGCGTAATAGGCAAAGCCCAGGAACTCACTCATCAGTGACACGCCGGGACCGCTGGTCGGTGTAAAGGACCGGGCCCCGGCCCAGTTGGCACCAATCGCCATCCCCACCGCCGCCAGTTCATCCTCGGCCTGGATAATACAGAAATTCTTTTCCCCGGTTTCCGGGTCGATCCGGGTCAGCTCGGAGAAACTCCTGAAAGCATCCATCAGGGAAGTGGAAGGAGTAATCGGGTACCAGGCACCCACGGTCGCGCCCGCATAAACGCAACCCAGTGCAGCCGCGGTGTTGCCATCGATCATGATATGACCGGCGGTCTTGTCCATGGGTTCAACCCGGGACGCCAGCGGGCACTTGAAGTGTTCGCGAGCATAGTCAAAGCCCAACTCAACGGCCTGCAGGTTGGCGCCAATCAACTTTTTCTTGGTCGCAAACTGCTCCTCAATCAGACCTTGCAGGATCGACATATCCAGGTCCAGCAGGGCAGCCAGGGCACCTACGTAGGCCATATTCTTCATCAGGATGCGGGCACGCGGATTGGCAAATGTCTCGTTACACATCCTGGCCAGGGGGACGCCTAGCACGGTCACGTCGGTGCGTGTAATTTCACGCTCGCGTGGCCAGGTGCTATCGTAAATCAGCACGCCGCCCGGGCTGACTTCCTTCAAATCGCGCTCAAAGGTCTGCCCGTTCATGGCCACCATCACGTCCACCTCGCCCGAGCGGGCAAGGTAGCCCTGGCGCGACAGGCGGATTTCAAACCAGGTCGGCAGGCCCTGGATATTGGACGGGAATATGTTCTTCCCGACCACCGGCACACCCATTCTGAAAATGGTCTTCATGACCAGGCCGTTGGCGCTGGCCGACCCGGTGCCATTCACGTTGGCAAGCTTGATTACAAAATCGTTTATCTGACTCATGATTTTGCCTGACACCCTGCGTTGCCCGAATGATCCGCGGCATATGGAATTATTATCTTGGATTTTTGCATATCCCAGGCCCCTGTTGGGCAGCGCTCGGCGCATAGACCGCAATGCACGCAAATATTCTCATCCTTCACCATCAACCTGGCAGTGTGCTTGAGCGGACCCGATACGAATAGCGGCTGCTGGGGATTGCTGGCCGGGGCCTTCAAACCCTGGCGCAACACGTCTTCTTCCGCCGCGGGCAGCATACCCAGGCAATCCACAGGGCAAATGTCGATACAGGCGTCACATTCAATACACAAGTTATCGGTGAATACCGTTTGCGCGTCGCAATTCAAACAACGCTCAACTTCTGTAGCCACCTGCTCGACACTGAAACCCAGCTCAACTTCAACATTGAGATTTTTGAACCGGCTCAGCAGGTCCACACTGGGCACAATACGCCGCTCTGATCCGTCCCAGCGGTTTGAGTAACTCCACTCGTGCGGCCCCATCTTGGTGGCCGACAATTGCATTCGGGTTTGCAGGCGCTGACTGACGTCCGCTCCCTGGCAATGCAGATGGATGGAGATGGCCGCCTGGTGACCATGCTCGACTGCCCAGATTATATTCTTGGGACCAAAGGCCGAGTCGCCGCCAAAAAACACGCCCGGACGCGAGGACTCGAAAGTCTTCCCGTGGATCTTCGGTACGTCCCACTGGTCAAATTCGATGCCCAAATCGCGTTCAATCCAGGGGAAGGCGTTCTCCTGGCCGATGGCCAGCACCACGTCATCGCAGGGAATCAGTTTCTCACCCACCACCCGACTCTCGGTCACACGGCCACTATGATCAATCTCGTATTCCATGAGATCGAACCACATGCCCGTTAGCAGCCCATCCTCGATTACGAACGACCGGGGTGAATGGTTTACGATAATTTCGACATGTTCCTCTTCCGCGTCCTCCAGCTCCCAGGCTGAGGCCTTGAAGAACTGGCGCGGTCGGCGGGCCATCACCTTGACGTTATCCGCACCCAGGCGCAGGGAAGTTCGACAACAATCCATGGCGGTATTGCCCACACCAATGATCAATACATTCTTGCCAATCTGCTGGACGTGTTCGAAAGCCACGGACTCCAGCCATTCGATACCGATGTGTATCCGCTCACTGTCCCAGCGCCCGGGGATATCAAGATCCTTCGCCTTGGGCGCGCCGCTGCCCACGAAGACCGCGTCGTAGCCTTCATCCAGCAGCGCTCGCATGCTCTCCACCGGCGAATTCAGACGCAGGTCGACACCCATATCAAGGATGTAACCAATTTCCTCGTCCAGGACCTTTGCAGGAAGACGGAAAGACGGGATATTTGTGCGCATCAGACCACCTGGCTTGCTGAGCGCCTCAAATACCGTGCACTCGTAGCCCAGCGGTATCAGGTCATTGCATACGGTCAAGGTGGCGCAGCCGGCACCGATCAAGGCCACGCGCTTGCCATTGCTCTTTTCCGGCGCCCTGGGCAAGCGTTCACTGACATCACTGCGGTGATCCGCCGCGACCCGCTTGAGACGACAAATGGCGACCGGCTTGTCCTCCACTCGCCCGCGTCTGCAGGCCGGTTCACAAGGCCGGTCACATACTCGGCCAAGAATGCCCGGAAAGACGTTGGACTTGCGATTTTCCATGTAGGCGTCAGTAAACCGCCCTTGCGAAATCAGGCGGATGTACTCGGGCACGTCGGTGTGCGCGGGACAGGCCCACTGGCAATCAACCACGCGATGGAAATAATCCGGCTCGTTCGTATCGGTAGGCTTCAAAACACTCCCCTCAGACCCTTGGCGGGACCCAATCTTCTGCATCCTGGCGATGGGATCTGCGCACCATTCGCCATTGATTTGATTAACGCCAGGGCGGAAACACCAGCTGTAAAGTGCGAAGGATAACCCGATGCAGCGCGTTTTATACAGGTTATCGTGCCGAGCGGGGGTCAGGGCTGTCAGCATGGCCTCCTGGCCACCCCCCGAATCGGGCGCAGAAAGGCCACTCCGGCTACTCGGTACGCAAGGCCTCGAGGGGTTCCATCGCCGCAGCACGGCGGGCCGGCGCTACCCCCGCCAGCAGACCGATAACGACCGCCATGGCCTCGGCCAGAAGAATATAACTCAGCGGCGTATGCACCGGCATGGCGGGCATGGCCAGGTGCAACAGCCAGGCCCCTCCCACGCCTGTCAGCAGACCCATTATTCCACCCGCTGCCGACAGGATTACGGCCTCGCCCAGGAAGATTCTCAGGATCTGATGCCGGGTCGCTCCCAGGGCCCTCAGCAAGCCTATCTCGCCGGTACGCTCACGCACGGCAATGATCATGATCGTGAGAATTCCGACCCCGCCTACCAACAGTGAAATCCCACCCAAGGCACCCACTGCAAAGGTCAGTACACCCAGCACAGAGCCCAGCACATCCAGCATTTGCTGCTGGGTGGTCACGGTAAAATCCTCTCCCCCATGCCGGCTGATCAACACTCTCTTGACCCCTGCCACGACCTCCTCGGCGGGAGCCCCCTCGGCGTACAATAAGTCGACCTCCATGAGACCTTCGCGGCCAAACATATCCAGGGCCCGGGCAGCAGGGATATACACCGTGTCGTCCAGGTCAAAACCCAGCACCTGCCCCTTGGAACGCATGTAGCCGATGACTCGATAGCGGTCGCCACCCACACGGATACGCTCGCCCAGCACCCCGGCTTCGCCAAACAATTCCTTTTTCAGCTTTGATCCTAGAACCGCATAGGCCCTGGGCGCACGGGGATCATCATCAGGTAGAAAATCACCGGCGGCCACCTGGAATTTGAACGCTTCCGCAAACTGGGAGCCCACACCATAGATCATGGTACGTCGCTGGCGCCCCAGTCCTTCGACTTCGGCATTACCCTGCACCACTGGCACCACCGACTGCACATGAGGTATTCGGGCCATCGCAGCTGCATCGTCCAGTGACAGCGGCCTGACCGTGTTGAAGATTCCGGTGGGCGTGCCCAGGGTGCTCGACTTGCCGGGATTGATCGCCACGATGTTGGTGCCAAACTGGGTGAACTCCGCGACCACGTATCGATTGATCCCCTCACCTATGGAGGTCAGCAGTACCACCGCGGCAATGCCTACGGCGATACCCAGGGTCGTCAGTGCGCTGCGGGTGCGATGCGACAGCACGGAAGAAGCGGCAAAGCGGATGAAGTCCCGACTGAGCATCAGACTGTCCTTCGAAAATTGTCGACCACCCGCTTCATCCCCTGAGCGCCGCGACAGCTTCCATTGCCGCCGCCCGCCGGGCCGGCATGATGCCAAACACCAGGCCAGTCAGTGATGAAACGCCCAGGGCGGCCGCGATCGCCCAGCCCGGCGCCTGGGCGTCCAGGTCGGGGTAGGCGCCATGAATAGCCAAGGTTCCCAGGTAGCCGAGCAAAAGACCTAACACACCTCCCAGCGACGCCAGCATCACCGCTTCGCTGAGAAATATCAGGGTAAGCTGTCCTCTCCTGGCACCCACCGCTTTGAGCAGTCCGATTTCCCGGACACGCTGGCTGACGGCAACCAGCATGATGTTCATGATCAGAATGCCGGCCACGGCGAGACTGATCGCCCCAATACCCCCTACAGTGAATGTCAGCGCCCGTAGAATATTGTCGAAGGTGGCCAGCACCGCATCCTGGGTCACCACCGTGATGTCTTCCTCACCCTGGTGACGGCGGGCAACCGTCTTGCGTATCTGATCCTGCAGCCTGGGCATTGAATCCCGGCTGCGGGCCTCGACCAGGATGCGAAACAGCCCGGGTGAATTGAACAGCGCCTGGGCGGAAGCGACCGGGATAATCACCAGTTCCTGAAGGTCGACACCCAGGGACCTGCCACTGGATCCGAGGATGCCAATCACACGGAAGCGTCGGTCTCCAAGTCTCAGCCACTCGCCAAGGGCTTGCTCGTTGCCAAACAATTCTTGCCTGATTTTCTTGCCTATCACGCAAACATTGACCGCCCGCGACGGATCCCCGGGTGGCAGAAACTTCCCGCGGTCCACGGCCATGTGGCGGATTTTCATATACTCGCTGGTGGTGCCCACCACGGTGATCTCCCGCTCCAGGCGCCCATAGGCTGCACCGGCCGCTCCCACCATGACCGGGGCCGCCTGCTTGACCAGGGGGTTGCGGGTTAGGGCGAGATAGTCCTCGATCGTCAAATCCCGGGGCGTCTCTCCCGCCATAATCGCCGGCGCACCACCGGTGGTCTCCGAGCGGCCCGGTATCACGATCACAAGATTCGTTCCCAGTGAGGCGAACTCCCCGGTTATGTAACGCCGGGCACCTTCGCCAAGACCGGTCAGAACGACCACTGCAGACACGCCTATGGACATGGCGAGCAACATGAGAAATGTTCTCCCCGGTGACCGAATCAGCGATGCGGCGGCAAAACGCGCGAGGTCACCCGCTCTCATCCGGTCTCATCCTCCACGATGCGTCCATCCACCATGCGCAGACGTCGTCTGGCACGCTTGCCGACCTCGGCATCGTGGGTAACCACCACCAGGGTTATACCTCCCGCATTGAGCTGCTCCAGCACTTGCACAACGTCGGCCCCGGACTTGCTGTCCAGGTTCCCGGTGGGCTCATCAGCCAGCAGCAGAGAGGGGTGCATGATGGTAGCCCTGGCTATCGCGATGCGCTGACATTGCCCGCCGGAAAGTTGATCGGGTCGATGATGGGCGCGATCGGTCAAATCCAGTTGTTCCAGTATTTTTCCAACCCGTTCACGGCGTTGTGCCGGCGGTACACCTGCCAGCACCAGGGGCAATTCCACGTTTTCAAAAGCGCTCATGCGAGGCACCAGGTGGAAAAACTGGAATACGAAGCCGATTCTCTCACCGCGCACCCTGGCCTGTTCATCGTCGCTCAGACTGGTGACCTCCCGGTCCTCCAACACGTAACGACCGGAAGTCGGTTTATCCAGCAAGCCGAGGATATTCAACAAAGTCGATTTACCAGATCCGGAGGGTCCCATGAGCGAGAGGTACTCGCCGGGCTGGATAGTCAGGTGGATGTCATCCAGGGCATGCACCTGTTGATCTCCAACCTGGAAAATCCGGTTAATGCCTTCCAGGATAATCATTGCTCGGCTTGGACCTGGACACCCTCGCCGACACCCTCACGGTCCACTGAAAGCACAATTTGATCGCCGGATTTCAGGCCCGACAGAATCTCCGTGTATTCCCAGTTGGCTACTCCGGTCTGCACCGGACGAGATTCCAGCACACCATCGATTTCCCGGTACAGCAGCACCGTGGAATCCTCGAGTACGGACTGGGTAGGCACACGCAGCACTTGCTCGCGAACCTCGAGGATCACTTCCACGTCGGCGCTGTACCCGGCAAGCAAATCCCGCTCCTCAAGCTGCTCGACTTTCACCTCGATTTCTACCGTCCGGGCCTGCTTCTCCAGCTCCAGAACATAGGGTGCAACACGGCGGACCACGCCCTTGAAGTCCTCCTTGGGGAAGGCGTCAAGACTGATCCGGGCTGGCATGCCGGCGCGAATCGACGGCGCGTCAACCTCATCTATAGGGGCCGTAACGTAAAGACAGCTGTTGTCTATCAGGTCCACCGCTGGCGGCGTGGGTATACCCACCGGCGAGGGGGTCACAAACTCACCCAGTTCGCCATTCACTTCCGCTATCGCTCCATCAAAAGGAGCACGCAACAGGGTGCGCTCAAGCGCGGCCAGGGCCACTTCCTCTCTTGCCTGGCTGACGCGGACCAGCGCGGTTACCGCGCGGCAGGCGGCCGCGCTGGAACTGGCCTTTCCCACAGACATTTCGACCGCCTCTTCGGAGGCAAGACCCTCTTCACGCATTGTCAGCATGCGCCGGGACTCCTTCTGCGCGACCTCCGCGGTGGTACATGCTTCCTCGGCCCTGGCCCGGGATGCCTCAATATCACTGCGCGTCAGAGACAATTGGGCCTTGAGGTCGTCATTCCAGAGCTCAAGAAGGATGTCACCTTGTTTCACCTGGCTGCCCTCGCGCGCGGGCAGGGCGGCAATCTGGCCTCCCATTGCCGGCGACAAACGGGCTCTCCTGCAGGCCTTGACCGTGCCGGCGCGGGTGTTCGCCACGCTGGCCCGCACTTCTCCGCTGCCCACCTCGACCAGGGCGACTTTTATCAGCTCGGGACGTGAGCTGTAGATTAAAGCGATTACGATCACTACCGTTGCCAGCAATGCCAACAACCATCTGCGAATCGCTTTCTTATTCATTATTCCCCGGCTTTATTCCCAAATGCTCCGGCAGGTCCCGGGAACACAACGGGACTCTCAAAACCTGTTTGACTCACCGCGGCTACACCAAAAAAATAGTTGTCGATGACCAGGTTCTTCAGAACGAACGAGTCCACGCTACCCGCGTAGACACTGTGAGTCCATACGGGAGAATCCGTAAGGCGCCAGTAGATTCGGTAGCCTGCCAGGTGTGGGGCAACGCGTCGGGCAGGGCTCTCCCAGCTCAAACTGGTGTCGGCGCTTACCGCACCGGAGATTGTCACCCCGGTGGGCGCCGGTGGAGCCCAGGCCAAGGACGCCAGAGCGATGGCATTCAGCGCGGTAATTTTCGCCGCATATGCAAAATTGACCCCTGAAATCACGTCACCGTAACTGACACCATTTTCCACCCGCACATCCTGGTGCTGGCGATTGTAATTCTCGTTGGCTTCCATGATGCGCACCGCCGGAAAGCCCATCTCATTGAATGGCCGGTGATGACCGCCACGCGAAAAACGATCCAGGCGATATATCAGCATGGTGTCCAGGTTCGGCACGTATTTATCGGCCAGTTGGTCCACGTAGCGGGCCAGATTGCGCGAGGCAGAGTCCACCTCACCGCCCTGGAATCTTCGCAGCACGGCTTCCTCAGGCGTCTCCACGGCACGCGTTCCCTCCGAGAATATTCGAGCATGGGTATTATCGATAACGCCATTGATGCCCTCGATATTGCCAATCATGTCGTTGTTCAGAACCGCGTCGATACGCCAGCCATCTTCGACGGCTTTGCCGGCCATCGCCTTGCCCCCAAACAGGCCTTGCTCCTCACCGGACAAGGCGGCATAGACGATACTGGCCGAGAATTTGTACTGGGACAGGACACGCGCCGTCTCGAGCACTGCCGCGATTCCCGAGGCATTATCATTGGCGCCCGGTGCATCCGAGCTCGCGTCCATCACATCGCTGACCCGGGAGTCGATATCGCCGGTAATGATCACGTAGCGATCAGGATCGGTCGCACCCCTTTGAATGGCCAGGATGTTGACGATTTCCGTTGGCCCGGGAACACGCTTCTCACCCTGGACCACCAGGGTCTGCTTCCTCACCTCCAGACAGGTGCCACAGTCGCGAGAAATTTGCTCGAACTGCGACTGGATCCAGCCACGGGCCGCACCGATGCCACGAGATTTGGACTTGGTCTGCGACAAACTGTGTCGGGTGCCAAAATTGACCAATGTGCGCACGTCTGACTCCAGCCGATCGGGAGATATCTGCTGGACTATTTCATGCAGCACCGGCTGCTCACCGGGGGGTGCGCGCAGACCCTTGGATTGACCATTTACGACGGTGGCGAACAGCGGCAGGAGAACCAGCAGCGAAGTAAAAATGTGTTTGCGCAATCGACTACCCTGAATTTGACCTTTGTAGGTCATCCACCTTAGCCCATTCGACCGCCCCGTTAAACTGCAGGCGAGAAAGGCGTCGCGGGGGATGCTGGATTAATCCAGCCTGGAACGGGTCAACTCCGGGTCAGACCGACCCCTTTCCCATGCCAGCATGGCGCGCTTGCGAGTCTCGCCCCAGCGATAGCCGCCCAAACCGCCACCCGCTCGCAACACCCGGTGGCAAGGTATCAAGTATCCAACACGGTTAGCCCCCACCGCGGTACCCACAGCCCGAGCCGCGGATTCCCGTCCAAGTTCCCGAGCAAGATCACCGTAGGACAAGGTCGTACCCAGGGGTACACGCAACAAGGCCCTCCATACCTGGATCTGAAAGTTGGTTCCGCGCACGAGCACCCGGAGTTTTTCCGGGTTGGATCCGGCTGCCAGGGCGGACAGAGCCCGGTTTAAGGGAACACTTGCCGAGTCATCCTCAAGCAGGCTCGCCAAGGGCCAATCTGCGCGCAACCGTTGCAAAGGCCCGGTATTCATCTCGTCCTGGAAACTGACACTGCACAAGCCTCTTGCGGTAGCGGCCACGTGACAAAGGCCAAAGTCAGTATCGGTCCAGGCATGGCGAATCAGCACACCCTCCCCGCCGCTTTTGAACTGCCCGGGAGTAACCGCCTCAATATCCACAAACAGGTCATGCAGGCGCCCTGGCCCCGACAGGCCCAGCGACTGGCTGGCGGTCAACAAATCCTGCCCACTGCGCAGATCCAGCTTGGCTTGCTCCAGGGTCAGCGACCTCAGGTACTGCTTTGGCGAGAGGCCGGCCCAGCGGGTGAACAAGCGGGTAAAATGCGCCTCACTCAGACAAACCCGGGCTGCCACCCTCTCCAGGGAGGGGTGCTCACGCCAATGCTCGGCCATGAACTCTATGGCTGACGCTATTCTTTGGTAATCCCTATGCTCTATCATGAGCCCCAGTGTAGCGACTGGCAGCGGCACCGCCACCCGATTTCCCGCAAAGCGCCCTGTCGTACAGCGTGATTTGTAGCCAGCACCACTAAACGCTCACCCTCATACCGGTACTCTGAATATGGCCGTGGATAGACTCTTTCGACGAAGCCCCGGCAGCCTGCCGGCCCTGGCCATGCTCCTGACCCTGGCCCTGGCGGCTGCGCCGGCAATAGCGTCCCGGCCGATAGACGCGCCGGACGAGCGCCTGGTCATTCAGGTGTCCGAAGACAAACAGCACGAGTTCAGAATACATCTTGCCGTGTCACCTTCCGAGCGCTCGCAGGGACTGATGTATGTGCGCAAAATGCCAGATGACGTGGGTATGTTGTTTGTTTACGAGCGTCCAACCCTGATCAGCATGTGGATGAAGAACACCTACATTCCGCTGGATATGATTTTTATCGGAGAGGACGGGAGAATTCTGACCATTGCCAGCGATACCGTACCTCACTCCCTGGCGACTATCAGCTCCGGCAAACCCGCAATTGCCATACTGGAATTAAATGCGGGCATCAGTAAGAAACTCGGTCTGGCGCCAGGCCAGCTTGTGCGCCAGCGCGTCCTCCCTAGCGCCGCAAAAGGACAAGCCAGCGGGAAAGATTCAGAACACTGACCAGGGATGCCGCCACATAAGTCAGGGCCGCCGCCCGCAGCACCTTGCGCGCGTGGGGCTCATCTCCTGATTTGAGAAACCCGGCCTCCTGCATGATGGGCAAGGCACGCCCGAAGCTTGCATCCAGCTCTGTTGGCAGAGTCACCAGGTGCACCAGGCAGGACGCAAACATACTGAGGACGCCAGCCAGCAGGGTCAGGATGGCCAACCTTGGGGAGCGGAAGGCCAGCATAAGCAAGGGCGTCAGCAGCAACATTACACCGGCAAGCTTTTGCGCCGCCACTGAGACCTTCACCAGCCTTTGTCGCAGCATGAAGGGAGGGAATCCGTCACGGTGCTGCAAGGCATGACCCACTTCATGCGCCGCCACGGTCACTGCCGTTAATGAACGCCCGTCAAAATTTTCCTTGCTCAGGCGCACAGCCCTGCTCTCGGGGTCGTAATGATCACCCGTATCGGTGACTTCTGTAAGTACGTCCGACAGGTGTAACTGGTCCAGCATGTGACGAGCGAGTTCCCCACCGGTGCCTGGGTAACGATCCGCGGGCTCGCTGTATTTACGCATAATCCGCCGAACCCAGTAAGACGGCAGTCCGAATATCACAACCATCAAGGTCAGGGCGATGATCAGCGGCAACATGCTTGGCTTGCCTTACAGCATTAGCTGGCTAATTCGCCGTTTTCTCGGGCGGTGTCGCACAACTAACCTCGTACCTGAGCTCATAGCCATAGGGATTGGCGTCATTGAACGTGTAACCGCGGCGCTCAAGGATTTCAAAGCCGGATTGACACATTTTCCGCTGGGCCAACCAGCCTTTAAGCCACTCCATCCTGATGGCCTCGCCAGCTTCTGTATCGCCGGGTGCCTCCGCGGTAGTCATGGCCTCAAAAACCACTACATCACTGTTACTCATGGAAGTACGCAGGCTGCTGTACTTGTGGCGTTCATAGTCGACGCTCTTGTGGAGGTCCTTACAGGCTGTCAATCCGAGCAATGCCAGGACGATCAATCCGACCATTCTGTTACCCATGCTTGTTCTCCTTTCTCTGCCATTGGGGCCGGGATTACCTGTTGCCGCCCTGCTTATAATCGTACAGCCGTTGAAGGCCTTACCTGGTCCGGCGCATAGCGAAAAAAAGGAACCGGCCAGTGGCCGGTTTCCTGTTCAATCTCTTCAGGGCCTGGCTCTAGGCACTTGCCCTCTTCTTGCTGGCCACCTTTTTCTTGCTGGCCACCTTTTTCTTGCTGGCCACCTTTTTCTTGCTGGCTACCTTCTTCTTGCTGGCTACCTTCTTCTTGCCGGCTACCTTCTTCTTGCCGGCTAACTTCTTCTTGCCGGCTACCTTCTTCTTGCTGGCTACCTTCTTCTTGCTGGCTACCTTCTTCTTGCTGGCTACCTTCTTCTTGCTGGCTACCTTCTTCTTGCTGGCTACCTTCTTCTTGCCGGCTACCTTCTTCTTGCC
>Ga0316195_10000929_pt1 | contig 12619 bp, 15 predicted proteins | sample Phised1_MG_FD_204937 | JGI IMG/M metagenome (GOLD analysis project Ga0316195, IMG submission 204937) | Coastal sediment microbial communities from Maine, United States - Phippsburg sediment 1 | ecosystem: Environmental > Aquatic > Marine > Coastal > Sediment | place: USA: Maine | collected... | reverse complement strand
CTGAAATCACCTGCATCATGTTCGCCATCGCGTCCAGTGGGCTCGCAAGCGCGCTGTCCAGAGCGCCCTTCAGTCCCGTGTGAATGAACTCCGCCAGGGGCCGCAGCCGCGCGTCATGGGCGGCCATTTCGCCGATCCGCTCGGAAGTTGCCACCACCAGGTCGTGGTAGGCCTGCAGGTAGCGCCGCAGGTCGGCCAGTTCCTGGCTCTGCGCGAACAGCCGCTGCGCCAGGACCTCGGGCGACGGCAGGACGCGCTCGCGCAGCCGCCGGCCGAAGGCTTCGTCGCGGATGGTCCTCACGCGCTCGAAAGCCCCGCTGTCCTCGATTTCGGCCGCCGGGAACACGCGCCTCAGTTCCTCGATCGCGATCAGGCCGTCCGCGGCGGCAATCTCCCCCGCGCGGATCATCCTCTGCAGCGAGCCGCGCGGCACGCCGACGAGGTGCGCCGCACGCGCAAGATTGAGCAACTGCGACATCACGGGCTCCCGAATGCGCGCCGCGCTCCGTCATCATCGTGGAGTGGGCGTCTGCAGGCCGACCAGCAGTGTGGCGCAGGGTACCCCACCAACCACGGTCTCGACCACGTCGCCCAGCTTGCCGTGGCTCGCGGCGACCGGCTCGACACCCATCACCAGCAGGTCCGCCGGGATGGCACCCATGCGCGACGCGAGGACTTCGGCCAGGGGGCCGGTCCCGACACTGCCCGTGACCGGCACATTCGTCAGTGTGGTGACTTCCAAGGCCAGCTGCAGCAGGCCTTCGCCCTGCGGCTGCGCGTCGCGGCTCGCCACCACGACGAGGACGTCCAGCGGCAGGCCGAGCGCCGTTGCCAGGGCCATGGCGTGCCGCATCTGCAGCTTGGCCGCCGAACCGGACTCGAGGACGACCAGCATGCGGCGCTCCGGCGCGCGAGCCGCTCGCGGCACCATCATCACGGGGCATGGCGAGTGGGCCGCGATCTGACGCACCATCTGTCCGACCCGCAGCTTGCCGAGGAAGCTGCGATGGCCGCGGCGCCGCGTGATGAGCAGGTCGATCTGCCCGGAGCGCGCCTCGTCCACGACTTCGCGCCACAACTCGTCGCCACGCCGGATGCGGACGTCGAGCGCGACACCGGCGGCGTGCGCCCGCGCCATGAACGCGGCCGTGGCCTGTGCCGTCGCGGCTTCCTCCTTCGCCACGCGCTCGTGCGCGAGCACCTCGTACTCCGGGTTGCTCAGCAGCGGCACCACGACGCCGAGCGGAACCTGCAAGCGCCCTGCCAGTTCGATCGCGGCGGACTCCGCGCCCGCGTCGAATCCGGTCCACTGCGTCATCAGCGCGATGCGTCGCAGAGTCGGGTCCATCGTGTCAATGCCCCGTCGAGATCACGCCCGAGGCCGCCAGCACCAGCACGGCCACCACGAGCACGCACAAGGCGGCGTAGGTGCGGTCGCCGCGCCGCAGGTAGATGGGGGTCACCGCAAGCAGCGGCAGCGCAGAGCAGCCAGCCAGGATCGCAATGGCGAGCACGCTCAGCATGTCGCTGCGATCGAGGCGCCGGATCCAGTGCCACCCGCCCTCCAGGCCGTGGAGCTGCAGGAAGTCCTGGGACGACAGCTTCCACAGTTCCGGCAGACTCTCGAGGCGGATGACCGGCGGCACGAGGCCCGTCGCGTAGACCGCGAACGCGCCGACGAGCACGGCGAGCCCCAGCCAGCCGCTCCAGTGAAGCCACTGCGCGTAGCGCAGGTGTTCGGGTGGGATGTCGTCGATCATGGTTCGCTCCGCATGCGTTTCCCTGCTCAGCCGCCGATGCCAAGTCCGACCATCAGCGCGCGGCCACCGGCGAAGACCAGCATGCCAATGACCAGCCGCCGGATGACCGAGGCCTTCAGCACGGTGAGCAGCCGCGCGCCGATCTTGGCGCCCAGCATCATGCCGATGACCGACGGCGCCGCGATGATGGGCAGCACCGCGCCGTTGTTCAGGTAGATCCACGCGGCCGACGAGTCGACCAGCGACAGGATGAAGCTCGATGAACCCGCCGCCACCTTCAGCGGCGCGCCCATGACGAGGTTGAGAGCGGGCACGTTGGCCCACCCGGCCCCGAGCCCGAACATGCCGGCCAGCACCCCGATCGCGAAGAAGAGCACGAGCCCGTGCGGCGTGCGATGCAGCCGCCACTCGACCTTCTGGCCCGAGGCGCGGTCGGTGAAGACGCCGTGCATGCCGAGGAGGGTGGCGAGCCGGTCGCTGCTCGGGACGTCCGGGTGCTCCGACTTCTTCGCCAGGAGCATGACCGCGACGATGCCGAGGATTGCCACGCCCAGGGCGATGCGCACGACCGACGCCGGCAATGCCAGACCCAGCAGCGCGCCGAGCATCGAGCTGAACGACGCGATCAGCGCCAGCGGGAGCGCCACGCGCATGTTCGCGAGGCCGGCGCGCAGCAGCGAAGGCCCGGCGGCGAGAGCGCTCGAAAGGGCCACGAGCAGCCCGGCGCCGCGCACGTAATCGAGGTGGAACGGGAAGAAACCGCTGACCAGCGGCACGAACAGCACTCCGCCGCCGACTCCGGCCGGCACGGCGATGATCCCGAGGAAGAAGCAGACGACGAACAGGGCAAGGGGCCAGACCCACCATGCGACGGCAGCCGCATCCGTGGCATCGACCGTCGCCGCCTCGGCAAACGACGGCAGCGCCAGGGCGATCACGGCGCACGCGATTTCGGCCCACTTCATGCCGGAGGTGGCGACGGCAGAATCGCGGGCGCCCGAGCGCCTGGTCGGGAGCGCTGCGGTGGCGAGGATGCGTTGCAGGAGGGAAGCGATGACGTCAACCATGGTGTGGCCAGCCTCGACCGGGGTGCGCCGCGCCATGGGCAGCCGGCTTTCGACCGGGCCGGCCCCGGCAGCAGGGCATAAGGCTGCCGCTCGGCATGCGTGCGGTCTTGGCATTCGAGTTTGCCATGCGCACGCCGGCATGGCTGCGTTGTACCGCTTCTGCCGAGGCGACCTACCTGTTCGGGCAGGCACTACCCACCCTTGTGGGCAGGACCGGGCGTTGCCAAAGCGGCGAATGGCTGTGGCCACTACGAACGGTGTCCAATCGGACGCGGTTCGAGATCGCATCCGTCGATGTGCGCGGCTACACTCCGCTGTTGCAGTGACGGCAGCAGGGAAAGAGTACGCATTGCCCGCAGTACGCTGGCGTGGCGCGCAGCTTCCGGAGTTCAAGCGCGTCGGTGCGCCGTTGAGCAAAGCAGTAACCACACCTGGCGGCACGGCCAAGGAGTGTCAGAAGAAGATCGGAGGAGACACCGTGCCCGCACTGGTAAACCCCCACGGCGGCGGCCCGCTGAAGCCACTGCTGCTTGAAGGTCAGGCGCGCGATGCGGCCCTGGCCCGCGCGCAGTCGCTGCCTCGCGTGCGTGTGAGCTCGCGCGAAAAGGGCGATTTGATGATGCTGGGCATCGGCGGCTTCACGCCGCTCACCGGCTTCATGACGCACGGCGACTGGGAAAGCGTCTGCGACGGCATGAAGCTGGCCTCGGGCCTGTTCTGGCCGATTCCGATCACCCTTTCGACCGACCGCAGCACCGCCGACGCGATCGCCACCGGCGCCGAGATCGCCCTGGTCGACCCGGAATCCGAGGACGTGCTCGCGCTGATGCGCGTTACCGAGAAGTACGCCATCGACAAGGCGCACGAGTGTGCGATGGTGTTCAAGACCACGGATGCCGAGCATCCCGGCGTCAAGATGGTGATGGAGCAGGGCGACGTCAACCTCGCCGGACCGGTGCAGGTGCTGTCGAGCGGCGGTTTCCCGGAGAAGTACGGCGCGCTCTACATGACGCCGGCGCAGACCCGCGCGCTGTTCGAGTCCCTCGGCTGGTCGCGCATCGCGGCCTTCCAGACCCGCAACCCGATGCACCGCTCGCACGAGTACCTGGCCAAGGTGGCCATCGAGGTCTGCGACGGCGTGCTGGTGCACTCGTTGCTGGGCGCGCTGAAGCCCGGGGACATCCCCGCGGACGTGCGCACGCGCGCCATTGCCGAACTGATCGACGAGTACTTCGTGCAGGGAACCGTGGTGCAGGCGGGCTATCCGCTCGACATGCGCTACGCCGGCCCGCGCGAGGCGCTGCTGCACGCGCTGTTCCGCCAGAACTACGGGTGCTCCCACCTGATCGTGGGGCGCGACCACGCCGGGGTTGGCAGCTATTACGGTCCATTCGACGCGCACCACATCTTCGACGAACTGCCGAAGGGCTCGCTGGAGACGCACGCCCTGAAGATCGACTGGACCTTCTGGTGCTACAGCTGCGGCGGCATGGCCTCGGCCCGCACCTGCCCGCATGACGAAAAGGACCGCCTGCTTGTGTCGGGCACGAAACTGCGCAAGTGGCTGTCGGAAGGCGCCGACGTGCCGCCCGAGTTCAGCCGCCCGGAAGTGCTGTCGGTCCTGCGCGACTATTACCAGGGGCTCGCCGCCAGCGAGCGCGTGGAAGTGAAGCTGACCGGGCACTCGGCCCGTTGAAGATCGAAAGAGCAGTCAACACCTGCATCTGTCTGGAGGAGGAGAGTCCTGATGTTCACGAGCAATCCATTTGCCACGCTATCGGGGTCGCTGTCCCCCGCGGTCATGCAGGCGTACGTCATCGTCATGTTCCTGCTGGTCGTCGCGGGAACGCTGTTCGATGTCGTGCACAAGGGTAGCGCCAGGTACTTCTTCCAGAACTTCCGCGCGTCGAAGGCGAAGGCTGCGCAGCCCGTCGGCGGCGGCGAAGCCGTGTCGATCGCCGTGCAGACCGCCGTGGTCGACGTGCTCGCGTCCGGAGAGTTCTGCAATCCGCGCCGCCGCATCGCCCACCTGCTGGGCATGTACGGCTTCGTGTTCTATGTGCTGGCCACCGTCGTGCTGGTCTTCAGCGCCTCGGCAGGCCCGGCCTGGGCGACGCTGTGGTGGCTGGGCGGCCTGATGATCTGCGTCGGCGGCTACTGGTTCTGGTTCTTCATCCGCGTCGATGTCGCGGCCGAGGGCAACTCGCCGTTCCGCATCGTCAAGGCCGACCTGTTCATCCTGTCGCTGCTCGCGAGCGCCACGCTGGGCCTGCTCTGGGCGGTCGCCGGCGGCGGTACGGGCGTCCTCTTCGGCCTGTACATCCTCGCCACTACGGTGCTCTTTGCCGGCGTGCCGTGGTCGAAGTTCGCCCACATGTTCTTCAAGCCCGCAGCGGCCTTCGAGAAGCGGGTATCCAAGGCGAACGGGACAGCCGGGAACCTGCCCACGCAGACGCGTGACGATCCCGAGCAGCAGAAGAGACACTCCATGGAACTGTTGCGAGACGCTCCGATGGACATGGGTCTTGGCATCAAGCGCGAAGCGCCCCGCCACTATTAGGAATCACGAAGCAGCCCGCAAGTTCTTCTGGAATAGATAAGGAGCCGGACTAATGCCAACCTTCGTCTACATGACAAGGTGCGACGGATGCGGACATTGCGTCGACATCTGCCCGTCGGACATCATGCACATCGATAAGACCTATCGACGTGCCTACAACATCGAGCCGAACATGTGCTGGGAGTGCTACTCCTGCGTCAAGGCCTGCCCCCAGCATGCGATCGATGTGCGCGGATATGCCGACTTTGCACCGCTCGGCCACAGCGTTCGCGTCCACCGCGACGAACAGAAGGGCACGATCGCCTGGAGGATCAAGTTCCGCAACGGAACGGAAAAGAATTTCCTCTCGCCGATCACCACCAAGCCGTGGGGGCAGGCGATCCCGCAGCTCAAGAATGTTCCCGGCCCCAGCCGGGAAATGCGCGACAGCCAGCTTCTGTACAACGAGCCAAAATACATCCGGCTGGATGAGGGCGGGCTGCACACGCTTCAGTCCAACGGTCTCAAGATGAAGAAAGGCGTGTACTACTGATGGCTTACAAAACGATCGTCGAAGACGGCATCGATGTTCTGGTCGTCGGTGCGGGTCTTGGCGGCACCGGTGCCGCCTGGGAGGCCAGGTTCTGGGGTCAGGACAAGAAGATTGTCATCGCCGAGAAGGCCAATATCGACCGCTCCGGCGCGGTCGCGCAGGGCCTGTACGCCATCAACTGCTACATGGGCACACGCTGGGGCGAAAACAAGCCGGAGGACCACGTCCGCTACGCCCGCATCGACCTGATGGGACTGGTGCGGGAAGACCTGCTGTTCGACATGGCCCGTCACGTCGACTCCACGGTGCACCAGTTCGAGGAGTGGGGCCTGCCCATCATGCGGAACCCGAAGACCGGGCGCTACCTGCGTGAAGGGCGATGGCAGATCATGATTCACGGCGAGTCCTACAAGCCCATCGTGGCCGAGGCCGCCAAGAAATCGGCGGACAAGGTATTCAACCGCATCTGCGTCACCCACCTGCTGATGGACGAAAGCAAGGCGAACCGGGTTGCCGGTGCCGTCGGCTTCAACGTCCGTACCGGCGACTACCACGTCTTCAAGTCCAAGACGGTGATCTGCGGCGCGGGCGGCGCCTCCAACATCTTCAAGCCGCGCTCGGTGGGCGAGGGTTCCGGCCGCACCTGGTACGCGCCCTGGTCGTCCGCGTCGGCCTACGGCCTCATGATCAATGCCGGCGCCAAGATGACGCAGATGGAGAATCGCATCGTGCTGGCGCGATTCAAGGACGGGTATGGCCCCGTCGGCGCCTACTTCCTGCACCTGAAGACCTATACGCAGAACGGTCTGGGCGAAGAGTACGAGTCCAAGTGGTTCCCCGAACTGCAGAAGATGGTGGGCAAGGAGTATCTGGATCCGGAAGCCTCGCACCTGACCCATCGACCGATCCCGACCTGCCTGCGCAACCATGCGTTGATCAGCGAAGTGAACGCCGGCCGTGGCCCTATCCACATGGTCACGATGCAGGCGTTCCAGGATCCTCATCTGGAGGAGGTCGGCTGGGAGAACTTCCTCGGCATGACCGTCGGCCAGGCGGTTCTGTGGGCGGCCACCGACGTGGACCCCAAGAACGAGAATCCCGAGCTGACGACGTCCGAGCCCTACGTGATGGGGTCCCACGCGACCGGTTCGGGTGCCTGGTGCTCGGGTCCCGAGGACGTTTCGCCTCCGGAGTACTTCTGGGGCTACAACCGCATGACGACGATCGAAGGCCTGTTCGGCGCCGGTGACGCGGTCGGGGGCACGCCGCACGCCTTCTCGTCAGGCTCGTTCACCGAGGGGCGCCTCGCCGCGAAGGCCGCCTGCAAGTACATCGACGACGGAAAGGCCGAAGGCATCGTCGTGTCCGATGAGCAGATCAACGGCCGCAAGGAGGAGATCTACAAGCCGCTGGAGCACTACAGGATCTACCGCAATGCGATCGTGGCGGGCGATGTCAACCCGCACTACATCAATCCCAAGCAGGGCCTCGACCGCCTGCAGAAGCTGATGGACGAATATTGCGGTGGCGTGACCGTCAGCTACATGACCAACGAGAAGCTCCTGAACATCGGACTCAAGAAGCTCAGGATCATGGAGGAAGACCTCGAGAAGCTGGCCGCCGAGGACATCCACGAGTTGCTGCGTGCGTGGGAGTTGAAGCACCGTCATCGCACGGCGGAGTGCGTGACCCACCACACGCTGTTCCGCAAGGAAACGCGCTGGCCGGGCTACTACTACCGCGGCGATGCCATGAAGCTGGACGACGAGAACTGGCACGTGCTTACGGTTTCGCGCCGGGATCCGAAAACCGGTGAATACACCATGGAAAAGGCGCCCTGCTATCACCTGGTTGGTGCCGACGAGTAGCAATGTCCCCGGGCAGGAGTTCGCGCTGAACTCCTGCCCGGGCGAAAGAAGACCGACACGTCGCGTGTTGGTCTTTTTTAATGTGCGCTATGAAGCTGGTCTCCTGGGACCACAGAGAACCGCGTGTGAACATCATCGATAAGTCGGACGAGGAGATAAGGGCCGCAGCCGAACCCCTGTGGCGCGATCTCCTCAGGTTCTCCAACGAGGGCAAGTACGGGGACTTCGTCAAGAACTTCGCCCATTCACTGGCGCTCGCCATGAATCAGGTCACGGTGAGCCACCAGTTCGCCAACAGCGAACTGGCCAGGAACCTGTCCGAGGATTTCGACTATCTGGGCATCATTCGCCGGGGGGAACATGTGACGGTTCTGTACCGGCAGCGGAGCACGAAGAAAGAGGGCGAGTGGCTTGGCAGACTGGTCCTTGGCCATGAAAATGGCCAGGTCAGGATCTTTGGCGCGTCCATCTTCTGAGCAACGGTTTCGGATTCGACATGAGTGAAGTCATCCAGGACGGCAAGTTTGTCGAGCTCACCTACAAGGTGGCGGACAAGGCATCGGGGCACGTCCTCACCAGGGTCGACTTCCCCCTGGGCTATGTTCATGGACACAATGAGATCCTGGCCCCGTTCGTCCACAAGGAACTGGAGGGCAGGGCGGCGGGCGACGTGATCGAGGTGCCGATCGACGGCAACCTGATCTTCGGCCCGCGGGACGAGTCGCTGGTCTTCAGTGACTACCTCGAGAACGTCCCCGAGGAGTATCGGCAGGTCGGCACCTCCATCCTGATGGAAAACGACAAGGGCCAGACCCGCAGCTTCATCGTGACGCGGATGGACGACGAGACGTTGACGGTAGATGGCAACAATCCGCTGTGCGGCAGGGAGGTCGTTTTCACGCTCGAGATCCTGACCGTGCGCGACGCGACCGACGAAGAGATGAAAACCGGAGGGACGATCGGCGCGGGGCCCGATGTCGACCCGTCACTCCTGAGAGCTGTTTGAGCGCCGCTGCCGAACGGCATCGGGCGAGTTTTACGCATTGGCTGCCTGTACCTGCATTCCTGACTTCACGAAGAAGAGGTGACCTATGAGCGAGCAGAAACCCATCACGAAGGTTCCGGACGGACATTCGCGCTTCCTGACGACGCGCCAGATGGCGCCGAACGAAAAGGGGTTTGTCGGTTACGAAACCGTCTGGGAGAAGTTCCAGAAAGAGGCCGAATACCAGACGCCGAAACAGCCGTAGCGGCCATACTGCAGCGTCGATTGGCCGGGCCTGCGGCTCGGGTGCGAATCCGCAGGAAGGATCGCGCCGGAGGAGTCTGCCGGGTTCTCGGTCCGCAGTGGGAGCGGCATGGGCCTCGCAACCGACCACAAGCGCATCAACACCGGGTCGCCGCCGTGGGGCCCTGCGTGATCAGCTCGCAGCCGCAGTTGAGGAAGGAAGAAGTCCGCAACCTCGAGCAGACGATCTTTCAGCCGATGGAGAACCTCCGGGTCGGAGACCTTTATGAAAGTCAGCCAGTACATGAGCCTGTCGGTGGTCACCGTGACCCCGCAGACCGAGTTTCACCGCGCGTTCGACCTGATGCGCAGCCGCAACATCCACCACCTTCCGGTGGTGGATGACGGGCGAGTCGTCGGCCTCGTCGCCGAACGCGATCTGCTGCTTGCGGCGGCCAACTTCGGATCTTCGGAGGTCCCGGTCGGCGAGATCATGCACAGCCCCGCGATCTGCATTGCCGAGAGTGCGCTCCTGAAGGAAGCCGCGCGGTTGCTCGTCGAGCGGCACATCGGAAGCCTGCCGGTGCTCGACTCGAAGAAGGCGCTGGTCGGCATCATCACCGAGACGGACATCTTCAAGATCGCCGCCGGGATGCTGCGCGCTCGTCCGGCGGCCCGCAAGGTCGCCGCAAAGACCGCACGCCGGGCTCCGAAGAAGGCCGCGAAGCGCGGAAAGCCGGCGGTGCGCAAGACCGCGTCCCGCAAGACAGCCGCGCGCAAGACAGCGGCGCGCAAGACGACAGCGCGCCGTTCGTAGGGCCGGCTGCGCGGCATGTCCGCCTGCCAGGCTTCCGGCGCTTCGCCTCATCGGAGGCGTTCGGTCGGGCCTTCGAGGCGTCGCCGGACAGGCCGGCGGATGTTGCCGCGGACGACCGGCACGATTCGCTGAGGGTGCAGCCATGACCGATGCTCGTTCCAGCCCGACCGGGGAGATCGCGGTACCGACCGACGAGGAAGGCTACCTCGTCAACCCATTCGACTGGGACGAATCCGTCGCAGAAGCGCTTGCGCGGCGCGAGGGCATCGCGCTCACTGAATTGCACTGGAACGTGCTGCGTTTCATGCGCGAATTCCTCGACGAGCACCAGTTGATCCCCGACGCGCGCTTCGTGATCCGTTTCCTCGCGGACGAAGCGGGCGCGGGCAACGCCGCACGCCAGCGGCTGTTCGAGCTGTTCCCGTACGGCTACGTCAGGCAGGCGTGCAAGATCGCCGGGATGCGGCGGCCGCGCGCCTGGAGCACCGGCTGAAGCCTGCGGCTTCAGTGCTTGCGATCGAGCACCGCCATTTTCTTGCCGGACGTGCTCATGCGCGATCCGACCAGCGGAATGTGCCGCCCTGGCAGCAGCAGGTTCCAGTAGATCGGCTTGAAGGCGAGCTTGCCGAGGTGATTCAGCCGCGTCTCCTTCAGCAATGACATCGGGCCGACGATAGGCAGCGGGAAACTGCCGGGGACCGGCTGGATGTCGTAGTTGAAGTCGATCAGTATCGCCTTGCCGTGGCCGGTCTCGATGAAGCAGTTGGCGTGACCGTCGGCGAGCGGAAGCGCGGGCTTGCCTTCGATCTCGCGCAGCAGGTTGTGAACCACCACCTCGGCCTGGAAATGCGCGACCGATCCGGCCTTGGAAGTCGGAACGTTGGTGTTGTCGCCGAGCAGGAAGACCCGCTCTGCCTTGACTGACTTGAGTGTCTGCTTGTCGGTCAGGCCGAAGCCGATTCCGTCGCCCAGGCCGGCGTCGTCAATCAGGTCCGAACCCTCGTGCGGCGGGATCGTCACCAGCAGGTCATACGGAATGGCCTTGCCGTCCGGGCAGACGATGGTCTTGTCGGTGACGGCGGCGAGTGAGGCGTTGGCGATGACCTTCACGCCTTTCCCGACGAGCATGTCGGTGAGGACTTCGTTGCAGATCGGCTTGGTGAAGGCGCCCGTGAGCGGAGTGACCATGGTGAGCTCGGTCTTGCCGCGCAGCCCCCGCTGGGTCAGGTAGTCATCCACCAGGCAGGCGAACTCGATCGGCGCCACCGGACACTTGATCGGCATTTCGGCGACGTCGACCACGAGATCGCCGCCCTGGAAATTCTCGAGAGCTGCAGCCAGGCGCAGCGCGCTGTCAGGGGTATAGAAGCCGTGGGCCTGCCGGCCCCAGCGCTCTGCAAGGCCGTCGATCACCTCGGGCAGCGTGCGCGAGCCAAGGGCAAGCACCAGCCAGTCGTAGGCGTGCTCGCCCTGTTCGGTCGTCACCCGTCGCTGCACGGGGTCGATGCCGGTAATGCGCTCGCACCGGTACTCGACCCCCTCCCCGATGAAGTCGGCGGTGGGTCGCTGGATGTCCGCGATCGTCCGGTAGCCGGGCCTCTGAAACGGCATGAACAGCATGCCGGGCTGGTAGGTGTGCTGCGGCGAATTGCCGATCACCGTGACGCCCAGCGCCAGCGCCCGGCGTCGCGCTTCCTTGGCCAGCAGATTGGCCGCGACCAGGCCGCCAGTGCCATCGCCGAGTACCATTACCTGAACCGTCATGGTGGACTCGCTGGATTGGGATTCGCTCGGTGGCCGCCGACGGCAGCCGTGGTGCTTGCCGGACCAAGCATGAGCCGCCCCGTGCGCTGCGAGGCTGCGCTAGCTCAAGGTTCCGGCACCGCCCTCCGGCATGGTGCAGTTCGAAGGACCAGACCAAGGGAGACTACATGCTGCGTGCGCTGCTGATCGCATTACTGGCGACGGTCTCGACCGTCGCGATGGCTGCCGACCCCAGCCCGCTGGTGACATACACGAAGCAGGGCAAATTCGAGGATGTCCGCGACGACCTGAAACTGGCGATCGAGAACAAGGGCCTCGTGGTCGACTACCAGTCGTACCTCAATCGCATGCTCGACCGCACCGGAAAGGACGTCGGCTCGACGCAGTCGATCTACGCCGATGCCCAGGCATTTGTCTTCTGCAGCGCGAGCCTGTCGCGCAAGACGATGGAGGCCGATCCCGCCAATGCGGCGATGTGCCCGTACGCAATGGTCGTCTACGCGACGGTGAAGGAACCAGGCAAGGTCCACGTCTCGTACCGGCGTCCGTGGCGTCCGGACGGCTCCCCGGCCTCGAAGGCGGCGCTCAAGGACGTCGAGAAGCTCCTCGACGCGATCGCGCGCCAGGCGACCGGCCAGAGATAGCCGCGAAGCACCGCGCGGAGCAGCCGACCGCATCTGCCGGGTACGCGCCGGCACCGCCCTGTCAGGCCGGCTGCGCGGCGCCCTTCATGTCGACGGGCGCGCCTTCTGGCGCGCCCTGCCACATCATCACGTAGCCGAGTTCCTTTGTCTCGACGCAGAGCGCGGCCAGCGCGCTGAACTTGGCCTTGAACACGGCGTCCGCGTGCGAACGCTCGTGCTCGTCGAACGAACGCCAGTACGTCACGATCACCAGGTCGTGGTCCGCGTCCCGGGCACTGCCAAGCGAGCCCTCGTCGGAAACGAAGCCGGAGAACTTGAAGACCTGGCCGGCGATGAAGCCGCCCCGCTCGCCGCCATAGGTCTCCTTGACGACGCTGCA
>Ga0316195_10000928_pt1 | contig 12620 bp, 9 predicted proteins | sample Phised1_MG_FD_204937 | JGI IMG/M metagenome (GOLD analysis project Ga0316195, IMG submission 204937) | Coastal sediment microbial communities from Maine, United States - Phippsburg sediment 1 | ecosystem: Environmental > Aquatic > Marine > Coastal > Sediment | place: USA: Maine | collected... | reverse complement strand
GATAACCGAAATTGAGTGCCGCCAGGAAGGTCTTGGTGGAGAAATCCGACGACGCCGACACGTACTGGGTGATGTCCCGGTACTGCAGGCTGAAGGTCCTCGCGACGCCGTCGATGTTGGTGTACGGGTCGGTGTGCGAGATGCTGTACACCTTCGAGTACTTGCCGCCCGAGATCTCCATCGCGAGGCGCTGCCCGGTCCCCATGAAGTTGGAGTGTACGAAGCTGCCGTTGAGTATCGCGCCCTGGGAAGCCGAGTAGCCGATGCCGCCGCTGAACTGCCCGGGCAGGCCTTCCTTGATGTCGAAATCGACATCGACGAGGTCGGGCGTACCCGGCACGGGCTGGGTCTCGAACTCCACCTTCTCGATGTACGGCAGGCGTTGCAGTCGCTCCTTGGAACGGTCCAGCAAGGCGTTCGACAGGTAGGAGCCCTCGAGCTGGCGCATCTCGCGCCTGAGCACCTCGTCGTCGATCGCACTGGTGTTGATGAAGTCGATTCGCCGTACATAGGCGCGGTTGCCCGGATCCACGAAGAAAGTCAGGTTGACCGTGTTGTCCTTGTCGTTCTCCTGCGGCACCGGGTCAATCTTGGCGAAGGCATAGCCGTCCTGCCCCAACCGCAGCGACATCAGTTCCTGGGTCTGCGTGATCAGCCGCCGTGAATACGTCTGCCCGGGCTGTACCAGGAGCAGCTGCCTGAGCTGCGCCTCCGGAACCACCATCTTGCCGGCGATCTTGACCTCGCCAACGGTGTAGACCTCGCCTTCCTTCACGTTGATCGTGATGAAGATATCGTCCTTTTCCGGCGCGATCGCCACCTGGGTGGATTCGATGTCGAAATTGGCGTAGCCGCGGTCCTGGTAGTAGGAACGGAGCTTCTCCAGGTCACCCTGCAGCGATTCGCGGGAGTAGCGATCGTCCTGGCGATACCAGGACAGCCAGTTCGGCGTCTTCAGCTCGAACTCCTTGACCAGGTCGTCTTCCTTGTAGATCGTGTCGCCGACGACGTTGATCTGGCGGATCTTGGCGCGCTTGCCTTCCACGACCTCGATCGAGATCTTCACCTTGTTGCCCGGCACGTCGACCACGTCGGTCTTGACCTGGACCGCGTACTTGCCGCGGCTGAAGTACTGGTCGGTCAGGTAGCTGGTGACTTCCTCGAGCACGGAACGGTCGAAGGTCTTGCCCTGTGCCAGGCCGACGTTGCGCAGCGAGCGCTGCAGGTCCTCGGTCTTGATGTCCTTGTTGCCGGTGATCGTGAAGCTCTCGATCGAGGGGCGTTCGTAGACGACCACGACCAGCGTGTTGCCGTCCCGGCGCAGCTCGATGTCGCGGAAGAACCCGGTCGCAAACAGGGTCTTGATGGCCTCCTGCTGGTGACGCACGTCCAGGGTGTCACCGATGTTCACGGGCAGGTAATTGTAGACCGTGCCTTCCGAAATGCGTTGCAGCCCCTCGACCTTGATGTCGCCGACGACGAAGCTGTCCGCCTGGGCGAGCACGATCGGGGCGTGCGCGAGCAATATGCTGCCTATGAGCCTGCGTAGCATGAGCGAAGCAATCCCCTGGCGCGGCTACCCGATGAGCCGCGCTATATCGTTGTAGAAGGCAAAGCCCATCAGGGCCACCAGAAACGCGATGCCGACCTTCTGGCCGACAAGCTGCAGCTCGTCGGAGAGCGGACTGCCCTTGACCATCTCGGCGACCTGGTAGATCACCTGGCCGCCGTCAAGGATGGGCACGGGCAGCAGGTTGAGCACGCCGAGCGAAATGCTGATGAGCGCCATGAAGCCGATGAAATAGGTCAGGCCGCCCAGCGCCGACAGGCCGGCATACTGCGCAATGTTGATCGGTCCGGAGATGTTCTTGGTCGAGACGTCGCCGGTGACCATGCGCCACAGGAACTTGACCGTCAGGACGGTCTTCGACCAGGTCTCCGCGATGGCCGGCTGTACGGCGGCCAGGGGCCCGTAGCGCTCCTCGGTCCGCATGGACTCCGGAAAACTGGCGCTGCCGCCGGAGGACATGCCGATGCGGCCGATGGTCTTGCCGTCCTCGATTTCCGCCTGGACCTGGACATCGAAAGACAGTTCCGAGCCCTGGCGCAGCACGTCGAAGCGCAGCGTCTCGCCCGGCCGGCTCCGCAGCAATTCGACGAAGCGGTAAAAATCGTCCAGGCGCTGGCCGTCCACGGCGTAGATCTCGTCGCCGGGCTTCAGGCCCGCCAGCTGGGCCGGTCCGCCTTCGACCAGCTGGCCGACGATGATCGGCAGCTTCGGGTACCAGAACGAGAAGCCCAGTCCGGACATCAGCGCCCCGGGCTCGGTCAGCTCCAGCCGTCTCTCGACTGGCACGCTCAGCATCAGGCTGCGCTCGCGCCCGGCGCTGTCCTCAAGGGTCAACGGCACGTCGCCCCGCTCGACCAGCACATCGAGAATGCCCAGCACCGCAGCCTCGCGGGTAGTGACCCGCTCGCCGCCCACGGCGATGATGGTGTCATCGCCGGCCAGCCCCGCGCGCTGCGCGATTGAGCCCTCCACGACCTCGCCGATCACCGGCTTCAGTCCCGGTACGCCGTTCATGAACAGCACCCAGAAGGCCAGGGCGGCGAAGATGAAGTTGAATCCCGGGCCGGCCAGCAACACCGCGATGCGCGCCAGCGGCGGCCGGCTCTGGAAGGAGCGCCCCTCGTCGCCCGGCTCCAGCGGACCCTCGCGCTCATCCAGCATCTTCACGTAGCCGCCAAGCGGGACCGCGGCCAGGACGTATTCCGTGTGGTCGGGCGCCGCACCGGTGCGGCGCCACAGCGGCCGCCCGAAACCGATCGAGAACCGCAGCACCTTGAAGCCGAGCTTGCGCGCCACCCAGAAATGGCCGAACTCGTGCACGGCGATGAGCACGCCGATGGCGACGATGAACGCCAGCAACGAGACCAGCACGGCCTGGGTCATGCCGGGTTCGCCCCGGACGGCCCGAGCTCGCGACGCGCGGCGTCACGTCCCCACGCGTCGGCCGCCAGTGCGTCCGCGAGGCTCATCACCTGTTGTACCTCGTGTCGTTGCAGCACGCTGTCAATGACCCTTGCCATGCCCGTAAAGTTCAGCCGGCCGTCCAGAAAGGCTGCGACCGCGACCTCGTTGGCCGCGTTCAGCACCGCCGGCGCGGTTCCGCCCGCCTCGGCCGCTTCGCGGGCCAGACGCAGGCAGGGAAACCGTTCCAGGTCGGGCGCCTCGAAGCCCAGCTGGCCGATCGCCACCAAATCCAGTGATTCTACACCGGACTCGATCCGCTCCGGCCATCCCAGCGCGTGCGCGATCGGCGTGCGCATGTCGGGGTTGCCGAGCTGGGCCAGCACCGACCCGTCCGTGTACTCCACCATGGAGTGGATCACGCTCTGGGCATGGACCACCACGTCCACCTGCCCGGGGGCGATGCCGAACAGCAGGCAGGCCTCGATCAGCTCCAGCCCCTTGTTCATCAGGGTGGCCGAATCGACGGAGATTTTCCGGCCCATGGACCAGTTAGGGTGAGCCACGGCCTGCTCCGGGGTGGCCCGCACCATGGCCGCCTGGCTCCAGGTCCGAAACGGACCGCCCGAGGCCGTCAACAGGATCCTGCGGATGCCCGCGGGGCAATGACCCGGCCGGACCGGCTGCGGCAGGCACTGGAAGATTGCGTTGTGTTCGCTGTCGATCGGCACCAGTTCCCCGCCGGAGTCGGAGACCGCCTCCAGTAGCAGGCGACCGGCACAGACCAGGGATTCCTTGTTCGCCAGCAAGACACGCTTGCCGCCGCGCGCGGCCGCCAGGGTCGGCCTGAGGCCCGCAGCGCCCACGATAGCCGCCATGACCAGCCCTGAGCCCGGATGGGTCGCAACCGCCTCCAGGCCTTCCTCGCCCGCCAGGACGCGTGTCGGCAGGCCCAGGCGCCTGACCTCCCCCTCGAGCCGGCGCGCCGCGTCGGGCGACGCCAGCGCGGCCAGATCCGGGCGGAACTCCCGGCATTGCTCCAGCAGGCGGCCGTCGTTGCTGTCGGCGGCCAGCGCCATCACGCGAAAGCGATCCGGGTGGCGACGCGCGACGTCCAGCGTGCTCAATCCAATCGATCCGGTCGATCCGAGGATCGACAGCCCCTTCACGAAACGACCCCCATCCAGCTCAGGCCGAGGCTCAGGATCGGGATCGCTGCCGTCAGGCTGTCTATCCGATCGAGCACGCCGCCATGGCCCGGCAGGATCGTGCCGCTGTCCTTGATGCCCACCTGCCGCTTGAACATGCTCTCCGTGAGGTCGCCGACGACCGACGCCAGCAGCGCCGCGATGCACAGCGGCAGGAACGCCTCGGCGCTGAAGCCAAACCAGGCGAGGCCAGCAACGGCCACGATGGAGCCGGCCAGCAGGCCGCCGAGGACGCCTTCCCAGGTCTTGTTCGGGCTGACGCGCGGCGCCAGCTTGGTGCGACCGAAGCGCCGCCCGCCGAAGTACGCCCCCACGTCGGCCGCCCAGCCCAGCAACAGGGCGAAAATCAGCAGCTCCCGGCCCAGCACGCCCGAGTCAAAGAGGTGGGCCATGGCGATCCACATCGGCGGCAGCGCCACCAGCCCGGCCAGGCCCGCCAGCACGGGGCGCCCCTTGGTCGGCGCCAGCGCCACCCACAGGAAGGCGATCATCCACCACAGCAGGGTGACGGTCATGATGCAGCGGAACCCGCCTGCGGACGACACGAACCCCCACAGCACCGTGATCAGGACCAGGCAGGCCGCGACGTAGGCGGCCCGCCCCGCGGTCCGCGTCAGGCCGGCGAAGGCCGCCCATTCCCAGGCGCCCGCCAAGGTCAGCAGCCCCAGCGCACCGAGGGCCAGTGCCTTCGGCAGCCAGAACAGCACGACAGCCAGCACGATCACCAGCACGATGGCGGTCAAGATTCGCGTCAACAGCATCAGCTGCTCCCGACCTGCTGTGAGGTCTTGCCAAAGCGCCGCTCGCGCCGGCCGAACCACTCGATGGCCCGGTCGTACTCGGCGGGCCCGAAGTCCGGCCACAAAGTGTCGCAGAAATACAGTTCGGTGTAGGCGAGGTTCCACAACAGGAAGTTGCTGATCCGCCGCTCACCGCCGGTCCGGATGAACAGGTCGGGATCCGGCACGTCAGCCAGGGCCAGGCGCGAAGCCAGGTCCTCCTCGCGGATCGCCGCAGGATCGATGCTGCCGCTCGCCGCCTCGCTCGCCAGCCGCCGCGCAGCCTGCAGCAGGTCCCAGCGACCCCCGTAGGACATTGCCACGAACAGCTTGAGCGTGTCGTTGTCCGCGGTCTGCGCCTCCGCGGCAAGCATGGAATCGCGCAGCTTCGGCGCCAGCATCGAGCGGTCGCCGATGAAGCGCACCCGGACCCCGTTCGCCGCGAGGTCCTTCACCTCGCGCTGCAGCGCCCTGACGAACAATTGCATCAGGATGCCCACTTCCTCGGCGGGCCGGGACCAGTTCTCGGAGGAGAACGCGAACAGGGTCAGCGCGCCGACGCCGCGGCGCAGCGAGTGCTCCACCGCGACGCGCGCGGCCTCGGTGCCCGCGCGGTGCCCGGTCGAGCGCTGCGAGCCGCGCTGCTCGGCCCAGCGACCGTTGCCGTCCATGACGATGGCCACATGGCGCGGCACGTCCTTTCCAGGGGCCTCGGCGGCTTGTGACATGGATCTTTGTCGGGGCCATCGGCAGGCCCCGGGGGCTCTTGCAGGTCATCAGACCTGCAAGAGCTCCTTTTCCTTCTCGGCGAGAACGGCATCGACCTCGGCGACATACTGGTCGGTCAGCTTCTGCACTTCCACCTGTGCGTCCCGGTCATCGTCCTCCGAAAGAATCTTCTCCTTGAGCATTTCCTTCAGGTCGTTCATCAGGTCGCGACGCACCGCGCGGACCGCCACCCGGGCGTTTTCCGCCTCGTGGCGCGCCAGCTTGGTCATTTCCCTGCGCCGTTCCTCCGTCATCGCCGGCAGCGGCAGACGGATCACGGTGCCGGCGGTATTCGGCGTCAGGCCGAGGTCGGACTTCATGATCGCCTTCTCGATGATCGGCACCATGGCCTTGTCCCAGGGGGAGATGACCAGCGTGCGCGAGTCCTCCACCGTGACGTTGGCCACCTGCGCCAGCGGCATCTCGGCTCCGTAGTACTCGACCCGGATGCCCTCCAGCAGGGCGGTATTGGCGCGCCCCGTGCGCATGCGCTTGAAATGCTCGCTCAGGCTGAAAACGCACTTAGCCATGCGTTCGTTGGCATCTTTCTTGATTTCTTCGAACATCGCTCTTACTCCCCGGAGCCAAAGCCCGCGGCCGGCATCCTAGACTCCATTCACCACCAGCGTCCCGACATCCTCACCATCGACGATACGGATCAAGTCCCCCGCGTTGAACAGGTTGAAAACGCGCAGTGGCAAGCCGTTGTCACGGCACATGACGATGGCCGTGGCATCCATCACCCCCAGTCGATCGTCGAGCACCTTGTCGAAGGACAGCTTGCTGTAGCGCTCCGCCTTCGGATTCTTGACAGGATCGTCGGTGTACACACCGTTGACCTTGGTCGCCTTGAGCAACAGGTCGGCCTCGATCTCGATCGCCCGCAGCGAAGCAGCAGTGTCGGTCGTGAAGAACGGGTTGCCCGTGCCGGCTGCCATGATCACGCAACGGCCCTTTTCGAGGTGGCGCATGGCGCGGCGGCGAATGTAGTCCTCGCAGACCTGCTGGCAGCGCAGCGCCGACATTACCCGCGAGTCCACGCCTATCTGCTCGAGCGCATCCTGCAGGGCCAGGGCGTTCATGATGGTCGCCAGCATGCCCATGTGGTCGGCCGTGACCCGGTCCATTCCGGTGCGGGCGAGGCCGGCGCCACGGAACAGGTTACCGCCGCCGACCACCACGGCGAGCTCGACCTCGCGGCCCATGACCTCGCCTATCTCCCCGGCGATGCGCCTGAGCACGGCCGGATCGATGCCGTAGTCGCCGTCGCCGAGCAGCGCCTCGCCGCTCAGCTTCAGCAGGATCCGCTTTTTCGACCGGACGGGTTGGTCGGACATCCTGCCCTCCTGGGTCTGCATTCGGCCGATTATAAAGAACCCCGCCGGAGTTGCCTCGGGCGGGGTCCTTTTGTCGTCCACAGGGGCCGCACGTGGCGGGGGGTCAGTGGCGCGCCTGGGCGGCCTTGACCTGCGCCGCCACCTCGTCGGCAAAGTTTTCCTGCTTTTTCTCGATGCCCTCGCCGACCTCGAAGCGAATGAACCCGGTCACCTTGGCACCGGCTGCCTTCAGCAGCTTCTCCACGGTGGTGTCGGGGTCCTTCACGAACGGCTGGCCCACGAGGCAGATCTCTGCCAGGTACTTGCGGATGCGGCCTTCCACCATCTTGGCGATGATCTCGGCCGGCTTGCCTTCCTGCGCAGCCTGGGCGGCCAGGATCTCGCGCTCCTTTTCCACCTGCTGCGCCGGAACCTCGGCGGCCGTGGCGTACTGTGGATTGGACGCCGCGATGTGCATGGCCAGGTCGTGGGCCAGCGACTCGTCGCCCCCCTCGAGACCGACCAGCACGCCGATACGGTTGCCATGGATGTAGCCGCCGATGACGGTCGGCGCCGACAGCCTGGACAGGCGGCGCACCGTGATGTTCTCGCCGATGCGGGAAATCATGTTGCGACGGGTTTCCTCGACCGAAATGCCATCGGCCAGCGGCAGCGCGAGCGCGGCCTCGAGGTTGTCCACCCCGGCTTGCAGCGCGGCATTGGCCACCGCGGCGGCGAACTGCTGGAAATCGTCCTGGCGGGCGACGAAATCGGTCTCGCAGTTGGCCTCGACGACGACCGCACTGCGGCCGTCTTGCGAACGCGCCGTCACGACCGCGCCTTCGGCGGCTACTCGCCCAGCCTTCTTGTCGGCCTTGGCGAGCCCCGACTTGCGCATCATCTCGGCAGCCGCATCCAGGTCGCCGTTGGTTTCGACGAGCGCCTTCTTGCACTCCATCATGCCCGCGCCAGTCCGTTCGCGCAGGGTCTTGACTGCTTCAGCTGTTATCGTCATGCCATCACCTTATTCAGCTTCGTCGGCCTTTGCCTTGTGGGCCGGGCGCCGGCGAGCGGGCTTGTGGGCCTCTTCCTTCTCTTCCTTCTCCTCGACCTGCTCGGCGATCGCCTCGACCACCGGGTCTATGGCCTCGGCCTCGACCTCGGTCTCGTCCCCGGCAGCCGGATCGGCGGCCTCAGCGACCGCATCGGCGGCGACCGGCTTGCGGGCCGGACGCGCGGGCTTGCGCCGGGCGGTCGTGGCGCGGCGCGGCGCGGCGCGACCTGGGCCTGACTTGCGGCGCACGTTGCCTTCATCGTCGAGTTCGACGAACTCGTCCTCGCCCACCGGCACCTGGGGCACGGCGTCCTTGCCCTCGATCACGGCGTCGGCGATACCGGCGGCGTAGAGCTGGATGGCCTTCATGGCGTCGTCGTTGCCCGGGACCATGTAGTCCACGCCCTCGGGCGAGCAGTTGGTGTCCACCACGGCGACGACCGGGATGCCGAGCTTCTTCGCCTCGGCAATCGCGATCTGCTCATGGCCGACGTCGACCACGAAGAGGGCGTCGGGCAGCCCGTTCATGGCCTTGATGCCGCCGAGGCTGCGCTGCAGCTTTTCGAGCTCGCGGCGCATCATCTGCGCTTCCTTCTTGTTACGCCGGTCGAGTGCGCCGGTGTCGCGAAGGTCCTCGATCTCCATCAGGCGCTTGATCGACTGCCGGATGGTCTTGAAGTTGGTGAGCATGCCGCCCAGCCAGCGCTGGTTGACGTAAGGCATGCCGCAACGAACCGCCTCGGCCTGGATGGCGTCGCGCGCGCTGCGCTTGGTGCCTACGAACAGCACCTTGCCGCCGTCCGCCACGACGGAGCGGATGAAATCGGATGCCTCTCCATAGAGGGGCAGCGACTTCTCGAGGTTGATGATGTGGATCTTGTTTCTTTCGCCGAAGATGAAGGGGGCCATCTTCGGGTTCCAGAAGCGGGTCTGGTGGCCGAAATGGACACCCGCTTCCAGCATCTGCCGCATGGACACGCTGGCCATGTATAAACTCCTTTGTCGGGTTCGTCCTCCGTCCATCCGCATGCGGCAACCAGGCCCGTCAAGGCCTGGCACCCGGCCGCACGTGTCGATGGACGTGTGGATTTGGTTGAGAAAAAACGCCGCGCTTTATACCATTCTTGGCAAGCGGAAACAATGCCTTAAGAGGTGCCAGGCACACACCTGGCCCCTTTCAGGGGCCAGGTGTGTGCCTGGCACCTGAGCGGATCAGACCCACTCTGGCGCCCCGATAGCGTCAAAATGTCGCCCAAGAGGGGTCGTCCCCCACCCTGGCACCTTGAAGCTGCCAGAGTGGGCGCTGAGCCCTGCATAATCGGACCTTTGAAGGACACGTCAAACTCATGCTGATGGCGCGAGAAACCCGAATTTCGATCAAGAACGCCGAGGAGCAGGATCTCATGCGCCAGGCCGGCCGCCTGACCGCGGAGGTCCTCGACATGATCGGGCCCCATGTGCAGGCCGGCGTTACCACGGGCGAACTGGACCGGATCTGCCACGACTACATCGTCGGGCAGCAGGACGCGATCCCGGCGCCGCTGAACTACAAGGGTTTCCCAAAATCCATCTGCACCTCGATCAACCACGTGGTCTGCCACGGCATCCCCGGCGAGAAGCGCCTGAAGTCCGGCGATATCGTCAACATCGACGTGACCGTCATCAAGGACGGCTTTCATGGCGACTCCAGCCGCATGTTCCTGGTCGGCAAGGCCTCCGTGCAGGCCGAGCGCCTCTGCCGGGTCGCCCTGGAGTCCATGTGGCGGGGCATCCGCGTCGTCAGGCCCGGCGCCCACCTCGGCGACATCGGCCACGCCATCCAGAGCTTCGTGGAGGCCCAGGGCTACTCGGTGGTCCGCGAGTTCTGCGGCCACGGCATCGGCCGCGGTTTCCATGAGGACCCGCAGGTACTGCACTACGGCGAGCCCGGCACCGGCCCGGTGCTCGAGCCCGGCATGACCTTCACCATCGAGCCCATGGTCAACGCCGGGCGCCGCCACGTGAAGGTCCTGCCCGACGGCTGGACGGTGGTCACCAAGGACCATTCGCTGACGGCCCAGTGGGAGCACACGGTGCTGGTGACGGGCGATGGGGTCGAGGTGCTGACGCTGGGTGCCGATGACCGCGAAGCGCCCGGGAACCCCGCTTGATTGCCCCGGGCAAGAGCGACCGCCATGCGTCCTGACCTGCCCCCGGACAGCCCGGACCTGTTTGCCGCCCGGGAGACCCCGCCGGCCTGGGACTACCTCGACCACCTCGTCCCGCGGCTCGACGCCGCCAGCGACCCGGTCTCCGCCTTTCGCAGCGCGCTGGCGGAGGGCGACGCGGGGCTGAAGGAGCGGTTCTTTGCCGACGAGCCTATCGAACTCCTGGTCCACGACCGCGCGCACCTGGTGGATGCGCTGCTGATCCATGCCTGGAAGCGCCATGCCGGGGCGCATGCCGGGGAGATCGCCCTGCTGGCGGTGGGCGGCTATGGCCGCGGCGAGCTGCTGCCCTGTTCCGACATCGACATCATGGTGCTGTTGCCCAAGACCGAGGCGACGCCCTGGACGCCGGACCTGGAACGCTTCCTGACCTTCCTCTGGGACATCGGCCTGGAGGTCGGCCACAGCGTGCGGACCATCGACGACTGCCGTCGCGAGGCGCTGGCAGACGTCAGCGTGGCGACCACGCTGATCGAAGCCCGGCTGCTGTCCGGTCCCGAAGTCATGGTGGAGGCCATGCGCCGCGCCATTGCACCGGACCGGATCTGGTCGTCGCGCGATTTCTTCGAGGCCAAGGTGCGCGAACAGATCGACCGGCACCACCGCTACCACGACACCGCCTACAACCTCGAGCCCAACGTCAAGCAGAGCCCGGGTGGGCTCAGGGACATCCAGACCATCGGCTGGGTGGCCAAGCGTCATTTCGGGGCCGACACCTTCGACGACCTGGCCGCCCACGGCTTCCTGACGCAGCGCGAACTGGTGCAGCTGCAGGCGGCGCAGGCCTATTTGTGGAAAGTCAGGTTCGCGCTGCACGTGATCACCGGCCGGCGCGAAGACCGGCTGCTGTTCGACCACCAGATCAAGCTGGCGCGGCAGTTCGGCTACGAAGACGCCACCTTCACGCTCGCGGTCGAACAGTTCATGCAGCGCTACTACCGCACCGTGATGTTCGTCAGCCTGACCAACGAGTTGCTGCTGCAGCACTTCCGCGAGGCGATCCTGTCCTCGGGGGACGCCCGCCCCGTGCGTCTCTCGGCCCTGTTCCAGGAGCGCGAGGACTACCTCGAGGTCACCTCGCAGGACGTTTTCGTCCGCCAGCCGTCGGCGCTGCTGGAGCTGTTCGTGGTGCTGCAGAACAACCCGCAGCTGCGCGGCGTGCGCGCCGAAACCATCCGGCTCGTCACCCGTCACCTGTGGCTGATCGACGAGGAGTTCCGGCAGAACCCGCGTAATCACCGGCTGTTCCTCGAACTGCTGCGCGCCCCGGCCGGGATCACCCACCAGCTCAGGCGCATGAACCTATACGGCGTGCTGGGCCGCTACATCCCGGCTTTCGGCCGCATCGTCGGCCGCATGCAGTACGACCTGTTCCACGCCTACACGGTGGACGCGCACACGCTGTTCGTGGTCTCCAACCTGCGTCGCCTGGCGCTGGAACGTTACGACCACGAGTTCCCGAAGCTCTCGCAGATCTTTCGCAGCCTGCCGAAGCCGGAGATCGCCTACCTGGCGGCGCTGTTCCACGACATCGCCAAGGGCCGCGGCGGCGACCATTCCGAACTCGGCTCCGTGGATGCCGAAGCCTTCTGCCTCGAGCAGGGCATGTCGCGCTACGACGCGCGCGTGGTCGCCTGGCTGGTGCGCAACCACCTGATGCTGTCGGTGACCGCGCAGAAGAAGGACATCGCCGATCCGGAAGTGATCAATGACTTTGCGCGCCTGGTCGGCGACCAGACCCACCTCGACCACCTGTACGTGCTGACCGTCGCCGACGTGCGCGGCACCAACCCGAAGCTGTGGAATTCCTGGAAAGGCTCGCTGTTCGACGACTTCTACGAGCGGGTGAAGCAGGCGCTGCGGCGCGGGCTCGAGACGCCCATCGACCAGGATGAGCTGATCGCCGCCACGCAGTCGCAGGCGCGCGAACTGCTCGCCGAGGCGCGGGTCCCCGTGGACGACATCGAGCGGATCTGGGCGCAGCTGACCGAGGCCTATTTCCTCAGGCACACACCGGGCGAAGTCGCCTGGCACACCGGACTGCTCGCCGCCCGCGACACCGACGATCGCGGGCCGCTGGTGGCAGTCTCGCCAGAGCCGACCCGCGGCGGCGCCACCGCGATCCTCGTCTACACCTACCGCCGGCGGCACAGCTTCGCGCGCGCGACCGCCGCGCTCGACCAGGTGGGGATCAACATCGTCGATGCACGCATCACGCCGACCCAGGACGGCGCGAGCCTGGACACCTACTTCGTGCTGGAAGAAAACGGCATGACGATCGGCGATGCCGAACGGCTGGCCGCGATCGAGGCCAAGG
>Ga0316195_10000926_pt1 | contig 12631 bp, 12 predicted proteins | sample Phised1_MG_FD_204937 | JGI IMG/M metagenome (GOLD analysis project Ga0316195, IMG submission 204937) | Coastal sediment microbial communities from Maine, United States - Phippsburg sediment 1 | ecosystem: Environmental > Aquatic > Marine > Coastal > Sediment | place: USA: Maine | collected... | reverse complement strand
AGGTCGCGCCGCCCGCGACCGGGCTGTGGCCGGCGGTTGACGCCGGCACCGAGCAGGGCGCGGAGCTGTCATACCGGATTGCGGAGAACCTGTTCTGGATGGGGCGCTATACCGAACGGGCTGAGTCCGCCATCCGCCTGCTGCGCGCCGTGTTCACCAAGGCGATCGGCGTCGCGGAGGTTCCCGACGACGTCGCGATGGTGCTGCTGCGCAGTATCACCTCGCTCACGGCGACCTATCCCGGCTTCTGCGGCGACGCGGGCCGGGATGAGGCTGCGGTCGAGCGCGAGCTGCTGGCGGTCATTCTGGATGCGGATCGACCCGGCTCGGTCTGCGCCAGCCTGACGTCGCTGCTGGCGGCGGCCGAGCAGGTGAAAGGGCTGCTGGCGGCGGATGCCCAGCGCATCATCAACGGCCTGCGCGATGACATCGAGCGGCTGCGCCTGCAGCTGCGGCCTGGCCTCGGCTATGTCCCGGAGGAGGCGCTGGTGCCCCTGGTTACCTCGCTGCTGGCGCTGGCCGGTCTCAGCGAGGAGTGCATGCCGCATGGGCCGGCCTGGCACTTTCTCAAGCTGGGTCGCAGTCTGGAGCGGGCGCAGCAGAGCTGCCGCCTGCTGGCGGCGCTGTTCCGGCCGGTCATGGACGAGGGGCGTCAGGATCGGGTGCTGGAAGTGGCGCTGTTGAGCATGGACGCGCTGGGAAGCTTCCGACGCCTGCAGCGCAGCAGCGCCGACCTGGTCTCGGGCCTGGAGCTGCTGCTGCTGGACCCGGAGCACCCGCGCTCGCTGCTGTTCCAGCTGCGTGGCATCGAATCGCACCTCGACGCCGTGGGCCCCGGGCAGCGGCGTCATGCGCTGGACCCCGGGCGACGGCCCGTGCTGGAGGCGCTCCTGGGCCTGCAGCTGGCCGATCTGCAGGAGCTGGCGCTGGGGGGCGCGCCGGCGGACGAGCGGGTCGCACTCGACCGCCTGCTGGATCGCATCCGAGTGCTGCTGGATACCGCCGCCCTGGCCATAGCCGGGCGCTATTTCGATCAATCGCAGTCGCCGCAGCAGCTGATGACGCTGCAGGGTGAGCAGTCTTGATCTATCGCGTCCGCCACCATACCTGCTACCGCTACCAGCAACCGGTGGTGCTGTGCTATAACACGGCGCACATGCTGCCTCGCAGTACGCCGCTGCAGACGTGTCTGAGCAGTCAGATCCAGGTGCATCCCCGACCGGCTTACGGCCGCCGTCACGAGGATTACTTCGGCAATACGGTCTATTACTTCTCCATCGAGGAGTCCCACGACGCGCTTGAGATCGAGGTCGTCAGCGACCTGCAGGCGCTCGATGCCGCGCGTGGCCCGAATCTCGACTTTGGTGTGACCTGCGAGCAGGCGCGACAATGGCTGCTCGCAGGCCGCGATCACCAGACCCTGCTGGCAAGGGAGTTTCTCTGTGACACCGCCATGGTCCCCTGCCTCGACGCGCTGCGCGCCTACGCCGAGTCCTGCTTCGCGCCGCAGCGGCCGCTGCTGTCTGCGGTACGTGACCTGACGGAGAAGATCTTCGAGGAGTTTATCTTCGATCCGGAGTTCTCCTCGGTGGCGACGCCGTTGAGCGACGTGCTGGCGCATCGCCGCGGAGTGTGCCAGGACTTTGCCCATCTGGCGATCGGCTGCCTGCGGGCGCTGGGCTTTCCGGCGCGCTATATGAGCGGCTATATCGAGACCCTGCCGCCGCCGGGACAGGTCAAGCTGGTCGGCGCGGATGCGTCGCACGCGTGGTTTGCGGTGTACTCCCCGGGCGAGGGCTGGTTTGAATTCGACCCTACCAACAACCAGCTGGCAGGGCAGCAGCACATCACCTGTGCCTGGGGACGTGACTACGCGGATGTGCCGCCGCTCACGGGCGTCATCTTCGGTGGCGGCGGCGACCAGACGCTCACGGTCGAAGTCGACGTCATGCGCTTGGATCGCCTCTGATCCCTTGCGGGGGAGGGACCTGCCGAAGGCGGCGCCGAAAGCCCTCTTGCAAAGCCCCTCTTGCAAAGCCCCTCTGCAAAGCCCCGCGGAGCGGCCTCATCGATGTGCGTAACGGCAGTCCGGATGGTAAGCTGGGCACCGTAGTCGTAAAGACGATGCGGCGCCAGGGTGATTCTGTGACACAGCTCAAGGGTTTGCTAGTTGCCTTTCTCTTTGCCTGCCTGCTGGCGACCGCGCCGCTGGCGGCTGCCGCGCCGGTGCCGGCTGCCGTAAAGCAGCGGCTGGCCAGTGAGATTGAGAAAATGCGCAAGTCCGACGCGTTTTATGTGGGCAAGGAGTGGATCGCGGGCCGAGCCTTCATCGTCTACTACTACACGCATACTGATTTCAATCCGATCTGGGTCGATGAAGCCGGCGCATGGGCGGCGCTGGAAGACGCCCTGCAGGACCTGACCGCGCTCGGTCTCAATGCGTCCGATTATCACGCTGACGCGCTGAAGTCGCTCAATCTCCTCATCAAGACCACCGACCATCCCTCGCCGCGATTACTGGCCGACTATGAAATACTGGCGACTGATGCGTTGTTTCTGCTGGCCAATGCGCGCATGTACGGCAAGGTCGAGGTCCAGGCCCTGCTCGCGAGAGGGTCGCTTGAACAGGAAGCGCTCGTCGAGGAGATGGGCGAGGGTTTGTTCAATGCGCTCGCCGGCGGCCGGTTATTGGAGCGCATCAGACAACTGGATCCCCCGGCCTATTTCTACCAGCGCTACCAGCAGGCGCTGGCCCAATATCGGGAGATTGCCGCCAACGGTGGCTGGCCACCCATCCCGGCTGGCAGGGTGCTGCGTCGCGGCGACACGGGGCGGGGTATCGTCGAACTGCGCCGGCGCCTGCAGCTCTCGGGAGATTTCGACGCCGAGCCGGAGGTCACCAGCCCGGTGTTTGACTACCACCTGGAGACGGCGGTCCGGAACTTTCAGGCGCGTCACGGCATGCAGGTCGACGGCGTCGTCGGCCGTGGCACGCTGGCGGCGATGAACGTGCCGCTGCAGCGCCGCATCGACCAGATCCGCGCCAATCTGGAGCGGGCGCGCTGGGTGGGTCGCGTGGCCCCAGCGGATGCGGTGCTGGCGGTCAACCTCACCGATGACACGCTGGACTGGGTCGAGGGAGATCGCACCGTCTGGCAGACGCGCATCCGCACCGGCCTGTCATGCCGTCAGCTCACAGAGTTCCGCGCAGCCGTTGAGCAGGTCGAGTTCCATCCCGCCTGGGCCGTGTCGGCGCAGACGCTGCGCGACGAGGTCGTGCCGCGCGCCCGGCGGGACCCGCGCTTTCTGCAGGCGGAGGATTATGTGCTGCTGACCCGCAAGGGCGAGCCTGTCGGGCAGGCCAAGGCGGCATGGGCGCGCTTTGGCGCCGCCAACTGGCCCTATATCGTGGTGCAGGAACCCGGGCCGCGCAATCCCCTGGGGCGCGTCAGATTCGACCTGCCGAACCGTGAGGGCGTGACGCTGCATGACGGGCCCGGGCCGTTCAGCGCGGTGCTGGCCGGCACCGGGCTGGGCATTCCCTGCATTCGCGTCGAGGACCCCGAGCGCCTGGCCGAGCTGGTGCTAGCCGGCACGGCGGATTTTGATGCGGACGGGATCGAGGAGGCGCTGCAGTCCGGCGCCACTCGCGCGGTCAAGCCGGCGAGAGCTGTCAGCGCCGTGCTCGCCTATTGGACTGTCCTGGTGGACGACGACGGTCGGGTGCACTTTCTGGCCGATCGGTCCGGCGCAGATGCGGCGATACTCGAGCAGCTGGACAGCCCCTACGGCCCGAGGGGCGCACCGCGGCGGGCGCAGCCCTGAGCACCGCTGCCTTGCGGTGGGCCCGGGCCATGGTGCCAGCGCGCCTGCCGGACAGCGGGCCGTCGACGCGCGGCAGGCGGCGGATGATAGAGCCGTGGCAGTCGTCGGCAGATTGACCGGGGTCATGAAGACACTGGATGATAACGAACAGGAAGGGCGCTTATGGCAAGCACCACGATTACGGTAATTCCCGGCGATGGCGTCGGACCTGAGATCACCGAGGCGACCCTCAGGGTGCTCTCGGCGATGCACTGCCCGCTCGCCTATGAGCACCATCTGGCGGGGGTGGCGGCGCTCGAGGTGGGGGAGCGGCTGGTGCCTCAGGCGACGCTGGACAGCATTGCGCGCAACCGCGTCGCCCTCAAGGGTCCCCTCACCACGCCGGTGGGTGAGGGTTTCACCTCGATCAACGTGCAGCTGCGCAAGCACTTCGACCTGTACGCCAACGTGCGCCCTGCCATCACCCGTCCCGGTGTGCGGTCGCGCTACAACAACATCGACATACTGACGATTCGCGAAAATACCGAGGGCATGTACCACGGCGAGCGGCAGACCGTGTCGCCGGACGGCAGTCGCGCCGAGTCGGTGAGCGTCATTACGCGCGGTGGCGCGCAGCGCATACTGCGCTTCGCCTACGAGCTGGCCAAACAGCGCGGTCGTCAGAAGGTGACCGTGGTGCACAAGGCCAACATTCTCAAGGCCACCTCGGGATTGTTCCTGGAAGTGGCCCGCCTGACCGCGAAGGACTATCCGGACATTGAGACCGTCGAGATGATCGTCGACAATGCCTGCATGCAGCTGGTGATGAACCCGCAGCAGTTCGATGTGATCGTCACCACCAACCTGTTCGGCGACATCATTTCGGATTTGTGCGCCGGCCTGATCGGTGGGCTGGGCATGGCCCCGGGTGCCAACATCGGCGACAGCGTCGCCCTGTTCGAGGCCGTGCACGGTTCAGCGCCGGATATCGCCGGGAAGCGTATCGCCAATCCCTCGGCGCTGATGCTGGCCGCCGCGTTGATGCTCGATCATCTGCACATGAACGAGCCTGCCATGCGACTGCGCCAGGCTATTCGCGCAACGATCGCCGATGGCGACCGGCTCACGCGGGATCTGGGGGGAGAGGCCTGCACCGATGACTACACCGATGCGGTCATCGAGCGGCTCTAGCGGGTCGCCCGGCTCCCGCAAGCAAGCGTTCGGAGGTAGGCGGGCGCATTTCGTGGCGGGGACGCGGCGAGCTGAGCGATAGCCGGCTCGACCCTGCGGTGGGCTGGATGGCGCTCTGACAGCTGGCTGGCGGCATTGCGCGGTCGCCGCCGTATTCGATTGAATAAAGCGCTACCGGCGACGCGGTGTTGCCGGGGCGATGGTGCAGGGGGAATGCATGCCGGGACGCAGTGGCAGCGTGATATTGCTGGGATTGATGGGATTGCTGGGATTGGCAGCCGGCTGCGCGGTCGCGCCGTCGGGCGGCCCGGCCGCGAAGCCCGTGGTGCTGCAGTGGGATGCGGTCGGCCGCAGAGAAAACGGCGAACCGCTGCAGCTGTCGGAGCTGAGTCACTACCAGGTCGAGCAACGCGAGTGTGGCGGCACTGAGGTGCGGCTGACGGAAGTCGCCGCTGACGCCACCCGCCTGGAGATTCCCGCGGCGCAGTTGGGCGGCAGCTGTACGGAGTTTCGCGTGCGCGCGGTGGATGCGGGCGGCGTGGCCAGCACCTGGTCCACGCCGGTGAGGGCCATGCGCCAGTGATCGGTGGCGGCGGGTCGCTGTGCGCTGCCGCTTTTTTTGGCGATAGGGCGCGGGCGCCGATGCCTGCGCGGGGAGCAAGAGCAATGAAATGGTTAACATGGCTTGCGGCCGCTGCGCTGCAGGGCTGCGCGCTGGCTGCGCTGGCCTCATCGGGCGCGTTCGAGCAGACCCTGGCTGCCGGTGCGGTGAGCTTCCGCGTACAGTCCGCCAACGACTCCTCGATCAATCGTCTGACCGTGACCCCCGCTGGTCTGCAGGTCGACAATCGGCCGGCTGTGGTGGAGGCCGATGGCTCCGTGACCGGGGCGGAAGTCGCCGATCTCGATAGCGACGGCTTCCCGGAAGTGTACGTCTACGTGACGTCGGCGGGCAGCGGCTCTTACGGCTCCCTGGTGGCCTTTGCCGTGAACAAGGGCAAATCGATGTCCTCCATCTATCTGCCCCCGCTGGACGAGGACCCGAAACTCGCCGAGGGCTATATGGGCCACGACGAGTTCGCCGTCGTGGAGAACACGCTGGTGCGCCGCTTTCCGCTGTATCGGGCGGGCGACAGCAACGCCGCGCCGTCGGGCAGGACGCGTCAGCTGCAGTATCGGCTGGCCGCAGGAGAAGCGGGCTGGGTGCTGCGCCTGGAGCGGGTGACAGAGTTCTGATCGGGCAGGGTCGGGCTGGTCCGCGCCTCAGGGTCAACCCGGGGCCGCAAGCAGCCATTGCCGGGCGGCTACCCAGGCCGCAAACACCAGGAAGAGTGCGCCGCCGATTCTGTGCAGGGTGTTGACCGACACCCTCTGCGTGAGCAGTCTGCCACCCACGGCGCCCAGCGTGGCGGTCGCCAGCAGGGCCGTGGTGGCGCCCAGGTACACGCCCAGAGGCGGGGAGGCGGCGGCCAGCCCTGCGACCGCCAGCTGCGTCTTGTCGCCGAATTCCGCCACGAGGATCATGCCGAAGGTGGTGAGAAACACCGTGCGCCCGGCGTGCTCCCGGACGAGGTCTGCCCCGTCATGGGCGCTCAGCAGCGCTTGCAGGCCGAAGGCGGCGAACAGCGCGGTTACCACGGCCGCAGTGACCGGTGCGGGCACGGCGCTGGCGATGCCGGCGCCAACAGTCACCGCCAGCAGGTTCAGCAGCGCAAACGCGGCACCGGCGCCCGCCGCGACGGGCAGCGGCGAATGACGGGCAGCGAGCAGCACGCACACGAGCTGGCTCTTGTCCCCGAATTCGGCCAGAAACACCAGCGCAAAGCTGGACAGGGCAGTGGTCAGCAGCACGTCGAGCTCCTGTGGATTCCGATGTGGTCGGCGCTAGCCTGGTTCGCGGGGGTGGTGGCCGGCTTCAGCTGAAGCGGCGCAGCAGCGCCAGCGGGGCGGCCCGCATTACCCGCTGCAGCAGCGCCCACGGCCAGAAGGGCACGAAGGCATTGGCGCGCTCGCGCTCGATCGCCTTGACGATGGCCCTGCAACCCGTCTCGACGTCGACCATGAAGGGCGCATTCTTGACCCGCTCGTTGATTTCGGTGCGGATGAAGCCGGGGTGGATCGTACTCACCGCGATGGGCGTGGACAGGACGTCGAGGCGGATGCCCTCCGCCAGCGAACTCACCGCCGCCTTGCTGGCGGCATAGGTGGTGAGCGCCCGGCGCATGCCGCGCACTGCGCTGATTGACGAAATCACCACGAGGTGGCCGCTGTTCTGTTTCCTGAACAGCTCCATGGCCGCCTCGCACTGGGCCAGGGCGGCGACGAAATTGGTCATCGCGGTCTGGCGGTTCGCCCGGAAGTGGCCGGTGCCGATCGAGGCGCCGCGGCCGATGCCGGCATTCACGATCACGCGGTCGAGACCGCCCAGTTCGCGGTGCAGCGCCTGAAAAACCTCGAACACCTGTTCGTGCTGATCGACATCGAGGGTCCTGATGGCGACCCGGATGTCCGGATAGCGGCTCTGCAGCTCGCGCTGCAGCGTCTCGAGGCGCTCGCCGCGACGGGCGCAGAGTGCCAGATTGCGGCCTTTGGCGGCGAACTGCCGCGCCATCTCGGCGCCCAGCCCCGAACTGGCGCCAGTGATCAGAATGTTGTGCCGGGTCATGCCTGCCATGGTGCGGCCCTGTGGCGAATCCGGTGGAACCCGGTGCCGTGCGCGGCCACCGGGGACGGCTAACCTGCCTTGAGCGGGTAGACCGGCAACTGCGCGCTTCTGGCCTGTTCATAGAAGGGCATCATCTGCGGCGCGAGCTCGGCCAGCGTGCGCTGGCGATTGTCCGGTGCGGGGTGCGTACTCAGGAACTGCGGCGGGCCGGCGCCGCCGACCTCGCCCATCTTCTGCCACAGCGTGGCGGCGGCCTTGGGGTCGTAGCCGGCCTTGGCGGCGAGCTCGATGCCGATGCGGTCGGCCTCGCTCTCCGAGGCGCGGCTGTTGGGCAGCTTGATCGCCAGCGTGGCCGCTGCGGCCGCGCCGGCCATGGTGGCGGCGGGGCGGTCGGAGAGCACGCCGGCCAGCATCACCCCCATGCTCGAGGCCATGGCCACCGACATGCGCTCGGCGGTATGGTTGGCCAGCGCATGAGAGATCTCGTGGCCCATGACCTGCGCCAGTTCATCATCCGTGGCCTTGAGCTGATCGACCAGGCCGGTGTAGATAGCCATGCGCCCGCCGGCCATGCACCAGGCGTTGACGGTGTCGGGATCATCGATCACCTGGACGCTCCATTCCCATTGCTGGGTCTGGGGCCGCATCTTTATGGCCTGGGCGATCAGGCGGCCGGTAATGCGGTCGATGCGCTGGATGAGGGCCGGGTCGGTTGCCAGTTTGCCGTCATCCTTGAGCTGTTTCATCTGGCTCAGGTAGGCTTCACGCGATGCGGCGATGGCCTGCTCCTCGGACACCAGCATGAGCTGCCGCCGACCGGTGGGGGTGGTGGCGCAGGCGACCAGCAGCAGCGCTGTGGTCAGTATCAGGACGGCTAGCCGTTTCATTGTGCTCTATTGTGCTCTCTGCGAGTCGCGCTGGAGTGAAAAGGTGGCGCAGCATGTTGCGCGTCGGGCAAGTGTAGCGTTTGACCGTCGCGGTGGGAACAGGTTCAATCGCGGGGCGGTGCCAGGGGCGTTCGGAGCCGCCGTGCCGCCATGGGCGGGATGGCATCGCAAGAGGCTAACGAAAGCAAGAGGGCAACGAGAGGATGGTACCAGCGGGCGGACTCGAACCGCCACGGGTTTTACCCCAATGGATTTTGAATCCATCGTGTCTACCAATTTCACCACGCTGGCACGAGTGAGAGCCGGCGAATTATAGCAGGCGATGCCGGTCGCGCAAGCCCCGCGGCCTCCCGATCTGGCATTGCCGCGCCAATTGAGATACCCTTGCGCGCCCTGAGACAGCGGCACGGCGGCATGAAACGCGCTGACTTCCACTACCATCTTCCCGAAGAGCTGATCGCTCAGCATCCGCCACCGCAGCGCGGTGCCAGCCGCCTGCTGCGGCTCGATGGCGCCAGCGCTGCAGTGAGTCACCACCAGTTTGCCGAGCTGCCGCATTTGCTGCGCGCCGGCGACCTGCTGGTCTTCAATGACACGCGCGTCATTCCCGCCCGCCTGTTTGGCTGCAAGGAATCCGGCGGCAGGGTCGAAATTCTGCTGGAGCGGGTGCTGGCAGGGGACCGCGCGCTGGTGCAGCTGCGGGTCAGCAAGGCGCCGCGCCCCGGTGCCGCGATCCGCCTGTACGAGCGCGACCAGAGCCGGCTCTCGGCCTTTGAGCTGCGCGTGGTCGAGCGGCGCGACGCCCTGTTCGTGGTGGACTTCGTGGCGGACCGGGCGGTGTTCGAGGTGCTGGATGCAGTGGGCCATGTGCCGCTGCCGCCCTACATAGCGCGCGCCGATGCGGCGCAGGATCGCGATCGCTATCAGACCGTGTATGCGCGCGCACCGGGTGCGGTGGCGGCCCCGACGGCCGGCCTGCACTTCGACCACGGACTGCTCGAGCAGCTGCGCGCGCAGGGCGTCGGCCAGGCCTTCGTCACGCTGCACGTGGGGGCGGGCACCTTTCAGCCCGTGCGGGTGGACGACATCGAACAGCACCGCATGCACGCGGAGTGGATCGAGGTGTCCGAGCAGGTGTGCCGGCAGGTGCGGGAGACCGTGCGGGCGGGCGGCCGGGTGATCGCGGTGGGAACCACCAGCGTGCGCTGCCTGGAGACGGCCAGCCGCAGTGGTGAGCTGCGCCCCTATCGGGGCGAGACCGATATTTTCATCTATCCGGGGTATACCTTCCGCTGCGTGGATGCGCTCATCACCAACTTCCACCTGCCCGAGTCGACCCTGCTGATGCTGGTGAGCGCCCTGGCCGGCCGTGGGCCCACGCTGGCCGCCTATGGCGAGGCCGTGGCCCGGGGATACCGCTTTTTCAGTTACGGCGACGCCATGCTGGTGACGCCGTCGCGCCCGACCCACCCCGCCGCCAGTGAGGTGCCCCATGGAGTTTGAACTGCTGGCGCGGGACGGCGATGCCCGCCGCGGCCGCCTGAGCTTTGCCCGGGGCCCCGTCGACACGCCGGCGTTCATGCCGGTCGGCACCTATGGCACGGTCAAGGCCGTCACGCCCCGCGACCTGCGCGAGGTCGGCGCCCAGATCGTATTGGGCAATACCTTTCACCTCATGCTGCGGCCGGGTACTGCAATCATTCAGCGGCTGGGCGACCTGCACGATTTCATGGGCTGGGGCGGCCCCATTCTCACCGACTCCGGCGGCTTTCAGGTCTGGAGCCTGGGAGAGCTGCGCCGCATCTCCGAGCAGGGCGTCACCTTCCGCTCGCCGGTGGACGGCAGCCCGGTCTTTCTCGGCCCGGAGGAATCCATGCAGGTCCAGCGCGAGCTCGGCTCGGACATCGTCATGATCTTCGACGAGTGCACGCCGTATCCGGCTACCCGCGACCAGGCGCAGACCTCCATGGAACTGTCCCTGCGCTGGGCCGCCCGCAGCAAGCGGGCCCATGGCGACAACCCCGCGGCGCTGTTCGGCATCGTGCAGGGCGGCATGTTCGCGGACCTGCGGCAGCGCTCGGTGCAGGGCCTGCTGGAGGTCGGCTTCGACGGCTACGCCATCGGCGGGCTGTCGGTGGGAGAGCCCAAGGCGGATCTGCTGGCCGTGCTGGAGGCGGTGCTGCCCGAGCTGCCTGCGCGGCAGCCCCGCTATCTGATGGGCGTCGGGACGCCGCTGGATATTCTCGAGGCGGTGGCCCGCGGCGTCGACATGTTCGACTGCGTGATGCCGACCCGCAACGCGCGCAACGGCCACCTGTTCACTGCCGCCGGTGTGATCAAGCTGCGCAACAGCGCCCACAAGCGCAGCGAGCAGCCGATCGAGGAGGGCTGCGGCTGCTATACCTGCCGCCACTTCAGCCGGGCCTACCTGCACCACCTGGACAAATGCAGGGAGATTCTGGGCGCCCAGCTCAACACCATCCACAACCTGTATTTCTATCAGCGTTTCATGGCGCGCCTGCGCGAGGCTATCGAACAGCGCTCGTTCGCGGAGCTGTATCGCCGGGTGCGCGCAGAGATGGGAGCCTGACGGCGTGTACAAGCTGGTCTTTTTCGTGCCGGAGGAGCACCTTGAAGCGGTGAAGGCGGCCTGTTTTTCCGCGGGTGCGGGTCGCATCGGCCGCTATGACTGCTGCGCCTGGCAGGTGCTGGGGCAGGGGCAGTTCCGGCCCCTGCAGGGCAGCCAGCCGCACCTTGGACAGCTCGAAGTGCTCGAGGCGGTGGCGGAATACCGGGTGGAGATGGTGTGCGAGGACGCGCTGATCAAGGCGGTGGTGCTGGCGCTGCGGCGGGCGCATCCCTACGAGGAGCCGGCCTACGACGTGTATCCGCTCACCGCGTCTGCCGACCTGCCCTGAGCCGGTGCGTGGTGGGCGCTACGCCGGCTGGGCGAACAATTCCGCCATGGCGCGGTCGCGCGCTGCCTGCAGCGCCTGCTCGAGCCGGCGGGGTGCGACGTCGCTGTCGATGGATTCAGCCAGCATGTCGCGCAGCTTGAGCAGTTCGTCATAGCGTTCCTGGTCGCGCCGGATCAGGTCGCGCACGTAGTCGCTGGCGTTGATGTACTTGCCGTGCTCGGTCTGTTCTTCCACCCAGGTCTTCATCGCCTCGGGAAGTGAAATGTTCAACGTGGCCATCGCCTGCGGTTCTCCTGGTGCCTGGAGAGTAAGCTTGGCAAGCGCGCGTCGGTTTCGCCACCGCCCAGAGCGGCAAAATTGCCGGGTCGTCCACAGTATCCGCGTTGCGCCAGTTGGGGCAGGCCGGGTCGGCCAGCGCTAGCCCTCGTCGCCCCGCGGGCGCTGCGCTGAAACGGCGCGGGTGCGGCTGCGGGCGCAGCTGCGGCAGGCCAGCACCAGGGCCCAGAACTGGGAAAAGTCGTCGACCACCACGTCGGGCTTGGCGGGGAAGCGCGCGTTGCCGGGAAAGATCCGGTTGAGCCAGCCCTGGTCCCACAGCGCGCCGTTGAAGAAGACGCTGGTGATGCCCGCCGCCTTGGCGGCGATGACGTCCGTGGTGCTGTCGCCGACGTACCATACCTGTTGCCCGGGCTGGCATCCGAGCTGCCGCAGCGCCCGCTGGATCTGGTCGGGGTGGGGCTTGCGGCGCCGCGTATCGTCGCCGCAGACGCACACCTCGAAGTATTCGCGCCAGCCGGTGGTGTCCACGGCGTCCAGTTCATGCAGCAGAAACTCGCGGTCGCGGTTGGTGATCACTCCCAGCCGCAGACCCAGGCCCTGCAATCCCTGCAGCACGTCGCGCACCTTGGGTTCGAACGGCAGCACTGAGCCGAAGTGGTTGCGGTAGTGCCGGGTGAAGCCCGCGTGCGCCTTCTGCTTGGCGGTCTCGTTGTCGCCGAACAGCACCTCAAAGATATCCGTGCGGGAAATTTTCCGGTCCAGGGTGATGCGCGGGTGCAGTCGCAGATTTTCGCGCACATAGCTGACCAGGCGCATGTCCTCGGGCGACTTGCTCTGCGATTCCGGCACCAGGTGTTCCAGCAGCCCCATGTCGCGCAGCTCCCGGA
>Ga0316195_10000925_pt1 | contig 12634 bp, 9 predicted proteins | sample Phised1_MG_FD_204937 | JGI IMG/M metagenome (GOLD analysis project Ga0316195, IMG submission 204937) | Coastal sediment microbial communities from Maine, United States - Phippsburg sediment 1 | ecosystem: Environmental > Aquatic > Marine > Coastal > Sediment | place: USA: Maine | collected... | reverse complement strand
GCTCGGCCCGATCAGCGGCACCAACTTCGCCGACTGGCCGATAAGCTATGCCGAACTGGAACCGTATTATTCACGGGTCGACTGGGAAATTGGCGTATCCGGCACGCCGGGTCCAAGTGACTCGTTTCGCTCCCGACCGTTTCCGATGCCTCCGTTGCCGGTAAAGTCCTCGGGCGTGCTGCTTGAAAAAGGTGCAAGAAAACTGGGGTTCGAGGTGCAACCAGCCCCGCTCGCCATACTTTCGAAACCACTAAACGGACGTCCTGCATGCATCAACTGCGGCTTTTGTATGGGCTTCGGCTGTGAGGCCAACGCGAAATCTTCAACACTGGCCGCGATGATTCCCGATGCCATGGCCAGCGGCAATTGTGAAATTCGTGCCGAAAGCGCCGTATTCCGCATCGGCACCAGCGCCGAAGGTCGCGCCAACGAAGTTTTCTACTACGATGCCGCTGGCAATGAGCGTTCGCAGAAAGCCAAAGCGGTCATTCTGTCCGCCAACGGGGCGGAAACTCCGCGCCTGTTGCTGAATTCCGCGAATGAACAATTTCCGGACGGGCTCGCCAATTCGAGCGGCTTCGTGGGCCGCAACCTGATGTTTAACGGTCACTCAATAGCCGGTGGATATTTCCCCGAGCCGCTGAATGATTTCAAGAGTGTCCAGGTCACGCGAATCGTGCACCACTTTTATGATTCGGATCCGGCCCGAGGCTTTTACGGCGGCGGGGGTATCGACGCGCGACCCCTGTTCGCGGCCACCCCAATTGCATTCGCCACGAACGGCGGAGCGCCGGATGAGCCCAGATGGGGCGCTGAGTACAAGAACAATCTTGCTTTTAACTTCAAGCGGCACATGTCGATTCTCGGCAGCACGACCTCGCTCGCGCTCGACCGGAACAACATTACCATCGACCCGACCCACAAAGATCAATGGGGCCGCCCGTCGATCAGGATGACCTATAAAGATCACGACGACGACATGGCCATGGCGAAATTCCTGCAGGATCGCGCTATGGAAATATTCGATGCCGCCGGCGCAACAAAGGCCTGGGCGGAACCAGTCGAGCATCAAAACGGCGGCGCCCATCTTTTGGGCACCTGTCGCATGGGCGATGATCCGCAAAGTTCGGTTGTCAACAAATATCACCGAACCCACGATATTCCGAACCTGTTCCTGTGTGACGGCTCGAGCTTTGTGACCTCAGGGCGCGGTCAGCCTACGATGACGATCATGGCCCTGGCGTTCCGCGCCTCGGAACACATCATGGCCGCGGCGAGAAACAACGAGATCTGAGCCTGCTACTGGCGGGCGTCTTCCAGCAACTGGTCACGGCGCTTGCCCAGCGCCGCAATTTGCCGTTTGTTGAGAACGTCGCCAAGATTTTCTGTCAGGACTTCGTCGCTTATCGACTTCAGCGCATCGACCCATGTGGAAGTGAGTTCGAGCGGTACGTCCGTCAGATAGCGGGGACGGCCCCGGTCAGTGCCGAATACGTTGTCGTTCTGCATCAATAGCAACTGCCAATTCTCGGGACTGTAGGCCATCTTCGATGGCGGTCGTCCTTCGTTGAAGATCAGCGAATCGAAGACGTACATTGCACTCCACTGGCGCGGCAATGGACACCATGCCCCACCGCCCTGACCGGTGCTCGAACGGTATGCCTCATCGCGTACATTGGCCGGCAGAAACTGCAGCGTACCGCCTTTGCCGCCCACCTCACGAGCGACGGTGACCGGTACCATTTCAAGTCCGACCAGCCTGTCAAGCCGATAGGCTGCCAACTCCGTATTCAGCCCTTTTGTACGCGGGTTTTCTGTAAATAATGCCGTGATCCGCTTGCCACCACTGCCGACCTCAACAACCGTGCGACCGGCCTTGTCGGTACCTGTCGATTCTATCTGTCCGTTTGCCAGGAGATCGGCGATGTCTTCTGCGCTCATACTTTCGGCCCGTGAACCAACTCTCCTCGGGTGCGGCACGGGAACCGCGAGTTCCCCGCCGTGTTCCGCCGCGACCGCGAACTCACCGTTCTTGATGATCAGCGCATGTCCTGAACCCCCATACGCTGAATTCAACATTCCGGTGTCTATCTCGATGACACGACCGTTCATGCGTTCGAGTACCCTGCGAGTCACCGTCGGCGTATGCCCGATCACAACCCGGCTGGCGCCAATGGCTGCCAGTGCGCCGGCGACCACATCACCTTCCGCAAGTGCGCTGCAGCCAACGGTACCGCGGTACCAGAGCGGGCCGGCCGGGTCATGTACGACCGCATCATTGAGCCTGGCTACCGCGTCCAGCGCAGCCAGCAACTCGACATCAAGACTGGCATCGGTGGCGATTCCCGCGGCAATGCGCGCCTGCTCGTAGAAAGTGACCGCCGGGTCCATGAGCTTTGCGTCATAGAGAACCTCGAGCGCCGTGATGTAGTCAGTCACCTGTACCCGCAAATCGTCATTCAGACGTTCAAGGCCCAGCTCGGCAACAACTGGCGGCAGGCCGCCATGTACGAATGCCGAGTCATTAACGACGACCAGCAACGGTTTTTGCATGAGCCATTTGCCATACTTGCCGCCGCTGCTGAATGCCCGCCGATGCCCATAGAAGCCCGGCGGCCTGTCGCGATCAAATTCTTCGCGCAAGGCGGCTTCGTCGACGTCAAGCAGCGACTGAACACGCCGGGTGGAAAGCAGGACCTGGAACCAGCTCTCGCGCTCCTCGGCCGACTCTTCGTCGGCAAAAGCCTGGAATTCTTCAGGGGAGACATAGCGCAAGTCGCCCACCAGGTTCATAACTTCGTGATTTCCCAGCGTCAGGTGAACCATGCCGCCGCTTTCCGGTGCCTGCGCTTCCAGCGCCATGACCAGGTCCATGATCTTGCGCGACTCGGCGCCGCGATCGAGCATGTCACCGGTGATGACGAGATGCGTCGTGCCGCCGGACCAGTTCAGATCCGCATCGATTACGTCGGCATTTTTCAGCGTCTCCAGCAACGCCGGGTAAGCACCGTGCGGATCGCTCAAGGCGACGACCCGGTCGACATCCATCCATCGGTACTGCGCCGCTACTGCAGACGATGACATCAGCATGCTAATCAACAAGGTAATTGTGAGTGTCGCTGCGGACCTGAGCATCTGAATCTCCGATGGCATCATTGTGTTGCGCCAATTCTAAACGACCAACGTGACATTTTCCGCATGCTATTATCTGGCACGGTTTCTGTGGATCGCCCGAAGGCTAGAAAGATGTATCCAAAGCAACTTTTGTGTTTGACCGGACCTGTAGCCGTATTGTTCCTGAGCATTTCGCCACTGCTCGGCGCTCAATCCGCGGAACAGCCCCTTTTTAGCAATGACAGCGTTCTGGACGTCAGCATCGAAGCGCCGCTGACCTCGTTGATGAAAATCCGCCCGGACGATGAATACCTGGAAGGTACATTCTCTTATACCGACGAATCAGGACTGCCACACACATTCGATCTCAAATTGCGCACGCGCGGCAAATTTCGCCGCCAGAAAAGCACCTGCCTTTTTGCGCCAATTCGACTGAATTTTAAAACGAGCCAGCTCGATGACTCTGACTTTGCGGGCCAGGACAAGCTGAAGCTGGTCACCCATTGCCATACCGGCAGAGAAAGTTATGAGCAACTGGTACTGCGCGAATACCTGACTTATCGAATTCTGCAGGTTCTCACCGATCACAGCTTTGGCGCGCGGCTGATGCGCATAACCTACATTAATTCTGAGGAAGACGAACGCTTTACCCGTTACGGTTTCGTAATCGAAGACGAGGACGATATTGGCAAGCGGCTTGGCCTTGAAAGACTGGTTTCATCCGGCCTCAAGTACAGCGAACTCGACGCCGCTCATACCAATATGGTTATCATGTTTCAATACATGATTGGCAATACCGACTTTTCGTTGATTCGCGGACCGATTGAAAATGAGTGCTGCCACAACGCAATTCCGTTTTCCAATGGCGAGATTGCACGATCAATTCCTTACGATTTTGATCACTCGGGGCTGGTGGATGCGCCGTACGCCAAACCCAATCCTCAATTCAAAACGCGAAGTGTCCGTACAAGAGTTTATCGCGGCCTGTGCGGATACAATGAATTCTTGCCGGATTCGCTGGCGTATATGATCAGCAAAAAGGACGAGATCATGAGGCTTGTTGATGATCTTTCGGCTCTCGACGATCGGAACAGAAAGGAAGTAACCAGTTACCTGAACGAGTTTTTTGCTGACATATCCGATCCGAAATCGGTAGAAAACAAGCTGATCAAAAAATGTTCGTAGGCATGTGCTCGACCGGGCCGTGCTGCAGCCATTCATTCACAACCTGCACTGTCCTGGGGTGGATCAGGTAACCAATTGAGCTGTGCGGATTTGATTTACCATAGCGTACGGCCATATTGTAAATTCGGTAGTCCCTGATGCAGCTCACCTGTTTTTGTTTGAGCATCTGTTTGAAATCATCCGCAAGCGTATTGTCGTGACTCATGAAATCGTCTTCAGCGGCAAAGTTGTGCCACGAGACAACATTCGAGGGATACTTCTCAAAGCCCTTTCTTCTTGCACCCAGCAACCGTTTCGCGACCATCGAGTCACCGAGTGGTGCGCCAAGAGTCAACCACGTATCTATCTTCCTGTCTTTGTAAGGGCCCGAATACTTTCGGCTGTGTGACAATTCCCATAGAACATCATATGTAACGATGCAGCCGGTGCCGTGACTTATCAGCAGGATTTCATGCCCGTCGTCAAGCGCCTCGCAAAGCACGGTCCGAACCCGCTCCCGAACCCTGCTCGCAAAATCGCTTTTTTTATTCCAGTACTCACCGAGATCGATGCCGACTTTCGCGATCAGTTTCTTTGACAGGCCGATATGCGCAAGCAAGGGGGCTATGACGTCGGCCGCGAACTCTCCCATCGCCGTTTTCCCCGGCAGCCTGTCATAGCGGGACACCCCAAAATTCTTTTTCTTGACGATTGCGCGAAGCGACGTAAGCGCGTTGCGCCGGTCACTGACATCGAGCGCCTCGTCATAACGTTTTTCGTGACTCGTCAGAAATTCAGCGGTGATATCACCGTAGTAGGCAAGACGTTTCTGCAAGCCGTAGAAAAGATCCACGCTTTGCGGAAAATCACGCTCAAGCCCCGACGCAAGCGCACTGAGACTCAGATCCATAAACTCATCGGCAGCGGGCTTGAAGTCTCGTCCGTGCACTAACAACAGTGTGCGCTGGGCATTGCCGCTCAGATCATCCGGGATAGTCAATTTTTATTGTTCCACGTTTTCATTGGGTAGACAGACAGGCGCGCCCGTCCCTTTCCTGCTTCATCCGCAATGATCAAGCGACCATCGCCCGTTATCGCAATTCCTTCCGCCTGCTGATGCCGGTCCGGATCAAGGCGCAGTATAACGTCAATTAACGCGCCCTCGACATTGAGTTCGAAAACAGCATGCTGACGAGCAGCAATGACGATCCAGTTGCCAGTCTCCGGGTCCAGTGTAATGCCGGATGGATTGACCCGCTTTTCGTCGACCGCACTTGCCATCGCCTTCTCCGGCAACGTGAAGTCTGACGTCCGCTCCAGCCCATCATTTTCGGCGCGCCATTCGTAAAGCCGCAGTTTCTTGCCCTTATTCGGGTTTTTACAAAGCAACGCCAGGGACTGTCGCTGCGGAATTTCGGCCAAACCCTCGAACTCGCAATCATCTTCAAGGTTGGTGTCATAGTGACGATAGTCAAGCTGCTGGCCGTCGTCACCTTCGCTCGCCTGGTATAGCTGGCCGTCGCTGGTCATCAACCAGACCATGTCATCAAGAACGGCGATACCCTCGAAATCCCCATTCACAACAGGCTCACCGAAGGCGAATGCCTTGACAAGTTTGCCAGTCTCAAAGTCCAACTCGTAAACAATGGCGGTTTCGTCGGTCACCGCGAGCAAACGCCCGTCGCTGGTCAATGCCAGGCCGGAAATTTCACGCAGCTTGTCCGGCAGCGCCCATTGCTTGATGCCGTCCGCGCGAGACTCCGCAGCCGACTGAGATTCGCCGCTGCATGCCGTGAAAAATCCGGCAAGAAATACGAAAATTATGGAACGCAAACTAGTATTCTTCGTCAGTCCGGTCGCGCCTGGTCAGCATCGAGAAGAACGGTCCCGAGAGGATCTTGCCGTACTCGAGCTTCCAGATGATCAATGTCGCATAGACAAAAACGGCTGAAATTACTGCAGAGATTCCGAGCGCGCCTATTCCCGCGCCCAGCCCGACACTGATCGCAACAAATATATACATTGCGTGACCAGGTTGTCGCAGCGTAAACCGAAACCGCACTGCGGCAACAATGCCCGCAAGGCTGAATGCCAGCGGGATACTGTTCATGACGATCATCGAAATGCCGGTAACGACAATCGGCATGATGATAATTGTCTGCACGAAAGACTGGTCGACTTCCTTGGTGCGACTGGTAATAAAGTAGGTCCAGGACACGGGGATGATCAGGATAGCGGCACCTATGCTCGCGCAGGCGAGCTTGATCGGGCCATACGGATTCCAGACGGTTTCTTCCACACTGGAATAAATGGGCTCGAACCCGGCATCGCTGCGTCCGGCAAGATCGCCCAGACCGCCGACCGGGAAAAACTCGGCAATATAGGGCACCTTCGCAAGCAGGAATGCCATGACGCCAACCCAAATCGCATAGTAGAAGGTGATCAGGCTGATCGGTATCAGAAAACTGGCGGCTCGACGCATAATTGACCGGGCTGGGACAAATCCGGTGCTTACCATACCGCCAATTGCCAACTTCTCCAACAAAAGGAATCGCATGAAAGCGGATTTCGTGTAGGCTATGCGGCGATCAAATTCCGGACCTCGCTCTAATGACAGACTCAACCAGGCTTCTCGGCATCAGCAACGCTATTGTCGACGTGCTGTCACACGTTGACGACGAATTTCTCGACAAGATAGGCGCCCCGCCCGGCTCGATGACGCTGATCGACGAAGTTCGTGCCCACGAGATTTACAACATGATGGGCCCCGCAACCGAAATGTCCGGCGGCTCTGTAGCCAATACTGTGGCGGGTTTCGCAAACCTCGGCGGGTCGGCAGCCTATATCGGACGAGTCAGCGATGATCAGCTCGGCGAAATATTCGTCCACGACATGAATTCTCTGGGCGTCAGTGTCCGACTGCATCCGGCACCGGCCAAATCCCCGACGGCGCGATGCCACGTGCTGATCGGCAAGGACGGCCAGCGGACGATGCAGACATACCTCGGCGCCTGCACAGAACTCTCGGTTGCCGACATCACTGAAGAAACCGTGGGCGCTCCCACTGTGATTTTGCTCGAAGGTTACGTCTGGGATATTGCGGAAGGAGCGGCGCTCGCTGAAAGAGCGATTGAAATCGCCGAAATGAATGGCAGCAAGGTTGCCTTGTCCCTGTCCGATTCTTTTTGCGTGGAACGCCATCGTGCTGCATTTGATTATGCCGTCAGGAATGGCGTTGACATCGTGGTTGCGGACGAAGATGAAATCAATGCGCTGCTGCAAACCGACAATTTTGACGACACTCTCAAAGCGCTGAATGATTATGAAAACCTTTTCGCGATAACCCGATCTGCGAAGGGATCGGTGATTGTCCACGGTGATCAGACCATCCGGCAGGCCGCCAACCCGGTCGAGAAAATCATCGACACCACGGGCGCTGGCGATGCGTATACCGCCGGATTCCTTTTTGGCTGGACCCACGGGAAGCCGCTCCAGGAATGTGCGGAGCTCGGTACCTTTTGCGCAACGAAGGTTATTCAGCAAGTAGGCGGTCGCATCGAGCCTGACCTGCTCGAGACTTTTCAATCCTGAACAGCAGGCAGGGTCGTTGGTGACCCAAATCCGGCCGCCAGGTGTTCGCCTGGGCCGTGAACGAATATTGCTGCCTGTCTCCTGGTTCAGGATGCTGGCGCGAGTCGTCTACGGAATCTCGACCGGATCGCGAAGGTAGGGATAGCGTTCGCGAATTATGTCGACCCACGGCAATTCCCTGCCCTTTTTGCCGCCGAAAGCGAACTCACAGTAAACAATATTCCGGTCAAAGTTTTCGTATGCCCAGCGATTCATGGCGCTCGGATCGTCGAGAACCCGGAAACAGCTGCCGTCTCCCAGACGCAGGATGGTTCGGCCAACCTGATCTTTTTCGACGTTGTCCCACATATGCAGCTGATCGGGCGCAAGGGATGCGCGAAACCTGACGGAGGCCTCGCGGCGCGCTTTTTCGAAAGTCGGATTGATGCTGACACTGGCCTCAAGTTCGAGTGCATCGAGTACCTGTTTAATTGCCTCGATCTTGCGTGCTTCCCAGTCCGCCGGCTCGCCCTGTCCAGCCGTCTCTCCCAGGGTCGCGGGCAGCGCCTCCGGTTCCGACAGGATCGGTTCCTGCTGCGTATCGTCTGGCTCGTCCGGCAATGGCGGCGTTTGCAGCTGCTCCGGCACGACGTCCGCTGCCGGCCGAATTACAGGTTCGGTCCGGCTCAGCTCCACAACCAGTTCAAGCAGCGGCAACATCTTTGCAGGGGGTGGCAATTTCACGAGGCTGAGCGCCGCGGCAACAAAAATCGCCGACAGCAGCATGCTGAATCTGAGTCGCTGGTCCGAATATTCCTGCCAGGTCGTGCCGGCGCCAGGGTATTGGGACGTTGCGTGCATCATTAACTCAGGGATGCGCTATCCGGCGACGGAGTTGCAGCATCTCGCTAATTCGCCGAAAAGTAGCGGCGCGCGAGGCTGAAAGCGTCGACGCCGATCTGCTGGCCGATAATTCTGCCTGGCATGTCGTCAGCCGGCGGATGAATGCCGCCCCACAACCGCGACAGGCTGGTCTGATCCGATGCGTCGCGATAGGTTGCCCACTGCAACGTCATGTCGACACTCGGCCCTTCCTCGAAGACCAGGAATTCGTTCGCTCTGATGTCGAAGCCACTCATGCCGCCGGGAAAGAACGGGTCACCGGTCAGCGCGGTCAAAACTTCGGCGGCGGCCCTGGAATAGGTGGAATGGCCCGACACATAGCCCGCGAAAGGCGGCGTGACGAACGTCGGTCGCTGGTAGGGCCACCAGTTCTCGGCGAGTATCCAGCCAACTCCTGCCCGATCCGACTGCGGATTGCCAATGAAATCCGGGCCGCGCCACGCATACAGCTTGACCTTGCCGACGTGCTCATCGTTGGCGCCGGCGAGCGGATCGCCCTGAGCCACGATCTCGATACGCCCGGGAACCAGCGGCAGCCCGTCGACGGCGTACGATGGCAGCGCCGGGTCGGTGCTCTGGCCCCTGTCCGCCATTGCACGAATAGCCGAAAGCGGCCGCAGGTAGTCATACCAGCCCTTGATGCCCCAGGCGGCGATAGCCGAGTCATGCATGGCGCCACCAAGTGCGAAATAGGCCTTGACGTCCCACTCAAGCGGACCAAGTTCCGGACCCACACCCTCCATCCGTCGCGCAAACAGGGGATGATCCTGGACAGAATTCAGTATGACAAACCAGTGTCCCGGCGGGGTCTCGGAGTCCGGCCCGTCGGCCCAGAACTCGGCAAGCACCCGGGCATAGTCGCCACGTGGCACCATTTGCGGCGCATACGGTGCGCCGGTAACCGGGTTCATCGCATGGCCCGGGCTTGCGTCGCCGCCGTTAACGAAGTCGTAAAAATCGCGGTAGTCGGCGATATCAGTCGGCAGTGTCTGCAGGTTGCCTATCGACGCCGGCGATATATCAACCATGACGCCATCATCGGGATCCAGGTGTGCTGACCAGGAAGCGACCAGCGCGAACCCCCACTTGTAATCGTCGGCAAGCGGGCCTGCCGACAACGGTGGCATGCCGGGATCATGGTAAACGCGGTAGTCAAAACCGTTGCGTCGATAAGTCGTAAGAGCATCAACAGAAAGCGCAAACGGCTCCACCCGCCCCCATTCGGGGCTCAGAAATTCGGGCAACGTGCTGACCGGGTTACCGGCCTGGTCGATAAACAGGGTCAGTGAAATCTGCTGCCAGCGATCGAGATCCACGATACCCGGATTCCCGGGACGTTCGGGTTCAATGGGGGGGTTCACCGGCAAATACGACACGTTGGCATAGCCGTTCGCCTCGTTCGCCCCGTCCTGCAAGCCGAAACCGATATAGCAGGACGCAATGTGATTTCCCATCGCAGCTGCCGACCCGGCCCGCGTTGCTGTGGACATGTCCGTTATGTCATAGCCTAGGGTCTGCATAAGCGCATCGGCATTGCTTTGTATGGTGGCAAAGCCGGGGGCCGCCGCAAACCGGTGCATAAGCAGTCGATAAGCGGCAAAACTGATCGCCTCTTCCCTGGCTGCAACGAAATCCCGATTGTAGGGAACGTAGTCGAGGGGACAGCCAAAAGCGCCGACCTTCTTGCCCAGCAGGAACGTTCCCGCGGTTACGTCATAGATGGCCCAGGCGTCGTACATGGCCGCCGAGATATGGAACAGGTTGCGCGCATGCACGGTAGGGCGTGCATAATCGTTCCTGATTGCCTCAAGCAGGACTTCGTTCCACAGCCGCGCGACGGACGGCTCGCGCGCGTCGACGGTCTGGGAAACATTCGACCCATTGCTGCAGGCAACGGTCAGGAATGCGACGGCCGCTACACCGGCGGCGAACCGTATTATCTCTGATTTCATTTAACTACCGATTGGGTGCCAGGTTGTTTTTGTTTCCTGGGTTTCTTTTATCAGATAGGGACTTTGTGATTTTTCCTTCGCCCAGTCCTTGTCAGTTCGATCGATGACTCGCTTGATGTTGTCTGCGGCCTCAACCGCAATGGTGCGGGCAGCGTCCTCGTCAGCATCGCAGTAAACAACAGCGTTGACATCCATGTGGGATGCGAACTGGCTGGCCAGTTCGGCCCGGTATCCGGTGAGAATGTTTACCACTCCGCCCGGCACGTCGGACGCGTGCAGGACCTCTGCAAAACTGATTGCGCAAAGCGGCATCTTTTCGGACGCCAGCACAACGCAGGTGTTTCCACCAACGATCGCTGGCAATACGTTGGACACGAGGCCGAGCAGCGAACTGCCGTTCGGCGCAAGAACGGATACCACGCCGGTCGGCTCCAGTACGGAAAAGTTGAAGTGCGATGAACTAACCGGGTTTACGGCGCTGAAAATTTGCTGGTATTTGTCGGACCAGCCAGCGTAATAGATCAACCGGTCGATCGTTGCTTCCACTTCCTTTTTCGCATGACGCCCGGACTGACCCTGCAACACGAGCTCGGCAACAAACTGGTCCCTTCTTCCTTCAAGCATTTCAGCGATCCGGTAGACAATCTGACCGCGCAGATAGGCGCTTGCGAATGACCACGCCGGGAACGCTTTCCGCGCTGCGACAACCGAATTGCGAAAATCCTTGCGACTGCTGCGACAGATATTGGCAAGGTTTTTTCCCTCTGAATCCTGCAGCGGAAAATACCGCCCGGACTCCGTGCGCGGAAACTTGCCGTCAATGTAAATCTTGTAGGTTTTGGCAACCGGCATTCTCGCTGTAGCTCCACTCATGACTTATGACTCCAGCCTGACGTAGGCATCGAGGCCGTGCAGACCACCCTCCCTGCCTACGCCGCTCTCTTTGTAGCCACCAAACGGTGATGCCGGATCGAACTTGTTAAAAGTATTCGCCCATACGACACCGGCCCTGATTCCCTGCGTCATTTTGAATATCTTCGCACCCTTGTCCGTCCATACGCCACCCGAGAGCCCGTAGGGCGTATTGTTGGCTTTGGTCAAGCCTTCTTCGAGTGTCCGGAACGTCTGAATAGCCAGCACCGGACCGAATATCTCCTCCTGCACAATTCGGTTGGACTGCGATACGCCGGTGAAGATCGTCGGCCGGCACCAGTACCCTTTGTCTGGAACAGCGCACGAGCTTTGATACATCTGTGCACCTTCAGCCTGGCCGATACTGAGATACGACCGAATAGTGTTCAGCTGCTCCGCCGAATTGATTGCGCCAATATCCGTGTTCTTGTCGAGCGGATCGCCGACGATAAGTGTCTCCATGCGATCCCTGAGTTTGGCGATGACCTCCTCTGCGACAGATTCCTGCACCAATAACCGTGACCCGGCGCAGCAGACGTGACCCTGGTTGAAAAAAATGCCATTCACAATTCCTTCGACAGCCTGGTCAATCGCCGCGTCCGCAAAAATTATATTCGCCGCCTTACCGCCAAGTTCCAGCGTATACCGTTTGCCGGTGCCCGCCAGCGACTTCTGGATGATGCGCCCGACTTCGGTCGAGCCGGTAAACGCAACCTTGTCAACGTCCTCGTGGTTGACGATAGCCGCGCCGGTTTCGCCGGCACCCGTAACGATATTGACAACGCCCGGCGGCAGATCCGCATCACGGATGACTTCGGCAAGTTTCATCGCCGTCAATGGCGTCGTTTCGGCAGGCTTAAGAACGACCGTATTGCCACAGGCAAGGGCCGGCGCAATCTTCCAGGCCGCCATCAATAACGGAAAATTCCACGGTATGACCTGTCCGGCGACACCTAACGACGCCGCATCACGACCAGGAAAGGCATACTCAAGTTTGTCCGCCCAGCCCGCGTAGTAGA
>Ga0316195_10000924_pt1 | contig 12636 bp, 12 predicted proteins | sample Phised1_MG_FD_204937 | JGI IMG/M metagenome (GOLD analysis project Ga0316195, IMG submission 204937) | Coastal sediment microbial communities from Maine, United States - Phippsburg sediment 1 | ecosystem: Environmental > Aquatic > Marine > Coastal > Sediment | place: USA: Maine | collected... | reverse complement strand
GTGCGATGTCTTCACGGACCGACTGCTGTTTCGATAGCGGGCGACCGAATGCAATGCGGCTCTCTGCACGCGCACACATGGCCTCGAGCGCTCGCTGCGCGAGGCCGATCAGGCGCATGCAATGATGGATGCGGCCAGGACCCAAACGCCCCTGGGCGATCTCGAATCCCCGGCCTTCTCCGAGCAACATGTTGCTTGCGGGGACTCTCACATTGTCGAACACCACTTCCGCATGGCCTTCGGGCGCATCGTCGTAACCGAAAACACGCAACGCTCGTTCGACGGTCACACCCTCTGCGTCTGCCGGCACGAGAATCATCGACTGCTGGTGATAGCGGCTTGTGTTGTCCGGATCCGTCTTGCCCATAACGATATAGATCTTGCAGCGGTCCCCGCACGCGCCACTCGACCACCACTTGCGGCCATTGATGACGTATTCGTCACCCTCAAGAACCATCGACGTTTCGATATTCGTTGCATCCGACGACGCCACATCCGGCTCCGTCATGCAAAACGCGGAACGGATTTCCCCGCGCATCAGCGGTTGCAACCATTGTTCCTGCTGCGCCGGGCTGCCATAACGCGCCAGCACTTCCATGTTGCCGGTGTCGGGCGCACTGCAGTTGAAAACCTCGGATGCCCAGAGGACGCGACCCATGATTTCAGCGAGCGGTGCATACTCGAGAACCGTCAGGCCGGGACTGAGATCGCCATAGGACTGCGGCAGGAACAGGTTCCAGAGGCCGGCTTCCCGGGCGCGTGGTTTGAGTTCCCCGAGGATGGCTGGCTCCGCCCAGCGATCGCCCGCGTCGACCTGCTCGCGAAAAAGCGCTTCATTCGGATAGATGAATTCATCCATAAACGCCAGCAGACGTTTGCGGAGTTCCTGTACCTTGGGTGAGAATTCGAAATCCATCAACTACTCCACGCACCGATCGAATACATCATGATAGACCTGAAACGCTTCGAAGCCGAGTGCCGACGAGAAATACCGCTGCTGACAGCAATGGATCTGTCGTTCGTCAGCTTCGACGATCTCGCGCTAACGATGGAAGCGCCGCTGGCGCCCAACATCAATAACAAGGGCACGGCCTTCGGTGGCAGCATCGCAAGCATTTGCCTGTTTGGCGGCTGGGCCGTTTCGACGCTGGCTTTCATGGATAACGATATCCACAACACCGAGATCGTGGTCTTTAAGAACGAAATGATATTCGAGCGGCCCGCGCGAGGTCATCTCACCGTCAGGGCTTACATGAAGCCCGATGAATTCGCGGCCTGCCTGGCACGACTCAAGGCCGGCGACCCGGACCGGATACGGCTAGATATCCATGTCGACCTGTTCCACGACGATGAGCGCTGCGCAACGATGCAGGGACTTTATGTTGTCTGGCTGAAATAATCCGCGCTCCTCGCAACCAAACGACGCTGCCAGGTATCTAAACTATAGAAGAGATACATGGGGAGGCTGTCCCCGAAGGAATATGCAATGACTCTCAAGTCTAACTCGACGTGGCTGGCACTGGCGGTCGCACTCATCGCCAGCCTGTGGTTTTCCGAGGCGCACGCTGCAAAAGGCTCGTTCGAACAAACACTTTCGGTTGATGAGCCGATTCTCCTTGATGTCAGTACGGGCAGCGGCAGCATTACCGTTGAGAGCGGGCCGGCAGGCCGGGTCGAGATTGTTGGCCATATCCATGTCGGATCTGGACTGTTCCGCAGGAGCGGCTCAAGCGCCGAGGAGCTGGTTGACGAAATCGAGGCAAACCCGCCGATTGAGCTGGTCGACGGTCAACTGCGAGTAGGTCATTTGAAAGGACGTGCATTCAAGGGCAACGTCTCTATCAGTTTTGAAATCACTGTGCCCGCCGATACGCGCGTAAAGGCAGACACGGGCTCGGGCACGATGTCGATCGACGGCGTTGCCGAAATTGTCAAAGCCAGCTCCGGCTCCGGCCGCGTCAAGTTGAATAACATCGCAGGGGCTGCTGCCGCCAACACGGGTAGCGGCTCAATCCGCGCCGAAGGTATCGGCGGTGCATTTAATGCTGGTACCGGCAGCGGTGGCATCTACCTTGCGCAGTCTGCGCCTGGTGATGTCAAGGTCTCCACAGGATCCGGTGGCATCGAGTTGCACAATATCGATGGCGCGCTCCACGCGCGCGCAGGCAGCGGTCGTGTTCGCGTGAACGGCCGTCAGAACGGGACCTGGGACATCGACACGGGGTCCGGGTCCATAGTCGTTGACCTGCCCGATGAGGCAGCGTTTCGGCTGGATGCCGAGTCCAGTTCAGGCGGCATCACCATTGACCATCCTGTGACGGTACAGGGCAAGATCTCCAAGCGTCACCTGCGCGGCGACGTTCGTGGCGGTGGCGACCTGCTGAAAATCGACACCGGATCCGGCGGGATCACCGTCAACTAAAACAGCAGTTCATTAACTGACAACCAGATGGCGTAGCAGGCACATACCAGCGTCAGCAGTATTGTGCCGCCTGCGCCTATCAGCCGGCCAATATGACCCATGTTGTCGTGGTGAAGACCGAATGCGTGGAAGATGCGCGCCACGATCATCAGGTCGCCGACGATGTACAGGAACATCGACGACACCCCATTCACTTCGAGTGCCGCGAAAACGATAAGGAACAGCGGTACGTACTCGAGGAAGTTCTGGTGGCGACGGATCTTCTCGGCAAGCTTCATGTTGACCGGGTCGCCATACAGGATGGATACGCCCGATTTCCCGCGCGCACTGCCTGCCAGGAAGCTGAGCAACAGCGCAAAAATCGCGAAGATACCCGCATACATAAGGGTGATCGGTAGCGGCATCAGTGTTCTCCTTATCCAGTAGTAAGCCCCGCTCCAAGCTTAGCAGTTTTGTCGGAAACCGAGACACAGGTCGTTCGATTCCAGGCAGAAGTAGCTCATGCTTTATTGCTGCAGGGACGCATATTTGCCAGGGAGGCATTATGAAAAGTTGGGTTGTTTATCTTGCGGCAGTCGTCGGATTCGCGATTTACGGAGCATCAACCAGCGCCGATCGCGACAGCAGTGGCGCCATCGTGGAAGAAGGCAGCATCGGTGCTTTCAACGTTCGGGTTGGCGACTGCTTCAATGACGTCACCTTCGATGATGAAGTCAGTTCGGTGCCGGGCGTTCCCTGCTCCGTTCCACACGACAACGAGGCCTACGCTGTGTTTGACGTAAGCGTTTCGAGCTATCCGGAGGGCGACGGCATGTCGGAACTGGCATTCGAGTCGTGCATGGAACGTTTCGCAACGTATGTCGGAAAAGACTACGAGTCTTCGTCGCTGGATATCACGACGATGTTTCCGTCGCGACAGAGCTGGCGGGAAAACGACCGCGAAGTTATCTGTGCCGTTTACGACATGAACGCGCAGAAGCTGACAGGCACCACCAAAGGCAGCGCGCTCTAAATCAGACCGCTTCGAACAGTGCGGAGGCTCCCTGGCCTCCGCCGATGCACATGGTCACCACTCCGTATTTCTTGCCGCGGCGTTTGAGTTCACGCAGCAGGCTGCCTGTCATGCGTGAACCGGTCATGCCGAACGGGTGACCGATGGCAATACTGCCGCCGTTGACATTGTAGATCTCGTTGTCGATTTCCAGCGCGTCGCGGCAATAGACACACTGCGATGCGAACGCCTCGTTCAGCTCCCACAGGTCGATGTCGTCCATCGACAGGCCGGCGTTATTCAGCAGGCGCGGCACCGAGAAGACCGGACCGACACCCATTTCATCCGGTTCGCAACCAGCTGCCGTGAAGCCGCGAAAGATCCCCATCGGCTCCAACCCGAGGACCTCGGCACGCTCGGCACTCATGAGCAGCGTCATTGAGGCACCATCGCTAAGCTGCGAGGCATTGCCTGCAGTAACCGTGCCGTCCTCCTCAAACGCGGGCTTCAGTCCTGCCAGACCTTCGAGCGTCGTGCCGGGCCTGTTGCACTCATCGCGATCGACGACAACGTCGACCTGGCTTTGCTCACCTGACTCCTTGTTGATCTTGAGCATGGTCGCATTCATCGGGACGATCTCGTCAGCAATACGGCCGTCTTCGACCGCCTGCGCATAGCGCGCCTGGCTCTGCACCGCGTACTCATCCTGGACATCACGCGTGACGTTGTAGCGTCTCGCCACAACCTCGGCTGTATTGCCCATAGCCATGAATATCTCCGGCTTCTCTTCGAGCAAGCGCGGGTTCTGCACGTACTCTGCCGCCTTTTGACGCTGGTTCATCGATATCGATTCGACGCCGCCAGCCATTGCCACCTGAGTTTGCCCGGAGGCTATCTGGTTGGCTGCGAACGCAATTGACTGAACACCGGACGAGCAGAAACGATTGATCGTCGCCGCAGCTACCGTGATGGGTAGCTTTGACAGGACCGTCGAGAGACGCGCCATGTTGCCGCCTTGCTCGCCCTCGTGCATAGCCATTCCCACAATGACGTCCTCAACCTCGCCGGGCGAGACGTTCGGATTTCGCTCCAATAACGCATCGATTACATGAGCGACCATGTCATCGGAACGGGTCAGGTTGAAGCTGCCACGAAAGGACTTGGCAAGTCCCGTGCGGACATTATCGATGATTACAACGTCTTTCATGTGGGATTCGGCTCCAGGCTGTCTGGTCAAAAGGTGCAAATGAACGGGCATAGTAGCGGGCGGCTGTCGCGAACCACAACTCGTTGTTGCCATCGGGTGCCAGATACCGATAATGGAGGCCCGTAAGCGCCCCAATAACAAGAACAAGAATGAATCGAAACGGCCGCGTTCTGCTTGTCTCTCTAACGGTACTGGTACTGTCCAGCTGGCTGGCTGCGCGCATTCAGACTGATGGCGGTGCCATCCAGCTAAAGTCCATCACGATTCCTGCGCAGAATGGGCAGTGGGTTGTTGCCGATCTCTTCAGGCCGCGCTCGGCCACTGCTGACAACCCGGCACCGTTCGTCGTGGTCGTTCCCGGCTTTCAGCGCTCCAAGGAAGCGCTGTCCAATGTCGCTATTGAGCTCGCGCGACGCGGCTTTGTAACCGCATCGATCGACCCCTATGCCCAGGGCTCATCGAGCGCGTCCCTCAGCCGGATGGCTGCCACGACGGAGGGGTATGGCCTGTTTGCCCTTGTGGACTATGCCGCGAGCAGCGAGAACCTCAATTACATTGATCGTACGAAAATCGGCGCGACCGGCCACTCGGCCGGCGGCAATGCGGCGATTCGCGGTGCCAACTATTTTGGTCGCGAGGCGCTCCGCACAGGGCTGCCCAGCAAACTCGATTCGGTTTATGTCTCAGGCTATGTCCTGACTCTAACGGACGAGGTCCTGAAGGATGTTCGCTCAAACGTCGGTGTCGCCTACGCGCTCTATGACGAAGGCGCCTACCGTAATGAACTGGGCCACGGCGATATGCGCATTGCACCTGAAGCGGTACGCGCCGTTAATTCGGGACTGTCGCCCGAGGCCTATATAGACACGGTGGAACTTGGCCGCCTGTATGGCGACAAGGAATCACGAACGCTGCGCGTTGTGCACAACGAACGCATCCTGCACCCGTTTCAGCCGTACATGGCCGAGGCGATTGCCAACCAGATCGAATACTTCGAGCACGTATTCGACAGGGAGACCGGCCTCGACCCTTACGACCAGGTCTGGCAATGGAAGGAGCTTCTCGGCGTTGTCGCCCTGATTGCTGCGCTGTTCTCGCTTGTCCCCGCCGGCAAGCTGCTCCTGCAGACACGCTGGTTCAGCGAACTTGTGCACTCCGTACCCGACCCGTTACCGAAACCGGCCGGTCGCGGACGAGTGATTTTCTGGACGATGTTCGTGCTGGGCGCCCTGATCGCTTGCTTCACCTACATCCCAATGGCGGAACTGTCTCAGAAGCTGTTCGTCGCGGCGTCGACCCGGCAGCTGACCTGGTTTTTCCCGCAGCGCATGAACAACGCCGTCATGTTGTGGGCGGTGCTTAACGGCACGGTTGGTTTCCTGATGTTCTGGCTCAGCTACCGGTACTTTGGCCGCAAGCATGGCATCACCCCGGCACTGTGGGGCGTCGCCGTTTCGCCACAGGAACTGGGCAAGACTTTCGTTCTTGCGGTGTTACTTTTTGCTGCGTTCTTTGTGACCTTGTTTACGATCTACTACTTCCTGCACGTCGACTACCGGTTCCTGTTCATGGGCGTTCGGCCGTTCCAGCCTGAACTGCTGCTCCTGCTGGCAATGTACGTACCGTTTTTCTTCCTGTTCTTCCTGTCGAACTCCCTGCGAATCAACGCCGCAATGCGTTTCGCGGGGCAGCCGGAATGGCGCAGCATGCTGCTGGGTGGCGTCGCGAATTCGCTGGGTCTGATACTGATCGTCGTGATCCAGTACTCGGTCTTCGCCATCACGGGCACCGTCAACTGGACGGACGGTTGGCTTTACGTAAACCTGCTCTTCGGCGTGGTGCCGATGATGTTCGTGTTGCCCTACTTCAACCGCCTGTTCTTTCGCGCGACCGGCAGGATCTACCTTGGACCGATGGTGACCTGCCTGATCTTCGTGATGATCCTGATCTCCAACACGGTCATCTATCTGCCGCTGTAGCCAGGATCGGTGCTTAGAGAATACTGCGTCCGAGCGCGCTCTGGATCAGGGTGACCGCACGCTCCGCCGAAATGTTGGCGTGATCGAGGAACGGGTTCAGCTCAACAACCTCGAGTGACAGGATCCGGCCGTCTGCCGCACATTCTTCCAGGAGTAAATGCGCCTCACGGAAACTGACGCCGCCCGGAACCGTGGTGCCAGTGCCCGGAATAACGTCGGGGTCACAACCATCGAGGTCGAAACTTACGTGGAAGCCCGCCGTACCGTCGTTAACAATCTCCAGCGCCTGCCTCGCGACTTCACTCATTCCCAACTGGTCGATATCGCGCATCGTAAATGCCGTTACGCCAGACTCATTAATGAAGTCGCGTTCTTTCTGGTCGATATCCCGGATGCCAATCAGAACAACGTGCTCCGGGCGAACCGCAGGGCTGACACCATGAATGTTCGAAAGATCCTTGTCTCCATAGCCCAGCAGATGGGAGAGCGGCATGCCGTGAATATTGCCGCTCGGCGTCGAGTCTGGAAGATTCATGTCGCCGTGTGCATCGAACCAGATAAGGCCGAGCTTCTGACCTGACCTGGCAAGATAAGACGAGAGCCCCGATACCGTACCCATCGCAATTGAATGATCACCGCCGATAACCAGGGGCCACTCGCCCGCCTCCAGCGCCGCTACGGTATGGCCGGCGAGTTCCTCGCAGACTTCGAGAATTTCCGCCTTGAAGCGCGTCCTTGTGTCGCTCGTCTTGCGCGTTTCCATAGCCGGTACGGGGACGTCGGTCTCCTCGGAGATGGTGTAGCCCATCTCCCGGATCTGCCTGCCGAGACCCGCGACACGAAACGCGGACGGGCCCGCGTCGGTCCCGCGCCGGGACGCGCCAAGATCGAGCGGCACGTTGATGATATGAATTGGCTTCGAAATCTGGTTCATTGGGTCCTCCAGCGGTTCAGGGCTGGCCGGCAAAAGTAGGGTATCTTACCGCGACGCCCTGCGTATTCCACAGAATCACCGGAGATTCGGCAATGCCATGCGATGTTTACGCCCTGGTCCTGGCCGCCGGTCTGTCCCGGCGGTATGGGAGTTCGAAGCTGCTCGAAGAGCTCAGCGGCACGCCGTTGCTGCGGCACGCGCTGACCGCCGCACAAGCTGTCTGTCCCGGGAAAGTCGTCCTGGTTACCGGTCATGACTCAGAGGATATTGTTAACGCCGCATCCGGGCTCGCGGACCAAATAGTCCTGAACGGAGAGTATCGGAGCGGAATCGGCTCCAGCATCGCCAGAGGTGTCAGTCACCTCCGGGAAGTGGCGGCGGCCATTACTATCATGCTCGCAGATCAGCCCCTCGTTACCACCGCACATATTAGTCAAATTATTGAGAAATGGAGCAACGATCCTGATGCCATCGTCGCGACTCGATACTCGGGTGTCGACGGCCCGCCCGTTCTTTTTGGATGCCGCTATTTCGCTCAATTGTGCGAACTTGAGGGCGATACTGGTGCCAGGCACGTACTGCTGGAACATCGGGATGCGGTACGAACAGTGGAATTCGAACCGGCGGCAATCGACATTGATACGCCGGATGATCTTAAGGCGCTGCTCAGTCAACGCTGAGTTCGCAAAAATACTCTTGTAGTTCAGCCGCAACCTCGAGAGCAATCGCCGCCGGTCCGCGGCCACCAATGCGCTTGCCGACCGGGCTTCGCAATCGCCCGTCGAGCTTATCGCGAGCATCGCCCATCTCATCCAGCAATCGATCACGGCGGTGTGGTGGCCCAAGCAGGCCGATGAACGGAATCGATGATTCGGCGAGGGCAAGCAGGTACTGCCGGTCGCTGACAAGGTGATGACTCATGACGATTGTGGCATCGTACTGATCGAAGTCGATATGCTTGCCGATGTCCCCAACCGGGATACACCGGATGTCGCCGGCCTGTTGCTCCCGCATGCGCGCCACATAAGCCTGCCGGTGATCCGTAACCGTCACACGCCAGCCGAGCGCATGACAAAACTGTACCAGCGGCGCCGCATCCTGGCCGGCTCCCAGCACGAGCACTGCGCGGGGTCGCCCAAGCGAAAAGGTGACTGTCCCCTCGTCGTGGCCCGTTGTGAAACGGGCGTCGACCGTCGCGGCGGTCTCGAGTTTGGCCAGCCAGCCGGCGAAAGGCTCGTATCCCGATTCAGGTCGCAAGGGCTGAATCTGCAGGCGCATCGCGCCTTCACAACCAACACCCAGCCCGAATACATCGTTCTCATCACGCAGATCGTATTCGACCCAGTCGGTCTGCCCCGACCGGATAGCGGCTGCAGCACGTTCAGCCAGGTCGTTCTCCAGGCAACCACCCGACAACAGGCCATGCACATTACCGTCCGCACCGACAAGCACCTGGCTGCCTGCCTTGCTATAGGTCGACCCGCTCGTGGAGAGCACCGTTATGAGAGCGACGGGCAGTTTCTTGCAGACGAAGTCGGAGAACGTCTCGATCAGGTGTTGTGGCAGTCTCATGCAGCGCCGTTTGGCGGAACGCGATAGCGAAGATTGTCGCGACCGAGATCCGCGACCGACCGCGCCCCCATGAGCTTCATGCCGCGCTCGATCTCGGCCCTGAAATTGGACAGGGTTTTCTCGACGCCAGCCTGACCAGCCGCCGCAAGCGCATACAGATACAGGCGACCACCGGAACAGGCTTTGGCGCCGACGGAGAGCGCTTTGAGCACATGCGTGCCGCGCTGTATTCCGCCATCGCAGATCACATCGATCTTGTCACCGACTGCGTCCACGATTTCCGCGAGCTGGTCAAACGGGGTTCGCGAGCCATCCAGCTGGCGACCGCCGTGATTCGACACCATGATCGCCGTCGCACCAATATCCACCGCTCGTCGCGCGTCGGCCGCGGACATAATGCCCTTAAGACAAAACTCCCCGCCCCAGTGCTTGCGCACGTCTTCCGCCGCAGCCCAGTCCATCGACTGGTCGAGCATCGTGGAGAAATAGTCGGATACGGACAGGCTGACGTTCGTACCCTCGTCAACGTAATCCTTCAGGTTCGATAGCTCGAACTTGTCTCTGAACACGTAGTTCATGGTCCAGCGTGGATGAGCTGCAAAACTGAGTAGGCTGCGCGCCGTTAGTCGCGGCGGTGACGTGAACCCTGTTACCAGGTCTCTTTCACGATTGCCGCCGACGATCGTGTCGACGGTCAGGGCAATTGCGTCGAAGTCGGCCTCCTTGCAGCGGTCGATCATGCTGTTCGTGAGACCTTTGTCCTTGTGGTAATAGAGCTGGAACATTTTTGGCGAACTGATTCGGGCACCGATGTCTTCGATGCCTACTGTCGCCAGCGAGGAGATGCCAAACCAGGTTCCGAACTTCTCCGCGGCACCAGCCACCGCGTACTCACCGTCGTGATGAAACAGGCGCTGCAACGCGGTCGGCGAAAGAAACAGGGGCAGATCGATTTTCTTACCCATGACAGTCGTCGACATATCGATCTGTTCGACACCAGCCAGCACATTCGGCACGAGGTCACAGTCGTCAAACGCACTGGTATTGCGCCTGCGAGTCACCTCGTCATCGGCGGCACCATCGATGTAGTGAAATATAGGGCCAGGCAAGCGCTTCTTTGCGAGCCGACGAAACTGATGGGTGTTGAAACAGTGATTGAGATTCATTGGTCAGCCGATCGTCCCGAGGTGGTATCCTTAAGAGCCTATCGGGAACGCGGCCCTTAGTGTACTCCTCAACTTCCTCATTGGCAGCTTCCCCAACAGTGCTACGATTAAATTTCCGGGAAAATGGCCGTGCCGCGCGTATGCACCAACTACTTGAGACAGGTAAACAAATCACATGGGATCGCTGAGGGAAACTCTGAAACTGGGCTGGCGCGAGTGGGTCGCGTTGCCTGAGCTGGATCTTGGGCCTATAAAAGCCAAGGTTGATACCGGAGCGCGCACCTCGGCGATCCACGCGTTCGCCCTGCGTACCTTTGAAGAGAACGGCACCGAGTTCGTCGAGTTCAAGGTACATCCGACACAAAAGAACAACGAGTATGTTTCCATTTGTCGAGCGAAGGTTTTCGACCGGCGCGTGGTAACTGACTCTGGCGGACACAAGGAGGAACGCATCGTCATCGAAACCATGCTCGAGGTCGGTGAGCACCGCTGGCCGATCGAGGCAACATTGACAGCGCGCGATACGATGCTTTTCAGGATGCTGCTCGGGCGCACAGCGCTTCGCGGACGCGCCGTTGTCGACCCGGCACGATCCTATCTTGTCGGCAAGGCAGTTCAAGAGACATGACACGCGGCAGCGAAATTGTTATCGGTGGCACGACGGTCAGACCTGGTCAGCGTGTCGATATCACACTTCCTGTTGCCAGTCTCTATACGGCTACTTCGATCGGGATGCCCGTGCACGTCATTTGCGGCCGCAAGGCCGGGCCAACACTTTTTGTGTCGGCGGCGATTCATGGCGATGAACTGAACGGTGTTGAGATTATCCGCCGACTGCTGCGGCGCAAGGTCATTGGGACCGTGCGGGGAACGTTGATCGCGGTTCCCATTGTGAACGTGCATGGCTTCCTCGATCAGTCGCGTTACCTCCCGGATCGCCGGGATCTCAACCGCTCGTTCCCGGGCAGCGCAAAGGGCTCCATTGCGGCGCGACTGGCTAATCGCTTCATCGAGGAAATCGTATCCAAAGCCGATTATGGAATTGACCTGCATACCGGTGCGATCAATCGTGCCAACCTGCCGCAGATACGTGCCAACCTCGATGACCAGCGAACGCTCGAGATCGCCCACGCATTTGGGGCGCCGGTACTTATCGACGCCGATATCCGCGACGGCAGCCTCCGCGCCAGCGCAGCCGAGTCCGGGTTCCCGGTACTGATTTATGAAGCGGGCGAGGCGCTGCGCTTTGATGAAACGTCAATACGCGCTGGCCTTCGCGGTGTCTTCAATGTCATGCGCCATATTGGTATGCTGCCGCACCGCGAAGTCAGGCGACCTGTTATTCCAGTCGTCGCGCGTTCGACACGCTGGGTCCGCGCTGGCAGCAGCGGCATCGTCGCCAACCGGGTAGCGCTTGGCGGTCGCGTCGCCGAGGGCGACCGGCTTGCAACAATTGGTGATCCTCTCGGTCATCGCGAAGACAGCGTTGTGGCGCCATTTGACGGCATCGTCATCGGGCGTAGTAACTTGCCGCTCGCCCACGAAGGCGATGCACTCTTTCACCTGGGATCGTTTCGCGACGTCCCCAAAGCTGAGGACGTGGTGGAATCGTTCACTACTGTTCACGAGGACTAACTATGAAGATCGCAGTACTCTCAACCAATAAATCCCTCTATTCTACGAAACGCCTGATTGAGGCGGGCAAAGAGCGTGGTCATGAGATGCTGGTGATCAATCACAAGCAGTGCTACATGAATATTACAAGCCACAATCCCAGCATTCACCTCAAGGGCGAGGCAATTACTGGAGTCGATGCAATCATCCCGCGCATTGGCGCGTCGGTTTCTTTTTACGGCGCTGCTGTCGTTCGGCAATTTGAAATGATGGGCGTTTATTCGGTGAATGAGTCGGTCGCCATTACGCGCTCGCGCGACAAGTTGCGCGCATCACAGCTGCTCGCACGCAAGGGCATCGGTCTCCCGGTGACAGGATTCGCAAATTCGCCGAATGACACCCAGGATCTGATCAAAATCGCCGGCGGCGCTCCGGTCGTGATCAAACTTCTGGAAGGCACCCAGGGTGTTGGCGTTGTCCTGGCGGAAACAAGGAAAGCTGCCGAGAGCGTGGTCGAGGCTTTCCGCGGACTCAAAGCCAACTTCATGGTGCAGGAGTTCATCGCCGAGGCGGGTGGCGCAGACATCCGCTGTCTCGTCATTGGCGACAAAGTGGTCGCAGCGATGAAACGGCAGGGAAAAGAAGGTGAATTTCGCTCCAACCTTCATCGTGGCGGCGCCGCGTCTTTGATCAAGATAACGCCGGAAGAGCGATCGACCGCCGTCCGATCAGCAAAAGTAATGGGACTGAA
>Ga0316195_10000921_pt1 | contig 12651 bp, 9 predicted proteins | sample Phised1_MG_FD_204937 | JGI IMG/M metagenome (GOLD analysis project Ga0316195, IMG submission 204937) | Coastal sediment microbial communities from Maine, United States - Phippsburg sediment 1 | ecosystem: Environmental > Aquatic > Marine > Coastal > Sediment | place: USA: Maine | collected... | reverse complement strand
TCCATTCGTCATGGGCGTAATGGCGGATCTCTCGGGAAAACCTGCCGAGGCCCTGCCCCAGGTGGGTGACCGCAAGATGCTGGAGATTGATGTCGATAATTTTGACAACAGGCTGAAGGCGCAGAACCCAAGGGTCGCGTTTGCCGTTCCAAATACCTTGACCGGTGAGGGGAATCTCAGCGTAGATATTACCTTTGAAAGCATGGACGATTTTTCACCTGCAGCCGTGGCAAGAAAAGTCAGCTCGCTAAGCAAATTGCTTCAGGCCAGGACCCAGCTCTCGAACCTGATCACCTATATGGATGGCAAGGCCGGAGCGGAAGACTTGATCGCAAAGGCGCTGGCTGATCCCACCTTGTTACAGACCCTGGTATCGGCGCCAAAGGCCGATGGCGGAGATAAATCAGAGAGTGAGGGTTAACGCCATGGCAAAAGCAAAAGATGAATCGAAACAGGCAGCAGCACAGGTAGAAACAGCCCCGGAAGGCGATTTCGCCAGCCTGTTGCAGAAAGAATTCAAGCCGAAGTCTGACCGCGCACGGGAAGAGGTTGCTTCGGCAGTGTCAACCCTGGCGGAGCAGGTTCTTGAGGGTGAAGTGCTGCTTGGGGACGACGTGGTCGGCACGATCACCGCGATCATCGCCGAGATTGACGCGAAACTTACCGATCAGATCAATGCCATCATGCATCACGAGGACTTCCGCAAGCTGGAAGGTGCCTGGCGTGGACTGCATCACCTGGTGAATAACTCGGAAACCGACGAGCAGCTGAAGATCCGGGTTCTGAATATTTCGAAAAAGGAACTGGGCAAGACGCTTAAAAAATACAAGGGTACCGCCTGGGATCAAAGCCCGCTGTTCAAGAAAATCTACGAAGAAGAATTTGGTCAGCTTGGTGGCGAGCCGTTTGGCTGCCTGGTAGGCGACTATCATTTCGACCACAGTCCGCCCGATGTAGAAATCCTGGCCGGTATGGCGCAGATAGCCGGTGCCGCCCATGCCCCATTTATCACGGGAGCGGATTCTGCTCTCATGGGCATGGACTCCTGGCAGGAGCTGTCAAATCCACGGGACCTGGCCAAGATTTTCTCGACACCAGAATACGCCGCATGGCGGTCGCTGCGTGACTCGGAAGACGCCAAGTACCTCGGGTTGGCGATGCCGAGATTCCTGGCCCGTCAACCTTATGGCGCGAAGAGCGATCCGGTTGAGGAGTTCGATTTCGAGGAAGAGACTGAAGGCGCTGATTCGAACAAGTACGTTTGGGCCAATTCGGCCTATGCAATGGCGACCAACATCAATCAGTCGTTCAAGGCCTTTGGATGGTGCTCACGCATAAGAGGCGTAGAGTCAGGCGGGGCTGTCGAGAATCTCCCGGTACACACCTTCCCCTCTGATGATGGCGGTGTGGACATGAAGTGCCCCACCGAGATCGCGATCAGTGACCGTCGCGAGGCGGAACTGGCGGGCAGTGGTTTGATGCCACTTATTCACCGGAAGAATTCGGACGTTGCTGCATTTATTGGCGCGCAGTCTCTGCACAAGCCGGCTGAATACGATGATCCGGATGCAAGCGCCAACGCTGCCCTTGCCGCCCGCTTGCCCTATCTTTTCGCCAGTTGCCGCTTTGCTCATTATTTGAAGTGCATCGTGCGGGACAAGGTTGGATCATTTAAGGAAAGGTCGGACATGCAGCGCTGGCTGCAGGATTGGGTATTGCAGTACGTTGATGGTGACCCCGCCCATTCAAGTGAGGACGAGAAATCACGCAAACCGCTGTCCGCTGCAGAGGTTATTGTGGAAGAAGTTGAAGGGAATCCGGGTTACTACACCTCGAAGTTCTTCCTGAGGCCGCATTATCAGCTCGAAGGGCTTACTGTTTCCCTGAGACTGGTATCGAAGCTGCCATCGGAGAAGGCCGCCTGATCGGGCTGCGAGAGCGAAGAAGAAAGTTAAACGATAATAAAGCCTAGGAGAAGAAAATGGCATTAGATATGTTTTTGGACATCAAAGGTGAGATTCAGGGCGAATCTCAAGACAAAAAACATAAAGGCGAAATTGATGTTCTTGCCTGGAGTTGGGGCCTGAGCAATTCTGGTTCGTTTCACACCGGTGGTGGCGGCGGTTCCGGCAAGGCTAACTTCCAGGACATTTCGATTACGAAATGGGTGGATGTTTCCAGCCCCATTTTGGCACTGTATTGTGCGAATGGTGATCATTTTACCGATGCGACTCTTACCATCCGCAAGGCCGGCAAGACTCCCATGGAGTACATGGTTATCAAGCTGAAGAAGTTGCTCGTTACCAGCGTGAGTACAGGTGGTAGTGGCGGCGAGGACAGGCTTACGGAAAATATCACGCTGAATTTTGCGGAAATCTACTATGACTACAAAGAGCAGAAGCCCGACGGTAGTCTCGGAGCTGCGAAGTCATTCAAGTGGAATATCTCCGGGAATGATCAGATCTGATTTCAGGGTCTAGTCCAGGATATTCAGTTCTATTGCCATAGGGAGCCCGCGCGATTGACAGGAATGTTGATCGCGCGGGTACTCTGCGCTGGATTTCAAGCCAGCAGTTTTTGCATGCCGCAGGCAAGTTTACGAACGCGAGGTTGAACATGCTGCCACAGGACTATCTCAAAGACGGTGATCTCGCGTCAGCCTTGCTGGCTGTCAAGAATGCCGTCAGGGAAGATCCGTCCAAAGCTGAAAACAGGACGTTTTTGTTTCAGTTGCTCTCTGTCATGGGAGACTGGGAGCGTGCCCTTAATCAGTTGAATCTTGCGGGCGAACTGGATTCGTCGGCTTTGCCGATGGTGCAGACTTACCGTGAAGCCCTGGTCTGCGAAGCACTTCGCGAAAAGGTGTTTGCAGGAGAGCGCTCGCCGCTGGTGTTTGGAGATCCCGAGCAATGGATTGCGCTGGCGCTGGAAGCCGTGAAGTTGGCGGCGCAGGGAAAGTACACTCAGGCCTCGAATCTTCGTGATCAGGCCTATGAATCCGCACCCACGATTTCGGGAACGATTAATAGTGAGCCATTTGAATGGCTGGCAGATGCGGATTCCCGAATTGGGCCATTTATTGAGGCAGTCGTTAACGGCAAGTATTACTGGATTCCCATGAACCGGATTGCCGCTATTGATATCGATCCACCAGAGGATTTGCGGGATCTCGTGTGGATACCGGGTCATTTTTCCTGGGCCAATGGCGGCCAGGCGATTGGTCTGATTCCGGTTCGCTATCCCGGCAGTCAGAAAAGCGCTGATGCAGCCACTGTACTGGCCCGCCGGACGGACTGGGAGGAACGGTCTGAAGATACCTTCACGGGTTTGGGTCAACGCTTGTTTGCAACCGATCAGAACGACTATCCGTTACTGGAGGTTCGTGAGATTCGGTTTGATCTCCCGCCGGAACCCGTTGATGAAAGCTGAGCTGGGGTGAGGAGTGGCTGAACTCAGTTTAGAAGAACGCCTGCAGCCATCCTTGCTTGACCGTCTCACGGACAATGAACCTGAGTCGAAGGTCGAGTCACGCGCTCAGCGTGTATTGTCTCTTAACAGGTTGAGACGTAGTGTGCTGCGCGATCTCGCGTGGCTGCTGAATTCAGGGAATCTTGCAACCACTGACGACCTGACGGAGTACCCGCAGGTAGAGACTTCAGTAATCAATTACGGCGTCTCCGATTTGGCCGGCGTCACCGTTTCGGCCAAAAATATACCGGCTATGGAACGCGAGATTCGCCAGGCGATCATAAATTATGAACCGCGTATCCTTGAAAAGTCTCTCAAGGTCAAAGTCGAGACTGACAAGCAGAAAATGAGCATCAAATCGGTCACCTTCAAGATTGAAGGACAATTGTGGGCGCAGCCCCTGCCGATAGCCCTGTACCTTAGTACGGACCTGGATTTGGATACCGGTAGCGTTTCGGTCTCCGAGTCCGGCAATTAGCGAGGCACGTCTTGGATCCCCGTCTGCTCAAGTATTACAATCAGGAACTCCAGCATGTGCGGGAAATGGGCGGTGAATTCGCCAGGGAATTCCCGAAGGTTGCCGGTCGCCTGGGTATGGACGGAATCGACTGTGCCGATCCTTATGTGGAGCGCCTGCTAGAGGCTTTTGCTTTCCTGGCTGCCAGGGTTCAGTTGAAGGTCGATGCAGAGTTTCCGACTTTTACCCAGCATCTTTTCGAACTTATCTATCCCCATTATCTTGCGCCGACGCCTTCGATGGCGGTCCTTCAGTTCAACCCGGACCTGCGTGAGGGTGGACTTGCGAGCGGATTCAAGATTCCCAGGGGATCTGCCGCCAACAGCAGCCTGGCCAAGGGCGAGCAAACAGCCTGCACCTATACGACCGCACATGATCTCACGTTGTGGCCTGTTGAATTGACGGAGGCACGCTATTTCTCGGGCGCCAGTGCGCTGGGAAATATTGGTGTAACGGATTTGCAGGGCGTAAAGGCCGGTATCCGCCTGCGGCTTAAAGCCACTGCGGGCGTTGCCTTTGACGAACTGTCTCTGGACAGGCTGCCGATTTACATCAAGGGCGCCGACGAAGCGCCGAAGAAGATCTACGAGCAATTGCTTGCCAATTCGACAGGAGCTGTAATTCGCCCCCAGGGCGGCAAGAATCCCTGGAAGGAAAAGCTGCCAAAATCGGATATCCGCTCCCTGGGATTTTCAAATGATAATGCGCTGCTGCCCTATACAAGACGGTCATTTAATGGCTACCGGATGCTGCAGGAATATTTCGCGTTTCCCGAACGCTACCTGTTTGTAGAGTTGCATGGACTGCAAAAGGCGGTCAGGCGATGTTCGGGAACCGAACTGGAAATTATTATTCTGCTCGACAAGCAGGTGAGCGGCATGGAGTCGGCTGTCGATTCTGACTGCTTTGCCCTGTATTGCACGCCGGCGATAAATTTGTTTTCCAAGAGAGCCGACCGCATTCATGTAGATCGTGGGCAACCCTCTTTCCACGTTATGCCGGATCGCACGCGTCCGCTTGACTATGAGGTGTATTCGGTTTCCGAGGTACGAGGTCACGGAAATAGCGCGGAAGAAGAAATTGAATTCCGACCGTTCTATTCCAGCAGGGATGTCGGAATCCGCCACGAGAGGATGGCGTATTTTATCCAGACCAGAGAGCCTCACATGCTGTCGTCCCGCCAACGCCAGGGCAGTTCACGGTCCAGCTATGTGGGCAGTGAAGTTTATTTGTCACTGGTGGATGCCGAACAAGCGCCGTACTCATCGGGGCTAAAACAGCTGGCTATGCATACTCAATGTACCAACCGGGATTTGCCGTTGCAGATCATGGTGGGTAAAGGTAATACGGATTTCACATTGGAGTCCGGCGCCCCTGTTTTGTCTATCCGTTGTGTCGCCGGACCCACCCGGCCACGACCGTCGCTGGCGCAGAGTGACGTCGCCTGGCGACTGATAAGCCACCTGTCGCTGAACTATATGTCTCTCGTGGACGACAGTGACGGCCAGGGCGCGTCGGCGTTACGCGAGTTATTGACTCTTTATGCTGATGCCAACGATGCCATGACCCAGCGCCAAATCGAGGGCATCAAGTCTATATCTTCCAAGCCCATTACCCGGCGTCTTCCTACCACCGGGCCGATTTCGTTTGGCAGGGGCTTGCAGATTGCCATTGAATGTGAAGACGGAGCCTTTGAGGGCACCGGTGTATTTTTGCTCGGATCCGTACTTGAGGAGTTTTTCGCCCGCTACGTATCCATGAACTCTTTTACAGAAACTGTACTGCGGACTGTTGATCGCGGTGAGGTAAGCAGATGGCCGGCACGCATCGGGCGACGCCCGAGACTGTAGAGCTCGCGCGGGCTCTGGAAGCGGCCCCGTACAAGTTCAACTTCTTCCAGGCCATGCGCCTGGTCGAGGCCGCGAACCCGGGTATGAATCGGCTGGGCACGTCATTGCGCCCCTCAGGTGAGCCAATCAGGTTGGGACAAGAACCATCGTTGGCGTTTGCACCGTCGATGCTCGCGACGTTCAAACCGGGACCCGAGGGTAAGGCTGACTACCTGTCAGGGTATTTTTTCGGGATGTTCGGGCCCAACGGTCCCTTGCCACTACACCTGACTGAGTACGCCAGGGACAGGGAGCGACTGTCCAAGGACGCAACCTTCCGCGCATTCGCTGATATCTTCCATCACAGGATGATGTCCCTGTTTTACCGGGGCTGGGCAGATGCCCGCCCGACCGTCGGCATGGACAGGCCGGAGCAGGACCGATTTGCAACTTACGTGGGTTCCACGTTTGGTATTGCGCCGGATGCATTCCGAAACCGCGACGCCCTTTCAGATCACGCCAAGCTGTACATGGGCGGACGGCTTTCTATGCAAACCCGGCCGGCCGGTGGTCTGCAGGCGATGCTGGAGGAAATATTTCGCGTGCCTATGCACGTGGAGCAATATGTTGGCGAGTGGATGGAACTGCCGCTCGAGTCTCATCTCATGCTGGGCCGGTCACCGGATACAGGCTGTCTGGGTATGACGGCCACTTTGGGTCAGAAGGTTTGGGGCAGTCAGCACAAATTCGAGATACGTTGCGGCCCCTTGAGTGGAGTTGATTTCAAGAGATTCTTGCCGGGAGGCAGGTCACTGGAGATACTCTGTGCAACGGTTCGAAATTATGTGGGTGACGAGTTGGACTGGGAACTGCGCATGCTGGTAGTGGGAGCAGACGTACCTAGCGTGACCCTGGGTAAGACCGGACAGCTGGGATGGACCAGTTGGATTGGCGCTCAGCCCGACAGGGCTGTTGTCGACGATGTCGTATTAAGCCCGCTGAACATGACAAAGAATGCCGTGTAGTGCGGCTCCGATAAAAAAGTAGCCAAGGAGAAAGATCATGGCGGAAATCAGCCGCGCAGCCTTATTTGGAAAACTGAATCAGGTGGGATACAGGGCGATTGAGGCGGCCACCGTCTTTTGCAAATTGCAGGGCAACCCCAATGTTGAACTCGTTCACTGGATTCACCAGATTCTGCAATTGCAGGATTCCGACCTGCACCGCATTACGCGCCAGTTTAATGTGGAGCCATCAAGACTGGTTGCGGATCTGACCGATGCACTTGAGCGCTTGCCACGTGGTTCGTCCAGCATTTCCGACCTGTCCGCGAACATTGAGGAAGCCGTGGAGCGAGGCTGGGTAGTGTCGACGCTCATGTTCGGTGAGGCGCAGGTAAGGACCGGTTACCTTGTCGTGGGAATCCTGCAGACACGTGGATTGAAGAATGCACTGCTGAATATTTCAAAGGAATTTGCGAAGCTCAAGATCGAGACCCTGACCGACCAATTTGACGAAATTGTTGGTGAGTCGCCCGAAAACGCGATGCATGCTCATGACGGATTCAGTGTGGGCGGTGGGGTTGGCCCGGGAGCCGCCAGCGGCGCTATGTCGCCTGCCCAGATGGGCAAGCAAGAGGCCCTGGCGCAGTTTACGGTTGATCTCACCGAGCGTGCCCGTAATGGTGAAATCGATCCCATTGTCGGCCGCGACGAAGAAATTCGCCAGATGATCGACATCCTGATGCGTCGGCGTCAGAACAACCCGATACTTACAGGTGAAGCCGGAGTGGGCAAGACGGCAGTAGTTGAGGGCTTTGCCCATCGCCTGGCAAAGGGAGACGTGCCACCGGCGCTGCAAAACGTCACGCTCAGGTCGCTGGATGTCGGTCTGTTGCAGGCAGGCGCCAGCATGAAAGGCGAATTCGAGAATCGGCTGAAGCAGGTTATCGAGGAGGTCCAGGCCTCGGAAAAGCCCATCATCATGTTCATCGATGAGGCTCACACACTGGTCGGCGCAGGTGGTGCGGCTGGCACCGGAGACGCGGCTAATTTGTTGAAGCCTGCGTTGGCAAGAGGCACCCTGAGGACCGTGGCCGCGACAACCTGGGCAGAATATAAAAAGCACATTGAAAAGGATCCAGCCCTGACACGTCGCTTTCAGGTGGTGCAAATTGAGGAACCCAGTGAGGAGCGCGCAATACTCATGATGCGCTCGATGGCCTCGGTCATGGAGAAACATCATCGGGTGCAATTGCTGGATGAGGCACTGGAGGCGGCGGTCAGGTTGTCCCATCGCTATATCCCCGCCCGGCAGCTTCCGGACAAGTCCGTCAGTCTAATTGACACCGCCTGCGCACGCGTCGCAATCAGTCAACATGCCGAACCTGCGGAAGTGGAAGATTGCCGTCGGCGCATTGAAGCGCTGGAAAGGGAAATAGCGATTATCGAACACGAAGAGTCCGCGGGTATCAATGTCGGCGATCGCATGACAAATTGCACGGAAAAGCTCAAGGGCGAACAGGAGCGACATGAGACTTTGCATGCCCGTTGGGATAGTGAAAAAGTCCTGGTCGATGAGATTCTGGAAATCCGCGCGAAACTAAGAGGTGAGACCGGTGTCGTCGAGGGTACCGAAAGCAAACTCGAGAAGCAGGTCGAGGAAGTCGCCGAGGAAGTTGCTCCGCCGGCGGTGATGGATGGTGCGGAGCGAGAGGCCCTGCTGGCACGACTGAATGTTCTGCAGGACGAGCTAAAAGTTATGCAGGGTGAAAACCCGCTAATCCTTCCCACCGTGGATGCCCAGGCCGTTGCATCGGTCGTCGGTGACTGGACCGGCATTCCCGTCGGACGCATGGTGAAGGACGAAATTGAGACGGTTCTGCATCTTACCGAACACCTGAAAAAGCGCATCATTGGGCAGGATCACGCGCTGGAGGTTATAGCAAAAAGAATCCAGACCTCCCGCGCGAGCCTGGATAATCCGGGTAAACCCATAGGTGTGTTCATGCTGGCCGGTACTTCCGGTGTCGGTAAGACTGAAACGGCGATCGCGCTGGCGGAAGTTCTGTACGGCGGCGAACAAAACATTATCACCATCAACATGAGTGAATACCAGGAAGCGCATACTGTCTCCACACTGAAAGGTTCCCCTCCAGGTTATGTGGGCTATGGTGAGGGCGGCGTGCTGACGGAAGCGGTTCGCCGGCGCCCCTATAGTGTCGTGCTCCTGGATGAGGTGGAGAAAGCCCACCCGGACGTGCATGAAATATTTTTCCAGGTGTTTGACAAGGGCTGGATGGAAGACGGTGAAGGCCGGGTCATAGATTTCAAGAACACGCTGATATTGCTGACCACAAATGCCGGTACCGATCTCATCATGGGTCTGTGCAAAGATCCCGAGTTGATGCCGTCACCCGAGGGAATAAACAAGGCCTTGAGAGAGCCCCTGCTCAAGATATTCCCCCCGGCCTTGCTGGGACGCCTGGTCACGATCCCCTACTTCCCGCTGAACGACGAAATGATTACCGCGATTTCACAGATTCAGTTACGCAAGATTTCGAAGCGGGTGACGCAGCACCACGGCGTACCGTTTACCTACGACGATGATGTGATTAAATTGATTGCGGCGCGTTGTACTGACGTTGACAGCGGCGGTCGTATGATCGACGCGATACTAACAAATACAGTCCTTCCAAGTATCAGTGCCGAACTGCTCACACGGATGATGGAAGGCAGGCCGGTCTCCAAGGTGCATGTAGGTGTCAAAGCGTCGGAGTTTGCTTACGATTTTGATTGAGGTCGTCAGCTCGACGGGGATGCGGGTTGCAGTCACGGCCAGAATATCCAGTGCCGGTCACGGCCGTCTGGAAAATACGCTGTTGACCACGGGGTCTATTTGATCAGGCACGAGCAACCCCGGGTCCTGACGCAACTGTTTTAATGGCTATATGAACGATGACGAGGTCAAATCCGCTTACAAGGTGGTCGAGGCAGAAGGGGGCTTCGAAGTGCACGCTCCGGAGGGGCGGCGGATCATGCGATGTGCTGACGCGTCAAGCGCTGCCCACTATGCGCTGATGTTGAATGAGGCCTATCGGGTTGGCTACCGGCAAGCGCTCGCGGACCAGCGTTGATCTGTGCTGGGTGCTTGCGGCCGAATTGGAAAGCGGGCCACGACTGCGGCAGATCCGGTGCGTGACTGACCGGTGGTGCCTGGACGATGTGCTGGCTTCTTGCCGGGTTATGAGCAACTGGTCTTTTTTGATGGGAAACTGTGTACCCGCTGGTTTCTCTCAAGGCAGCGATCAATCAACTACACTCCGGGCACTTGCCGATGGGGCACGGATAAGCCAGCCGCAGGATGGGCTCACTCTTTGTATGATGGGCGTTACTTGTCGTGTGATTGATTACTGGCGGTACCGCTTAATCCCAAATCCAACGGGGCTTCAGCAGCTTCATTTCAGGAACAATGATGGTAAAAACTGACATTTCCAAAATGACAAAGATCAAAAAGATCAGCATTGAAGATGCCTTGCTGATGGCGATCCAGGTACACAAGCGCGGCATGCTCAGTGAAGCTGAAAGTATTTACAGGGACGTTTTGCGAACTGTGCCGGATCATCCGGATGCGATCCATTACATAGGAGTGGTAAAGCATCAAGGCGGCAATAGCGAGGAGGGTCTCGAGTATATCTTGCGCTCACTGGAGCTGCAGCCAAACCAGCCGGGCGCTCTGAACAACCTGGGCAATATATACAAGGAAATGGGGCGACTGGAGGAGGCCGAGGCCGCCTATAGCAAGGTGTTGGAAATGGCCTCCGACTATGCCGATACCTGGGTCAACCTGGGCATTATCCAGAGGGACTTGAAAAAACCGGAAGCCGCTCTGGAAAAACTTCTCAAGGCAGTGGAGCTGAATCCAGAACATCCGGATGCGTATCATAATCTTGGTAATGTTTACCGGGATCTAAACCGGATTGATGAAGCCCTGGCAGCCTACGGCAAATCGGCGGAGCTTGCTCCATTGCACCAGGAGGCGCCAAAGGCAATAGCCAAACTTCAATTCGAACTTGGCCGTAAGAAGCAGGCCGTTCGGACTCTTGAGAACTGGCTTATCAGGCGTCCCGACGATGCCGTCGCGCGACATCTCCTGGCGGCTTACAGCGGAGAGAACATTCCCGCGCGCGCCTCGAATAGCTATGTCCGCCAGGCATTTGATTCTTTTTCAAAAAGTTTCGATGAAGTGCTGACCCGACTAAATTACAAAGCGCCCGAACTGGTGGCAGCACGGACCATACAGGTCCTGTCCGGTTCCGGGAGTCAGTACAATATCCTTGATATCGGCTGTGGTACCGGGCTGTGTGGGCCCTTGCTGAAACCCCTGGCGAGGAGCCTGACGGGTGTGGACCTGTCGCCAGGAATGCTGGAAAAGGCACGCAAGAGGGATGTCTATGATGTGCTTGAAGAAGCGGAGTTGACCGCATACATGCAAGCCAATCCAGGCAAATTTGATGTGGTGACCTGCGTTGATACCTTTGTGTATTTTGGTGATTTGAGCCCGGCATTTTTAGCCAGCAATGAAGCCTTGAGTCCCGGCGGCTGGTTGTTTTTCACCGTTGAACAACATGTCCAGGACGATCATTCGTCCGGCTATTGGTTGCGCCCACATGGACGCTATAGCCACACCAGGGAACACCTCGAGAACCTGTTGACGACTGCGGGACTAACCGTCGAGTCCGCAGAGGATGTGGTGCTGCGAAACGAGGGTGGCAAGCCGGTCAGCGGATTGCTGTTTTCAGCGCAAAAGCGGTGATCAGGGCTTGAACCCGTTGACTGAACCGCAGGCAATATTCGGCGAGGCCGTGGCGCGCCATCAAAAAGGTGAACTGGTGGCCGCCAGGGAAGCGTATCTGGAGGTTATTGCGAGCTGTCCGGATCATGCCGATGCCTTGCACCTGTGTGGAATGACGCATTATCAGCTAGACCAGGCGAGAGAAGCCGAGCCATTCGTTCGGGCTGCCATAACACTGAGACCGGGCAATCGCGACTACCGGTCCAACCTGGGCTTGATCCTCAAGGAAATCGGCAACAGCCAGGAGGCTATAGAATCGTTTTGTGCCGCCCTGGCAATTGATCCCGATTTTCCAGCCGCGCTGCTGAACCTTGGCAACGTCTATCTGGCCACGCAACAGGTGGCCAGGGCTGAGACCAGTTTTCGTCGTCTTCTCGAAATAGATGGTAGCCATGCTGACGGCTGCAACAGTCTTGCCTCGTTGCTGACCGGACAGGGACGCGCATCGGAAGCGGTGAAGCTGTTTGAAAGATCGCTTGAAAGCAGGCCCGGTCATCCTGAAGCGCTGGTAAATCTCGGCCGATTACTTGGGAAACTTGGTCGCTACGAAGAGGCTGTCCGGCACCTGCGACACGCAATCGATTTTGGCCAAGGGGACCCGGTTTTGCACAGAGATCTTGGTCATGCCTTGCAACAGTTGGGGCATTACGAGGAGGCCTTGCTGGTTTGTCTCAAGGCAGTCGAACTGGCGCCTGATGACGCTATGAGTTATGTGTCCATGGGCAACGTGCAACAGGCCGCCGGGCTATGGGACGAGGCTGAGGTCAGTTATCACCGGGCGCTCGGTATAGATCCGGAAAATGCAGATGCGCTGAATAACCTTGGATCGGTATTGATGCACAAGGATGATATGGAGACTGCGCTCCGATGTTTTGATGCCGCCTTGATGCAGGTTCCGGACTTCGCGGATGCCCTTTACAACAGCGGCGTGGCGCTGTTTGCCTTGTCCGGTTTTATCAAGGCGGAGGAGCGCTTTCTGAAATC
>Ga0316195_10000920_pt1 | contig 12662 bp, 9 predicted proteins | sample Phised1_MG_FD_204937 | JGI IMG/M metagenome (GOLD analysis project Ga0316195, IMG submission 204937) | Coastal sediment microbial communities from Maine, United States - Phippsburg sediment 1 | ecosystem: Environmental > Aquatic > Marine > Coastal > Sediment | place: USA: Maine | collected... | reverse complement strand
GACAACCGCAAGCGCCGCTTTGTGTGGATCAAGCGCGAGGTGTCGCCGGCAGAGCGCGAACTCATTCACAACATGGGCATCCCCGGCGTCGGGTTCCGGGCCGAGACGCGGCGCATCTATCCCATGGGCAACCTTGCCGCACATGTGCTGGGTGCAGTGGACCTTGACTCCCGCGGCATTGCCGGGCTGGAGAAATACCTCGACGACCAGGGCGCGCTCTACACCGCATCGCTGGCCGATCCGACGCGCGCTGCCTCGATGCCGGCCCAGACATCGATCGACATCCGGGTGCAGCATGCGGTCACGGACGAGCTCGCCAAGGCGATGGTCAAGTTCCGCGCCAAGGCGTCCGCCGGGATCGTGCTGAATGCCAAGACTGGCGAGGTGCTGGCGCTGGCGTCGCTGCCGGACTTCAGCCCGAACAGTCCTGCCGATGCGCTCAAGCCTGACAACGTCAACCGGGTAACGGCCGGCGTGTTCGAACTGGGCTCCATCGTCAAGGCAATAACCTTCGCCATGGCGCTCGACTATGGCACCACCAACCTGCAGAAGAGCTATGACGCCCGCTACCCGCTGGTCATCGGGCGGGCCCGCATCAATGACTTCCATGCCCAGAAGCGGATCATGACGGTGCCTGAAATCTTCATGCATTCGTCCAATATCGGTACCGGCAAGATGGCGCTGGAAGTTGGCGAGGAGCGCCACCAGGCGTTCCTGCGCAAGCTTGGGCTGTTCGACCGGCTGCAGACCGAACTGCCGGAGGCGGCCAAGCCGCTTTTGCCGCCGCGCTGGGGCAAACTGGTGACTGTGACGGCCTCGTTTGGTCACGGATTTGCCGTACAACCGATGCAGGGTGCCTCCGTTGCAGCCGCGCTGGTGAATGGCGGAAAACTCATGCCGCCAACGTTGCTGAAGCGCGATGCCGAAACCGCGAATGCCCTGGCCGAACAAGTGATCAAGCCCTCCACCAGCGCCGACATGCGCTATCTCTTCCGCCTGAACGTCACCGACGGCACCGCCGGCAAGGCAGCCGTGCCGGGATACCGCGTCGGCGGCAAGACGGGCACGGCGGAGAAGGTGGTCAATGGCCGCTACTCCAAGGACCACCGGCTGACGTCGTTCGTTGGCGCCTTCCCGATGGACGATCCAGAATACGTCCTGCTGATCATGTTGGACGAGCCCAAGCCGCTGCCTGAGACCTATGGCTACGCCACCTCGGGCTGGAACGCGGTACCGACTGCCGGCAAGGTCATTGCACGGATTGCGCCGCTGCTCGGCGTGATGCCCGAATTCGACGAGAAGTCGTTGCAGAAACTCGAAAAGTACAAGAAGGACCGGGCGAAGGAACTGGCCAAGGAAGCCGAGAAAGCAGCGGCGCTCGATGCGGGAGTCACCAGATGAGCATGCGGCTGGACATGCTGGCGCACGGCATCGCTGCTGTTGCGGACGAACACGCCGGCCTGATCATCGAGGGCATTGCCAGCGACAGCCGCCAGGCAGCGCCAGGGTTCCTGTTTGCCGCCATTCCGGGCGGCCAGGCCGACGGAGCGAAGTTCGCCGGTTCAGCGGTCAAAAATGGTGCAGTAGCCGTACTGGCGGGTGCCGACGCGTTGATTGACGTGCCGGCCGGCACGCCGGTGCTGCGGGCAGACAATCCACGCCTGGCCCTGTCGCTGATGGCTGCGCGCTTCCATGCGCCCCAACCGGATATTGTGGTGGCGGTGACTGGCACCAACGGCAAGACATCCGTCGCCTCGTTCGTGCGCCAGATCTGGACCATCCTGGGCCTGAGCGCGGCGAGCATCGGCACGGTGGGCATCGTGTCGCCGTCGGGCACGCGCACGCTTGCCCACACCACGCCGGACCCCGTGGAAATTCATGCCGCGCTCAAGGCGTTGTCGGCTGAGCATGTCAGCCACGTGGCGCTGGAAGCTTCCAGTCATGGTCTTGACCAGTACCGGCTGCACGGCGTGCGTATTGCGGCTGCCGGCTTCACCAACCTCACTCGCGATCACCTCGATTACCACAAGACGTTCGAGGCCTATCTCGACGCCAAGATGATGCTGTTCGAGCAGGTGCTGGGCGAAGGCGCAGCGGCGATCATCAATGCCGACATGCCGCAGGCAGGGACCATCATCGACCGGTGCCGGACGCACGGGCTGGTGATCTCTACGGTGGGATTTGCCGGTGAAGCGCTGAAGCTTGAGGCCGCCGAGCCGCATGGATTCGGTCAACGGCTGAAGGTGCGGGGCCAGCAGGGCGAGTACAACATCTACCTGCCGCTGGTGGGGGCGTTCCAGGCCGAGAACGCGCTGATGGCGGTTGGCCTGGTCATCGCTGCGGGAGGCTCCGAGCCTCATGCCATGCGCGCGCTCGAACAGTTGCGCGGCGCGACGGGGCGGCTGGAGCTGGTGGCAACCACGGCGACATGTGCACCGGTGTTCGTTGATTATGCCCACACGCCCGACGCACTGGCCCATGCGCTGCAGTCTCTGAGGCCCTACGCCACGGGCAAGCTCTGCGTGGTGTTCGGCGCCGGCGGCGACCGGGACAAGGGCAAGCGGCCCGAGATGGGCGCGGTGGCGGCGCGCGAAGCCGACATGGTGATCGTGACGGATGACAATCCGCGCAGCGAGGACGCGGCGGTGATCCGGTCGGAAATTCTTGCGGCCTGCCCCGGCGCGCGCGAGATCGGCGACCGGGCGCGGGCCATCGCCACGGCGATCGAGGAACTGCAGCAAGGCGACGTGCTGGTGGTGGCCGGCAAGGGACACGAGACAGGGCAGACGGTGGGCGGCACCACGCTTCCGTTTTCCGACCACCAAGTGGTGCTGACGTGCGTTGCGGGACGGGTGGCGAATGGCTGAGAGCGCGCTTTGGACAGTGGATGAACTGGTTGCGGCGACCGGCGGCAAGCTGGAAGGCACGGTAACTGCGCCGCTCAACGGCGTGGCCATCGACAGCCGCAGCATATCGCCGGGCGACATCTTCGTGGCCATCCGGGGCGACCGCACCGACGGACACGAATATGCGGCATCGGCGCTGCAAGCCGGGGCAGGGCTCGCCGTGGTGTCGCGGCCGGACGAGGCGATGCGCAAGGCAGGGCCGCTGCTTGTCGTGGACGATGCGCTGAAGGCGCTCGAACGGATGGGCCGGGCGGCGCGGGCGCGGGTCGGGGGCAAGGTCGTCGCGGTGACCGGTTCGGTGGGCAAGACCACCACCAAGGATGCGCTCAAGGTGGCGCTGTCGGCCTGTGGGCCAACCCATGCGGCGGTGTCGTCGTTCAACAATCACTGGGGCGTGCCGCTGACGCTGGCCCGGATGCCGCGCACCAGCGCCTTCGCCGTCATCGAGGTCGGCATGAACCATGCTGGCGAGATCGAGACGCTGATCGACATGGTGCGCCCGCACGTGGCCATCATCACGGCAATTGCCGAAAGCCATATCGGGCATTTCGAGTCGCTTGCCGGTATCGCCGACGCGAAGGCGGAAATCTTTACCGGCGTGGTGGATGGTGGGGTGGCGGTGATCAACCGCGACAGCGAGTTCTTCGATCACCTGGCTGCAAAGGCGCGCGGTTGCGGCATTGCCGACATCCGCAGCTTCGGCGAGGCCGAAGGAGCAGACATCCGGCTGATCCGCTGTACGCTGCACGACACGTGTTCCTGCATGACGGCGAACGTGCGCGGCGAGGAAGTCACCTGCAAGCTGGGCGCGCCGGGCCGTCACGTGGCGCAGAACGCACTGGCCGTGCTGGGCGCCTGCCAGGCGGCAGGGGCAGACCTTGCCCGGTGCGCGCTGGCGCTGGCCGACATCCGCCCGCCATCGGGGCGCGGGGTGCGGCACAAGCTGTCAAAGGATGGCGTAAGCCTGACGCTGATCGACGAGAGTTACAATGCCAACCCGGCCTCGATGCGGGCGGCGCTGCAAATGCTGGCAACAGCGGAACCGGCGGGGCGCGGACGGCGCGTTGCGGTGCTGGGCGACATGCTGGAGCTTGGCGTGCACTCCAGGGGCTTGCACGCGGGGCTCGCCGAGCCAGTGGTGCAGGCGGGCGTGGACAAGGTGTTTGCCTGCGGGCCGGAGATGAACTGGCTCTGGAAAGAGCTTCCCGGCGACATGCATGGTGCGTGTACGGCCACTTCGCAGGAGTTGATCGAACCGCTGCTGGGGTCTATCCAGTCCGGTGACGTCATCATGGTCAAGGGATCGCTGGGCTCGAAGATGGGTCTGGTGGTCAAGGCCATCACCGACAGGTTTGGGGGCAGCACGGGCGGCTGACGGGCGCAGGCCGCATCCGGCGCTGCCGAACTTCAGTCTCGCGAATTTTGGAACCGACATGTTTTATCATCTTTTTCTCGAACTCGCTGACCAAGTTTCTGCGCTGAACGTGTTCCGCTACATCACGTTCAGGACCGGGGGCGCGCTGATGACGGCGCTGTTGCTATCGTTCGTGTTCGGGCCGAAGCTGATTTCGCAGATGCGGGCCAAGCAGGGCAAGGGCCAGCCGATCCGAGAGGACGGCCCGGCGCGGCACGTTCTGGAAAAGCAGGGTACGCCGACCATGGGCGGATTGATGATCCTGGCCAGCGTGCTGGTATCGACGCTGTTGTGGGCGGACCTGTCGAACCTGTACGTATGGACGGTGCTCTTCGTGACCATGGGCTTCGGCGCCATCGGCTTCTATGACGACTACCTCAAGGTGACGCGCGCCAAGGCAGGGGGTTTCTCGGCCCGCTTGAGGCTGGCGCTGGAGTTCATCATCGCCGGCATCGCGGTGTGGATGTTCACCATCCTTGGCGAGGACAAGCTATCCACCGCTCTGGCGCTGCCGTTCCTCAAGGATGTGCTGATCCAGCTCGGCTGGTTCTTCATCGTGTTCGGTACGCTGGTCGTGGTGGGTGCGGGCAACGCCGTCAACCTGACCGACGGCCTCGACGGGCTGGCCATCGTGCCGGTGATGATCGCGGCGGCGAGTTTCGGCGTGATCGTTTACCTGGCCGGCAACGTCAAGTTCGCCGATTACCTGCAGATCCACTATGTGCGCGGCACCGGTGAACTGGCGGTGCTTTGCGGGGCGCTGATCGGGGCGGGGCTTGGCTTCCTGTGGTTCAACGCACCTCCGGCAATGATCTTCATGGGCGATACCGGCTCGCTGTCGCTGGGTGGCGCGCTGGGCGCCATCGCCGTGGCCGCCAAGCACGAGATCGTGCTGGCCATCGTGGGCGGGCTGTTCGTGCTGGAAACCGTGTCGGTGATCGTGCAGGTGCTGTCGTTCAAGCTGACCGGCAAACGCGTCTTCGCCATGGCGCCGCTGCACCATCATTTCGAGCAGAAGGGCTGGAAGGAGCCAACCATCGTCATCCGCTTCTGGATCATCTCGGTGGTGCTGGCGCTGATCGGCCTGGCCACGCTGAAGCTGCGTTGAGGAGCGCGGGATAACACCATCATGGCAATCGCTGCGCACAGTTTCAAAGGAAAGCGGGTCGGGGTGTTCGGCCTTGGCCGTTCCGGCAATGCCACGGTGGATGCGCTATTGCACGGCGGCGCCGAAGTGCTCGCCTGGGACGATGCGCCGGCGGCTGCACAGAAGGCGGAAGAGCTTGGCCTGCCGGTGGTCAACCTGCATGAGGTGGACTTCGCCACGCTGGACAGTTTCGTGCTGTCGCCGGGCGTGCCGCTGACCCACCCGGAACCCCACTGGAGCGTCAAGAAGGCGCGCGCCACCGGCACCGAAATCATCGGCGACACCGAGATCCTGGCCCGTGAACTCGCCGGCACGTCTGCCCGCCTGATCGGCATTACCGGCACCAACGGCAAGTCCACCACCACGGCGCTCACCGGCCACGTGCTGGCGCACGCAGGCCTTGACGTACAGGTGGGCGGCAATATCGGCACTGCCGCGCTGCTGCTGCCGCCGCCGGGCAGGGACACGGTCTACGTGATCGAGCTGTCGTCCTACCAGATCGACCTGATGCCGTCGCTGAAGCCGGATGTGGGCGTGCTGATGAACCTGACGCCCGACCATCTCGACCGGCACGGCACCATGGCCAACTATGCCGCCGTCAAGGCGCGGATGTTTGCCCGCCAGGACATGGACGACATGGCGGCGATCTCGGTGGATGACAGCTGGTGCGCGGCAATCGCGCTGCAGGCGGCCCGCTACACCAATGCCGTCACCTTTTCGGTCAAGGGACAGGAGGCATCTGTCACCTCCGACGGCAATTTGCTCATCGACCACCGGGACGGCACCCGCATCTCGCTCGGCGCGGCGCGCTCGCTGCGTGGTCTGCACAACGCGCAGAACGCCTGCGCGGTCTATGTCGCCACGCGCCGGATGGGTCTTTCGCCGGCCCAGATCGAGGCCGGTTTCAACTCGTTCCCGGGCCTGGCCCACCGCATGGAAGAGGTCGGCCACAAGGGCCGGGTGGTTTTCATCAACGACAGCAAGGCCACCAATGCGGATGCGGCGGAGAAGGCCCTGTCCAGCTTCAGCCGCATCTACTGGATCGCCGGCGGGCAGGCCAAGGCGGGCGGCATCGCGCCGCTGGAGCCGTGGTTCGGCCGCATTGCCAGGGCTTACCTGATCGGCCAGGACGCGGGCGAGCTTGCCGCCACGCTGGAGGGCAAGGCGGCTTACGAGATTTGCGGGACCATGGAGGCGGCGGTGGCCGCCGCCGCCCGCGATGCGGCACACGACGCGAGCGAGGCCGCGGAAGTTGCCGTGCTGCTGTCGCCGGCGTGCGCCTCGTTCGACCAGTATCCGAACTTCGAGGTGCGCGGCGAGGACTTCCGCGCACTGGTGCAGAAGCTGGACGGCGTCCGGTTCGACAAGGAGGTTGCCTGAGCCATGCTGATATCGCGTGCGGACAAGGGACTGATTGCCGACTGGTGGTTCACGGTGGACCGCGTGGTGCTCGGCTGCGTGTTGATGCTGATGGCGGCGGGCGTGCTGTTTTCCATGGCGGCAAGTCCGCCGGTTGCCGCGCGCATCGGGCTCGATCACTTTCACTTCTTCACCCGCCAGCTGGTCTACCTGTTTCCGGCGGTGATCGTGCTGCTGGCGGCGTCCATGCTGACGGTGCAGACGGCGCGGCGGCTGGCGCTGCTGGTGTTCGTGGCCGGTCTTGGCGCGATGGTGGCGGCAATCCTGTGGGGACCGGAAATCAAGGGCGCCCACCGCTGGCTCGACCTTGGGCCGCTCAACGTGCAGCCGTCGGAATTCGTCAAGCCGGCCTTTGTGGTGTGCATTGCGTGGTTCCTTGCGGAAGGCACGCGGCGGCCCGACATGCCTGGCCTTTGGGTGGCGTTCGGGCTGTTCAGCCTGTTCGCGGGCCTGCTGGTGCTGCAACCTGATTTCGGCCAGCTGGTGCTGGTGTCGGCGGTTTTCGGTACACTGCTGCTGGTCTACGGTATCTCCTGGCTTTGGGTGTTCGGGCTGGGCGGACTTGGCGTGGCAGGCGCGGCGCTGGCCTATTTCACCTTTCCGCACGTGGCCTCTCGCGTGAACCGGTTCCTCAACCCCGAGGATCACGACACCTTCCAAGTGGATATGGCCACCCAGGCATTCCACAATGGCGGGCTGATGGGGACGGGACCGGGCGGCGGCACGGCCAAGCACATCCTGCCGGACGCGCACACCGACTTCATTCCGGCCGTCATCGGCGAGGAATTCGGCTTCATCGCCTGTGCCGTGCTGATCTGCATCATCGGCTTCATCGTGCTGCGGGTGCTGCGCCGCGCGCTGCAGGCTGGCGACCCGTTCGTGGCGCTGGCGCTGACCGGACTGGTGTCGCTGTACGGCTTCCAGTCGTTCATCAATCTCGGCGTGAACCTGACGCTGTTGCCAGCCAAGGGCATGACCTTGCCGTTCATCTCGTATGGCGGCTCGTCGCTCATCGCGATGGCGTTCTCGATGGGGCTGCTGCTGGCCTTCTCGCGGGTGCGGGGCAGGGCCAGGGCGGTGCAGGCCGTCACCACGCCGGGGCTTGCCGTGAAGGCGGCCTGAGACATGGTTGAAGCGCCCGACAGGTCCCGCATCGGCCAGGGAACAGTGGTGCTTGCCTCGGGAGGCACCGGCGGTCACCTGTTTCCGGCGCAGGCGCTGGCGCGCGAGCTGGAAGCACGCGACTGGGACGTCAAGCTGTTCACCGATGCGCGCGGCCTTGCCTGGCAGGACCGGTTCAGCGCGGGCAGTGTGACAGAGGTATCCTCGTCGACGCTGACGACAGGCCAGCCGTGGAAACTGCCCGGCCAGGCGTACCGGCTGCTCAAGGGTTACCGGCAATGCCTCGACCTGTTCACCCGGTTGTCGCCACGCGCCGTGGTGGGCTTTGGCGGTTACCCGTCGCTGCCGGTGATGATGGCGGCGCGCCGGGCCGGCATTGCCTCGATGATTCACGAGCAGAACGCCGTGGCTGGACGGGCCAACCGGCTGGCGGCCAGCGTGGGCGGAGCCAGGATCATCGCCACCTCGTTCGAGCCGGTGTACGGCTTCTCGCCGGAGCAGATGAAGCGGGTGAGGCTGGTCGGCAACCCGGTGCGCGAGGCGGTACTCGACGCATCAGCCGCCACTTACGAAGCGCCGGATGCGGCGCACATGTTCAACCTGCTGGTGTTCGGCGGCAGCCAGGGCGCGCAGTACTTCTCCCAGGCCATGCCGCAGGTGGTGGCTGAGCTGCCACATGCGGTGAAGAAGCGGTTGCGCATCGTGCAGCAGTGCCGGCCGGAAGATATCGAGGCGGTGCGCGCGGCCTACGAGGCCGAGGGCGTCAAGGCAACTTGCGAAAGCTTCTTCAACGACATGCCCAAGCGCATTGCGGCGGCCCACCTGGTGATCTGCCGGGCTGGCGCATCCACCGTGGCCGAGCTTGGCGTGATCGGCCGTCCGGCCATCTATGTGCCGTTGCCGCATGCGCTCGACAACGACCAGCTGCGCAACGCCGAAAGCATGACCAAGGCGGGCGGCGGCTGGATCATGGAGCAGAAAGACATCACCCCGGCGGGGCTGGCGGGGTTCATAACCCGCTTGCGATTCGACCCCGTCGAACTTACCAGAGCAGCGCAAGGGGCGCGCTCGCACGGACGCCCGGCTGCCGCCAGGGCGCTGGCAGACCTGGTTGCGCAGCTGGCGCGGCCGGCATTGGCAAAGGATTTCAGCACGACATGAAACTGACCCAGGACATCGGCCCGATCCACTTCGTCGGCATCGGCGGCATTGGCATGAGCGGCATCGCCGAGGTGATGGCGACGCTGGGCTATACGGTGCAGGGCTCGGACATGGCCGACAATTACAACGTGGCGAGGCTGCGCAAGGCTGGCGTTACCGTGCACATCGGCCACCGGGCCGAGAACCTCGGCGACGCGCAGGTGGTGGTGACGTCCACGGCGGTCAAGAAGGACAACCCGGAAGTGGTGGAGGCGCGCTCGCGCTATCTGCCGATCGTGCGGCGCGCCGAAATGCTGGCCGAACTGATGCGGTTCAAGTCGTGCGTGGCCATCGGCGGCACCCATGGCAAGACCACCACGACGTCGCTGGTGGCGGCGCTGCTGGAAGCGGGCAACCTTGATCCCACCGTCATCAACGGCGGCATCATCAACGCCTATGGCACCAATGCGCGGCTGGGCAAGGGCGACTGGATGGTGGTGGAGGCGGACGAGTCAGACGGCACCTTCGTGAAGCTGCCGGCAGATGTCACCATCGTCACCAACATGGACCCGGAGCACCTAGACCACTACGGCACCTTCGATGAGGCGAGGAAGGCGTACCGCGCCTTTGTCGAGAACATCCCTTTCTACGGCTTTGCGGTGATGTGCGTCGATCATCCGGAGGTGCAGACGCTGATCGGCCAGGTAACCGACCGGCGGGTGTTCACCTATGGCAAGAGCGCGCAGGCCGACTACCGGCTGACGGACGTCAGCTTCTCTGGCGGCAACAGTCATTTCTCCGTGGTCATCAATGACCGCCGCACCGGCGACAGTCGCAAGCTGGAGAACGTCACGCTTGCCATGCCGGGCGAGCACAACCTGCTGAACTCGACAGCTGCCATCGCGGTGGCCACCAACCTTGGCGTCAGCGACGAGGCGATCCGCAAGGGGCTGGCGGGCTTTTCCGGCGTGAAGCGGCGCTTCACCTTTACCGGCGAGCATGACGGCGTCCAGGTCTACGACGATTACGGCCACCATCCGGTGGAGATTTCGGCGGTGCTGAAGGCGGCGCGCGGGGTGACCGACAAGCGCGTCATCGCGGTGATGCAGCCGCACCGCTATACCCGGCTGGCCAGCCTGTTCAACGATTTCTGCTCCTGTTTCAATGATGCCGACCAGGTTGTGCTGGCGCCGGTCTACGAGGCCGGTGAGCAGCCCATCGAGGGCGCGAGCCACACCGCGCTGGCCGAGGGCTTGCGCGCGCGCGGGCACCGCAGCGTCCATACCATTACCCACCATGCCGAGATCGCGCCGCTCATCCACGAGTCCGCCAGGCCGGGCGACGTGGTGGTGTTCCTGGGGGCCGGCAACATCACCCAGTGGGCCTATGCGCTGCCGGGTGAGCTGAAAGACATTGCCCAGCGCGGGGGCAACTGATGGCCACGCCGGGAGAAAAGCTGCTGCCTCGCCTGCCGCAGGTGCGCGGGCGCATCGAGCTTGACCAGCCGCTGGCGGACCGGACCTGGTTCCGCGTCGGCGGGCCTGCGGACGTGCTGTACTCGCCGGCGGACGAAGAAGACCTGGCGCAGTTTCTGGCCGGGCTCGACGAAGACATTCCGGTCTACGTGATCGGCGTGGGTTCCAACCTGCTGGTGCGCGATGGCGGTGTGCCTGGCGTGGTGATCCGGCTGGGCCGGGGATTCTCCCTTATGGAAAGCACCGCCGACTTTCAGGTGCGTGCCGGCACGGCGGTGCCGGACGTGCGGCTGTCGCAGTTCGCGCTCGGCGAGGGTATCACTTTGTTAACCTTTCTGAGAGGTATACCGGGCACAATCGGTGGCGCGCTCAGGATGAATGCCGGCGCTCATGGCGGCGAGACGAAAGACATTCTGGTCGAGGCGCGCGGGATCGATCGCAAGGGGAACCTCCACATCATGTCCAATGCGGATATGGGATACAGCTACCGTCACTCGTCGGCGCCGGAAGACCTGATCTTCACATCGGCGCTGTTCCAGGGTGCGCAGGGCGACCGCGACGAGATCAAGGCGCACATGGACGAGATTACCGCGGCGCGCGAGGCCAGCCAGCCGATCAAGAGCCGTACCGGCGGGTCGACCTTCAAGAACCCGCCCGGCCACAAGTCATGGCAGCTGATCGATGCGGCAGGCATGCGCGGCTTTGCAATCGGGCCGGCGAAGGTGTCGGAGATGCATTGCAACTTCCTGATCAATGAGGGCGGCGCCACCGCGGCCCAGATCGAGGAACTTGGAGAAACGGTCCGTCAGCGTGTGAAGGAAACATCCGGCGTTGAGCTTGATTGGGAAATCAAGCGAATCGGCGTCAGGTCCCGCACTTGAGAGGCTTGCACGTTCATGGAGCATCGTGATCCGGAAATCACCAGGGTAGCCGTCCTCATGGGCGGCTGGGACAATGAGCGCGAGGTGTCGTTGTCGTCGGGGCGGGCTTGCGCCAAGGCGCTGGACGAGGCTGGTTTCCAGGTCTCCATGATCGACGTTCAACCCAACATCATCGAGCAATTGCGAGAGGCGCGGCCCGACGTCGCCTTCAATGCGTTGCACGGCAAGTGGGGCGAGGGCGGGTATGTCCAGGCCATTCTTGAGACCCTGAAGATCCCCTACACCCATTCCGGCGTGCTGGCGTCTGCACTGGCCATGGACAAGCATCTGTGCAAGGCCGCCCTGTCGCGGGTGAAGATGCCGGTGGCCGAAGATGTGCTGGTAACGGTCGAGGAATTGCTTTCGTCCGATGTCATGCCGATGCCGTTCGTGGTCAAGCCGGTGGACGATGGCTCCAGTTTCGGCGTTCACATTGTCGATCGCGGGTCTAACTCGCTGGCCGACACGCTGTCAGCCGAGGGCTGGGCGATGGACGAGCAGGTGATGGTCGAACGATTCGTGCCAGGCCGCGAACTGACCTGCGCGGTGATGGGCAACGTGGCGCTGGGCGTCATCGACATCGTGCCTGCCGTCGGCTTCTACGACTATAAGGCGAAGTACCAGCAAGGTGGCTCGGAGCACATTCTGCCTGCCGACATTCCGCAGCACATTTACCGGCGCGTGCAGCGGCTGGCGCTGGCGGCGCACATGGAGATCGGCTGCAAGGGCGTGTCGCGATCGGATTTCCGCTACAACGACACCGAAAGCAGCGAGGGCGAACTGATCTTCCTCGAGATCAACACCCAGCCGGGCATGACGCCGACATCGCTGGTGCCTGAAATGGCGGCCCACGCCGGGCACAGCTTCTCCGAGCTGGTGACCTGGATGGTCAACGACGCGGGGCTGAAGCGATGATGGCGGCTGACCCGGAACGGACGATAAGGCGCATCAAGGCGAGCCCTCTGGCCGCGATTGCGCGAATTGCGCTGGCTACCGGCGAGCATGTTGCGCAACGCCGCAGCACCCGGTTTGCATTCCGTGCCGGCGCGGTCTCGATGCTGGCGTCGGTGATCGGCTACGGCCTGCTGGCGGGCGATCACCTCACCGATCATTCGAGCG
>Ga0316195_10000919_pt1 | contig 12684 bp, 7 predicted proteins | sample Phised1_MG_FD_204937 | JGI IMG/M metagenome (GOLD analysis project Ga0316195, IMG submission 204937) | Coastal sediment microbial communities from Maine, United States - Phippsburg sediment 1 | ecosystem: Environmental > Aquatic > Marine > Coastal > Sediment | place: USA: Maine | collected... | reverse complement strand
AAATATGTCGTCTACCATCGCCAACGGAATTCGCAGGGCTTTTACTAATGATGGGATGGATGATACCGGTTGTCCATTAAAAGTAATGAAAACCGAATCGGCAAAAAAAATACCCATGTTCAAAGGTCTGCACCGTTTTTTGCCCGCTATGATTCTCCTGCAAAACGGTAAAATAAAACAAGTGCCTGTTCGACATTTTCCGCGTATCGCTGGTGAAGCCAAATACCATTTATGGAACAGATTATTTGGGCCATTGGTCGATTGTTTTGCTTATTTGTGGATGAAAAAGAAGTACATCAATTACGATGTAAAAACAAAGTCGGACTCTTTAAAGTAGGCTATGGACGACTGGATTATTTATAGCATCGGATTTTTAGCACAAATACTTTTTTCTTCAAGACTGCTTATTCAATGGTTGCAAAGTGAAAAAGTAAAAAAAGTTGTCACTCCTTTGCTTTTTTGGCAACTGAGCCTGCTCGCTTCATTTTTACTTTTTATATATGGTTGGTTCAGAGATGATTTTGCCATTATGCTGGGTCAGGTACTCACCTATTTTATATATATCCGAAACCTGCAGATCCAAGGGTTTTGGAAAAAAATGCCTCAATTTTTTCGAATATTCCTCTTTGTTTTTCCGGTGATCATTGTTATTTATTCCTATAATAATAATCAATTTGATTTGGCAAGGGTGCTCAAAAACGAAAATATTCCCACCTGGTTGATTATTTTAGGTGTGGTTGCTCAGCTCGTATTTACACTGAGGTTTATTTACCAATGGGTTTATGCCGAAAAACACAAGACATCAGATCTGCCAAAGGGTTTTTGGTTGCTCAGTCTGGCGGGTTCCTGTTTGATTTTGATTTATGCTATTTTGAGAAAAGACCCTGTTTTGTTAACAGGGCATCTGTTTGGTACTTTTGTCTATGTCCGCAATTTGTCGATCATCAAAAAAGGTAAACATGAAGGAGAATAAAAAGTATTTGCTCTATCTGATATTGGTTTGCGGGGCGGTTTTCCTTAGTCATTTAGACGTAATCTACGTCAATATCATGGAAGCGAGAAACTTTATCACAGCTAGAGAAATGCTTCAAAACGGTAACTGGATTCACACGACAATGAATCTGGAACCGAGATATGAAAAACCACCTCTTCCAACCTGGCTAACGGCCATTTCGGCTTCGGTTTTTGGACTGGATAGTTTATTTGGCTTGCGCTTGCCGGCAGTTTTATCAGTTATTTGTATCATTCTGACCAGTTTCTTTCTGGGTCTCAAATTTTTTAAAACGTCAAAACAAGGTTTTTTTAGTGCGCTTATTTTAGCCACCTCTTTTTACATCATTTTTTCGGGCAGGAACGGACAATGGGATATTTTTGCACATGCCTTTATGCTTTTGGCGATTTATCAATTGGTCCTGGTTTTTCAATCTGAAGCCAACCTTTGGCAAAATTGGATTTGGGCGGGTGTTTTTCTCGGACTCTCTTTTATGAGTAAAGGACCTGTTTCTCATTTCGCTTTACTTTTGCCTTTCTTAATTGCTTATGGAATTGTTTATCGCTATCATGGTTTTGCAGGTAAATGGAAAGGAATTTTCCCGCTTTTCATCCTTTTTATAACCGTTGGGTTGAGTTGGGGGTTTTATATTTACCTTACAGATGGATCTTCGGCAGACGCTATTGCCGATAAAGAAACGGCAGCTTGGGCCGACAGAAACGTAAGGCCTTTTTATTATTATTGGAGCTTCTTTACGCAATCTGGTATCTGGACCTTTTTTGCTTTCATAGCCCTACTATATCCTTACATGCGCAGCCGAGTTTCGGATATACGCGCCTATACTTTTTTCTTCTTATGGACAGCAATTGACGTTCTATTGCTTTCTTTAATTCCGGAAAAAAAATCCCGTTATCTGCTACCTGTCTTAATTCCTCTGGCTTTTACCACAAGTTTTTACATTGAATTTCTTGTTGTTAAAGGAAAAAGAATCATCAAGTTAGACAAATGGGTGGCCAATTTCGGTTTCGGATTGATCGGTATCATTGGGGTATCTTTCCCTGTGGCAGGATACCTGTTTTTTAAAGATCAATTAGCCGGTTTTATCCTTCCTTTCGTTTTGGTCTCAATTGCTCTGTTTGGCTTAGGTATTTATATTTTCAAAATACTTGTCGAGCAGAATTATGAAAGTGCGTTTTATAGTGTGGTTCTATTTTTGTGCGCCATCATGCTATTTGGCTTTCCCATGGCTCAACTTTTTTATGACAATGACCAGTTCAAGAATATCAGTGAAGTTCGAAACGATCCAACCAATGATCATTTACCTCTTTTCTATATAGGAGAAATTGCTCCAGAATTGATCTGGGAATTGGGGGAACCGGCAAAAAGAATAGAATCTTTAGATCAAATGCCTCGGCAAATCACTTTTGGCCTATTTGCGAACGACAGTATCGCCACTGAGATCTCGAAAAAATATGTGGTTAAATCAAACACCAAATATGATATCAACTATGTGAATAGGAATAAAAAAGGCTATAAGGAACGTCTAACCACCAACTTTTTAGTCCTTGAACACAATTAGCAACTTAAATCATTGTGGAAAGTAAATTTTTGATTAAATTTGCATCCGATTTTGGCGTCGTGGCCGAGTGGCTAGGCTGGGCTCTGCAAAAGCTCCTACAGCGGTTCGAATCCGCTCGTCGCCTCCTACACAACCTCATTTCTAATCCTTTTAGAATGAGGTTTTTTTGTTTTTTTTAACACTGATTATTCTATTATTTTGCATCTTTGTAACCGTTTAACTTCACAGATGCAGATTTACCCTATTCAAACAGGTTTTTTCAAATTAGATGGTGGTGCCATGTTTGGTGTTGTGCCTAAAGTGATCTGGCAAAAAACCAATCCGGCGGATGCCAACAATTTAATTGATATGAGCCTTCGGTGCATGCTGATTGAAGACGGCAATAGATTGATTTTGATCGACAATGGTACCGGTGATAAACAATCTGAAAAATTTTTCAGCTATTATTACCCTTATGGAGATGAAACTTTAGATAACCAATTGGCTAAACATGGATTTCATCGCGATGATATTACCGATATTTTTCTGACTCATTTGCATTTTGACCATTGTGGTGGCAGTATTCAATTTAATAAAGAGAGAACTGCTTACCAACCGGCCTTTAAAAATGCAAAATTTTGGAGTAATAAAGATCATTGGCAATGGGCCACAAAACCGAACCCGAGAGAAAAAGCATCTTTTTTGCCTGAAAACATCAAACCTATTGAAGAGAGCGGTCAACTTAATTTTGTAGATATACCTAAAGATGGAATTCTAAAAAATTCCCCTCTGGGATTTGATATTTTATTTGTAGATGGCCACACAGACAAACAAATGATACCCATTATTAATTATCAGGGAAAGAAATTGGTTTTTATGGCAGACCTTCTGCCAACCGTAGGTCACATTCCACTGCCTTATGTAATGGGTTATGACACAAGGCCGCTGCTGACAATGGCTGAGAAAGAAAAATTTCTTCAAACTGCATTGCAAAATGAATATTTTCTATTTTTAGAGCACGATGCTGTACATGAAATTTGTACACTTCAAGAAACAGAAAAAGGAATAAGATTAAAAGAAACACACAGGTTTAATGATATTTTCACCATAACCTAACTAAATAAAAATAATTTAAATCATATGAGAATAAACCATTTTATTGCCGGACTAGGATTGACTATTTTTCTCGCCGGATGTAGTTCTACAAAGGTTATTACAAATAATAACTTATCTAAAATACCGGTTCCTGCAGGAGACGATGTTGTAATCAATTTACCCGAGAAAAAGGGAACCATGTCTGAAGATGAAATTCACGCATGGCCTCATGCCGATTTGGCAACTGATACCATTCCGGGTATGAGCTTGGCAAAAGCCTATGATTTTGTGGCCGATAAAAAAGCCAATACAGTTATTGTTGGAATTATTGATTCGGGTATCGATATCAACCATGAAGACCTGAAAGATCAAATCTGGGTAAATGCAAAAGATATTCCTAACAACAACAAAGACGAGGATAAAAATGGCTATGTTGACGATGTGAACGGATGGAACTTTTTAGGAGGTGCCAAAGGTGCAGATACACCAGAGCAATTGGAAGTGACCCGTTTGTATAAAAAATACAGCGAAAAATTCGATGGTGTTGATCCTACCTCAGTAGCAGCGAAAGACAAAGAAGAATATGACTATTTTCTGAAAATCAAAAATGACTTCGAAAAAAGAATTGCCGAAGCCAATGAGAACTATGAGTATTACACAGGCTTAATGTCTATGATTAGTGAAGCAGATGCGGCAGCAAAAGCAAAATTTGGCGACGGTTATACCATAGAGAATTTGAATACTTTACCTGCCGATGAACAAAACCCTCTGTTAATGAAAGTTGTTTCATCTGGGGCAAAAGTAGATGATGTCAAAGAACAAATCAATGGCGGTCTAGATTATTACGGTGCGCAAGTAAAAAACCAATACAATCTGGAATTTGACGGAAGAAGTGTAACAGGAGACAATCCTTATGATATCAAAGATGTGCCTTATGGCAACCCTTGGGTTATTGGATCAGTAGAAAAAGAAATGCACGGTACACACGTAGCAGGTATTGTTTTGGCAACCAGAAACAACAACAAAGGAATGAACGGTGTAACCAACCATGTAAAATTGATTACAGCAAGAGCAGTTCCTGATGGCGATGAGTACGATAAAGATATTGCTTTGGCCATTCGTTATATGGCAGATATGGGTGCTAAAGTGGTGAATATGAGCTTTGGCAAATATTATTCACCCGATGCGGAATGGGTGTATGAGGCTATCAAATATGCAGCCGCTAAAGACGTATTACTGGTACACGCTGCCGGGAATGACGGAAAAGATATAGACTTGAGCGATAATTTCCCTACTGATGCACCAAATAAAGTGGATGAAATAACAGACAATGTAATTACCATAGGCGCTAGCACAAGAAATTACAATGATAAACTGGTTGCGAGCTTTTCAAATTACGGTAAGAAAAATGTTGATCTTTTTGCTCCAGGTTTAGAGATCTACTCTACAGTTCCAAACAATGAATACCAGCAATTACAAGGTACTTCGATGGCGGCTCCTCAAGTAGCTGGTGTGGCAGCAATGATTAGGGCATATTACCCTCAATTATCTGCAAGTCAGGTAAAGCACATCTTGATGAACTCTGGAACTAAAATAGATCTTGAAGTACTTCTGCCAAAAGCAGAAGGTAAAAAGGTTCCTTTTGCAGATCTTTCTGCTTCAGGTAGAGTACTAAATGCCTATGGTGCCGTGAAAATGGCCGACCAAATGGTAAACGGTAAATAATACAATCATCTTATATATAGAGAAACTACAGATCTGTTAGGTCTTGTAGTTTCTCTTTTTTAGTTAAAATTCATATGAAAAATTTTTTATACTTTCTATTGCTTTGTCATGTCTCTTTTGCTCAACATAGCACCTATTGGCAACAGCACGTAGATTACACCATGGACATAGACATGGATGTAGAAAAATTTCAATTTAAAGGTTACCAAAAATTGTTGTACACCAACAATTCGCCGGACATTTTAAATGTTGTCTATTATCATCTGCAACTGAATGCTTTTCAGCCAGGAAGTGATATGGATATTCGACTGCAAAATATTCCGGATCCCGACAGAAGAATGGTAAACAACCTTGGCACAAAAGAAAACCCTGTTTATCAAAGTAGAATTGCTGAACTGAAGCCCAATGAAATAGGGTATCAAAAAGTAATTTCGCTCAGTCAAAATGGTAAAAAAGTAGACTATGAGGTCATTGGCACAATATTAAAAGTAGTGCTAAATGAACCGATCAAACCAGGTGACAAAGCCACATTTGAGATGGAGTTTGAAGCCCAAGTGCCTTTGCAGATCAGAAGAAACGGGAGAAATAACAGAGAAGGCGTTGCACTGTCTATGGCTCAATGGTATCCGAAACTTGCAGAGTATGACGATGAAGGTTGGCATATAAGCCAATACATCGCCAGAGAATTTTACGGGGTTTGGGGAAATTATGATGTTACCATTCATATAGATAAAAATTATGTGGTTGGTGGCACCGGCTATTTACAAAATCCGCAAGAAGTTGGCCATGGTTATGAAGATAAAAACATAGCACTCAAATTGCCAAATAGCCATAAATTGACCTGGCATTTTAAAGCACCAAATGTACATGACTTTTCATGGGCAGCTGATCCTGAATATTTACATGACATGATCCTAGGAGAAAATGGAGTAGAGTTACATTTTTTCTATAAAAATAATCCGGAAACAAACGAAAACTGGAAAAAACTACAGCCTAAAACCGCTGAACTTCTGGCCTATTACAATAAGTACCTTGGGGAATATCCTTACAAGCAATATTCTGTAATTCAGGCAGGAGATGGCGGAATGGAATATGCTATGTGTACCTTTATTACCGGTGGAAGAAATCTGGGAAGTTTAATTGGTGTGACTGCCCATGAATTCGCCCATACTTGGTTTCAGTTTTTATTGGCAACCAACGAGCTCAAACACGGATGGATGGATGAAGGTTTTACGAGTTATATTTCGAGCATGGCCGAAAATGAAATTTTAGATCAAAAACTGGAAAATCCGAATGAAGGGAGTTACAATGGATATTATAGATTAGTGGCTTCGGGTGTGGAGCAACCTCAATCCTTACATGCAGATATGTTTGATTATAATTTTGCCTATTCGAACGCGGCTTATTCAAAAGGAGCGGTGTTTTTGGCACAACTAGGCTATATCATAGGCGAAGAGAATTTATCTGAAACCCTTAAAACGTATTATGCCGATTATAAATTTAAGCACCCAAAACCCAATGATATTAAAAGAACTGCAGAAAAAGTATCCGGATTACAATTGGATTGGTATTTGAATTTGTGGACACAAACTACCAATACCATAGATTACGGAATAAAAGATATACGGGATAAAACCATTCGATTAGAAAAGATCGGTACTATGCCTATGCCTTTAGATATTTTGGTGACGTATACCGATGGTAAAAAAGAATTGTTTAACATTCCACTGCAGGAAATGATGGGGCATAAACCGACAAAAGCCACTATTTTACCAAGTTGGTCTTGGGTAAATCCCTCCTATTCATTTCAGACCAAAAAACAAGTCAAATCAGTAGAGATTGACCCTGAAAACAGGATGGCCGACATAGATAAAACAAACAATAATAACTTTTAAGTTATCGTTTGAAGATCATTTATAAAATAGTCGTTTAAAGCTTAAATTTAATGCTTTCAAAAATTAGTGATTAATCAATGAGAGCGTTTATATTGGACTAATTAGATTTCAAAAAAACTTATTTTTGTCTCATCCCCCCTTTTAGAATAAAGAGGGCAATTGAATTTTACTTGAAAAATCAACAATTACTCCTTTAAAATATGACCAAAAAAATTGCAGAAGTAGAAAGACTGACAGAATCAAAGACCTACAGCAAATGGAAAAAATGGGGCCCTTATTTAGCCGAAAGGCAGTGGGGAACAGTTCGAGAAGATTATAGCATTCATGGAGGGGCTTGGGATTTTGTTACCCATGAAAATGCGCGTAGTAATGCATACCGCTGGGGAGAAGAAGGTATAGCAGGTTTTTGTGATTCGAGAGAAATCATGTGCTTGGCTCCGGCATTTTGGAATGGAAAGGATCCTATTTTAAAAGAACGATTATTTGGACTTACAAACAATCAAGGTAATCATGGTGAAGATGTAAAGGAGCTTTATTTTCATTTGGTTTCTTCACCGACTCATTCTTATTGTAAATACCTCTATAAGTATCCTCAGACCGAATTTCCCTATTCCGATCTAATCAATAACAACCGACGCAGCAGGGAAGAACATGAGTACGAATTATTAGATACGGATAAATTTAAACATAACGCCTATTTTGACTGTTTTATTGAATATGCAAAAGCCGATGTAGAAGACATTTTGATGAAAGTGACCATTGTGAACAGAGGGGCGAAATCTTCTGTCATTCATGTGCTTCCGCATTTATGGTTTCGAAATTTCTGGAAACACAACAAACGGTTTAATCGTCCTGGTATTAAATCCATCAAAGAGGATTGTGTGCAATCCAGAAGTATTAGAAACGGCAGGTACTATTTATACCATGAAAAAGCTAAGCAATTATTTTGTGAAAACGAGACCAATAATTTAAGGATCTATAATACCCCGAATGAAGACGACTATGTAAAAGACGGGATAAACGATCATGTGGTAAACAAAATGCCTACTATAAATCCTCAGAAGAAAGGATCAAAAGTGGCTATATGGCACAAGTTTAAACTTGAAGCCGGTGAGGAAAGGAGTATTAGGGTCCGCCTGAGTAAAAGACCCTTGAAAGATCCATGGACAGATTTTGAAAATTTATTTGATCAAAGAATCGAGGAGTGTGAAGATTTTTTCAGAGAAACCATCCATAAGAACATCCCGGAAGCACATAAAAATATTGCTAAAAGTGCATTTTCCGGCTTACTGTGGACAAAGCAATTTTACTATTACGATGTTTTTAAATGGCTGTTTGGCGAGCCGGGAGGAATTGCCCCTTACCGGAATTACCTGAGAAATTTTAGCTGGCAGCACCTGACCAACCGACATGTTATTTCTATGCCTGACAAATGGGAATATCCATGGTATGCGGCGTGGGATTTAGCTTTTCATATGGTATCCTTTGTTGAAATTGATCCTCATTTCGCCAAAGAACAGTTGTTACTTGTCCTGCGTGAAAATTATATGCATCCCAATGGACAAATACCGGCCTACGAATGGAATTTTAGTGACGTAAATCCTCCGGTACATTCATGGGCAGTCTGGAGTGTCTACGAAAAGGATAAAAATTACAGCGGTAAAGACGATATCCAATTTTTGGAAAAAGCATTTCAAAAATTATTGCTCAATTTTACCTGGTGGGTAAACCAAAAAGACAAAAGCGGAACTGATCTTTTTGAAGGTGGGTTCTTAGGTCTAGATAATATTGGAGTTTTCGATCGCAATCATATGCCAGAGGGCATTACAAGAATGCAGCAAGCAGATGCCACTAGCTGGATGGCCCTATTCGCACTTAACATGTTGCGCATGTCTTTAGAGTTATCGAAGACCAATAAAATTTACGAGGAGGCCGCCGCTAAATTTTTCAGACATTTCCTCAATATAGCCTGGGCGATGCACCATATCGGGAAAAAGGATATTTCACTTTGGGACGATGAAGATAATTTTTATTACGACGTGGTAGAAATGTCGAGTGGTAACACAGACCGTTTGAAAGTTCGCTCTTTGGTTGGCGTAATTCCGATGTTTGCCGTTGAAATTATGCATAAAGATCTGTTCGCCGAATTGAGAGAATTTAAAATTAGAGCAAACGATATTATAAGAACACGTCCGGATCTTGCTTCCTTAATTTCAAATTTGGATGAGACAAATGAAGATGGCAATTATCTTTTTTCAATTATGCGTGGTTTTAGACTTGAGCATTTGCTCAAGCGTTTGTTAGACGAAAATGAGTTTCTCTCAGACTATGGCATTCGCTCCCTTTCAAAGTATCACGAAAAGCATCCCTTTATCTTTGAACACCAAGGGAACTATCAAATTCATTATGAACCCGGAGAAAGTCGTTCCAGTATGTTCGGAGGTAATTCTAACTGGCGGGGACCTATATGGTTGCCTTTAAATTATATGATTATTCAGTCGTTGAGAAAGTATTACTCCTTTTATGGTGAAAAATATACCTATGAATTTCCAACTGGCTCGGGCAATAAAATGAATCTCAAGGAAATTGCGAATGAAATCACCAAAAGATTAATTAAACTGTTTGAACGCAATTCAGAAGGTAAATTTCATTACCATGCAGATACACCTGGCGAACATTTCTCAAAGGATGAACACTTTAAAGATTTACATCTGTTTTACGAGTTTTTTGATGGTGACAATGGTAAAGGTCTGGGCGCTTCCCATCAAACAGGTTGGACTGCTTTGATAGCCAATTTAATTATGGAAATGGATCTGGATGAATGGGAAAGAACTGCTGGTAATCATCTTTAAAATCATATCGCTCATTTCTCGATAAAACAAATGTTGAAGGATTTAAAATTCCTAAGGAGTGATTTAAAAACCTTGTGGCTGTCTTCTCAAATTGATTTTAATAAACCTTTAAGGTACCATTAAAAAAAGTCTGCACTCAAAAATTTGAGGAATGATAACTGTATTTATTTATGCTTATTTGGTTATATGCTTGATTTGACATTATTCTTCTTTAGAAAAATTTAAAATTCAACACCTCAATATATTTGGTTGGATTTAACCAAGGAAATGATTAAATTTATGCTTCTTCAAAAAACTAATTAAATAACCTAAATAAATTGAAAAAATAAAGATTATGGACAATTCTTCAAAAGGTAAATGCCCTGTGATGCACGGCGCAAATACAGAAACGAGTAAAGCAATAATGAACTGGTGGCCCAATGCACTTAATCTTGATATTTTACATCAGCACGACACGAAAACAAATCCTCTTGGAGAAAGTTTTAACTACGCAAAAGAATTTAAAAAACTTAACCTAAAGTCTTTAAAAAAAGACCTTAAAAATCTTATGACCGAAAGCCAGGACTGGTGGCCAGCAGATTGGGGTCATTATGGAGGTTTGATGATCAGAATGGCATGGCATGCCGCGGGGACATACCGTATTGCTGATGGTCGCGGGGGAAGTAATACCGGAAACCAACGATTCGCACCACTTAATAGCTGGCCAGACAACGTTAACCTCGACAAAGCTAGAAGACTTTTATGGCCGATTAAGAAAAAATATGGCAATAAAATTTCTTGGGCAGATTTATTCATCTTAGCAGGAAATATGGCTTATGAATCAATGGGATTTAAAACTTACGGATTTGCAGGAGGGCGTGAAGATATCTGGCATCCTGAAAAGGATATTTATTGGGGCTCAGAAAAAGATTGGTTGGCTCCAACAGGCAGTGAGGGAAGCAGATATTCAGGGGAAAGAGAACTTGAAAATCCGTTGGCTGCTGTAATGATGGGACTTATTTACGTGAACCCTGAAGGCGTTGACGGAAATCCAGACCCGATCAGAACAGCAAAAGACGTTCGCGAAACATTCAAAAGAATGGCCATGAACGATGAGGAAACAGTTGCTTTAACAGCAGGTGGTCACACGGTCGGTAAGGCTCATGGTAATGGAGATGCCTCTATTTTAGGTCCGAAACCGGAAGCTGCTGATCTAGAAACTCAAGGTTTTGGTTGGATGAATCCCAAAGGAAAAGGCAATGCAGAAGACACTGTTTCTAGTGGATTGGAGGGCGCCTGGACCACAACACCTGATAAATGGAACCATTCTTATTTTCATTTGTTATTGAATTATGACTGGGAATTGAAAAAAAGTCCGGCGGGTGCTTGGCAATGGGAACCGATAAACATCAAAGAACAAGACAAACCTTTTGATGCGCATATCAAAGGAGTTCGACGAAATCCAATTATGACGGATGCCGACATGGCAATGAAAATGGATCCTGTTTATAGAAAAATCTCTGAACAATTCTATAAAGATCCAAAATATTTTGCCAAAGTGTTTGCCAAAGCTTGGTTTAAACTGACTCATCGAGATCTAGGGCCAAAAAGTCGTTACCTGGGTGCCGATGTTCCCAAAGAAGATTTGATCTGGCAAGATCCAATACCCAAAGTCGATTACAAATTGAATAACGAAACCATAAAAAAATTAAAAAAAGAAATTCTAAGTTGTGGTCTTACAAGAACTGAATTGATCAATACGGCTTGGGACAGTGCCAGAACATTCCGTTGTTCAGATTTCCGCGGGGGTGCTAATGGTGCCAGAATTCGCCTGTCTCCCCAAAACGGTTGGGAGGGAAATGAACCTAAACGACTGGAAAAAGTACTTAAAAAACTGAGTGAAATTCAGGCAAGTCAAAAAAAGAAGGTGAGCCTTGCGGATTTAATTGTCTTGGGAGGAACTGCAGCGATTGAAGAGGCAGCACTTGAAGCCGGTGTAAAAATAAAAGTGCCTTTTAGCTATGGCCGTGGAGATGCAACCCAAGAAATGACAGATGTTGAGTCCTTTGCGGTGCTCGAACCTATTCATGATGGTTACAGAAACTGGCAGAAAAAAGACTATGCCGTAAAACCAGAAGAATTACTTCTTGACAGAACACAACTCATGGGCTTAACAGCTCCCGAAATGACCGCTTTGATAGGTGGTATGCGTGTTTTAGGAACAAACCATGGAGGAACAAAACACGGTGTTTTTACGGAAAGACAGGGCATACTCAGCAATGACTTCTTTGTTAATCTTACCGATATGAAATACAAATGGATTCCAGTGTCTGATAATTTATACAACATTGTTGACAGAAAAACAGGAGCAACAAAATGGACGGCCACAAGGGTAGATCTGGTCTTTGGATCAAACTCAATCCTTAGAGCCTACGCTGAGGTCTATGCGCAAGACGATAACAAAGAAAAATTTGTACATGATTTTGTCAAAGCCTGGGTTAAAGTGATGAATGCAGATCTTTTTTGACAAGAACGATTAATGACCTATAAAAATTCGAATAATTGAATCGAATCTTATTTACCAAGAAC